>JAABUZ0100000655.1_pt1 | contig 80973 bp, 63 predicted proteins | sample 5562091 | NCBI WGS metagenome assembly JAABUZ01 (sample SAMN12813069, study PRJNA571459) | rock metagenome | isolation source: Antarctica rocks | place: Antarctica: Victoria Land, Linnaeus Terrace sud | collected 2015-12-21
CTGCGGGTCGCCTTTGCCGGAACCTCCGGATCGGGAATTGAGGAAGCGGTTGTCATTACGTGAGACCTTTCACGCCCTCCTTAATTAAGCCCGTTGGGCTGGCCTCAGCTGATGTTGACACGGAGGGACCAAGCGGTTGTGCATGCCGATCGTGGATCGGAGATGACGGCGCAGCCGCTGTGCATTTTGCTCGATAGCCCTCGGCGTTGCGCAATCGCACAGCCGTCCTCACGTCAGCGATGACAACCCGTATTCCGAGTCGCACTTCAAAACACGGAAGTACCAGCCGACGTTGCCCGAGCGCTTTGGTTCGCTCGGGAACGGCAAGGCGTTCTTCGTGCCATTTTTCGAGTGGTACAACAGCGTTCACCGACACTCGGGAATCGCGATGTTAACGCCGGCGATGGTCCATAACGGCAGCGTGACTCCGTCCTCGATGCACGACACGCCGTCGTCAGTTCCGCGTACGCAGCGCATCCGGACCGATTCATTGCCGGCGCGCCGAAGCGCGCTCAACTTCCAACCGGCGTTTGGATCAATCAACCCAGCGACGACAACGCCGCAGCATGACCTCACACTCGTACGCAATACTGCCGGGGTCAGACCGCTTGACAAATTCTGCTGCGTCGTAGCGAGCCATACCCAGCCGGCGACGCTCCGTTCGCAAAATGTCGCGCGATCATCGCGAACACGAGGCGCCCATAGCGGCCGATGTCGTCGCCGCGGCCAGCGAATCGAGCAGGAGCGCCATCATGGAGTTTGGGCGAAGTTCTTCGGATATGGCCGGGCCGTTACCAGAATGTCCGTTCAGCTATTCAGCGAGGTCGCAGCGCTCGTATGGCGGCCCAGCCGAAGCCGGGCCCGCAGTGCCCGTAGCGCCGCAGGCTTCGTCCGTAAGGAAGAACGCCATCATTTCGTCGCTGGCGTGCGGCCCTTTTGGCCACGTATGGGAGCCGCGAAAACTTCCCCCGCTCCAGGCATGACCCATCGCGTTCACGCGCCACGTTTCGATGCGGACGCGGCCCGTGTCATCGCGAAAACGCACGATCTCCGCGTCTTCGCGGCGTTCGCTTTCGCCGGAGCGGACACGGAGACCGAACAATCGCAAAAATTGTTCGGCTAACAGCGAGGCGTTGTCCGGCACGACGACCCGATCGCGCGCGCCGGCCCAGATAGATACGCGCAGACGTTCGTAAGCGTTCCCGTGGCCAACCGGTCGTGCTACCACCCGAACGCGAGACGATGCGACGATGTCGCCTCTCATCGCGGCAAACGCAGTTTCGACGTCGTGACTGCTATGCAACGCGACACCCGCCATGATACCGGCCGCGGAGAAGACGTCGGGGGCTTGTTCGGCGAGAATTGCTGCCATCGCGCCGCCGGCCGAAAGGCCTGCCACATAGATGCGCGCGCGATCGATCGGATAATGGCCGGAAACCTCATCGACGAGGGAAAGCAGCGCGGACGGCTCGCCGCGATCCCGATGTTGGTGTGCATCCAGGAACCAGTTCCAGCAGCGATTAGGATTTGCAGCGACCGATTGTTCGGGATACAGCACGTATGCACCGTAACGCTCCGCCACCGAATCGAAACGCGTGCCGGCGGCGAAGTCGCCCGCGGTCTGCGTGCAGCCATGAAGTGCAACGACGAGGGGAGCTAGTAGAGCCGGTGACGGACGCGCGGTCGGGACGAAGAGCCGGTGCTTAATGGAGCGCGCCGCTATTTGACGAGCGGAAGCACGTCGCTCGGCGTCAGCGGATAGAAGCCTAAGACCAGCGTCGCGACCGCGCAGATTGCCACCCCGACCCACGGCAAGGCGCTGGCGGGAACGAACGTGCGCTGGATCGGCGCGCCCGTTGTCCGGCCGTACATCGCACGCACGATCTTGAAGTAGGCATAGACCGAGATCGCCGTGCCGATCACGAGCAGAGCCGAAAGCCAGACGTATCCGGCATCGACCGCGCTGGCGAGGATGAGAATCTTTCCGGTGAAGCCCGCAGTTGGGGGCAAGCCGGCAAGCGATAGAAGGAAAAACGTCATCGCCGCCGCGAGCGCGGGCTGGCGATAACCCAGGCCGGCGAACGAACGGATGTTGGAGCCTTCGTCGCGTTCGCGCGAAAGCAGCGCTACGACGGCGAACGCCCCAAGATTCATGAACGTGTACGCGCCGAGATAAAAGATCGCGTAGCGCAATCCGAGCGACGTCGTGCCCGCCAGTGCCGCTACGATGTACCCGAGTTGCGCGATGCCGCTGTACGCGAGCAGCCGTTTGATATCGCTTTGAGCGAGCGCCGCGACGTTGCCGACGATCATCGAAATCGCCGCAACGATCCAGACCGGTAAGAGAATTGCTTGAGCATGTGCCGACGGCAACGCCGCATACGCGAAACGCGCGAATACCGCGAGCGTCCCGGCCTTCGTCACGACGCTCATGAACGCGGTCACCGGCAACGGCGCACCTTCGTATACGTCCGGGGTCCAGACGTGGAACGGTACGAGGCTGAGCTTGAAACACAGTCCGATGAGAAACATGCCGCAGCCGACGTTGAAGAGCGCGTTGGAAGCCGGTGGGGTCGCGAAGGCGGCCAGCGCGACGCTGCCGGTGGCGCCGAAGAGCAGCGCCATGCCGTACAGCAGCAACGCGGATGCGGTCGACGATAAGATCAAATACTTGAGGGCAGCTTCGCGGGCACCGGGCCGCGACGCCATCCCGCACAGGCAATACAGCGCGAGCGAGAGCAATTCGAGCCCGAGGAAGATGGTCAATAAATTGGCCGCGCCCGCCATCAGCATCGCCCCTGCGGCGCTCCAGAGCATGAGCGCAAGCGCGCCGCCGGCCTGATCGTCGCGTCCGAGCGCGTACGCCATGAGCACGGAAAAGACCGCAGCGACCACGACGATCTCTTCGAAGACGATGGCAAATCCGCCGTTGACGAAGGCCCCGCCGAAAGCGGCGAGCGGGTGGCCCCAGCCCTGCAGCGCCAGGATGCCCGCGATGACGAGGCCGCCGATCGCGAGCGCGATGCCGGCCGGGCGCCGGAGTTTCTTCGCAACGATGAGATCGGCCAAAATGACGGCGAGCGCCGTGACGGCGACGACGAATGTCGGCAACAGCGCACCGTAATCCGCCGCGACGTACGGGATGACCAGTTGCGGGACGTTCATTTCGCGTTCATACCGAGGGTTGCGGCATCCACGATCCGCGCTGCTAGGGCGCGTGGTCCCGAAACGTTCGCCGCCTTCGCGTGCGCGTTGTCAATGTGGGTCACGGCGCCCGGATTGATGCCCAGCAGCACGATCGCGACGACCAGCGGCGCGAGGGCCCACATTTCGAGCGGCGACATATCTTCGCGTTGCGGAACGTCGGCCGATTGCGGGCCATGCATCATGCCTTGGAAGACGCGCAGCATATACGCGGCCGCAACGACGATGGGCACCAGCGCCACCACCGTCTGCCACACGTAGCCCGCTTGATACAGTCCCGTAAGGATTAGGATTTCGCCCGCAAACCCGCACAGCCCGGGAAGTCCCAGCGCCGCAAGCGAGACGATCGTAAGGCCGCCGGCCAGTCGTGGATTGCGCGCCGCGAGCCCGCCCAAACGCGAAAGCAGCCGCGTATCTTCGCGCACTTCGATCTCGCCGATGGTCATGAAGAGCCCGGCGCTGAAGAGACCGTGCGCGACGATATAGACGACGGCGCCGCCGAGCGCGATCGGATTGAAACTAAAGATGCCGAGCACGATGAGCCCGAGGTGCGAAAGCGACGAATACGCGACGACGCGCTTCGCATCGTCCTGCACGAGGGCGGCGAGCGCGCCGTACACGAGCGCGATCAGCCCGAGCCCGAACATGAGAGGCGCCGCGGCACGCATCGCATGCGGGAAGAGCGGCAATCCGATGACGATGAAACCGTAGAGACCGGCTTTCGATTGCACGGCGCTGACGCTCGCGACCATCGGGCTCGGTAAATCGGCGTAGGTATCGGGCATCCACGTGTGCAGCGGCCAGACCGGCGTCTTGATCAGAAACGCGAGCGCGAAACCGGCGAGAATCCAGAACGCCCAGACGTCGGAGATCGGCGCGAGCGCCGCAGGATCGCGGCCGATGACGTCGGTCGTGCCCGCAACGATGCCGTAGGCCGCGGTGGCGAGCAAGAGTGCGAGCCCGCCGACGAGGTTATACACGAGGTACTTCCACGCGGTGCCGCTCGTCTTCGCCCGCGACCACGCGACGAGCGTGATGAACACCGGGATCAGCATCAAGTCCCAAAAGAGCGCGAAGAGCAGGAGATCGCGCGCGATGAAAACGCCCGTCATGGCGCCCAGCAGCACCAGCATCTGCACGACGAAGTCGCGCGTGCGCGGTAATCGCGTCACCATCAGCGCACAGCCGGTACACAGCGTGAGCAGCAACACGATCCAGTAACTCGGGCCGGTACCCAGACCGACGTGGAAGTTCGCGGCGAACGGTCGCGAGAGCCAGCGCACCGATTCGTCGGCCGCACCGTGGAGCGACGCGGCATACGCGCACGCGCCGAACGAGACGGCGACGCCGATCCATTTCGCCGCGGCTTCGTTCGACCGCGGTACGAGCGCCAGCAAAAGCCCCGCGACGATGGGGACGACGACGAGTGCTGCGATCACTTCGCGACTCCCAGTAGCGCGAAGTACGCGATGAAGCACGCGGTACCGACCACGATCGTCAGCGCGTAGGCGCGAACGAGCCCGCTTTGGAGCGCTCGGAAAAGCGCGCCGAGTGCGCCCGCTGCGAACGCGACGTCGCGAACGCCCGCGTCGATGACGTGCGGATCGATATAACGTGCGAACGCCGAACCGAGCGCCCGGGCCGGCCGTACGATCGCGAAGCCGATGATATCGTCCACGAAGAAGGCGCGTGCCAAGGCGAGCGGCATGCGCGTCGATTCGCGATGCAGACGCTCGACGGATGCGACCCGAGCGGCCGGCGCACCGTAACGCAGATACGCGACGACGGTGCCGAGGGTCACCAGGACCAGAACGAATAAGGTCGCGCCGAACTCCGGTATCGCGGGCACGCCTCCCGCGACGTTTTCAGACCGGCCGAAGAGCGTGCCGAAATAGCGATACCACGGGCTGTGGTCGCCGCCGATGACGAGGTAGCCCGCAATCACCGTCGGCAGCATGAGCACTGCAACCGGCGCCTGCATCAGCCACGCCGGCGCATGCTCGTGAGCGTGGTTTTCGGCATGCGCGGCATGCGCGGCCGGCGCAATTCCGAGTTCTGCATCGGCGAGGCCGCCGCGATACGGGCCGAAGAATGTCAGGAACATCATGCGGAACATATAGTACGCGGTGATACCGGCGGTCAGCGCGCCCGCCGCAAAGAGCAACGGATGACCGTGTTCGAGCGCGCCATAGATGACGGCATCCTTCGAATAGTAACCCGACAGCAGCGGAAACCCGCTGATTGCGAGCGTCCCGAGCAACATCGCCCAAAATGCAAACGGCATGCGCGCGTACAGGCCGCCCATCTTACGCACGTCTTGTTCGTCCGACAATGCGTGGATGATGAGGCCAGCGCCCAAGAAGAGCTGCGCTTTAAAGAACGCATGCGTGAAGAAATGCAGCACGCCGGCTTGATACGCCCCGACGCCGACGCCCATGATCATGTAACCGATCTGCGACATGGTCGAATAGGCGAGGATGCGTTTGATATCCCACTGCGCGATGCCGAGAATTGCCCCCGTCACCATCGTAACCGCGCCGATGATGCCGACCATCTCCTGCGCTGCCGGCGACTGATTCCATAGCGGCGCGAAGCGAGCGATGAGGTACACGCCCGCGGTAACCATGGTCGCCGCGTGGATGAGCGCCGAAACGGGCGTCGGGCCTTCCATCGCGTCGGGCAGCCACGAATGCAGCGGCACTTGCGCCGATTTCGCCATGGCGCCGATGAAGAGTCCGATGCAGATCGCCAGCAGCAGCGGCTCCGAAAACGTGCCGGCTTTCGCGAAGATGTCCGCAAAGACGATCGAGCCGCTCGCCGCGAACATTGCAAAGACGGCGAACATGATGCCAAGATCGCCGAAGACGTTGATCACGAACGCTTTGCGCGCGGCCGCTACAGCCGTCGGCTTATAAAACCAGAAGCCGATCAAAAAATACGAGGCCAGGCCGACGAGTCCCCAGCCGACGAGCAAGCCGACGACGTTGTCGGCGAGCACGAGCGTCAGCATCGAGAACACGAAGAAATTCATATACGCGAAGAAGCGGGCGATCGCGCGATCGGACCACATGTAGCCGATCGAGTAGATGTGGATCAGCCCGCCGACGCCGGTAATGACGAGCGTCCACAGCAGCGATAGCGCGTCGAGCTGCAGACCGAACGAAAATCCCGGAATCCACGTGACCATCGGCTGTCGCAACCCCGTCGCGTTGCCCGCGCCGCCAAACTGCATCAGCGCGATCGCGAACGAGGCGAACACGAACGCGGAGCCGACCCAGCCGGCGTTGCGCCGCAGCTGCGGACCAAAGGCCCAGAGCACGATAGCGCCGCCGAGCGGCAGGAGCCACAATAGGGCGAGCTCGTGGCTGTAGAACGTCGCGGAGGATGCGGCTGCGTTCACCCGTGTAGCCTCGCGACTTCATCGAGATCGACGTTTTTTGCTTGCCGGAAGACGGCGACCACGATGGCCAGGCCGATGGCGGCTTCGGCGGCCGCAACGGTGATGACGAGGAAGACGAAAATATGACCGGCGTTATTGGCCCACTCGCGCGCGAAGGCGACGAGGGCGAGGTTCGCGGCGTTGAACATCAATTCGATCGACATCAGTACGACCAGCGGATTGCGCCGCACAATGACGCCGACGATGCCGATGAAGAACATGACGGCCGAGAGGCCGATGTAATTCGCGATATCGACGGTCACTTCGCCGCCTTCACGATCGACTCGCGCTCGCGCGTTTTCGCTTTGCGAAGCCCGTGCGTGCCGCGCGTCTTATCGATCGGCGCGTCGCCCGCCAGCAGAACGACGCCGATGACGGCGACCATCAGCACGAAGGCCGTCCCTTCGAAGGGCAAGAGGTGCGTCGTGAAGAGTGCGACGCCGAAATCACCGACGCTGCCGAAGACGTTGGCCATACCGACGGCGCCTGCCGTCGACGTCGCGGTATGTGCGGGCAGGACGCCAAGTGGCGCTCGGCCGAGCCCGTAGACGAGAAAGCCAAATGCAGCCAGCGCGGCGACAAGCGCCGGAGCGAGCACCTTGGGTAAGCGGTTGGGCCCTTCGCTAAAGGGTCCGATACCGCTCGAGAGCAGCGCGATGACGAAGACGAAGAGCATCAGGATCGCGCCCGTATACACGACGATCTGGATGACGCCGAGAAACTCGGCGTTGAGCGTGAAATACAACGCCGCCAGCGTGATGAAATTTGCGAGCAGACCCACGACGCTGTAGACCGGGCTCTTCTGCGTGATGGTAAATATCGCGCTCGCGATCAGCACGACCGCGAGCACGTAGAACAAAATCACGCGCGGCTAACCCGCAAGGCCTTTACGTTGGGTCTTCAAGATCTCTCCACGATACGTCGCGCCGTACCCGGCGGTGATGTCGATCGTGCTCTTCTGCTCGATGACGGATCCGAGGTCGCTCGGGATGCCGCCCGGGCGTTCGTCCGGTGCCGTTCCTCTTCCGGCCTCCGGCGGCACGAGCAGCCGGTCTTTGCCGTAGACGAACGACCCGCGACGATAATCGGCCATTTCGAAGCGCGGGGTCAGTACGATTGCATCGGTCGGGCACGCCTCTTCGCACAGGCCGCAGAAGATGCAACGCAATTCGTCGATTTCGTAGCGAACCGCGAAACGTTCGCCGGGCGAGCGCCGGTCCTCGGGGGTGTTCTCGGCACCGATGACCGTGATGGCGTTTGCCGGGCAGGCGATCGAGCACAGTTCGCAGCCGATGCAGCGCTCCTTGCCGTCGTCGTAGCGCCGCAATTCGTGCAGCCCGTGAAAACGCGGCGCGTGTTGCTTCTTGATCGTCGGATATGCGACCGTCGGCTTCTTTTGAAACGCGAACTGCAGCGTCGTCGCGAAACCCTTTGCGAGCGCCACGACGCCGCCGATGACCGATTGCACGAGATTACCCCACGACGGCGACGATTGCGGCCGTCACCATCAGATTGAGCGTTGCCGCCGGTAAGAGAAACTTCCAGCCGAAATTCATTAGTCGGTCATAGCGTAAACGCGGAAGCGTCGTCCGAAGCCAGATATACATGAAGATAAAGAATCCGGCCTTCAGCACGAACCACACGAGCCCCGGAACGATCGTCAGCCCGAACGGCGCGTTCCAGCCGCCCAGGAACAACAGCGTCGCGATGCACGCGACCGTGATCATATTCAAATATTCGGCGATGAAGAACAGCCCGAAGCGCAGGCCCGAATATTCGGTGTGAAAGCCGCCGACGAGCTCGGTTTCGGCTTCTACGAGATCGAAAGGAGCGCGGTTGGTTTCGGCGACGGCCGTAATGATGTAGATGGCGAAGCCAAAAATCTGCGGCACGATGAACCAGACCTTGTGCTGCGCGTGCACGATGCCCGAGAGCGAGGTCGTGCCGGCCAAGATCAGCACCCCGATGACCGACATCGTCATCGCCAATTCGTAGCTGATCATCTGCGCCGTCGAGCGCACGGCGCCCAACAGCGGAAATTTCGAACCCGACGACCAGCCCGCAAGCGAGATGCCGTACACGCCGATCGACGTAATCGCGAAGATGACGAGAATTCCCGCGTTGACATCGCTCATGCCCCAAATGCCCGCACTCGATTCCGAAAATGGAATCACCGCAAACGCTCCCATCGCGCAGATCAGCGAGATGAACGGCGCGAGTTTGTAGATGACGGGATCCGCGGTGCTCGGCGTGAGATCTTCTTTGAACAGCATCTTGGCCGCATCGGCCGCGGGCTGCATGAGCCCCCACGGGCCGACCCGGTTGGGACCGGGTCGTAATTGCATCCAAGCCATGATCTTTCGTTCGAAGAGCATCGAATAGGCGAAGACCGTCTGGACGATGACCAGGACGATTACGGCTTTGATGATGACGACGAGCCACCACGGCACGACGTTCAGCACATCGCTCCCTTGTGCGGGCACTACACGCCCCCGGCGATCGGCGCGCCTTGCGAGGCGCGCACGTTGGTAACGGTGACGGTTTCGCCGTCGGCGAACGCGCTCGCGGGCGCCGCAGGCAGACCGTCGATCACGCGCACGTATCCGGACGTAGCATCGGCAGAGAGCACGGCCAGCAATCCCACGATCGTCCGGTCTGCCGCGACGAGATCGAGCGTGTCGCCATGCTGCACGCCGCATGCGGCGGCAGTCGCGGCCTCGAACGTCGCCGTCGCGACGGGCCGAAGTGCGGCGAGCCGATCGTCGAAGTACACGGTTCCGCCGCCCGCAAAGATGTCGGCTGCGATCGCGACCCGTAGCCCGCCGATCGGCGCCGCGGCGTAGACCACGGGCTTCGGCGCCGGCGTTCCAAAACGCGCGTCGGCGAAGGCGGACGCCGTCGCGGCAATCGGCGCGCTCGCCGCCGCGCGCAGTTCCGTGGGAGTTGGAATCGGCACGTCGAGTTCCGCTGCCAGCGCGACGATCATATCGCCATCGGGAAGCGTCCCCTCCGGCGCGGCATGTCCGGCCAAGACCGGTAAGACATCCCCGGCGAGATCGTACGTGTGTCCCGATTTTTCGAAAGCGGCACGCGCCGGGAGAACGAGGTGCGCGAGCCGTGCCGTATCCGTGAGGAATAGGTCGCTGACCACGACGAACCGCGCCCGCTCGAGAGCATCGCGAACGCCAACGGCGCCCAGGGGGTGGAGCAGCATCGGGTTTACGCCGAAGAGCGAAAGGGCGCGCAACTCCCCGGCACGAGCTCGCGCAAAGACGCCGTCCGTATCGGCACCGCCGTCGCGCGGCGTCATGCCGAGCGCTTCGGCGCCGCGCGCGTTGCTCTGTTCGCCCGCCACGTACGTCGCGACGTGCGTACCTTTAGCGACGAGCGACTCGATCAGCTCGGCCGCCTGCGCCCCGACGAAAAAATCGATGCCGTCCCAAAGAAAGGCGACGCGTTCGACGCCGGTCAGCGAATCTGCGAGATCGCCGACGTGGCGGACGTGCCCGGCGGGCACGAACGAGCCGGCCCGATGCGCTCCGACGGTCACGAAGCGTGCGCCACGTTGCGAAACGGCTTTGCGCACGCGCAAGTCGAGCACCGGCGCCGTCTGCGACGGCGGACGCCCCAGGGCGACGATCAGCTGCGCGTTCTCGAGATCTGCGTACGAACCGCCGAGGCTTCCCGGCGATGCTTGCCGCTGACGGCCCGCGCGCCAATCGAGATGGCGCACCCCGAGCGCGCGCATCGTGCGTTCGAGCAAGACGATTTCTTCGTTGAGCAGGCGTCCGCCGCCCAGCACCGCGACCGATGCGGGATCGATGGCGAGGGCGTCACGCAGATGCTTCGCCCATAATTCGATCGCATCGTCCCAGCCGATCTGCACGAACTCGCCGCTCGCGTCACGCAGCAGCGGACCGGTGATGCGTCGCGCATCACCGTAGAAAGCGATGTTGTAGCGGCCCCGGTCGCACAGCCAGCCGTCGCTCTGCGCGTCGTCGGACTCGTCGGACATCGTCCGCTGCACGTTGCCGTAGCGTTCGTCGATATTGAGCCGGCAGCCGACGCTGCACTGCGTGCAGGTCGTGTGCGTGCGAACGTTATCCCACGGCCGCGATTTGAAGCGATACGTCTTGGACGTGAGCGCGCCGACGGGACATAACTCCGTAACGTTGCCGGAGAAATTGGAGCGGTACGGTTCGCCGCTCGCAGTCGCGATGACGTCGCGCTGGCCGCGGTCTTTGACCACGAGGGAACGTTCGTTCGTGACGATCTCGTCGAAGCGCGAGCAGCGCTGACAGACGATGCAGCGTTCGTCGTCGAGCACGATCGTCGGCCCGAGATCGATAGCTTTGGGTTTCGCAGATTTCGGATCGGCAAGCCGCGACGCGCCCTGCCCGTAGGCCATGGAGTAATCTTGCAGATCGCACTCGCCGCCCTTATCGCAGATCGGACAATCCAGCGGGTGATTGAGAAGCAAGAATTCCATGACCGCGCGCCGGCCCTCTTCGACCTTGCGACCGTGCGTGTTGACGACCATCCCTTCGGTCACCGCAGTGTTGCAAGCGATTTGCAGCTTGGGCAACTTTTCCACTTCGACCAGACAAATTCGACACAGACCGGCCGGTCCGAGCTTGGGATGGTAGCAGTAGACGGGTATGTCGGTCGCGACCGCCTTGGCGGCTTCGACCAGCAGCGTGCCTTTGGCGACGCTGACCGGCACCCCGTCGATGGTGAGATTGACGCGATCAGACATAGCTTATGACGGTTGACGTTCGGAAGAATCGGGGAATGCGCAATCGTCGCCCGGACGCGGCGTTTTACGAGCGACGCAACGCCGTCCGAATACGAACGCCACGGCGAAGAGCGCGACGCCGAAGATCACCCAGGGGTTCAGGCCGCGCTTCTTCTCGAGATCGATCGGTCCGCCAAGGGCGTTCGTGTCGTCGGGCAACACTATGCGGTCACCGCAACACGCCCGGGGGCGCGCACGTAGGCGCGGAACTGCGCTTCGAAGCGCACGATGACGCTACCGAGAAACGGCTCGATCGAGTCGCCGAGCGGGCACAGATTAAGCCCCGTCATCTGGTGTGCGACCGCAAGGAGCATATCGATGTCCGCATCCATTCCGCCGCCGTCGAGCAGCCGGTTCAGGGTGATCTCGAGCCAGTGTCCGCCCTCGCGGCACGGCGTACATTGCCCGCACGATTCGTGTGCGTAGAACTGCACGAGCGAGAGGGCGGCTTCTACGAAGTTCGTCGTCTCGTCGAAGAACACGATTGCTCCCGAACCGAGCATCGTACCGTGCGCGGTCATCGTATCGAAATCGTAAGCGAGATCGAGGTCCTCGGCGAACAGACATGCCGACGATCCGCCGCCCGGCTGGATCGCGACGATTTCGCGCCCCTCGCGCGGGCCGCCCGCGATAGCGAGCAGTTCACGCAGCGGCGTTCCCAGCGGAACTTCGTAGTTGCCGGGCTCCCTGACGTGGCCGCTGATCGACACGATCTTATAGCCCGGGGAACGCTCGGTTCCGACGGCGGTAAACCACTGCGCCCCGTTTCGCAAGATGTGCGGCAGCGTCGCGAGCGTCTCGACGTTGTTCACGACGGTCGGTTCGCCGTAGAGTCCTTTGACCGCCGGAAACGGCGGCTTGAGACGCGGTTCGCCACGGCGCCCTTCGATCGAATTGAGCAGCGCCGTTTCTTCGCCGCAAATATAAGCTCCGGCGCCGCGATGTACGGTGACCTCGACGCTGTAGTCGGTACCGAACAGCTTTTCGCCGACGAAGCCTTCGGCTCGCGCCTGCGCGAGCGCGGCCATGAAGATTTCGTATCCGCGCTGGAATTCGCCGCGAATATAGACGAACGCGTGATGAGATCCGATCGCATACGTGCCGATGAGAATACCCTCGAGCACCTGATGCGGCGTCTCCACCAAGAGCATGTGATCTTTGAACGTCCCCGGCTCCGCCTCATCGCAATTGCAGACCATGTAGCGCGGACGTCCGTTATCGGGCAGAAACGACCATTTCTTGCCCGTCGGAAAACCCGCGCCCCCACGGCCGCGCAAGCCGCTCTGGCTCGTCACGTGCTGGATTTCGGCGGGGGTCAACGAACTCGCCGCACGTCGCCATTGTTCGTACCCGCCGCGTGCGCGATACGTCGCGATGTCGCGCAGGTTCGCCTCGCCGATGCCTTCGGTGAGAACTTTTGTGACCGGCATGCTGCTAGTGATCGCCTTTCGCGGGCGGCGGGGCAATGAGCAGCGTCGCAGCGTCCGCGACCAGCCGCTCGCGCGTCGGACGGACGTCGACGGGGTACGGATCGCTTGCGAGACGCGCGATCATGCGCGCTCCGCTGGCGTCGCCGAGGCCGCCCGAGTTGTTCGGATCGGGGACGCCCTGGGCGCCCGGGGACTTCTTTTTCGCCTCTTGCGAAACGTGCCAATCGTGCGCCGGCACGGCCGACTGCGGGAGTGCCGGAACGTCGTAGGTTCCGTCGCGAATCGCCTGAAGCATCGCGTCGATCTTTTCATTGGTCAAGTCATAAACGAATTCCGAGTTCACCTGCATGCACGGTGCGCGATCGCACGCGGCCAAGCACTCCGCTTCCTCATACGAGAACGTCCCGTCGGCGGTCGTCTGAAGGTGGCCGATGCCGAGCCGCTCGCGAAAATGGCGCATCACGTCGCCGGCGCCGTTGATGATGCACGAGAGGTTGCGACACGGCTGCAAGACGTAGCGTCCGACCGGTTTACGATGGAACAGCGTGTAGAACGATGCGGTCGACTCGACGACGGAGAGCGGCTCGTCGATCCAAACGGCACATCGCGCCAGCGCCTCCGGCGAAACCCAACCTTCGACAGCTTGAAAGGCATGGAGGATGGGAAGCAGGGCGCTGCGCGCTTGGCCCGCGGGATATTGCGCGATCAAGCGGTGTGCCTCCGGCTCGACGCGCGCCGCAATCGCCACGAAATCGCGCGTCGGAATCCCTTGGAGCGGCGGCATCAGCGGTCGACCTCTCCGAAGACGGGGTCGAGCGAGCCGATCATCACGACGGCATCGGCGATGAGGTTGCCGGGGGCCATCAGCTTGAGCGTCTGCAGGTTGTAGAGCGAGGGCGGCCGCGTGCGCACGCGCCAGGGGCGATTGTCGCCGCTGGAGACGACGTAATAAGCCAGTTCACCGCGGGGCGATTCGATCGCCTGGTAGACGTCGCCGGGTGGCACACGAAACGACTCGCTGACGATCTTGAAGTGATGGATGAGCGCTTCCATCGAAAGTGCGATCGTTTCCTTGGCAGGTTGCGCGACTTTGGGATCGTCGACCATGATGGGGCCCGCCGTCTCCAAACGTTTGCGCGTCTGGCGAACGATGCGCATCGATTCGTCCATCTCGTCGAGACGCACCAGAAAGCGGGCGTATGCATCGCCTTGCGTTCGCGTCGGGACGTCGAATTCGTACGTTTCGTAACCGCTATACGGAAAAGCTTTGCGCACGTCGTAGGCGATGCCGCTAGCGCGCAGGGCCGGACCCGTCAGCCCCCACGTCACGGCGTTTTCAGCCGAAATTACACCGACGTCGATCATCCGATCGCGCAAGATCGGATTGTTCTGCAGCAACGTGCGCAGTTCGCGCATCCGCACCGGGTACTTCTCGATCAGCTTGTCGAGGTCTGCGAGGAAGCCGCCCGGCAGATCGCCGTTGACGCCGCCGATGCGCAGGTAGTTGGGGTGCATGCGCGCCCCGCCCGAGACTTCGATCAGATCCAAGATGTCTTCGCGAAGATCGAACGCGTAGAAGAGCGTCGAAATCGCGCCGAGATCGATGCCGCCCGTCCCGAGCCAAACGCAGTGCGACGCGATCCGCGAGAGTTCGCACAGCAGCACGCGAATGACCGAAGCACGTTCGGGAATCCGGTCGGCGATGCCGAGCAATCTTTCGACCGCGAGATCGTAGCAGAGCGCGTTGCCCAGCGGATTGAGGTAATCCATCCGCTCGATGCCGGTGGACGATTGCGTCCAGAACAGATTCTCGCACGTCTTTTCGATGCCGGTATGGAGATAACCGATCTCCATCTCCAGCTTTTCGACGACCTCGCCCGAGATTTCGACGACGACTTGGAGCACGCCGTGCGTCGACGGATGCTGCGGCCCGAGCGAAAGCGTCATCGTATTACCGACGCGCTCGACCACGTCCATTGACAGCGGCGCTGCGCCGATACTCACTTCGTCTCTCCGTCGCGCATGCGGGCGAGTTGTTTCTGCAGCGCCGCGGCTACCTTGCCCGAAGGCGGCGTACCCGCCGGCACGTTGCTCTTCGAGGCGAATGCTGGACGCGGCGTCGCCTCGCGGGCGGGTCCGCGCAGCGGATAATCTTTGCGGAGCGGATGGCCTTCCCAATCGTCGGGCATCTGTATGCGCCGTAAGTTCGGGTGACCGGTAAAGGCGATGCCGAAAAGGTCGAAAATCTCGCGCTCCGCCCAATCCGCGTTCGGCCACAGCGCCACGATCGACGGTAGCGCTTCGCCGAGCGCGCACGCAACGAGCACGCGCACGCGCCGCGGCGTACCGACCTCGGCGACGGTCGCGGCCGCCTTCGGCAGCGACAGCACATGATACACGACGTCGAAGCGCGGCGAACGTTCGAGATAGTCGACGCCGCCGATATCGAGCAGCATGGACGAGCCCGCTGCGCGCAGGGCGACGAGCATTTCGTACAGCGCTTCCGGCGCGACGCGCACGATCTCGGCATCGTCGATGGCCGGACGCACGGCGGTCGGGTCGAGCGCGGTTCCGGCGATCGACGGTGCTTGCGGACTCGGCATCGGCTAGCTTCGCACCAACACGCCGCCGCGGCCGCCTTGACGGATCTGCTGCTGGATCAAGTTGACGGCGTAGAGCAGGCCGTCGGGCGTGGGCGGACAGCCGGGCACGTACACGTCCACGGGCACGATCGTATCGACGCCCTGCACGATCGCGTAATTATCGAACATGCCTCCCGAACTCGCGCACGCGCCCATCGAGATGACCCACTTCGGGTCTGCCATCTGATCGTAGAGCCGCTTGATGACGGGCGCCATCTTTTGGGCCACGCGGCCGGAGACGATCATGAGATCCGCTTGGCGGGGCGACGCACGAAACACTTCGGATCCGAAGCGCGCGATATCATAGGTCGAGTTGGTCGCCGAAATCATCTCGATCGCGCAGCACGCCAGGCCCATCGTCAGTGGCCAAACCGACGAACTCTGGGCCCAGCGTGCGACGTCGTCTAATTTGCCCAACAGGAATTCGCCCTGCATCACCGCCACTGAAACCCGCCCTTTCGCCACACGTAAGCATACCCGATCCCGAGCACGATGACGAAGACGCTCATCTCGAGAAGGCCGAAGGTACGCAGCGCGTGCATCTGCACCGCCCACGGATAGAACGACGCCGCTTCCACGTCGAAGATGACGAACAGCATCGCGACTAGATAGAAGCGGACCGGGAAACGGCCGCTGACGTCCGATGTCGGCTCGACGCCGCATTCGTAGGCTTGGGATTTCGCGGCGTTCGGTTTCTTTCTCGCGGCGAGGCCCGGTATGATACTGAACGCGAGCGCGAAGAGCAAGGCGACGCCGAGAAAGATGCCGACAGGCGCGTAGGGATTCATGTGCTTGGAGACTTTCGCGACCGGCGGGGTGGTCCTCCGCCGTGCCGAATGCGTTACGTCATCGTATGAAGCACCGACTGCATTCGCCCCATCTGCGTCTCACGCGCGTCCCGCTCGCGTCGCTCGTCGCCTGCCTCCTCGCTCTGACGATCCTGGCGGGCTGTGCCAACCCAAATTTCATCGGCGTCCAAGATTACGGCACGATTTACGGCAACGTGATCGATTCCGCCGGCAAACCGATCGGCGGCGCCCTGGTCAGCGCCACGGGAGGCGCGAATCCCGTGACGAGCAACGGTAATGGGTCGTTCCGGCTCCCCCAAATTTCAGTCGGTACGCAGACCGTCAGCGTCTCGGCGCCCGGCTTCGGGCCGCCGGCCGCGCCCGTGCAAGTGCTCGTCGTTAAAGACGTCGAGACGTCGGTCGGCAACATCACCCTGCCCTCGACCATCAGCGCGCCGCGCTAAGGGTCGCTCGCAATGGCGACGTGTTCGCGCCGCAAGAATTTGCGCGCGACGTCGATCGGAAGGCCGAAGCCGATCGCTTTCTCGTCGTCGAAACGCGACTCCGCAAGCGCGACGACGGTTCCCGTGGCGGCATCGAAAACCGGGCCGCCGCTTTCGCCCGGGATCACCGGCAGATCGAGTTCGAGCGAGTCTCGGCGCGTGCTCGAGACGCGTCCCGCGTACACCGACGTCTTCACGCCGAGCCGCTCATCCGCGAACGCATCGGGAATCGGAAATCCGGCGACCCCGACTTGCATCCCCGGTTCGAGGGCTCGCGACGAACCCAGACGTGCGACGGTCCGTTGCGGTACGTCGATCGCGACCAGCGCCAGGTCGTTCGCCGTATCGGTCGCGACGACGCGAGCCACGACCGAGCGGCGTTCGTCGATGGTAGCGCGTAAAGCGCGAGCGCCGTGCACCACGTGCTCGACCGTGAGCACGGAACTGCCCCAGGCGCCGCTCGCGACGATGACGCCGCTGCCAAACGCATCGTCCAGGCGGTTCGCGCTCTTCTTGTCGTCGGAGAGAACCTTCATCGTCAAGAGCACGACGCAGGGCCGCAAGGACCGGTAGGCGCGCACGAAGGGATCGCCCGTCGGGGGCTGCACCTTCGTCGCGCATGCGCCGAGCAAACCGAACACTGCGAGCGCGAGCGCCACGCGTCTGCGCTCAGGCATACATCACGACGGCGTAGCGAGCGCATCGAGCTGTGCAACGATTGCCGCTCGCAGCACGTCGAGCCCCAAACCCGTATGCGCGCTGATCGCGATCGCTTCAGGCGGAACGTTCGCGGCGTCGATGCCCGGGGCATCGCTCTTATTGAACGCGAGGACGGTGGGCTTCGCGTCGATCTCCAGCTCGCGCAAGATTTCTTCGACGCTCGCGCGCTGACGCGGCCAATCGGGATTCGCCGCGTCCAGCACGTGAACCAGCACGTCGGCGAGCTTGAGTTCTTCGAGCGTCGCGCGAAACGCTGCGACGAGTTCTTTCGGCAATTCGGTAATAAAGCCGACGGTGTCGGCGAGCCGCACGAATCGCTCCGGCGAGAGATAGACGCGGCGCAACGTTGGATCGAGCGTGGCGAACGGCTGGTTCGCCACGAAGGCCGCGTCGGTCGTCGCGTGCGCGAGCCGATTGAGCAGCGACGACTTGCCGACGTTGGTATAGCCGACGAGCGCGACCAGGGGAATCGCTCCGGCGGGCGCTCGGCGCGTCTCACGCGAGCGGCCGACGTCGCCCAGTTGGCCGCGCAAGAGCGTGACGCGGCTCTGGATCTTGCGCCGGTCGACTTCCAATTTGGTTTCGCCGGGACCGCGCGTCCCCACCCCGCCGCCCAGACGCGAAAGTGCCGCGCCCGAGCCGATGAGATTGGACTGCATGTAACGCAGCTGGGCGAGTTCGACTTGCAGTTTGCCTTCGCGACTGCGCGCACGCTGGGCGAAAATATCGAGGATGACCATCGTGCGATCGACGATCGGTAAGGGAATTAACTTTTCGAGGTTCGTACGTTGCCGCGGCCGCAGGTCGTTGAAGACGAAAATCTTCGTGGCCGCGAGTTCCTGCGCCCGAGCGGCGATTTCGATCGCTTTGCCGCTTCCCACGAGCGTCGATGGATCGACGCGGTCGAGCCGTTGGACGATACGTCCGCCCAGCGCCGCGCCGGCCGCCACGATGAGCGCTTCGTACTCGGCGAGCTCGGGTTCGAGCGGGCGCTTGGGATCGTGCAGATCGACCGCAACGACCAGCGCGCGTTCGGACTGCGCCGCCGACGAAACGCTACCGCGCGGCATGCTGCACCTGTGGGCACCGCATCAACGCAACGGCAGCCGGCGGCGCGACCGGCGAGCGGCGAGACCGAACGTCATTTCGCAAACCGTTCCCTTCGCATCGCCGGAAACCCGGGGAACCCGGGGAACCCGGTAGAAACGCGACGACTCGACCGGCGGAGAACAGTATGCGTCGCCCCATCGCCGCGCTGGCTAGCGCGCTCGTTATCGCACGTATGACCCCGGCATCGGCGAGATGCCTGATCACGGACGCCGATGCGGATCACCGGTACGGTCCGCTCGTGACGCTGACGTCCTTGCGACCTAGCGATACCCGGGATGCGAGGCGCGCCGTCGTCGTCTTCTCGACCGTTCGGGCGACGATCCGACGCTATCGCGATCGCGGTACGGCAGAAGCCGCCGGGTATCGGCTCGATCGTCCGCTCCGCGTCGGCCCTTACCTGGAAGTCGCGCGCCTCGCGACGGCAGCGCGGCAGCCTTCGTTGGATCTGCGCCTGCCCGACACGCTGATCTTTACGCAAGCGACGCGGCAGCACGGGCCTCGCTTGATCGGCGCCGGTTACGCGGAAGCCGGCGACGCGCTCGCGCGTCCGCTCGACGGCTTCCCCATGAGCGTCGCGCGTTGGGTCCAAATCTCGTGGCGCTGCACGGCAGCCGTGGTCCAGCGCTCGCAAACTCTCGAAATCTTTCCGTTCGAGCGTGCTGTCGCTGGGCACGAGCACCCGCCGACGGCAGCGCCGTCCGCAGTGCCATCGTAAGGATCTCCGGAGACGCCTACGAACGGATCTGAGCGGCCGCGCTATTCTTGAATCGGATATCGCTCGAGAGCACCCAACCGAAGCGGCCCTTGTATCGTCCGCTCATCACCTTCACTCCGATGGCATCCTCGTCGCCGTTGCCGAATGTCGGATGGGCGGCCCCGGCGACGCACGAGACCACCACGGCGCGGGTTCCGGGCTGGGCAAGCAGCGTATGCGCGAAAATCGAGCGCGTGTTGCCCCATTGGCCGCCGGCATACTCGACCAAGCGCACCCGGGAGTCCCACAAGAAGACATCGGGGTCCACGGCATCGGATTGCAGCACGATTCGGCCACCGGCAGGCATGCTGCACGCTGCTGCCCGGACGGCGCTCGTGCTAGCGAGCGCGATTAGAAAGACGGCAAGCATGCCGACGGTGCGCGTCATGCGCTCTTACCGACGAAGCGCTGTTCCCCGAGCCACGTCCCGAAGTCTCCTGCCGTCATGGGATGGGCAACGTAATACCCTTGAATTCCGTCACAGCCTAGAGCCACGAGAGCCTCTTGTTGTGTCGCCGTTTCGACACCCTTCGCGATGACGCTCCATCCGAGCGATTTCGCGACGATTATCGTTCCTTCGACGATGGCGCGCGAGGTGGGGCTGCGCAAAACGCTTTCGACCAGCGGGCGCTCCAGTTTGAGCGCGTCGATCGGCAAGTGCGAGAGTGAGGCGAGGGAACCGAGGCTTCCGTCGAACCCATCGAGGGCGAAGCCGATGCCGTTGCGCGCGCAGTGCTCGACGAACGCCGCGATGCGCTCGGTTTGCGAGCCGTCGCTAAATTGTTCGGTCGCGATCTCGATGCGTAAACGGCGAACGTCGGTCGCTAGAGCGTCGTCGCCGAGCAGCGCGTCAATCTCGCGCGGATCGAACGCGGCCAGATTGACGTCGATGCGCATCGGCATGCCGGCCCGGTTCCAAGCGCGCGATTGCGTGGCGGCTTCGCGCAGCACCCACCGGTCGAGGGCGCGCCGGCCGGCCTCGTCGCGCGCGATCGACCAGCCGCGCTCCGGCGCGAGCAGCCCGTGGACGGGATGGATGCGGCGGATCAACGCTTCGGCGGCGATCACGCGCATGCCGCGCGGTTCGACGATGGGCTGATAGCACAGGATGTAGCCGATATCGAGCACGTCGCCGTCGGGATGCGAATGTGCGACCGCCAGCGGCCGGTCGTCGCCGAGCGCTCCGAACGCCTCCCGAAAGCGAATACGACCGCCCCCTTCGTCTTTCGCGGCGTACATCGCGGCATCGGCCGAAGCGAGCAAACCGTCGCGCGTCGTGCTGTCGTCGGGAAAGACGGCGACACCGATGCTTGCCGAGAGCGAGAAACGGTAGTCGTCGACGCTGAACGGCGCGACCAGCACGCCACGGATGCGCTGCGCGATCGAATCGATTTCGGTCCGGTCGGTGACGTGGGGCATGATGATCGCGAACTCGTCGCCGCCCAGCCGGCCAATATACTCTTCGCGCCGGAGCGTTACGCGCAGGCGCTGCGCGATCTCCGTCAGCACGATATCGCCGCCACGATGGCCGACCGTATCGTTGACCGCTTTGAAACCGTCGACGTCGAGAAAAAGGACGGCGGTTCGCGCCTTGATGCGGACCGACTCTTCGAGCACCGCATCGAGCCGCGCGTGTAACGCCGGACGGTTCGGCAGCGACGTCAAGGCGTCGGAATACGCCAAACGCTCGATGCGCGCGTCGCTCTGGTGCCGTTCGATCGCGCGCGCGAGCGCCGCCACGACGGTTTCGACGTAGTGCCAATCGTCGTCGTCGAACGGTTCGGGACGCGGCGATTCCCCCGAAACGGTCAGCACCCAGCGTACGTCCGAAACCCGGAACGCGACGGCGAGAAACGCGCGCGTGGCGCCGGCAATTGCGGCCAGCTCGGGCACCAGGGCCGTGTCCAGCACGGCGAACGTGCCCGAGCGCAGAACGGCTTGCGCGGCCAGCGACCGCGCGAGCGGCACCGTCGTCTCCGCCAAGTCGCCGCGATCCGCATAAACGACGTCCAACTCGTCCGTCCCGACGCGCGCGAGCGTCGCGCCGTCGAGCCCGATGCCACCGACGGCCTCCCGTAAGACGGCCCGCACGTGGTCCGCCCCCGAGAGACCACGCCGGACGACGAGGTTCCAGAGGGACTCGAGCCGGCGATCGCGGCGTTCCCGCGGAGGCGAGCCATCCACGACCCGCAGACGGACCGCCGCCGTCGCGCCGCTCTGTTCGGCGGCGGAGCCGTGCAGCATCCGCAGCGACACCTCGACGGTACGCGCAGCCCGCGCCGTGACGACGCGCGTAACGAAGGAACGGGGCTCCAGCGACGCAAGCTCTGGAACGAGGGCGGCGACGGGCCGGCCGAACAGCGCGGCGGCGGACAAACCAAAAAGCGCCGCCGCCCCCGCATCCGCAAACAGCAGCGTGCCGTCGGCAACATCGACGACGAAAATCGCCTCATCGCTTACGTCCTTCAGTTCCCTTTCCGGAACCGCCGGCGACTTCTGAACCATCCGACGGCTATTTGCCCCGGGGCGGGAAGAGGCCCGCCGAGTCGAGCCAGAATGGCGTCGTTCGTGCGGTCCTTCAAAGCCCTCGCGAAACTCGTGCGGCCGCTCGGCGCCTTCGCCGGAGTGTCCGGCGCGGCGGCGCTGGTCAACCGGTCGCTGCGCGAGCGGGGACCCGTCGCGCTGGACCATATCGGCGGCACGCGGCGGCCGTGGCGCTGGCGCGATTACGAGATCTTCGTGACCGAACTCGGCGAGGGATCGCCGATACTGCTCGTGCACGGAATTTACGCGGGCGCTTCATCGTACGAATACCGTAAGCTCGCGCCGCTGCTGGCACGCCATCACCGCGTCATCGCCTTCGATCTGCTCGGCTGCGGACTTTCGGCGATGCCGCCGCTGGAATACACGGCCGAACTCTTCGTGGAGCAGATCGTCGATGCGATCGCGCAATTGTGCGACGAGCCGTTGACGCTGCTCGGCAGCTCCTTGGGCGGAGCCTTCGCGATTCGGGCGGCCGTCCGGGCACCGGCCCGGGTGAAGAACCTCGTCACGATCGGCCCGCTGGGACTGGGCGTGCACGACCGTGAGCCGAAGGCGGCGCAGCGCGCCCTCGGAGCACTCTTTCGCACGCCCCTCGCCGGCGAAACGGCCTTCAACGGGCTCGCGACGAAGCCGTCTATCCGCTTTTTCTTACGCAACCGAGCGTACGCGGTTCCCTCGTCGGTTTCGCCCGAAATCGTCGATCACTATTACGCGCTGACGCATCAAGAAAACGCGCGCTTCGTGCCCGCGCAATTCCTAAGCGGCGCTCTCAACGTGGATGTCGCACGGGATCTGCCGTTCGTCGAAGCACCGGTACTGGTGGTCTGGGGCGAGCGGGCTTCGTTCGCGAGCCCGCTTGCGAACGCCGATCGCTTCGTACGGCTCGCCCGCAACGCGCGCCTGGCGACCTTTGCGCAGGCCGGATCGTTGCCGCAGGAAGAAGCCGCTGCGGGCGTCGCAGACGCGATCGTCTCGTTCGTCGAGGAGACCGCCGCGGGAGTAAGAAACGCGCCGGTCATGACGTCCGTCAGCGTTCCGAATATCTTTAAAAGTTACGACATCCGTGGCATCTTCCCCGAAGAGCTCAGCGACGATCTGGCGTATCGCGTCGGTCGCGCTTTCGTCGACGAACTACACGTCGCGTCGGTGGTCGTCGGACGCGACATGCGTCCGTCGGGTCGATCGCTCTTCGCCGCATTCGCGCGCGGCGCGAACGAAGCGGGAGCCGACGTCGTCGACATCGGCTTGGTCTCGACCGACGCGCTGTACTTTGCCGTGGGTAAATACGATTTCGCCGGCGGCGTGATGATTACGGCCTCGCACAATCCCGCCAATTACAACGGCATGAAGATGACGCGTGATAAGGCGCAGGCGATCTCGCTCGAGACCGGTCTCTCCGCGATTCGCGACCGCGTCGCGAGCGGCCGGTTCGAAGCGCCCGCGGCAAAGCCGGGAACGATCTCGCAGCGCGACATCCTCGACGACTTCGCCACGCATTGCCTGACTTTCATCGAACCCAAAGCGATCGAACCGTTGAAGATCGCGATCGACGCCGGCAACGGAATGGCGGGGCTGACGGTCCCCTACGTATTCAAGCATCTACCGTGCGCCGTCACGCCGCTGTTCTTCGACCTCGACGGTACGTTTCCGAACCACCCCGCGAGCCCGATCGAACCCGAGAATATGATCGACCTGCAGAAGGCCGTGCGCGACAACGGTTGCGACATCGGCGTCGCTTTCGACGGCGATGCCGACCGCATGTTCATCGTCGATGAAAAAGGCGGTCTCATCGGCGGTGACATCGTCACGGCACTCGTCGCCATCAATACGCTCAAGCGCTTTCCCCGCAGTAAAGTGCTGTACAATTTGATTTGCAGCCGCAGCGTCCCCGAAGCGATCGAAGCCGCGGGCGGCATCCCGGTGCGTTCGCAAGTCGGGCATTCGCTCATCAAGAAGATCATGCGCGATCAAAACGTCGTTTTCGGCGGCGAACATTCGGGGCATTTCTATTTCCGCGACAACTGGTTTGCCGATTCCGGCATGATCGCGCTCCTGCAGTGTTTAGAGGTCTTCAGCGTCGCCGGAAAACCGGTCAGCGAGGTGATCGCGCCGATCGATAAGCGCTCGCGCTCGGGCGAGGTCAATAGCCGCGTGCACGACATCCCCGGAAAACTCCAGCAATTGCAAGCGCACTACCAGGACGCGCAGATCGATCACCTCGACGGCGTGACGATTCAATATCCCGACTGGTGGATGAACGTGCGTGCGTCCAATACCGAGCCGCTCTTGCGGCTCAACGTCGAGGGCGATACGAAAGAACTCATGGAACGCCATCGCGACGAAGCGCTCGCGTTGATCCGCGGCCACTAAGCATGGGATGAAACTTCTCGTCGCGCTGCGCGTTCTCGCCTTGGCCGTCGCCGCGCTTTCGATCGTACTGCCCTGGCTCGCGCCGGCGGTGGCCTTGCCCCGCTTGCCGCTGCTGCGTCGGGTAGCAATCGCAGTCGGGCTCGGAGCCCAGCTCGGTCTGACGTCGCTCGATGCCGCCCGCGGTCGCTCGCCGTGGACGAGGTTGCTTTTCCCGGCCATCGGCGTGTTCGCAGCGATCGAGTGGAGCGTTACGTCGACGATTCCGTTCTGGGCGCTCGGGCTCGTCGGCGCATGCGAAATCACGATCGTCGCGTCTGTCGTGCTCCGGGCGCTCCGCGTTGCCCGCGCGCTCGGAAACGATTGTCCCGAAACGATCCTCGAGCGTGAGTACGCGCGCTTAGTCGACGCCCGCGCCGCCCGTTTCCTCGCACTGGAAACATCCCTGGTCCTCGCTGCCGCAAAGCTCGCGTTCGGCGGTTTTCGGCGGTCAGTGCCGGCCGGCTTTTCGTATACGCGGCAGAGCGACATCCCGCTACTCCTGGCGCTGCCCGTCTTCGTCATCCTCCCGGAAATGATCGTCGTCGATCTCCTCATCCCGCCGGGCCACTGGGGCTGGCGGCTCGCGAGCGACGCGTTGCACGTCTACGCCATGTTGTGGGCCCTGGGGGCGTACGCGATGTTTCGCAATCGGCCGCATCTCGTCGGAAATGGCCGGGCGCGATTTTCACTCGGCGCGATCCGGACGCTGTGCGTCGACACGGCGCAGATCGTTTCGGCGACGGTCCGGCCGGGAACGTTCGATCGCCGCGCGTGGCGGCGGGCGCACGCAGCCGACGGCTGGTCGCTGATGGTGAGCGGCGCGCCCGTCGTGGAAATCGAACTCGCCGCACCGCTCGCGGTGGCGGGGTTACACGGGGTCCGCAACGTTCGACGGCTGACCGTTTCGGCGGATCGTCCGCACGACTTTGCGCGGGCGCTCCTTGCCACGTGAGCGCCGCGCACGCCGTCACACGGGAATCGACACGCCGAATTCGATCACCTGATCGGGGGGGAGGCCGAGCGAATCGGTGAACGGCCGCGCGGAACGCAGCATGAAATCGTACATGGAACGCCGCCACGGCGCCATGGCATCTGGACCCTGGGCCGGAACGACGCGCGGCCGTGCGAGGAAATAGTAGATCGGCTCGCTGAACGCCACAGCGCCGCCCGCTTCACGACAGTATTCGAGAATCTGATCCATTTTAGGGTTTTGCACGAATCCGAAGTGGGCGGTCACGCGCAGCAGGTTAGGTGCCAGCTTCTCGACCCGTACGCGCTCCGCAAGAGGCACGTTCGGCCGCCGCTCGACCACGACCGTGAGCAGCACGATCTGCTCGTGCAAGATCTCGTGGCGTAGCCATTGGTGGCGAAGCGCGAACGGGATACCGTCGGTCGTGGGTGTGAGAACGATGGCCGTGCCCGCGCTGCGGTCCGGTTCGCGGCCACGTACTTCTTCAACGAATTCATCGACCGGTGTGGAGAGCGCCTGAAGCGCACTGAAAAAGCGGCGGCGCCCGTCGATCCACGTGACGAAGAGCGTGAAGATCGTAATCGCGATGACGGCCGGAACCCAACCGCCGGCAAAAATCTTCGGAAGATTCCCGATGAGAAACGACAGATCGAACTGCAAGAACAGCACGGCGACGATCGCCACGCGCCACCAAGGCCAGTGCCACTTCTTATAAGCCACGGCGCAGTACGTGATCGAAACCGCGAGCATCGTGACGGTGACGGCCAATCCGTAGGCCGCCCCGAGGTGATCGGAACTGCGGAAGGCCAGTACGAGAGCGATGCAGGCGATCGCGAGCGCCGCATTGACCGTCGGCATGTAGATGCGGCCCTCGTGCGATTGCGAGGTATGGATGATGCGCAAACGCGGCGAGTAGCCGAGCTGAATCGCTTGCTGCGTAATCGAGAACGCGCCCGAGATCAGCGCTTGCGATGCGATAACGGTGGCCATCGTCGCGAGCGCGACCATCGGGAAAAGCGCCCAGGGCGGAAACAGACGAAAGAACGGATTCTGCAGCGCGTCGGCGTTGGTGATGACGAGCGCACCCTGCCCGAAGTAATTCAACAATAACGCCGGATAGACGAGCCCGAACCACGACACCCGAATCGGCGTGCGCCCAAAATGGCCGAGGTCGGCATAGAGCGCTTCCACGCCGGAGACGCACAGCACCACGGCTCCCAGCACGAGAAAACCGGCCCAGCCGTTGTGCACGATGAAGCCGATGCCGTACGCCGGGTTGAGAGCGACCAAGACGCCGGGGTGGTTGACGATTGCGAACGAACCGACGAGCGCGAGGGCGACGAACCAGATGCCCATGAGCGGTCCGAAGATCGCGCCGATGCGCCCGGTCCCGAACCGTTGCGCGAAGAACAGCCCCAGCAGAATAGCGATCGTGATCGGCACGATGTACGGTTGAAACGCGTTGGTCGCGACGTTGAGGCCTTCGACGGCGGACAACACGGAGATCGCGGGCGTCATGACGCCGTCACCGTACAGCATACCGGCGCCGAAGAGCACGAGCAGCGTAATGAACGTGAGCGGCGCCGGCGCGCCGACCCGCGTGGTCGGCCGGAATAGCGCGTGCAACGCCAAAACGCCGCCTTCGCCATCGTGATCGGCACGTAGGATGATCAGCGCGTAATTGATACACACGACTCCGGTCAGCGCGTAAAAAATAAGCGAGAGAATACCGAGAACATTATCGTTCGTGGCTGCGAAGCCGTGCGAGCCTCCGAAACATTGCTTGAATGCGTAGAGCGGGCTCGTGCCGATGTCGCCGAAAACCACACCGAGCGCGGCGAGGGAAAGGATCGCTAGCCGCCCGCGCGGTCGTTCATCCATGCCGGCTTCCGGGGAAGGAGCGTCGGCGCTCGTTTGTTCACCCGCACTCATTGCGCGATCATATCGCTCACGCGTTCATCACTCCTAGAACGAGAATACCGGCCGCATGCGCGTCAGCCGCGCCGAGTTGTTCTTCGTCGTACGTTCCGCGCCTACGCGCCGGATTGACCGACGTATTCGAGCACCGCACTCGGCCCGAGCCCGAACTCCCGAGCGCCGGCCCGAGCGCGCTTCCCCTTCGAGACGTCAACCGCCCTCGAGCGTCTTCGTACCACTTAAGTCGTAATCTACCCGTGCCGGGGCATCGCACGCTACGGACGATGCCCGAACCACCGCAAGATCTCTCGCGCGCGCTCGACGCATTGGAAACGCTGCTGCGCAACGACACGCTGGCGACCTGGCCGACGCGGGACGACGATCTGGCGCTCTTGCGAGCGACGCGCGAGCGGCTCGAACGGCGCTTCACCCTCGCGGTCGTCGGCGAATTTTCCAGCGGAAAATCGTATCTGCTCAACGCCCTGCTCGGGAAAGCGCGCTACGCCGAAGGCGGCCGGATCGCAGGGCTGCTCGCGACCGACATCAATCCGTCGACGGCGACGATTACCGAATTGCAGTATGCGAACGAAGAACGCGCGATCGCGAGATATCCCTCGGGGCGCGAAGAGCGGATTCCGATGGAGCAGCTCTCACGTTTCGTCGCCGTCGGGAAGAGCGACGAGCGCGGCGCCTTGCACGACGCTACGGCCGACGAAGATTCCGCGCCGTCGTTCGTTATCGTCGATATCGATTCGCCGTTTCTACGCGGCGGCTTCGTGGTCGCCGATACGCCCGGGCTCGCCTCGCTCAATCCCGCGCACCGTCGCGCAACGCTTTCGTATTTGCCGCGGACGGATGCCGTACTGTACCTCATCGATACGCAGCAGCCGTTCACGGACGGGGACGCGTCGTTTCTCGGCTTGATCGGCGAGCACGTGCGGACGATCTTTATCGTCCAGACGAAGATCGATTTGTGGAAGATGCCGGAGGGCGACGGCCGCGCGGCCTGGGAAGCGGCGCGCGCGCGCATCGTCGAACGCGCCGCACGCTACGCGCCCACGGCCGAAGTATTCAGCGTATCCGCCCGCGACTATGCGGCGGGCACGCTGGAGGACGACGCAGCGGCGCGCGCGACCAGTGGTTTTCCGGCGCTGCTGGCCGGTCTCGACCGTTCGCTGCAGCAACGCGCGCAGGCGGCCCGGGTCGAGCGAGCGCTCGCGGTCATGCACGAATTGACCACCCGTGCGACGGCGCACGTCCGGCGTGAAGCCGCGCTCGCCGAGACCGAGCGCGGCCCGCTCGAAGCCGAACGCTCCCGCTCGCTGGCGCATCTGCGCGAACGCGAACGTGCCCTCGGCCGAGAACGTGACGACGTCACGCGAGCGGGTGCGGAGCGGCAGGCGTGGATCGTCGCACAGGGCGGTGCGCTCGCCGAGCGTGCGACGCGCGCGCTCGGCGGCGCCATCGACGTGGCCGACATCGAACGCATCCGGGACCGTGGGAAATTCCATAGTCTCGTCGATGCGACCGTAGCGCCGGTCTGGAGCGCGTTTGCGGCCGACGTGGCCGGACACGTGTCGCGTGCGCTCGAGCGCATCGCGCGCGTCCGGGGCGGATTACGCGTCGCCGATTTTGCCGCACTGCGGCTCGGCGGCGTGCCGGGCACGGGCGCCTGGTCGCGCGATCTCGCGAGCGGTATCACGTCGACGATCGTTCTGGGCGCGATCGGCGGCCCGACGGTCGGCTTCGTCCACGGCGTCGCACGCCGCTTTGCGGCGGCAAAATTCGGCACGTACATGAAGCGCGAGCTCGGCAACGATCTCTACGCCGAACTTTTCCCGGCCTTCGAAGGCGATGTCGGGCGGTTCGTTGATGAGCTGGCCAAAAATCTTGCGGGCATCTACAGCGACGCCGCCGCAGCAATCGAACGCGAACGTTCGCTCGCTCGCGCCGAGACGGTCGAGCCGATCGAACGCGCGCTCGCACGAGCCGATGACCCCGCCGCCCGGGCGGCCGCGGCGCGCGCGCTTGCGGCCATCGTCGGCGAACTCGCCACCATCGATGCGCGTCTGATCGCGCTCGCCGCATCGACGCAAACGACCGAAGCGTTCCAAAGCCAGACTCCACGCAGCGCGGACCACGAGGCGCGCATCGAGACGCGCATCGACCCCGAGTTCGACGTCGCGGCCTACGACCGGGGCCTCCGTCCCGAACGGTATCGGGTCGTCGTCCTGGGGGCGCTACGGCGCGGGAAATCCAGTCTGATCAACGCGATCGCCGGAACGCGCATCCTGCAAGACGAGGGCGGCAACGAAGCGCTCTTCCCGGTTCACGTCCGCTACGGCGAACGCGAGCGCGCCTACGTGCTGGGTGCGGGCAGCCGCTGGAGAGAGATCGCAACGAGCGAGGCGATGGCGAGCGCGGCGACGTCGCCCGTGCTGATCGAAACGCCGTGGACGATGCCGCGGGAACTCGTGCTCGTACACGCTCCCGCCTTCGACAGCGGGAACGGTGCGGCGGAATCGATCGCACTCGCCGCAGCCCACGCCGGAAGCGAAATTCTCGGGCTGTTTTCGCGTCAATTGTCGGAGGGCGAACTGACGCTCTACGGTCGCGTTGCGGAGCTCGGCAAACCGATGCTGCTAGCGCATACCATCGCCGACAACGAAAACGCGAGCGAGCGCCGTACGGTCGTCGAACTGGCGACGCGTTACTTGCGCGAGCGCGCCATCGCGGTCTCCCGCGTCTTTACGATCTCAGCACTGGACTATTTCGAAGCCGCCAACGTCAAGCGCCCCGCCGCGCCGTGGAACGAACTCGGGGCTTTGCGCGACACCCTGCATGGGCATGCCCAGGAGCACATGCACCGTCATGACGAGCGCCTCCGGCGCGCAGCGGAATCGCCGCGCAGCGCCAGCGTTCCGCAGCCCGCGCAGCCGCCTCTGCGCCGCGCTTTGGATCGTCTTTTCGGGCGCGGCTGACCCGCCGACCGAGCCGAGGTTCGTCTGCGAACCACCCCGAATCTGCCTAACGTGCCACGTCGCTTCACCGTCGGACCCGCCCGCATTGCTTTCGGTACGGGAGACGAACGCGTCGGGCGCATCGCCGTCGAGAACGGTCGGATCGCGGCGATTTTCGATGGCGACGGCGATGCTGACTACCGGCTTCCGGCGGGCAGCACGATCGCACCCGGAATGATCGACGTCCATACCAACGGCGCCGAAGACGTCCTCTTCAACCGGGATCAAGGCAACGCAGTCGACGTCGCGTCGCATGCGTACGCGGCGCAAGGCGCGACGGGCTTCGTCGCAACGATCCTCACGGCACCGTGGGAATCGATGCTTCACGCGGCGAGTGAGAGCGCGGAAGCGGCGCACGCGCTTGCCGAAAGCGAACGAATCACGGGCGCCCGGTGCTTGGGCATTCACTTCGAAGGCCCGTTCCTCAATCCGAAATTTCGCCGCGTGCACCGTCACGATTGGCTCTTGCCGGCGAACGTCGATCGGGCCAAAGCGCTCGTTGACTCGTGTCGCGGGGCCTTGGTCATGGTGACGATGGCGCCCGAAGTCGATGGCGTCGATGATGCGACCCGTTTCCTGCACGATGGGGGCATCGTGTGTTCTGCCGGTCACACGTCGGCGAAATATCGCGACGGCATGCTCGGGATCGATCTCGGCTTCCGCACGCTCACGCACGCCTTCAACGCGATGCCCCCGCTCGATCATCGCGAGCCGTCGCTGCTGGCGGCCTTCATACAGGAACCGCGCACGACCGTCCAAGTTATTTGCGATGGCTTTCACGTCGCGCCGGTCATGGTCGACGTGCTGTATCGCACGCTCGGCGAGCGCCTCGTGCTCGCGACGGACTACATGGCGCCGACGGGGTCGGGGTATCGCATCGAAGGCGGCGTGGTTCGCGCGGAAGACGGCACGATCGCGGGTTCCGCGCTACGCACCGATTGCGCGGTCCGCAACCTCATGGCCTTTGCGTCGCTCCCGTTTGCGCGCGCGATCGTGTGTGCGACCGCAGCTCCGGCGCGCCTGCTGCGCATCGAGCACGAGTGCGGAACGATCGCCCCCGGTCTGCGCGCCGATCTCGTCGTCTGGAGCGACGACTACCATATTCTCACGACGTTCGTCGGCGGCGAAGCCGTCTACGGCGCGCGGGCCCTCGGAAACGCCCGGGCGGGCGTTTAAGCCGCCCCGCCGCCGAGGTACGCGGCCCGGACCGCCTCGCTCGCCATCAGATTGGCCGCCGTGTCTTCGTGAACGATCTTGCCGACTTCGAGCACGTAGCCGCGCGAAGCGATGCCCAGCGCTTGACGGGCGTTCTGCTCGATCAACAAGACCGTCGTGCCGCGCGCGTTGATCTCCTTGACGACGCCGAAGATCGTCTGGACGAGGATGGGCGAAAGGCCGAGCGACGGTTCGTCGAGCATGAGCAGGCGCGGACGCGACATCAGCGCGCGCGCCATGGCGAGCATCTGCTGCTCGCCGCCCGAAAGCGTGCCGCTCTTCTGCAACAACCGTTCTTTGAGGCGCGGGAAGATGGCGAGGACGCGCGCGTAATCTTCGTCGTACTCGTTCTTCAACGAGCGTGTGTAGGCGCCGAGTTCGAGATTCTCGCGCACCGTCATCCGCGCGAAGACGCGGCGGCCTTCGGGCGAGTGGCCGACGCCGCGCCGCACGATCGCATCGGGACTCTGGCGCGTGATGTCGGCTCCGTCGAAGACGACGCGGCCGGCCGTCGGTTTCACGAGTCCGCTAATGGCCCGCAGGGTGGTCGTTTTGCCGGCGCCGTTGGCACCGATCAGCGTGACGATCTCGCCTTCTTCGACGCGCAGGCTGACCGCTTGCAGCGCGCGGATACGTCCGTACGCGGCATCGATCCCCTCGACTTCGAGTAGCGCCACTAGGCCGCGCCTTCCGCCCGGCCGAGATACGCTTCGATGACGCGTTCGTCGCGCCGGACGGCATCGGGAGGGCCTTCGGCGATCTTTTCGCCGTGATCGAGAACGGTGATTCGCTCGCTGATCCGCATCACCAGATTCATATCGTGCTCGATCAAAAACACCGTCACGCCCGATTGGCGGATGCGAGCGATGAGCCCGACGAGATCTTCTTTCTCACGCGGGTTCATGCCGGCCGCGGGCTCGTCGAGCAGCAGCAGTTTCGGGTCGCTTGCGAGCGCGCGTGCGATCTCCAGCCGGCGCTGGTTGCCGTAGGGCAGGTTGCGCGCGTAATTATCGGCATCGCGTTCGAGATCGACGAAGCGCAGCAACTCGCGGGCGCGCTCGGCGACGCGCTTTTCTTCGACGCGCTGGCGCGGCGTATGCAAGAGCGAATCGAACAGGCTCGCGCGCATCTGCGCGTGGCGGCCGGTCATAACATTATCGAGCGCCGACATGAACGCGAAGAGGCGAATGTTCTGAAACGTGCGCGCGATCCCGCGACCCGTGATCCGGTCGGTACCCAGACCGCGCAAGCTACATCCTTCGAGATCGATCGTGCCGCCCGTGGGCGCATAGATGCCGGTGATCAAGTTGAAGACCGTCGACTTGCCGGCGCCGTTGGGTCCGATCATCGCAACGATCGAGCCCGGGTCGATGCGAAACGAGAGATCGTTGACGGCGACGAGTCCGCCGAAGGTGCGCCGGACGCTCGTGAGTTCCAGTAAGGGAACTGCCATTACGCGCGAGCCGCCCCTTCGTACTCCGCTTGCTCTTGCGCCGCTAGCCCGGGGTCGCGCAGAGCTTCGCGCAATTCGGCCTTACGTTGGCGACTGGGGATGAGTCCTTCGGGACGAAAGAGCATCATCGCGACCAAAATGACGCCGTAGAGCATGAAACGGTAATTGGTGAAATCGACGTTGACTAGGCCGATAGAATGCGCGAGACTCGTCGATTGGGGCAGCAAAAAACTGTTGATAAACGACAGGACGAAACTGCCGACGATGACGCCCGCGATGTTCCCCATACCGCCGAGCACGAGCATCGAGAGCACGAGCACGCTGACGTTGAATTGGAATTGGTCCGGCGAGACCAGACTCAGCTTCGCAGCGTAGGCGACGCCGGCGACTCCGCTAAAGGAGGCGCCGAGCGCGAACGCGGAGAGTTTTGCGGCCGTCGTATTGATGCCCATGTGCCGCGCGGCCAACTCGTCTTCGCGAATCGCCATCCAGGCCCGCCCGAGCCGGCTCTTCTGCAAATTTACGGCGACGAGGATGCCGACGACGATGAGCATCAGAAGCGTATAGTAGTACGGCGTCGCGCTGAAGCCGAACGCGTGTCCGAACAGCGACGGCTGATCGAGCGAACTGATGCCGTTGGGGCCGTTGGTATATTGGGCGAGATTGAGAAACGTCTGCGGCACGATCTCCCCGAAGCCCAGCGTCACGATCGCGAGATAGTCGCCGCGCAGCCGCAGCGTCGGCGCGCCGAGTAAGAGTCCGAAGATCGCCGCGATGACCGACGCCAGAAAGAGCATCACCCAGAACGGGACGTGCAACCCGAACTGCTGACTCGCGAGCATCGCGTAGCTGTACGAGCCGATCGCGAAAAAGGCCGCGTAGCCGAGATCGAGCAAGCCCGCCATGCCGACGACGATGTTGAGCCCGAGCGCGAGCAGCACGAACGCGCCGGCATTCGCCATAAAATCGACGTGCGAATTGTTTCGATCGAGCCACGGGAACGCCAGCAGCACGCAGCCGAGAACGGCGAGTCCGATGCGCCGCCGCGCGAGCGTGGCAAACACGCTAGACTTTTTCGGGGAGCGATTCCCCGAGCAAGCCGGCCGGCCGGAAGATCAAGACCAGGACGAGCACGGAAAACACGAGGACGTTCGACCACTGCGCGCCTTGCGGGATGTATTGCGTACCGATCGCCTCGATGAGCCCGATCAAAAAGCCGCCGAGCATCGCCCCAGGAATGTTGCCGATGCCGCCGAGCACGGCCGCCGTGAACGCCTTGAGTCCGGCTTCGAAGCCGTTGAAGAACCACGTCGTGCCGTAATACACGCCGCTCGCAAAGCCGGCGGCTCCGGCGAGCGCGCTACCGATCAGAAACGTCATCGCAATCGTCGTGTTGATATTGATGCCCATCAGTTGGGCCGCGTCGCGATCTTGCGCGGTCGCGCGCATCGCCTTGCCCATTTTCGTATTGAAGATGAAGAGCTGCAACGCGGCCATCATCACGATTGCGAAGATGATGACGAGCACTTGTTTGGCCGAAATATCGACGCCGTAAACGACGAGCGACGGGTTCGGAATGACTTGCGGGAACGGGACGGGCGACGGTCCGCGCCACAGCTGCATGATGTTCTCGAGGATGAACGACATCCCGATCGCCGTGATCAGCGGCGCCAAGCGCGGCGCATTGCGGAGGCGGCGATACGCGAGGCGTTCGATCAACATGCCGACGATGCCGCAGAGCAGCATCGAGGCGAGCACCGTGATCAGGACGACGGCGATCAGCCACGGACCGTGCACTTCGCCGCTGACGCCGAGCCCGGTGAGGATGGCGAGGGAAAAGAACGTGCCCAGCGTGTAGACGTCCCCGTGCGCGAAGTTGATGAGCTCGATGATGCCGTAGACCATCGTGTAGCCGAGCGCAATGAGCGCGTAGATACCGCCGAGCGAGAGACCGTTGACGATCTGCTGGAAGAAAACGTCCAAGAGGGGGGCTAGACTTTCAAATTGAGCTGGTCGACGAAGGTCGCCTTACCGCCGGAGATCTTGTAGAGACTCAAAATCGGGTTGCTGGTATCGCCGTTGGCATCAAACCCGAACGTGCCGATGGGCGACGCGAAGCCCTTCGTCGCGGCGATGTTCGCGAGTACGTCCGAACGTGCGGGCAGTTTGTTGCCGTTCGCCGACATTGCCTTTTCGATCGAGGCGATTTCGACTTTCGCCGCCGCGTAGGCGTTGGCGCTATACGGTCCGACGTCGCTATGCCAACGCTTCTTATATGCAGCCACGAATGCGGTGGCCGTCGGGAGCTTCGACGTTTCGGGTGCGGCCACGGTGTAGTACGAATTGTTCGCCATGTCGCCGGCCGTCTTGAAGAACTCGGCGTCGCTGATGCCGTCGCCGCCGATGTACGGCGTGTTTTTTAGACCGGCGTCGGCCATTTGCTTGCGCAGTAAGCCGCCGCCCGTTGCGGTCGTACCGCCGTAGAACACGACGTCCGGTGCGAGCGCGTGCGCTTTGGTCAGCAGTGCCTTGTAGTCCGTCTGGCCTTTCGTTAAGTGTTCGTGACCGATCACGGCACCGCCGCCGGATTTGAATTGCGACTCGAACACGTCGGCGAGGCCCTTACCGTACGTCTCGTTATCGTCGATGACGAAGGCTTTCTTGAATCCCAGTTTCTTCGCGAATTGCGCGCCTGCGGCACCCTGTTTGTCGTCGGTCGTGCAGACGCGGAAGTACGCGATCGTCGTGGGGTGCGAGGTCCGTAACTTCTTCGCGTCGTCGCCTTTGGTGAGCCCGGTACTCGTGTTCGAGGGCGAGATCTGCGCCAGAGAAGCGTCGTTCGTGATCGGAATCTCGGCCTTCGCGACGCTCGAATTGAACGGCCCGACGATCGCGAGCACGGCGGCGTCGGAAACGAACGCTTTTATGTTCTGGGCGCCTTGGGCGGGATCGTGCGCGCCCTGGACGGCGTCGTCGAGATCGTACGCGGCGAATTTTACGCCGCCCGGTGCCCCCTTCGCATTGGTCTCCTCGATCGCTTGTACCGCGCCGTTGCGCGTCGGGATGCCGGTCGACGCATCCGCGCCGCTCACGGGCATATCGATGCCGATTTTTACGACCGCTCCGCCGCCTGCCGCCGCATCGGCGGATTTTGCCCCCGACGATGTCGACGACGATTGTGACGTGCTCGACGACGACGGCGACGAACATCCGCTCGCGAGCGTCCCGATGAGCGCCGCAGCCGAAAGCCGAGCGACCACGCCCGCTGAGAACATGAAGACCTCCGTCGTAAGAAGCGAACGACGAACGCGTCGCCGGCCGAATCCGCGTTGTTCTTGCCGAGCGAAGCCCCTTCCCTTCGTGCCCGCGCATCGTCTGGCACGCGAACGAACAACGGAGAACGCTTCGCATGCCAAGCCGACTCACGCGCCGGGGGTATCGCTGGACGGCCGCCGCCGTCGTACTCGCGATCGTCCTCTACGTCGCGGCCATACGAAACGATTTCTACCAACTCACGTCACCGGCGACGTTGACGTGGCACGTCGCGTTACGAAAGGCGTATAGCCTCGTGGCGTTCGGCACGCTCGCATATCTCGTCCGCCGGGCGCTCGTCGAACGGGGAAGCCGCCCGCTCGCTCGGGCGACGGTCCTGGGCCTGGCGCTCTATAGCGGCGCGATCGAAGCGGGGCAGTATCTCGCCGGTTCGACCGAGGGCATCGGCTGGAACGCCTTCGATGTCGCCTGCGGCATCGTGGGCGGCGCGCTCGGGACAGCCGACCTGGCGTGGCGTCGCGCGATCTCCCTCAAGCGAGCGCGAGATCGCGCGTCGCTGCGGCGTTGAAGTACGAGGCTTGGGGATGGTGCATGACGATCGCAGCGGTCGATTGCTCGGGAACCATTTGATATGCCTGCGTCAATTCGACGCCCAGCGCGGCTTCGACGCCGAGCACCTCCCAGACCAGCGCGTGCTGCGCGAGATCGGGACACGCGCCATAACCCCACGAATAGCGTTTCCCGCAATCGTCGCCGAGCCCGAGTTCCCGGCGCACGCGACGATGCGTGTGTTCGGCCAGCGCTTCCGCGGACTGCACCGAAAAGCCGTGCAGAAAATAGCTTTCGCTATAATCACCGCCCGCTTGGAGCCGGTCGATCGCGTGCGAGACCTCGCGCCCGACGGTCACGACTTGAAGTGCGATGACGTCGCTCGGGCGGCCGTCTTCGAGTTCGCGCACATAGTCGGCCAGACACAAGTGCTCGCCGCCGATCTGCCGCGGAAATGTAAAGCGCCCGATCTCGCGGGCGACGTCCTGCGGGTCGTACATCACCACGTCGTCGCCGAGTCCGGCCGCGGGAAAATACCCGTACACGGCGCGCGGCACGATGATCCCGCCGCTCTCTGCCTGCGCTTGGTAGCGCCGTAAACGTGGCTCGAATTCCTCGCGTTTGAGGCGCTCGAATTCGTCCCCCTTGCTACTGGCCGCGCCCCACGAGAGCCGGTAGAGGCTCTTGAGATCGAAGTGTTCCCACAATTCCGCGGCCGCGATCGCATCGATCGTGCGCGGACCGAAAAACGGCGCACCGGGCGCAACGACTTGCGAGAGGTGCTTGCGCCCCGTGCGGCCGCTGGGAACCGCGGGTGCGGCGACGTTCTTCGCAAGCTCGCGGGCCCGTTCGGCTTCGTTGCGAATCTTTGTGGTAAAGGCGGCGCGGCGAATTGGCTCCGATGTCAGACGATCCATGATGTCGAGCCCTTCGAACGCATCCTTCGCATAGAAAACGCCCGCTTCGAAGTAACGTTCGCCGCCGTCGAGAAACCCGATGCGGCGGCTGAAATCGCGATTGATTGCGGCACCGCCGACGACGATCGGGATGTCGAGCTTGCGCGAATCTTGTTCCGAGACGCAAATGGGCATCTGCTTCGACGTCGATACGAGCAACGCCGATAGCCCGATCGCGTCGGCATCGACTTCGACGGCTTTCTCGAGAATCGTATTCATCGGCACCTGTTTGCCGAGGTCGTAAACGGTATAGCCGTTGTTCGTAAGGATCGTATTGACCAGATTCTTGCCGATATCGTGCACGTCGCCGAAGACCGTTGCGAGCACGACCTTACCCTTGGTAACGCCGTCTTTTTTTTCCAAGAACTGCTCGAGGTGTGCGACGGCCTTCTTCATGACCTCGGCCGATTGCAGCACGAAGGGCAAGATCAGCTCGCCCGCCCCGAATTTATCGCCGACTTCTTTCATCGCCGGCAGCAGCACGTTGTTGAGCACGTCGACCGGATCGCGCGCGACGAGCACCTCGTCGACCTTCGCCTCGATACCGTCCTTGCGCCGCCGCAGGATCGCGTTATGAATGCGGGCTTCGATCGACATTCCGGCTTCGTCGTCGACGAGCGCCGCAGCGTTCGCATCCGCGGAGCCGGCGTTCTCGAAATATTCGATGAGGTGCTGTAACGCGTCGGGCCGGCGGTTGAGGACGAGATCGTCGCACAAATCGCGCTCGCGCGCGTCGAGTTCGGCGTAGGGCTCGATCTCTTTGGCGTGCACGAGCGCCATGTCGAGGCCTGCGTTGACGCAGTGGTGCAGCATGACGGAATTGAGGGCGGCTCGGGCCACCGGTTTGAGCCCGAACGAAACGTTCGAAACGCCGAGCGACGTCAAGACGCCGGGCAACCGCTCTTTGATGAGCCGGATGCCTTCGATCGTCTCGACGGCCGAGGGAAAAAACTCGGGATCGCCCGTGGCGAGCGTAAAGGTCAAGTCGTCGAAGATCAGCGCGCCCGGCGGAATACCGTATTCGCCGCACACGATGTCGTAAATCCGTTGCGCTACCTCGAGTTTACGTTCCGCCGTCTTCGCCATCCCGCTTTCATCGATCGTAAGCGCGACGACGGCGGCGCCGCTTTCCTTCACGAGCGGCAACACGGCGTCGATCTTCTCACGGCCGTTTTCCAGATTCACCGAATTGACGATCGCGCGGCCGGCATAGATCTTCAGCGCCGCTTCAATGACTTTCGCTTCCGTCGAATCGATCATCAGCGGCGTCTCGACAGATTGCGCGAGTTTCTTCACGATCGTCGCCATCTGTAATTCTTCATCGACGCGTTCGGTCAGCGCCGTACACAGATCCAAGACGTGTGCGCCGCCTTCGACTTGCTCGCGCGCGACCAGCACGATCTCGTCGTAATCGTCGGCCAGCAGTAAGCGCTTGATCTTGCGCGAGCCCTGCGCGTTGATGCGCTCCCCGACGAGCAGCGGGCTGCCGTCCTGTTTGAGCGCGGTCGCTGTCATCGAGGATGCGGCGAATTGCAGCGACTTCGCTTCGAGGGGACGACCGCGCTTACCGGCGACGGTCGCGACGAAGGCGGCGATATGCGCGGGCGTCGTGCCGCAGCAACCGCCGATCGCGTGGACGCCAAAGTCGTCGACAAACGCTCCGAGCTCGCGCGCCATCTCGCCCGGACGCTCGGGGTAGATCGTCTCCCCTTTGGGTCCCATCAGCGGCAAGCCCGCGTTGGGAATGACGGCAACGAAACAGCGCGAGTTGTCGACGAGATAGCGGACGGCATCCCGCATGTGGGTCGGGCCGGTCGAGCAATTGAGGCCGATGACGTCGATCGCGAGCGCGTCCAGGGTCGCCGTCACGGCACGAATATCGGTGCCGAGCAACATACGCCCGGTGACGTCGAGCGTCGCCTGCGCCTGGATCGGCACGCGGCGCATACCCTTGGCAAATTCGCGCGTGATGCCCGCGATAGCCGCCTTCATCTCGAGAAGATCTTGGCTCGTCTCCAGGAGCAGCAGATCGACGCCGCCTTCGACGAGATAGCGGCTCTGCTCGCCGTAGAGCTCGGCGAGTTCGTCGAACGTGATGCGTGAAAGGGTCGGGTCCGAAGACGAGATCAACATGCCCGTCGGTCCCAGAGCACCGGCGACGAAGCGTGGCTTCTGCGCGGTCGCGACGGCATCGCACGCCCGACGGGCGAGACGAGCGGCGGCCAGGTTGATCTCGGCCGTCTGGCCGGCGAGACCGTACTCTGCGAGCTTGAGACGCGAAGCGGTAAAGGAATCGGTTTCCAGCACGTCCGCGCCCGCCGCAAGATACCCGTCGTGAACCGCCCCGACGATGTCCGGCCGCGTGAGCACGAGCGCTTCGTTACAGCCGCTGTAGGCTGTCCCCCCGAAGTCGTCGTCCGTGAGGTCGAGTTCCATCAGCGCCGTGCCCATAGCACCGTCGAATACCAACACTCGGTCCTGCAGGGCTTCTAAGTATCCTCCGTCCACTGCGCACAACATACTCGATGTGGACTGGTTTCAAGAAAGCTAATTGTCCTACCGGGCCATATCAAGAAACATTGGACAAGGATTCCACGAAACTCCAAAATATTGAAGGTGCCTCGCCCGAAGCTTCATGCGAATCTCACCTCATTGCAGGAGCAAAGGCGCCAAAGTTCCTATCGTGAACTGAGGCAAGATGGCGGCCATCGTCGAGACGCGCAATCTTTGTCGGTCGTTTTCCGGGTATCGCGCAATCGACGATGTTTCGCTCTCGATCGAAGCTGAGACCGTCCATGCGATCATCGGTCCCAACGGCGCCGGCAAGACGACATTTTTCAACCTTCTTTCCGGTTTCGTGCCCCCGTCGTCGGGCTCGATCGCGCTTGCCGGCAGCGACATCACGGGCTTCCCACCGCACCGCGTCGCGCGCCTCGGCATGGTGCGCAGCTTCCAAATCAACAGCATCTTTACGCATCTCAGCGTGCTCGATAACGTCAAGGTCTCTCTGGAAGCGCGCACGGAGCTACCCTCGCGATTTTGGCTCTCGGGATCGGCGACGCGCCGCCTCGACGCCCGTGCGCGCGAACTGCTCGCCGACGTCGGTCTCGACCGCGAGCGCGAGTTGCTGGCGACGCAGCTCTCGTACGGACGTAAACGCGCGCTCGAACTCGCAATTTCGCTCGCGCAAGATCCAAAAATCCTGTTGCTCGACGAACCGACGGCGGGCATGGGCAGCGAGGACGTCGGGCGTATCGCCACATTGATCGGGCGGGTACGCGGGGGGCGGACGATCGTCCTAGTCGAGCACAACCTCAGCGTCGTCGCAGAGCTCTCGGATCGCATCACGGTGCTGCAGCGCGGCCGCGTGCTGGTCGAAGGGACGTACGCAGAAGTTCGCGTGGACCAGCGCGTGGTCGATGCGTACCTCGGCGGTGGAGCGAGCGTTCGCGCTTGACCCGACGCCGATGCTCGTGACGTTCGCCCTCGCACGCGTCGTTATCGCCGCGCCGCAACGCGTGCCGATGGATGCGCTGGCCGTCGTGGTTTTCCTCGCCGTGTTCGTCGCCGCGATCATCCTTACGCGCGCGCGCCCGGCCCACGGTCTCGCGGTCCTCATCCTGTGCGACCCCTTCGCTTTCGCGCACCGCGCCGGCTTTACGACGTTGACGACGGCGAAGGTCGCCCTGGCCGGAGTTGCGATCGGCCTCATCGCGCGCCGTACGTCGCTCGCGCCGTTACGGGAGCGCGACGGACGGGCGCTCTTAGGCGGGGCGATTGCGATCGCCGCCGCGACCGCGCTGACGATCGTCCCCGGCATCTACATCGACGCCGTGGCCCGCGAAACGCTCAAGGCGCTCGAGTACCTCGCGATCTTCGTCGTGGCGCTGCTCGCATGCGCGTCCGACGACGACGAGCGGCCGCTCTGGAACGCGCTCGCGACGGTCATCGCGGTCGTCTGCGGAGCAGCGATCGTTCAGGAGTTTACGACCGCACCCGCCGGCTTGATCATCGCCGGCCACGTCATACCGCGGATCGCGGGCCCACTGGAAGGTCCCAATCAACTCGCAGGTTTTCTCGACATCGCACTGCCGCTACTCTTCGCACGGGTGCTCGAGCGACGCGATCGAATCGCGCTCGCCGTCTTTACGTTCGCCCTGATCGCCGACGTGTTGACCCTCTCGCGCGCGGGTGCGTTTGGTGCCGCCGTCGGCCTGCTCGCAGTTGTCCTGCTGCTCGCGAATGCTCGGGCCAGGCGGCCGCTCGCGCTCGGTGCCGGAATTCTCGCCGCTATGGCAGCCATTGCGCTCGCGCGTTTGGGCGTACTCGCGCGCCTCTTCTCGACCAGCGATGTCGATACGGCGGGCGGGCTCGGTTCGCGCGGGGAGCTTTGGCAAGCGGCGCTCGATTTTTGGCGGGCGCACCCCATCCTCGGCATCGGCGCCGGAAACTTCGAACTCGAGCTGCCGGACGCGGGATTGCTCGGCGTGCGGACGCATGCGAACAGTCTTTACCTTCAGTCGTTGGCCGAAGGCGGGGTCGTGTTGTTCGGCGCGACGCTTTGGACTATCGTCGCGGCAGTCCGGTTGCTGCTCGTGCGCGCGCCGCGAGGGGCGCTTTTCGTCGGAGTCGGCGCTGCGACGCTGGCGCTCGCGGCACACCAGATTTTGGATTTCTTGACCTTTTTTCCGAAGGTCGGGGGATTTTGGTGGCTGTGGCTCGGCATCGCCACGGGCGCCCTCGCTCGCAGCGAGCGCACGGAAACGGTCGAAACGTGATCCCGAAGCCGGGTCGTTACGCCGTCGCGCTGTGGGCGATGCTCGCGACGTACGCGTTCACCGGGTGTCTCGAGGGTAAGAAAATCAGCGATCTCGAGGCGCCGCCCGCGGCAGCTCCGCCGCGCGGGTCGAGTTGGATCATACCGACGGGGGTCGGCATCGACGCGAAGCATCGTGGCGCGTTGGAATCGCATGGTCTCTACGCCTCGACGGATCCGCACGAATTATGTTGCTGGCTCGCGCCGTCGGCTCGCATTACCTTTGCGGCACCACGCTCCGCCGTACACGCCGTCGTCTCATTTTTGGTTCCGCAGTATCCGTTCTTCTACGCGCAACCGCAAGCGATCGTGTTGCGCGTGGGAGCATTCCGCGAACGGTACGCCGATCTCGTTCCCGGCGTGCACCGCATCGGCATCGACTTGCCCGAGCATGGCAACGCCGCCACCCTGGAAGTCACCTCGGAGCGCACGTTCGTTCCCGCTCGCGAACGCATCAACAGCGATACGCGGGCCTTGGGCATCGTCTTGCTCTCGGTGGCCTACCGCTAGCTCCCGGGACGCCATGGCGCACCGCACGAAGCTGGAGGCGATGATGGGCGATGCGATGCTCCAAACGCGCGGTCTCGGAGCGTACTACGACGAGAGTCATGTCTTACGCGGCGTCGATCTGGCGGTGCATCGCGGGGAAGTCGTAACGCTGGTCGGACGCAACGGCGCGGGCAAATCGACAACGCTCAAATCGATCATGGGCATCGTGCGCAAGACGTACGGCACGGTAACCTTCGATGGCAAACCGTTGCTCGGGCTCTCCTCGGATAAAATCGCTAAGCGCGGTATCGGCTTCGTGCCCGAAGAGCGCGGCATCTACGCAACCTTATCGGTAACGGAGAACCTCATGCTGCCCCCGGTGGTTGGCGCTGCGGCGTGGCCGCTCGAGCGCATCTACGCGCTCTTTCCGATTCTCAAAGAGCGGGGAGCGGCGATGGGGACGATGCTTTCGGGCGGCGAGCAACAGATGCTCGCGATCGCGCGCGTGTTGCGCAGCGGAGCGCGGTTGATTCTCCTGGACGAACCGACCGAAGGTCTGGCACCCGTCATCGTCGATGCGATCGGCGAGCTGGTGCTCGAGATAAAAAAAACCGGCGTAACGATCTTACTGGTCGAGCAGAACTTGCGTTTTGCTACCCGCGTTGCCGACCGGCACTATCTGATGGTGCACGGCCGCATCGTCGAATCGATGTCGAATGCCGATGCGGTCGCGCGCGAAGGCGATCTCCTCACCCATCTCGGCGTCTGACTCGTCGCCGGCCCTGAGCGAGCCCATTAGGGAACTCGCGCAGCGGCACCGAGATCGCGCACGGCGATGAAGCCGAACTCCGCCAACGCCGTGCGATCGCTTTCCAGAATACCGAGATAACGCGAGACGGCGGTCGAAGGCGGCCCCGCCGTAACGGCGTGTTCGTACGACCAAAGCGGATAACTTCCGTCGATGACGTGGGCGTCGTCGGGCGGTGCACCGTCGATCGCGAGCAGCGTAAGTTTGGCAGCACGGGCCGGAGCTACCGCCGCGACCGTTACGGCGCCCGGTATACGCTTGACGGCGTCGAGTGACGAAAGGGTCGCTTCCGCGACGCTTCCGGCGGCCGGAAGCGGGGCTTCCTCGAGGAGCAGACGCTGCACCAACTGCGTGACGCCGGAATGCGCGCCGCGGCCGATCACGGTTATCGGCAGGTCGGCGCCGCCGGCCTGACTCCAATTGGTCAACTTGCCGCGCAAGACGTCACGGAGTTGCTCGCGCGTCAACGTCGTCACCCGGCTCGCGGGATTGACGACGAAGGCGAAAGTCAGAACAGCGATGCGGTGATCGCTCAGCGCCGGAATCGTCGGAGCGAAATCCGTCAGCGCGATATCGAGCGTCCCCGCACCGAGCGCACGAAGCGCGGCCAGTGAACCCGACCCTTCGACGCTCGGCAGCAATCCGGAATAACGCTGCGCGTAGCGCTGTGCCGCAGCTCGCGCGACCGCCGTCAACGTCGTCGACCCCGCGACTGAAATAGCAGCGGGAGCGCTCGGCGCCGGTTGCGGTTCGTCGGCTCGCGCCGCTAGCGCAGCGGCGGACAAACCGGCAAGCGCGCCCAGCGCGAGCGCTTTAAACCGCCTCAACACCGGAATCGACGACGAGCCGGCCGGGTTGGTCTTCATCTTCCACGAGCGGTTTCTTCGCGAACGCTCGGTGCAATATCTCTCCGACGACGCCACGCCGCGCGACCAAGATGATGATTGCAAAGATCGAGCCCATGACGATGTTGGTTTTATCGCCGATCGCCGTCTTGGAAACGAAGAAGTCGAGCGACTCGTACAACGCGGCGCCGGCGATCGGACCGTAGATCGTGCCGATGCCGCCGAGAATCGTCATGATCACGATCGCACCGGATGTATGCCAATCGACCCCGTCGAGCCCCGCGAGCCGATTGCCGACTGAAAAGAGTGCGCCCGCGAGCCCGGCGAGCATACCGGACATGACGAACGCCGCGAGCTTGAAGCGGTCGGTATCGTAGCCGATGCTCTTGGCGCGATTCTCGTTTTCGCGCATCGCGGCCAGCACGCTTCCGAAGGGCGACGTTACCACGCGCACCGCGAACGCCGTCCCCAAGGCCGCGAGTGCCAACACGAGATAATAGTAGACGTAGTCGTTGTCGAGGCGCAGGCCGAAAAGCGTTCCCCGCGTCGGCACGTTGATTCCATTCTCGCCGCCGGTGAAGTCGACGAGCTGAAATGCGAGGAAATACTGGATCTGACCGATTGCGAGCGTGATCATTGCGAAAAAAATACCACTGCGCCGGACGGCGAGCGCGCCGACAAAGAGCGAAACGATGGTGGCATACCCAACCGCCGCAACGACCGCGACGGGAAACGAGGTGACGCCGTGTGCGATCGCGATCGTCGCTACGTAACCCGCGCCGCCCCAAAAGATGGCGTGACCGAACGATAGTAAGCCCGTGAAACCGAGCAGCACATCGAACGCGACGGCGACGAGCGCGAAGCAGAGCAGATCGATCGCGAAGACGACGTAGACGCCGGGAACGAACGGCAAAACCAACCCTACCGCTAAGAGCAGCGCGCCCACGAGCGCGCCGCGCTTTCCTTCGATGAGCGAGAGCGTCATCTACGCGGTGCGCTCCATCGTACCGAAGAGCCCCGCCGGCCGGAACATGATGACGAGCACCATCACCACGAAAATCAGCGTGTTGGAGATCGGCGGGTAGAGCACGGCGCCCACCGCCGCGATGACGCCGAGCGCGAAGCCCGCGACGACGGAACCCAGAATCGAACCGAGGCCGCCGATGACGACGATCGCGAACGTGTTGATGATGATCGCATCGCCCATCGTCGGCGTCACGTTGGTGTTGGGTGCGGCGAGCACACCGGCGAAAGCGGCGAGTCCGACGCCGACCGCAAAGACCCAGCTGACGAGCCTGCTCGTGTCGATGCCGAACGCACGCGTCAGCTCCGGTTTCTCGGTCGCAGCGCGAATCCGCGCGCCGAGCGACGTGCGCTCGACGATCGCGAACGTCGCGCCGCAAACCACCAGGCACACGACGATGACGAAGAGACGATACGTCGGATACTCCGCAAAGCCGAGATTGGTATTGCCGGCGAGCGCGGCGGGCGTCTCGTACGGCGAACCCAGCGCTCCCGCCACCAGCCGCATGAGATCTTCGACGATCAAAACGACGGCAAAGGTGAAGAGCAAATTGTAGAGCGGATCGAGATCGTACAACCGGCGCAGCAGCGTCGTCTCGAGCGCGTACCCGAAAAGTCCCACCACGATCGGCGCCACGATGAGTGCGGCAAAGAACGGCAGATGGAACGCTTGCGCGCCGTAATACGCGACGAAGGCGCCGAGCATATACATCGCCCCGTGCGCGAAATTGACGATCCGCAGCATCCCGAAAATGATCGAAAGCCCCAGCGCCAAAAGCGCATAGAAGCCCCCGTTGACGAGGCCGTTGAATATCTGGATGAGCAAATACTGTGCGGTCATCCTGCTGTGACCTCCGCTGCGCTACGGTCAGGAGGAGGGTTGTATGGTCCGCGCCTGCGGGGCGCGGACACGCGGCCGCGGCGGCGGCCGCGTGTCTCGCGGTCGGGAACCGACCGCGAGACTTTCAACCCTACCTCCGAGCCGTAGCGCAGCGGAGGCTCCCCGTAACGCAGCGGAGGCTCCCCGTAACGCAGCGGAGGGCTACCAGTCTTTCTTACATGTCGATTGCGATTCCGGACGGAACGCGCGGCCGGGTGGAATCGTCTGGACGACTTTGAACCACGCGTGCGGTTCTTTCACTTGTTCTTTCGGCAGGACGTCGACGACGTACATCTCGTGCGTGACGCGATGATCGCGACCCCGCCATTCGCCCGCCTTCGCATAGAAGTCGTTGAACGTCTTTCCGTCGAGGTAGCCTTGAACTTTATCTGCGTCGACCGAACCGACGGCTTTGACGGCCTTGAGCCACTGGGTCGCGGCGCTGTAGTCGGCCGCTTGAATATCCGTCGGACGCAGGCCGCCGCCCACGCGTTTCGTATAGCGATCCGCCCACGCGCGAGCAGCCTTATTCTGATTCCAGTACCACGACGTCGTGATGCGAGAACCGGAGAACACGTCGGGAAGCGCATCGACGTCGGAGATGAAGAGCAGGCCGACGGCGATCTTCATCTGTTTGTCGAGCCCGAATTGCTTCACTTGCTTCATCGAGTTGACCGTATCGGCGCCGGCATTGAGGATACCCAGCACTTCCGGTTTCGCATTTTTCGCCGCGAGCAAATAGGATGAAAAATCGGTATTTCCGAGCGGTATCATATCGGCGTGCAGAAACGAGCCGCCCTCCGGTTTGATTGCCGCCGTGAAATCGGCAAGCATCTGCGTACCGAACGCGTAGTTGGGAACGATGCCGTACCAGGTCTTGCCACCGGCGCGCGCGATATTGCGGCCCGTCGACGACGCGAGTGCGTAGGTATCGTAAGCGTAGTGGTACGTGTACCGGTTACATGAAGCGCCGGTCAGAGCCGACGTGCCGCCTCCGGTCACGATCGCGAGTTTATGTTTCTCTTTTGCGACGCCGGCGACGGCCAACGCCGTTGCGGAGTTCGTCATATCCAGCGCCAGTTCGGCACCGCCGTCGAACGCTTCCCGCGCTTTGGTAGCGGCTTCGGGGCCGTTGTTGCGATGATCGATCGCGTCGACTTCGATCTTACGACCGAGCACCGAACCGCCGAAATCCTCGACTGCCATCTTCGTCGCTTCGACCGCGCCACGACCGGCGAGCGCGGAATAAACGCCGGACATATCGGTAATGACTGCGATCTTGAGGGGTCCCTCGGCGGCCGGCGTTGCGAGCGGCATCACCAGAGGCGCCGCAGTTGAGAATGCGACGGCGAGCGCCGTCGATAAGCGAATCAGCTTCACGATCGTATCCTTCCAGTCGTAAGGCGTCCAACATTCACACCGGCGCTCCGTATTCCCGCGCGGGAATGCGATCGCGGCGTTTATCGGCGAATCGTGATAGCGCTGCCCTCTACACGCGGACGGGCTGAGGCGTCGTAGGCGGCAGCCCAGAGACTCCACCGTTCGTGCCGCTCGCGGGCGGTTTGGGCACATGTTTTCCGCGACCGAAGCCGAGGCGATCCTCGAGCCCGGTAATGAACACGTAGAGCACCGGCGTGACGAACAAGTTGAGGATCGTCGAAAGAATCATCCCGCCGAAGACCGCGGTGCCCAGCGAATTGCGCGCGCCGCTGCCCGCGCCCGTCGCGAACACGAGCGGCGTCACGCCGAGCACGAACGCAATCGACGTCATGAGAATGGGCCGTAGCCGCGTCTCGGCGGCGCGCGCGACCGCCGTCACGGCGTCCACGCCGAGCGCGCGTTGCTGATTCGCGAACTCGACGATCAGGATCGCATTTTTTGAGGCGAGACCGATCAGCATGACGTATCCGACTTGAGCGAACACGTCCGAAAACGTATGCCGGATTGCCAGCGCCCCGAGTGCGCCGAGCAGCGCCAGCGGGACGGCGAACAGGATGATGAGCGGATCCGCGAACGACTCGTACTGCGCCGCGAGCACCAGAAACACGAACACGATGCCGAGCCCAAAGATGATCGCAGCGGTCGCCCCGCCCTCGATCTGCTCGCGCGAAATCCCACTCCATTCCGTCGCAAATCCCGGTGGGAGATGCGTTGCGAAACGGTCCATCGCGGCCAGCGCCTCACCTGAACCGTGACCGGGCTTGGGTCCGCCGTTAATCTCGATCGAACGGTAGAGGTTGAAGTGATTGATGACCGGCGGCGCCTTTATCTCTTTGATGTCGACGAGCGTCGTGATGGGGATCGCCGGCGCCGTGCCGAGTTGACCGTTGACGATGAACGGGTTTCCGCTGCGCACGTAGATGTTGTGGAGGTCTGCCACGCGTGACCGGTACGGCGTGTCGGCCTCGACGTACACCCGATAGCCCTTCCCGTTCAGGTCGAAGTCGTTGACATAGACCGACCCGAGATAGACCTGCATCGTATTGAACAACGACGACAGCGAGATACCGAGCTGCGAAGCCTTGTCGCGTTGGACGTTGGTCAAAATCGTCGGCTTGTCGGTGCGGAACGTCGTGTAGACGCGGGTCAGCGGCGAGTCGGTAGCGTACGCCGGCCCGATGAGCCCCCCGGATGCGGCGGCGAGCGCCGGGATTCCCTGGTTCGTTCGGTCTTCGAGCTCGTACGTGAAACCGGCCTGAAAGCCGAGGCCCGGGATCGACGGCGGCTGCACCATAAAAGCCAGCAAGTCCGGGTGCCGGACCTTGAAGTCGCCGAAAAACTGAGCGTTGATGCGAGCCGTGACCGCACTGAGCACGTGCTCCGAGCCCGCCCGTTCGGCCCACGGTCGCAGGCGAACGAACATCGTCGCCTTGTTCGACCCAGCGCCCGTGAAGCTGAAGCCCGCGACATCGAACACGTCGGTGATCTCCGGCTGCTCGCGCAGCAGCCGTTCCACTTCACGCTGAACGCGATGCGTGTAATCGATCGAGCCGCCCTCGGGAAGCTGCATGCTTACCAGCGCGAAGCCCTGATCTTCGTCGGGAATGAATGCCGTCGGCGTACTCGTGTACGCCCAACCCGTGATCGCGAGAAGGATCGCAAAAACAGCCAGCGTGACCCAGCGGAACCGCATAACGATCGGAAGCGCGCGGTGATAGTTGGCACGCGTCGCGCCGATCGCCCTATTGACCGGTCGGAAAATTCCGCGCTCCTTCTGCCGGCTGCGGCCCAGCAGCAGCGAAGATAGTACCGGCGTCAACGTGAGCGCGCAAAATAGCGAGATAGTGATCGAGCACGCAACGGTGAGCGCGAACTGCTTGTAGAGCTGACCCGTCGTTCCCGGGAAAAACGCGACCGGCACGAACACCGCGAGCAGCACGAGCGACGAGGCGACCACGGCGCCGGTAATCTCGCCCATCGCCTCACGCGCGCCTTGAAGCGGCGACATCCCCTTCTCGCCGATGAAACGGGCGATGTTCTCGATGACGACGATCGCGTCATCGACGACGAGCCCCGTCGCGAGCGTCAGCCCAAAGAGGGTCAGCGTGTTGATCGAGAAGCCGAGCACTTTCATGAGGAAGAACGTGCCGATTAGCGAGACGGGGATCGTCAGCGCCGGAATCAGCGTCGTGCGCCAATCTTGCAAGAACAAGAAGATGACCAGCACGACCAACACGATCGCGATCAACAGCGTGATCACGACTTCATAGATCGACTCGCGCACGAACTCGCTGCTATCGAAGGCCACCTTGTAGCTCACCCCGGCCGGAAACTTCGGGGCGAGCTTGTCCATCGTCGCGCGCACCTGCTGCGAAACCGCCAGCGCGTTGCCGTTCTGGAGCTGCAAAATGCCGAGGCCCACGCCCTCGCGGCCGTTGAACCACAACGAACCGGCATAATTCTCAGCTCCGAGCACGACGCGGCCTACGTCGCGGACGCGGACGAAGCCGCCGTCGAGATTCGACTTGAGCACGATGTTTGCGAACTGGGCGGAGTCGTGCAGCCGCCCCGTCGCCAGCACGGAATACTCGTGCACTTGATGGCCGTTCGTCGGTGGGGCGCCGATCGAACCCGCCGCGACTTGCACGTTTTGCGATTGCAACGCGGTGACCACATCCCCGGAAGTCAAGCCGTTGTCGGCCAGACGCTTGGGATCAACCCACAGCCGCATGGCGTACTTGCGCTCGCCGAAGACGCGCACGTCGGAGACGCCGTTGATTCGTTTGAGGTCGTTGACGACGTTGTTCTCGAGATAATTCGTCAGGTACGCCGAGTCCCAGCGCGCGTCGGTCGACGTCACGCCGAGCGCCGCCACGAACGTGCCCGAGTTCTTTGAAACGGAAACGCCGATCAGCTTGACTTCATTGGGCAGCCGGCCCTGAGCGAGGTTGACGGCGTTCTGCACGTCGTTCGCGGCTTGATCGAGGTCGCGATCGAGGTTGAAGGTCGCGGTGATCTGCGACGTCCCGTCGCTGCCCGACGAAGACTGGATGTAGCGCAGGCCCTGCACGCCGTTGATCGCTTCTTCGAGCGGCGTCGTCACCGACGACTCGACGGCCTCGGCACTCGCGCCTTGATAGACCGCAGCCACCGTTACGGTGGGCGGCGCGATGTTCGGAAATTGCGCGATCGGCAGAGTCGGGATCGAGACGATCCCCAGCAACAGAATCACGAGCGAAAAGACCGACGCGAACACCGGCCGCTTCAGGAAAAACTCGACCACGTTCCTAGGACGTTACGATGGCCGATGTTGTGTCAGACGGGGACGACTCGACGAAACCGACGAGGTGACCCGCGACGTTACGGATTTGGGGACGAGCGAAACGTTCGAGCGCTGCCACTTCCGGCGCCTCGAGCGCACCCGCCGCCGCGAGCAGCGCCATCGTCGCAGGCGGCACGGCGCGGCGCGCTCCGTCGACGACTTTGAGGACGAGGCCGAGCCCTTCGCGGCAGAGCGCGTCGGCGTGAACGCCTTCGGCGCCCGCCTTGCCGACGACGCGTCCACCCGTCGCGACCAGCAGCGCCGAGTCGAAGCGCTCCGAGCCGCCCACGTACGCGGGCTCGGCAACCATCGCAGCGCGCACGGTCACGAGCGCCGCAGCGTCCGCGTCGTCCAGCGATGCGAGCGTGGCGAAACGTGCGAACGCACGCGCCGCATGGCGCAACGACGTTGCGAAGACGGGAATCCCGCATCCATCGATGCCCAGCGGCAGATCCTCGACGCGTTGACCCAGTATCCGCGCACAGAAACCGAGAATGCGCTGTTGCGCGGGATGTTCGAGTGCGAGATACGTGCGGAGGTCGAAGCCGAGGTGCACGCACATCGCGAGAATGCCCGCGTGTTTGCCGGAGCAGTTGTTATGCAGGGCCGTCGCCGGCGCGCCCGTTGCGGCGAGAGCCTTCGCGGCCGGCTCGTACGACGGCACCTGTGCGCCGCACTGCAGCGCGCCCGCATCCACGCCGATCTTCGCAAGAATCGACTCGACTGCCGCGACGTGAAAGGATTCGCCGTTGTGCGACGCCGCCATGACGGCGAGTTCGCGCGCGTCGAAGCCGAAGCGGGTGGCCGCACCGCATGCGACGACATCGGCAGCAATAAACGGCTTTACGGACGACCGCAAGAACACCGGTTCGTCGATGTCGCCGAGCGCGCGCAGGACGTGGCCGTCGGCATCCGCGATGCAGGCCGCGACATCATGGACGGATTCGATGCGTTCGCCGCGGGTAGCGTACACGAAGGGTTCGCCGCGCAACATACTCATGCTGCCGCTAACGCGGCGCCGGCCCTTGCACGACTTGCACGAATCCATCGGGCCGGATGTACTTCTTGAACGCCGCGCGAATTTGGGCCGCGGTCGTGCTCGCGTAGATCGTCGCGGCGCGATGCGCTTCGTCGAGGGGCAACCCCGCAAGCGAACGATTCGCAAGGGCGCCGGCAACGCCGTCGACGCTCGCTTCACCCAGCGGCAACTGCCGCAAGAGGATCGCTTTCGCTTGCGCGAGTTCGCCCGGGCTTACGTCGGTCGTCTGCATCGCACGCAGATCCCGTGCCACGAGCGCGCGTGCTTTCGAGACGTTCGCCGGATCGCTCCCGAACGATACCGCATAGGTCGCCCGCGTCCGACCCGCCGTCAGGCGATTACTCACGCTATAAACCAACCCCGCGACCTGACGCACGTCATGGTAGAGCCGCGTCGCATAGAAGCCGCCGCCCAGCACGTGATCGCCGAGCTCGAGGGCGTAGAATGCGCGGTCGGCACGCGCGAGCGGCACCGTTTCCACGAGTTGCGTTTCGTCTTGGACGCGGCTCGCATCGGGAACGGCGCGGGCGGCCGGCTTATTGGGGGGCACCCGCGGCAGATCGATCCGGGGCGTGGGGCCGCTCGCAGTCCACGCGCCGAAGTACTTCTCGATCGTGGCGCGCGCTTGGGCTCGCGTAACGTTACCGCATACCACGATCGTGGTGAGATCGGGACGATAGACCGATGCGTGGTAGGCTCGCAGATCGTCCAGTGACAGTTTCGCGACGGTCTGCGGCGTCGCTTCCCGTTGCTCCGGATCGCTCGCCGGTAAGAGCGCACGGGCGAGCTCGCGGGCCGCGAGATAGGCCGGACTCTGGCGCTCGCCGGCGATTTCATCCGCGGTCTGCTTGCGCACGATCGCAAAAGCGTCGGCCGGAAACGCCGGATGCAGCTCGTTGTCCGCGAGCAGTTCGACTCCGCGCTCGAAGCTCGCTTTGAGTACGTGCAGCGTAAAGCTCGTGCCGGCCGATTCCTGCGCCGCAATATCGTCGAGCGCTTTTTGATACGCCAACCGATCCAGATGCGACGTTCCATACGCGAAGAGCCCGTCGAGCACGCCGTCGATACCCTCTTTGCCGGGCGGTGCTTGAAGCGCATCGTTATGACGGATCTCGCCGACGACGGTCACCGTGTCGCTCGCCGATTCCGGCTGCACGATCAGTCGGAGGCCGTTCGGCAACGTTTCGTCGTTCGGCGAGATCGTCGATGGCGCGATTTCGAGCCGCGCGAGCTTCGCGCGAGCGAAGCCGGGGAGCACGACCGGCTTCGTGGGTGCCGCGGTCAGCGACTCACCGCCGCCGAAGCCCTTCGATGAAACGGCGTTTCCCGAAGCTCGGGGCACGAGGTTCGCCGTCACCGCCGCGGTCGGAACGAGATACGTGCGGGCGACACGATCGACGTCGTCCGCCGTCACGTTACGGATCGCCTCGATATCATCATCGGGCGACGTGCGGCCTTCGTCCGCGATCGCCTGCGACCACGAGCCTGCGAGCTCGGCGATCGAGTTGCGCGCGTATTCGTTTGCTGCAATCTCGGATCGCTTCGCCGCATCGACAAGCTCGGCGGGCACGCCGTCTTTCACGTAACGCGCGACGACGCCGCCGAGCACGGCATCGAACGCTTCGGCATCGGCGCCGATGGGCAGAGCGCCGTAGACGAGCCCGAGGCTCGCCCGAGGATACGTCGCTGCGAGCTGCGCGCCGGCTTGCAGCGCTTTCCCCTCCGCGGCGAGCGCGTACAGATCGCCGCGTTGGCTGCCCAAAACGTCGGTGAGGATGCGCGCCGCCGCAAAATCACGATCGCCCGAACCCGGCAAGCGATAGCCGGTATAGACGAGCGTATACGGCAGATCGCTCTGGAGATCGAACGATTCGGCGTGCACGGGCCGCAGGTCGATCGAAGGCCGCGCCGGGATCGGTCGCGATGGTATGGTGCCGTATAATTTTCGCACGAGCGTCCAGGTCGCCTGCGGATCGACGTCGCCCGCGATTACGAGGACGGCGTTGTTGGGCGCGTACCACGCCTTGTAGAACGCCTTGAGACTCGCTCCGGTCGTCTTCTGGAACGACTCCCGGGTGCCGAGCGCGTCGTGCGCGTACGGCGTACCGGCAAACATGTCGGACGAAAGCCGGGCGAGCGCTTTATACGATGGATTGGAAAGGTCGGAGGCGACTTCTTGTTCGATCGCCCCGCGTTCGGACGCCCATTCTTTCTGCGAGTCGGCGACGTCGCGCATACACGCCGCATCGACGGCCAGCTCGACGTCGAGGTCGGCAGCCGGAACGGTCGCGAAATACTGCGTGATCGTCTGCTGCGTATCCGCGTTCCCTTCGCCGCCGAGTTGCGCGAAGATCGCGGAAATTTGGTCGCCCGAGACGCCGTCGCAGCCGCGAAACGCCATATGTTCCTGCGCGTGCGCCATCCCGGGAAAGCCCGCGGGCGCTTCGTCGGCGCCCGCCAAATAATTGTCGTACACCGCTACGACGGGCGCGAGCGGATCGCGTACGATAACGACGCGTAGACCGTTATCCAGCGTCGCGCGCGTGACGTTATCGCCGGGCGCTGCCGCCGCGGGCGCGGGCGCCGTGGCGGGCAGGACGGCGACGAGCGCGAGAACGGCTATTGCGATGGCAGCGCTTACGCGCTCGAACGACGGGATCAATGAGCCTCCGGAAAAGTGGACTTCGAACGAAAGAGCGCCACCCGAACCGGGCGACGCTCAACCTGCTCGGGCGCCGAGAAACTTTAGACGAGCGCGGCTTCGACGACGTGCGCCTCTTGCTCGGCAAATAACGGATTCGAGAGATAACGCTCGCCCGTGTCGCAACCGATGGTGACGATGATCTTCCCCGCCGCTTCGGGCCGCGCCGCGACCTTCAGCGCTGCGAAGATATTCGCGCCGGCCGAAATGCCGACCAGCATGCCTTCCTCGCGCGCCGCGCGACGCGCCATCTCGATCGCCTCATCGTTGGTCACGCGAATGACTTCGCTGTAAATTTCGGTATTGAGGTTCTTCGGAACGAAGCCGGCACCGGCACCTTGGATCTTATGCGGACCGGGCGCTCCGCCGGAGAGCACGGGCGACGCATCGGGTTCGACGGCGATCGAGATGAAACCGGGCTTGCGCTCTTTGAGAACCTCACCGACGCCCGTCAGCGTGCCGCCGGTACCGACGATCGCGACGAAAATATCGGCGGTCCCATCCGTATCGCGCCAAATTTCTTCGGCTGTGGTCCGGCGATGGATTTCGGGATTCGCGGGATTCTCGAATTGCTGCGGCATGTAATATTTGGCGGGGTCGGAATCGCGAATCGCCTGCGCCTTGGCGATGGCCCCTTTCATACCTTCGGCCCCGGGCGTCAGTACGATTTGAGCGCCGTACGCTTTGAGTAAATTGCGACGTTCGACGGTCATCGTGTCCGGCATCGTCAGCAGCAACGGATAGCCTTTCGACGCAGCCACGAACGCCAGCGAAATTCCGGTATTGCCGCTGGTCGGCTCGACGATGACCGTGTCGGGCCGTAGACGCCCCGCACGCTCGGCCGCTTCGATCATCGCCACGCCGATGCGATCCTTCACGCTGCCGGCCGGGTTCAATGACTCCATCTTCACGAGCACCGTACCGGGTAAGCCTTTACCGAGGCGCGGCAGCCGTACTAGCGGCGTGTTGCCGAACGTGTCGGCCAAATTATCGTAAATGCGTGCCATTACACACGTATAGACCGCGTCCGCGCCGCAAGGGGTGCACGCGACGTCATCGAACGTCCGTTCGAGCCCATGTTCTCCCTGCAGCAAGGCACGTTGTACGTTCGCGAGCTCGACCTCTGGATCGATTCGATGCGGCCGCGCGAGCGTTGTTACGTCTCGCACGGGCACGCGGATCACGCCCGTCCCCACGATGTCGTCGTGACGTCGACCAACAACGCACGCGTGTGCGCACTGCGCTTCGGCCGCCGCGCACCGAAACGCGACGAAACGTCCATCGCTCGAGCGATCGTCTTCGAAACGCACGATTATAATGAACCGTGGCGCCACGACGAGCACGAGTTGACGCTCTTTTCGGCCGGCCACGTCCTTGGCAGTTCCCAACTGCTCATCGAGGGCGCGGGTGGCCGCTTCGTCTACACCGGCGATTTCAAACTCGAGCACTCCTATACGGCGGAACCGCCGGAAGTAAAGATCTGCGACACGGTGCTCATGGAATGCACGTACGGCCGGCCGCAGTACGCGTTCCCGCCGCGAGCCGAAGTCGCCGGCGCCATGGTGGCTTGGGCGACCAGAGCGCTGGAAGACGGCGCGGTGCCGATTTTCTTCGCCTACTCCCTTGGCAAAGCCCAAGAAGCGATGGCAATTCTGGGCCGAGGCGGGATTCCGGTGACGGTGCACGGTGCCGTCGCCTCGATGGCGCGCGTCTACGAGGAAGCCGGCGTCGCGATGCCGCCGTACGGGCGCTACGACGCCACGGCCTTCGATGGCCGCAGCGCGCTCGTCTGGCCGCCGTCGGGCAAAGCGCTACCGACGGCCGTGCGCGGCAAGAGCGTTCGCACGGCCGCGCTAACCGGCTGGGTACTCGGCAAAGGCGCGCTGTGGTCGGGCCGCACCGACGCCGGTTTCCCGCTTTCGGATCACGCCGACTATCCGTCGCTCATCCGCTATGTCGAACTCGCGCAACCGAAAAAGGTCTTGCTCAACCATGGCGGCCGGGAGTTCGTCGGACGCTTACGCAAGCTCGGTGTCGACGCGGAGTATCTCGAAGCGAACGCGCAACTCGCGCTGTTCTAGCGGCTTCACCGCCGCGAGGTTAATCCCCGATATCCCATAGCATGCCGAGATCGCGCTTCGAGAACGCGCGAAACGCGATCAGCGTATCGGTACGGACGATGCCGTCGAGGCCCGCAACGTGGGTGGTGACGAGATCGGCGAGATCGTCGTGCGCTCGCACGCGCACGACTGCGACGAGATCGTAGGACCCGGCCACGCTGTACACTTCGCCGATGCCGGGCACCTCGAGCAAACGTTCCGCTAGCGGTCCGACGCGGCCCGGCACGACGGTTAGCAAAACGAAAGCGGTAATCATACGTTTATGGCTTTCGTCCCCGCGCGTGCCGCGCCTCGGCGAATGGGCGACGCGCGGAACGCAGCGGGCACGAGCCGGGCCGGGCGGCGCGACGGCGAATGCGTGCGTAGTGGGACGCTCGACGGCTGAGGTGGCACGATAATTGCATTTGCCGCCGCCTGCGACGACATCGCCGCGGGCGCCGCCAAGTCGGCGAAGACGCAACGGCTCGCTCATTATCTGCGCTCGCTCTCGGCAAGCGATGTTCGCGCGGTCGCGAGGTTTCTTTCGGGAAGTCCCCTAGCGGCCCACGATACGCGCAAACTCGCGATCGGCGGCCGCACGCTTCTCGCCGCGGCTCGGAAACTCTGGCACTCTACGGACGACGTCCTCGCGACTGCCTACCGCGAAACGGGCGATCTGGGTGAAGCGCTCGCGCGAATCGTGCGCGAGCCGGACGATCTGCCGCTCTTCGCGGAAACGTTAACCCCGGCCACGTTCGCAGAGATGCTCGACGAGCTCGCATCGGCCGGCGGCAAGTCGGCCGGAAAACGGCGAGAAGCCGTTTGCGAACGAGCTTTCCGCGCGTGTTCCACACACCGCGAGATCGCATACGTGGCGAAGATTCTAACGGGCGATCTCCGCATCGGCCTGCGCGAAGGTCTCGTGCTCGACGCGATCGCGCTCGCCTTCGGGCGCGATCCGGGCCGAGTTCGCCGTGCCGCAATGGCGGCGGGCGACATCGGTGCGGTCGCCGTCGCGGCGCGCGCCGACGAACTTGACGCAATCGAAATTCGCTACGGCGCGCCGATCGGCTTCATGCTCGCGACGCCCATCGTCTTCGGCTCGTCGTATCGCGAACTCGCGGCGGACACCTGGCTCGTCGAGGACAAGTACGACGGCATTCGCGTGCAAGCTCACATCAACGCCGGAACGGTGCGGCTCTTCTCGCGGACCTTTAGCGAAATTTCGCGGACGTTTCCGGAGGTCGTCGCGGCGCTGGGCGCGTGTCCGGCCGACGCGATCTTCGACGGCGAAATCGTCGCCCTCCGCGCCGGCGCCGTGTTGCCCTTTCGCTACCTGCAGCCGCGCTTGGGACGCGTCGATCCGGCGCCCGAATTACAAGCCGAAATTCCCGTTCGCTTCATCGTTTTTGACGTTCTCTCGACCGGCGACCGGTTTCTGCTTGACCGGCCGCTGCTCGAGCGGCGCGCCGAGATCACGACGCTCGTGCCGGCGGCGGCCGCACTCGCAACGGCGCCGTGGCGGACGCTCGAGCCCGGCGCATCGCCCGAAGCGATCGCCGAGTTGTTCGAAGCGGCTCGGGCACGCGGAAACGAGGGTTTGGTGCTCAAGCGGACGGGCGCTCCCTACGCGCCGGGCCGGCGCGGAAAATGGTGGCTCAAACTCAAGCGGGAGCTATCGACGCTCGATGTGGCGGTCGTGGGCGTCGAGTGGGGTCATGGCAAACGCAGCAAGATGCTTTCCGATTACACGTTTGCCGTGCGCCGGTCCGCCGCCGATCCCCAACTGCTGGCGATCGGCAAAGCATATTCCGGGTTGACCGACGACGAGATCACGACGATGACGCAGTGGTTTCTCGCGCATTCGACCGAAACGCTCGGGCTCCACGCCTTCGCCGTCGAGCCGACGACCGTCATCGAGATCGCCTTCGACATCGTCCAGAAAAGCACGCTCCACCCCAGCGGCTTCGCGTTGCGCTTTCCGCGAATCGTGCGCTTGCGTCCCGACAAGGCTGCGAGCGACATCGATACGCTGCAAGACGTCGAGCGGATCTACCGCGCCATGCTCGAGCGCGAAGGCGTCGACACGTGAAACTTCGCGCGATCGAGATCGACACGGAACTCGCGCTGCACGCGCGCGAACCCGGCGATGCGCCGGAGATGTTCGCTCTCGTGCAGCGCCACCGCGCCGACTTGCGCGCGTGGCTGCCGTGGATCGATAGCGCGCGAACGCTGGCCGACATCCGGCGCTACGCGCAGTACGCGCAAGCGCAAGCGCAAGCGCAGATCGCTTTCGATTATTCCATCCGCTGGGGCGGCGCGCTCGTCGGAGCGATCGGCCTGCACGCGATCGATTACAATAACCGCAGCACCGCGCTCGGCTACTGGCTGAGCCCGGAGGCGCGCGGCCGCGGTATCCTCACGCGTGCGGCGCGCGCGACGACGGCATTCGCCTATGCCGAGTTGCAGCTGCAACGGCTCGAAATCCGCTGCGTTATCGAGAATACCGCAAGCCGTGCGGTCGCCGAGCGGTTAGGATTCGCCTTTGAAGGGACGCTTCGCGGAGCGTATTTGCTACACGGGGCGTTTCGCGATCTCGCGCTGTACGCGCGGCTCGCAAGCGATACGTGACACCCTATTGCCGCGCTTGGGGTCGCGCGACTTCCGCATCGGTCTGAATCGTCACTTCGGAATCGTGTGAGATGACGTAGTTCGTCTTGCGGTTATTGCCGAGTGCGAAGCCGCCCGCCGCGCCCAAGAGCCCACCCGAGTTGGTACCCAGCGCCTTGCCGACGATGTTGCCGACGATCATGCCGGCCCCGGCCCCCGCGGCCTGCTGGACGACGGCGCTCTGCTGTTTCTTATCCACCGTGAGCACGTGTCCGGTCAGCTTCGAAGACTGACCGCTCGGCAGAACGATGCTGTCGAATGCGAGCGTGATAGAGGCTTTTTTTCCTTGCGAGGCATGCTGGACGTCCGAGACGTGCCCGCGTACGATCGAACCGGCATAGGACGGATCGCCGTTGGGGTACGGGCGCGTGACTTGCAGCGAAAAACCCTTGCCGGCCTCGACTTTGGCCGTGTCGAGTTCGGTCATCATCTTGCCCGTAATCGTAGTGCCGCTGGGAATCGCATCGGCGGCCGAGGCGGCGGAATACGTTGCCAATGGCAACGTCGCGGTCACACCGACGGCAACTGCGAGCGCGCTCGCGCGCAGACCGGACGTTCGTAGTAAATTCATCGGACCTCTCCTTGTAACGCGCGGAGCGCAGGCGCGCGGCTCCGGCACTGACGCTTTAACGTATAGGTACGTGAGAATGTTCACCAGGCCCCGCGGGCGGCCGGCTCCGTTCTGCGTGCTTGGCCAGTTCGATTTTCGCAAGCGACGCGCGGTGAACTTCGTCGGGTCCATCCGCTAGGCGCAACGTACGGGCGTTGGCCCAGAGCTGCGCGAGCCCGGGATCGGCCGAAACGCCCGCGCCGCCGAATGCCTGGATGGCGCGATCGATCACGCGTAGCGCCATGCTGGGCGCGACGACTTTGATCATCGCAATCGCCGCGCGTGCCGCTTTGTTGCCCTGCCGGTCCATGGTCTCGGCCGCATGAAACGTCAGCAGCCTCGCTTGATCGATCTCGATGCGCGAGTCGGCGATCCACTCGCCGATGACGCCTTGTTCGGCAAGCGGCTTTCCGAACGCGACGCGCGCGCTTACGCGCGCGCACATCGCTTCGAGCGCGCGCTCCGCCGCACCGATGAGTCGCATGCAATGATGGATCCGTCCAGGTCCCAGGCGCCCCTGCGCGATCTCGAAACCGCGGCCCTCGCCGAGGATGACGTTCTCGACCGGCACGCGCACGGATTCGAAGCGCAATTCCGCATGCCCGTGCGGAGCGTCGTCGTAGCCGAAGACGGTTAAGTGCCGAACCATCGTGATGCCCGCCGTATCCATCGGCACGAGGACCATCGATTGCGCGAGATGCTTGGGCGCCGACGAGTCGGTCTTGCCCATGAAGATGAGAATCTTGCAACGCGGATCGGGCGCACCCGTCGTCCACCATTTTCGGCCATCGATCACGTAGTCGCTGCCGTCTCGCACGATGCGCGCGGTCACGTTCGTCGCATCGGAGGAGGCGACGTCGGGCTCCGTCATCGCGAAGGCCGAGCGGATTTCTCCGCGCAAGAGCGGCTCGAGCCAGCGCCGCTTTTGTTCGCGCGTCCCGTAACGCACGAGGACTTCCATGTTACCCGTGTCGGGAGCGTTGCAATTGAAGACTTCGGGCGCGATCAGCGAGCGACCCATGATTTCGCAAAGCGGCGCATACTCGCGATTACTCAAGCCCGCACCGTACTCGCTATCTGGCAAAAAGAGATTCCACAGGCCCGCTTGGCGCGCTTTGGTCTTCATCTCTTCCATGACGGGCGGGACCATCCAGCGGTCGACAGACGCCGCGTGTTGCTCGAAATACGTCCGTTCGCCCGGTTCCACGACGTCGCGGGCGAACGCGCGTAAACGGTCGGAGAGGGTGACGTTTTCGAGACGATCGGTCTGCATGCGCCCTGCGCTTCGGCGCTCGAATGAAGGGTCATCTCCAACGAGGTATTCCGCAACCTCGGCGGTAGAGTAGCGGCGATGCGAGTTTCGAGCATCGCGACGGCGTCCTTCGCCAGATCGCCGCGTGTCGGTCGCGGGCTCGCCGTCGTGCTCGCATTGCAAATCGCTGCGATGCTCGCTCTAGCGGCGACGCTGGGCACGTGGCACGATGAAGAATACAGCCTCGCTACCACGTCGCACGGCGTCGTCTACGCTTTCCACCGTGCCATCGACTTCGAGTTGCAGGCGCCGTTCTATTTCGTCGCGCTCGCGGCGCTGCGCGCGTTTTCGGACTCCGTCTTCTTCGCTCGCGCGCCGTCGGTGCTCTGCGCGGTGGCATTCACCTACGCGATGGCGCTGATCGCGCGACGTATCGCGCCGGAGCGCGATCCGTGGGTGCCGGCGGCGCTCGTCGCGCTCAATCCATTCACCATCTTCGCCGCGCTCGAGATCCGGCTCTATGCCCTCGCTCTACTGCTGTGCGCGCTCGCCTGGCTCGCATTTTACGACGGCTTTTTCGCCGGAGACGATCGCCGCGCGCGCATCGCGTTCGTTGCGATCGCCATCGTGTCGCTATACACGCAATACTTTATCGGCTTCGAATTCGTAGCTTTTGCGATCGGGCTTGCGGCGCTCGGGCGCTGGCGGGCGCTGCGCACCTATCTCGTCGCCGGCATCGTACTGGCGCTCGCTTTCGTTCCGATGCTCGTGGTCTTGCAGGCGCAGGTCAGCGGGGCACTCGGGACGCGCGACGCGCGGCCCGGCGCGTTCGGCAGCATCTTCGTCCATCCGGCGATCGATTTCATCTTCCCGCTCGGCTATCAGTCGGTTACCGGCGCGATCGGCCACCGCGCGACGACCGTCACCGTGATCGCGTTACTCGTAGCCATCGTTTTTGGCGGCCCGCGCATGGGGCGCAGGCTCGTCGCATACGTCGCGATGGCGGCGGCCGTCGAAGCGATCTATGTCATTCTAGCACGGGGATTGCACTACGATCTGGTCGTGCCGCGCCATTTCGTCGCGTTGTTCGTGCCCGAACTCGCCGCCGCATTCGCGCTGCTCGTTTCGCTCGGCAGTCCCCGCGCGCGACTCGCGCGGAGGGTCGTCGTGGTCATGCTCGCCGTCGCCGCCGTCGCTTCGGATGCGACCACGTACCGCGCTCTTGCAAAGCACGGCGATTGGAAGCGCGTCGGTGCATATCTCACTGCGGCGGCGCGTCCCGGCGATACCATCGCGATTTATGAGGCCGATGCACTTCCGGGCTTCGAGCGTTACTATCGCGGCGCTGCCCGCGTCGTACCGTTCCCGCGCGCGCTGCCGACCGACCGTTACGACGTCGAAGCGATGCTGGTGCATTCCGTGGCCGACGCCGAAGCGTCCCTCGAGCGCCTGCCGAGAACCGGCCACGTGTGGTTCGTCGATTACGGAGGTTGCGACCGCTTCGATCGTCTGGGATGTAACGAGGTCCGGACGGCGATTGCCCGCCGCGAGCGCGTTCTGCAGCGCACGGAATTTTACGAAAACACGGTGCTTCGTATCGCACGCCGAGCGCCCGAGACTTCCGGTTTGATCGAATCGCATGCTTATCGCCATGTCGCGATTGAACCGGAAGCTTTACGGCGCAGTCGGGCGAAGCCCGACTGCGTCGTAGCTCGGCTTGCCGCTGGGCCTTACCGCAGACGCCACAGCGACGCGCTTGCGGGGACCGCGTCGCTGCCGCGATCGCGCGCCGCTTCCTTGCGCAATGCCGCGACGGTCGCATCGACGTTTGAGCCCCGATACACGGGTTGCAGTCGCCAGCCGCCGCGTTGAAAGTTGGCGAGCGACGCCGCATCGGGGTCCAGGACGAAGAGCGAGCGCGGCTCTCTGGTTTTCACGAACGGCTCGCTCGGATTCAAAAATAGCAGGCGGACGGCCGGATCGACCTCGTCTGCCAGCAGCATGGGACCGAAGTCGAACGCTGCTCGATCGCGCACGAACACCACCGTCACCGGCGGCGGAGCCGCTCGCAGCGCGCGTGAGATCGGTCCGATCGGCGCAATTCCGGCATCACCCCACCAATACTCCCGTTGCGACGCGACGCCGAGCGAGACGGTTCCCAGTACGATGAAGCCGGTCAGCGCGAGCGCGCCGCCGCGGCGGATCAGCGGGCGTCCGCTCTGCAACCAGACGACGATGGCGTAGGCGACCGCAAACTCGCACGCGAGCCACGTCGGAATGAGATAACGCGACGACGTCGAGCGGCTCTCGTGACGCACGACATCGGGCACGATAAACGCGAGCGCCGTGGTGGTACCCAGGAACGCGACGAACAACGCCGCGCGCCGGTCGGCGCGTCGTGCGAACAGTACCGCGCCTGCCGCAACGACGGCGAAGACCGGCACGAGCAGCACGACGCTCGCGTGCCATTCGTAATCGAAATCGTAGAAGACGGCGCCCACGTTGAAGATCCACTTGAGCGCGAAGAGTTTGAAGGCGAGCGGCGTCCCGAGATAGGCGTTGTTCGTGATAGCCTCGTGTCCGCGCACGAGCGCCGCAATCCACGGCGCAAAAGCCGCGAGCGCTGCGAGCGCGGCGCACGCGAACGGCACGACGATGCGGCGAAATTCCCGGCGGTAAGCCAAGGCCACGAACAGCGCATGCGCGGCCAGGGTATAGGCGAAGACGACATCGGCGTATAGCCCGATTGTAAGCGCTAAGCCATACAGCGGCCAGCCTGCCCGCGACGGCACGGCGATCGCGCGCAGCAGCGCCGCGCTCGAAAGGCAGATCGTGCACGTCCATAAGCTGTATTCGCGCGCCTGTTGAGCGTAGAGGACATGAAACGGCGAGATGGCAACGAGCGTCGCCAGCAGGAGCGCGAACGGCGCGCTCCCGAGCAGCGTCAGGCCAAAGCCGTACGCGCACAGAATCGCCAGCGTTCCCAGGAGCGCCGGCAACGCGCGCCGCGTAGCGATGGAATCGCCAAGAGCCGACTGCCAGGCTCGCTCGAGAACGTAGAACAGTGGGGGATGCTGCGGATCTTCGACGGCGAGCCCGGCGACCACGTTGCGAACCGACGTGCGCGGATCGATGTGTTGAAACGGCGCGATAGCGCCGATGCGCGCGATCGTGCCGGCTCGTACGGCTGCGTCGTAGTCCGCGATGGTATGGCCGCTCACGTGGATCGACGTCGTCGCTTCGTCGCTCGTGTATAGCTTGAAGTCGAGACGATCGAATCGGAAGAACACGCCGAGCGCGATGACGAGCGCCAGAGCGAACAGAGACGTGCGGCTCATATGCGCGGCTTCCATTGTGTCGGGTCTATCGCGCAAAGCGTGCCCGATGTCCTCGGCGTTTCGGGCGCCCCTGAACTTTGCGCGTGACATCCATCCCGGGGGCGCCGCCTCGCTGCAGTCGCGCTTTATCGCTCATGCGGGGTAACGAGCGAATGCGGTGACTTCGACGCGTCGTGACAGGGTGTTGGCATAGCTATCGGCTACTGTGGCTGAGGTGAGTTCCCAGCCTCCGACCGTGATCGATCTCGGCCTCGACGTTCATATGCGTAAGTCGTTCATCGACTACGCGATGTCCGTCATCCAAGATCGCGCGTTGCCCGACGTGCGCGATGGGCTCAAGCCGGTGCATCGCCGTATTCTCTACGCCATGCGCGAGATGGGCCTGACGCCGGAGAAGACAACGCGCAAGAGCGCGGGCGTCGTCGGCGAGGTGCTCAAACTCTATCACCCGCACGGTGACGGCTCGGTCTACGATGCGGCGGTGCGCATGGCTCAGCCGTGGTCGCTGCTGCATCCGCTCATCACGGGCCAAGGCAATTTTGGCTCGATCGACGGCGACGGACCGGCCGCCTATCGCTATACCGAAATGAAGCTGGCGAAAATCGCGATGAACTTTTTCGGCGGCATCGATAAAGAGACGGTCGACGTACGCGATAATTTTGACGCGACGACGACGGAGCCGACGATCCTCCCGGTCAGCTTTCCGAACATCCTCGTCAACGGTACCGACGGGATCGCCGTCGGCATGGCGACGTCGCTTCCGCCGCACAATTTGCGCGAAGTAGGCGAGGCCGTCTTGGCCTATCTCGATAATCGTGCGCTCGGCGCGCGCGAGATCGCGCAGATCATGCTCGCGCCGGATTTTCCCACCGGCGGCGTCGTACACGACCTCGAAGGCTACGTGACGGCACTCGAGACGGGACGGGGTTCCGTGAAGCTGCGCGCCACGTGGCACGAGGAAACGCAGAAGAACCGAACGCTCCTCGTACTCGATTCGGTCCCGTACCAATCGAATAAATCGACGATCGTCGAGCGCATCGCCGATCTCATCAATGCGAAGCATGTCGACGACGTAGTGGATCTGCGCGACGAATCCAATAAGGGCGGCATCCGCGTCGTGATCGAGTTGCGCAAAGGCACGTCGGCGGAACACGTCTTCAATTCGCTCGTCGCGCGGCGAACGGGGCTGGAAATAACGATCGCCTACAACGCGATGTTGCTCGCCGGCAAACAACCCCGGCAGATGGGCGTTCGAGAAATCCTCGAGCGCTGGGTCGCCTTCCGGTTGCAAACGATCCGGCGCGCGGCGGCCTACGATCTGGACAAGGCTCGCGCACGGCTTCACGTCCTCGCGGGGTTCGTCAAGGCCATCGGCCTCATGGATAAGGTTATCGCGACGATTCGGGCCTGCAAAGACGCGCCGCAAGCAAAGATCGCGCTCGCGAACCTGCTCGCTATCGATGAGATTCAAGCCCAGGCGATTCTCGAACTGCGGCTCGCCAAGCTGACCGGCCTCGAACTCGCTGCGATCGAGGCCGAGTACGCGAGCGTCCGGGCCACCGTGCGCGATCTCGAAGGTCTGCTCGCAAGCGAACGCCGTCAGGTGACCGTCCTGCGTAAAGATCTCAAAGGCGTCGTAGACGCGCACGGTGTCGAGCGGCGCACCAAGGTCGAAGCGACGATCGCACGTCTGAGCCGCGAAGAGTTGACGGTGCGCGAAGCCGTGATCGTCTACTCGAGCGTCAACGGTTACGTCAAACGGGTCTCCGCCTCGAGCGAGCGCCCGGGGCGCGGGGCGCGCTCCAAGAGTTGGATCGTGACGGCGTCGGACGACGTGGTCGAAGACGTACATGCCGGTTCGACGCACGACTACCTGATCGCGCTCACCGCGCGCGCGCAGCTGCATGCGAGAAAATTGTACGACGTACCTGAAACGTCGCCGGGCGGTAAAGGTCGCCACGTTCGAAATATCGTCGAGGGTATCGAAGCGGACGATACGATCGTCAAGCTCGCAATGATTGCAGATTTTGACGAGGACCGCTATCTCGTTACGGTCACGCGCGACGGTGCGGTCAAGCGAACGCGCCTGGGCGAATTCAGCGGGGCGTTCCGACGCGGCGGCATCGCAGCAGCGAAACTGGACGACGGCGATGCGCTCGTCGCGGGCGCCATCGTACGCGCTTACGACCACGTCGTCCTGGCCGCTTCGAACGGCAAGGCGCTGCGCTTCGTCGTCGACGACGACGAGCTCCGGCCGCTGGGACGCGGCGCCGGCGGAACGCGCGGCATCAGACTCGAGCGTGGCGAGCGCGTCATCGGCATGCTCGCCGTGGCCGGTGAGGGCAAGGCGCAAGCGATGCATACGGTCGCACGGGAGAGCGACGGTAAGATGATTCGGACCGAAGAACTCGACACCCGGGCGATGGATCGCGACCGGTACGTCGTGTGCATCGGCGAGCGCGGCATCGGCAAAAAGACGGCGCTGGCAGAATTCGCTCCCCAGGCGCGCGGCGGTAAGGGCTTGGCCGCTTACACCGGCAACCCGAAATCCGGGCGGCTGATCCGCGCGCTCGCCGCCGACCTAACCCGCGATATCGTTATCCTCACGGCCAAGGGAGCGCTGACGCGCGTGCCGCTCGAAACCATCCGCACGACGCCGCGGACGTGGAACGGCAGCGCGCTCGTAACCTTAGAACGCGACGACGCCGTCGTCGATGCGCGCGCGGTCGCGCGCGAACCCCGAGATTAAGAAAAGCTTGGCGAAGAACGAAAACGCGCTCGACCTCTTCTCGTGCGTAACGAGCGCCGCACCGGCACCGCCGCAAGCGCCTCGGCACAATACGCGTGGCCGTTACGATGGCTCGTCCATCCGCGTTCTCAAGGGGCTCGAGGCCGTGCGCAAGCGTCCCGGCATGTACGTCGGCGATACGGAATCGCGCGGCTTCCACCATCTTCTCACCGAAATCTACGATAACAGCATCGACGAAGCGCTCGCGGGTCACGCGACCATCGTCAGCGTGACGTTGCACTTCGACGGTTCGGCTTCGGTGCGCGACGACGGTCGCGGCATTCCCGTCGACCCGCATCCGACGGAAAAGCTGCCGGCCGCGACGGTCGCCATGACGGTCCTGCACGCCGGCGGCAAATTCGAAGGGACCGCGTATAAGACGTCCGGCGGGCTGCACGGCGTCGGCGCCTCGGTCGTCAACGCGCTGTCGTCGAAACTGGAATTAACGATTTGGCGCGACGGCTTCACGTGGGAGCAAACGTTTCACGACGGCGGCCTACCGGCATTCGAGTTGCGCCGAGGCAAGCCGACCCGCGCGCACGGAACGCTCGTGCGCTTCTGGCCTGACCCGACGATCTTTACCGATACGACGCGCTTCGATGCGGCGATCGTGCGCGACCGGCTGCGTATTTCGTCGTTTCTCAATCCCGGTCTAACGCTGGTCTTCATCGACGAAACCGCGAAGACGAACGAAACGTTTCGCGCCGGCGACTTCGCTGAAAGCCTCGGTCATCTCGCCAAAGCCTTCGGCGCGCCGCTGACGCCCGTCATCTCGACGCGTAAGACCGTCGCGACGGAGAAGGGCAGCGTCGAAGTGTTTTTGGCGTTGCGTTACTTCGACGCAGACGAGTCGCTCGTCGCGACGTATGCCAATAATATCGCGACCGCGCTCGGCGGCACGCACGAAGCCGGCTTTCGCTCCGCGCTCTTACGCGCGATCAACACCTACGCGCAAAACAACGCGTTGCTCAAAGACGCCTTGACCGCCGACGACGTGCGCGAGGGGCTCGTGGCCGCAATCGCCGTTCGCCTGAACGAACCGCGCTTCGAAGCGCAGACCAAAGAGCGCTTGGCGAACACCGAAGCCAATGGAGCGGTCGCATCGACGACGTATCAAACCCTCGCCGGCTTCTTCGAAGAAAATCCCAACGTTGCCAAGACCATCGTACAGAAGGCCTTGCTCGCCGCTAAAGCGCGCGACGCCGCCCGACGGGCACGCGATACGGTCATTAAACGCAAGTCCGTCCTCGAGAGCACGTCGCTGCCGGGGAAGTTAGCGGACTGCCGGGAGCGCGATCCTAAACTTTCCGAACTCTTCATCGTCGAAGGCGATTCGGCCGGCGGCACCGCGAAGAGCGGTCGCGATTCGGGCTTTCAAGCGATCTTGCCGCTACGCGGTAAGATCCTCAACGTCGAAAAAGCCGAGGTCGGCAAAGTCCTCAAGAGCGAACAGATCGACAATTTGGTCCGGGCGCTCGGCTGCGGCGTTCTCGAGCATTTCGATCAGGCCCGGCTGCGCTACCATAAAGTGATCATGATGACCGACGCCGATGTCGACGGCGCGCACATTGCCACCCTGATGCTGACGTTCTTCCACCGCTTCATGCCGCAGCTTATCGCGGGCGGCCACGTCTACTCCGCGATGCCGCCGCTCTATCGCGTTCTGCGCGGAAAAGAAAGCCACTATATCCGCGACGAGGCGGCCCTCGAGAGATTCTTACGGGCTCGCTCGGGTCAATGGACCGTGCAGCGCTTCAAGGGACTCGGCGAGATGGATGCCGAGCAGCTCTCGCAGACGACGCTGGATCCGCAGACCCGTCAGCTGTGCCGCATTCGCTATGGCGACGGCGCGGCACCGGGCTCGAACGACACCTTCACCGTGCTCATGGGCGACGACGTCGTTCCGCGTCGCGCGTTTATCGAGGCGAACGCCGTTTTCGCGACGGTCGATATCTAGTGTCGGGACGCGAATCTGAAGATTCGCTTAGAGCGCGTTAAAGCCAGGGTTAGATTCGCACGGCTCACCTGACGATGTCGGGGCAGGTGACGTATACGTCGGTATATCGCTATCGTTTGCCGTGGCACTCGCCGCGGAGTAGGAGCACACAACATGGCCGTTCGTCCCATTCAGTTCTTTGGCACCGTCACGCTCGCGCTCGGTTTCTTTACCGCCGGCGCCACCCTCACACACCAAGCTTCCGCGCAAACGGCCCAGCCCGCGCTGCGCGGTCAGCGCGGCGAGCGCGGTAGTGCGCGAAACATCGCCTTCGTTGAAAAGCGGCTCGGCCGGCTGATCGCGACGCTGCAGCGCGATCAACGCGATTACGGCGGACATCGCGTCAACGCGATCAACTTGTTGCAGCAAGCCGACCAGCAATTGGATGCCGCAATTCAAGTCGACGCAACGACGCCGCACTAAGCCGGATGCTGCCGGCGCGCACGACGGTACGGTCTCGCGCGCCGGCCCGTCTGAAAAACGGACTTCGACGCGTTCGCTCGTAACACGCCTTGCGTGACGAACCAAGGGCATTCCAGCGAACCGGACGGTTTCGCCGATTTACCGGAGCACGTGGAGCGATCGGTCCGCTCGATCGTTGGGTTTAAAATCGCGCACTCTCTCGCAGCGACGTTTTCCGAACGGACGGTCGAGCGCGTCACGGCGGCGCTCGGCCGCCCGCAGTTCATCGGCGTCATCGCAACTTTCGTAACGCTCTGGGTCGCGATCAACGTCTTCTCGCTGCAGCTGCACGTGCGCCGCTTCGATGCTCCGCCGTTCTACTGGCTGCAGGGCCTGATCTCGTTTACGGCTCTGTGTATGACCGCATTGATCCTTACGACGCAGCGCCGCCTCGATCGCCTCGCCGAAGATCGCGCCCAGCTCACGTTGCAAGTGTCGCTCGTCGCGGAACAAAAAACGACGAAGCTGATCCAGCTGCTCGAGGAGTTCCGTACCGATCACCCCGAGCTTCCCAACCGCGAGGATTTGGTGGCCGAAGCGATGTCCGCTTCCGCCGATCCGCAGACGGTACTCGAAGCGATCCGGATAACGCACGAAGAACACGTTCCGCCGGTCTAGGCGTCCAGTCGCGGCCTGCACTGATCCGTTGCGCAGCGACGGTTTACGCGGTGACGAGGGCTTTACGGTCGCTTTCGAACGCTTCTTCGGACAACGCCAGCGTCGTCGGCCCGCCCGCCACGATCTCGTGCTTGTAACCGACGGCCTTCGGCAGCACGTGATCGGCGTAATAGCGCGCGGTCACCACCTTGGCTTCGTAAAATCCATCCGAACCGAGCTTCGCGCTCGCAACGATTGCGGAGCGCGCCATTTGCCAGCCGCCGGCGACGTAGCCCCAGAGCATTAGATAGGGAACCGCTCCAGCAAAGGTCACGCGAATATCTTTCATCGCGTTGCCGCCGAGCCACATCGACGCCTCTCGTAGAGCCTGCACGGCCTTGCCGAGTTCGACGCCCGTCGCTTTGACGTGCTCGTTCTCGCTCTCGCCGCACTCCTTGACCGTCGCCTGCATCTGCATCAGAATCTTGGTCGCGGTCTTGCCCATATCTTTAAGAAATTTTCGACCGAGTAGATCGTTGCCGTGGATGCCCGTCGTTCCTTCGTAAATCTGCGCGATGCGGATATCGCGATAGTATTGGCCGACCCCGGTCTCTTCGACGTAACCCATGCCGCCGAACACCTGGAGCGCTTCGGAGACGACTTGCGTCGCAACTTCCGTCGACCACGCCTTGACGATCGGCGTAAAGAACTCGACGACCGCATTAGCTTCCTTTTTCGCCTCGGCGTCCGGGTTTGCATGATCGTGATCGAGAGCGGCCGCCGTGTAAAAAGCGACAGCGCGCATCGCTTCGACCTGCGACTTGCAGTCCATCAGCATGCGGCGCACGTCGGGATGCTCGATAATACGGACGGGCGTCCACTCTTTGGCGGCAACGTCTTTGGACTGCACGCGCTCGCGGGCGTAGGCGAGTGCCGCCTGGTAAGCGCGGTCCGCAACCGCATAGCCTTGAACGCCGACGGAAAACCGCGCCGCGTTCATCATGACGAACATATATTTGAGACCGAGGTTCTCTTCGCCGACGAGGTAGCCCGTCGCACCGCCCGTCTTTTCGCCGTAATTCATCGTCGTCGTGGGAGATGCGTGGATGCCGATCTTGTGCTCGATGCCGGCGCAGTAGATATCGTTGCGCTCGCCGAGCGAGCCGTCGGGCTTGACCAAAAATTTTGGCGTGATGAAGAGCGAGATGCCCTTGACCCCTTCGGGCGCCGTCGGCGTCCGCGCGAGGGTCAAGTGAACGATATTCTCGGTGTAATCGTGCTCGCCGTACGTTATATATATCTTCTGGCCGATAAGCTTATAGGAGCCATCGCCTTGGGGAATGGCCTTCGTGCGCACTTGGGCGAGGTCCGAGCCGGCCTGTGGTTCGGTGAGATCCATCGTGCCCGCCCATTTGCCGGAGACCAAATTCGGAACGTACGTTCTCTTTTGTTCGTCCGTGCCGACGAGCAGAATCGCTTCGATGGCACCTTGATTGAGTAGCGGCCCGAGCGAGAAGCCCAGGTTCGACGCGTTCCACATCTCGAGCGTCGCCGTGCTCAAAACCCACGGCAGGCCCTGGCCGCCGTATTCGGTCGGCATCGGCAGACCGACCCAGCCGGCATCGCCGAACTGCTTGTAGGCCGCCTTGAAGCCGGGTGGCGTTGTGACGTTTTCGCCCTCGAACTCAGCGCCGTGGCGGTCGCCGACGACGTTGAGCGGGTCGAGCACGTTGCTCGCAAAGTTACCGGCTTCTTCCAGGACGGCGTCGGCGATCTCGGGGATTTCTGCATAGCCCGGCAGCTTCGCGATCGACTCGATTCCCACGACTTCGTTGATCAAAAACTGGAAATCACGAAGCGGTGCTTTGTAGGCGCTCATGCGTGCTGACATTCGCGTCTGGAGCAGATTCTTCCCCGGGCGACCAGCCGGCTTAGTCGAAGCCGCCGATCGTCGTGCCGCCATCGACGACGATGGTTTGACCGCTGATGAAAGCACCGGCTCGCGAAGCCAGCATTACCGCGACGCCGGAAACGTCATCGACGGTACCGAGACGTCCGATCGGATATTGTCCGGTCACGGCTGTTTCGATTTCGGGCGTCGCGTAGAGCGCCTTCGCAAAGTCGGTTTTGATCACGCCGGGGGCGATCGCGTTGACGCGGACGTTGCGGCCGCCCCACTCGACGGCGAGGTTGCGAGCGAGCTGCGAATCGGCGGCTTTAGAAAGTCCGTAGGCGCCGAGCATGCGACTCCCTTTGAGGCCGGCGATGCTGGAAACGATGATGCATGCACCACCGCCCGCCTTCGCGATCGCCGGCAAGGCCATGTTGCACAGCCAAAGATTCGAACGCACGTTAGAATTCATAATCTTATCGTAGGCGTCGTCGGGGATATCGGCCAGCGGACCGAAATATGGGTTGATCGCCGCGTTGCAAACCAGAATATCGAGAGTGCCCCAGCATGCGAGCGTCTCGGAAACGAGCGCCTGCAACTGCTCCTTATGGCCGATGTTGCATGGCAGCGCGATCGCCTCGCCGCCCGCTGCGGCGATCGCGGCGCGGGCAGCTTCGCAGGCAGCGGCCTTCCGGCTCGAAATAACGACGCGCGCGCCACGCCGCGCGAATTGTTGCGCGATCGCGAAGCCGATGCCGCGTGTCGAGCCCGTGATGACCGCGACTTTCCCCGTGAGATCGAAGAGGTCGTCGCCGGCCCGCGCTACGTCCAGGGCGGCGCTCAACGCGAGCTAAAAGCAGGCTGCCGCTTGGCGAGGAACGCGCCGACGCCTTCCATGAGATCGGGACCCGCCGCGGCTTCCTCTTGGATTGCCGCTTCCCGTTCGAGCCACGCGGCAAAGCGCGGCAGCATCGCTTCGTTGAAGGCGCGCTTGGTGAGAGCGGCAGCTACCGGTGATACTGCCGCGAGCGCGGCGGCATAGGCGTCCGTTTCGACCGCCAGATCGCCACCCGACCCGATGACGCGGTTCACGAGGCCGAGCCGCTGCGCCTCCCGCGCATCGATGCGGTCGCTCGTCCACGCGAGTTCGAGCCCCCGTCCGAAGCCGGCGAGGAGCGGCAGCATAAAGCTCGCGCCGCCGTCGGGAACGAGGCCGATTTTCGAGAATCCGAGCGTGAGTATGGCGTCGCTTGCGGCAATGCGGACGTCGCAGCAGAGGGCGATCGAGAGCCCGACGCCCGCGACGATCCCGCCGAGCGACGCGATGACGGGTTTCTCGATCGAGCGGATTCGCATAACCAGCGCGTTGTAACCGTGCCGCAAATGGTCGGCCACCGACACGGCGCCGGCGCCCGCCATCTTCAGGCGCACGAACGCTTCCAGATCCTGGCCCGCCGAAAACGCCCGGCCTTCCCCGCGCAAAACGACCGCGCGGACGCCCGGATCGGTTTCCGCCACCGCAAAGGCCTCCAGCAACGCGTGGGTCATCTCGTCGTTGAAGGCGTTGAGTTTCTCGGGCCGGTTCAACGTCAAGGTCAGGGTGGAACCGCTGCGCGACGCGCGGACGACGGACTCGCTCATGCGGGCGCGCTTCGTCGGCACGCGAGCCGATGCTTTCCGTCCCTCGCGCTCCGTACTGTAGAGAGCCTGCGTCTTTTTGCGGCGGTCGAACGTTATACTGGAAGTATGACACGCACGATCTCACGCTCACGATTTGCCCTCGGCATGCTTTCGGTCGCGACGGCCCTGGTTGCCCATCCCCGCGGCGTTCGCGCTGCAGAGAAGGCGTACGAAGTCTCTTTTAGCGATTCACAGTGGCGTGCGCGCTTGAAACCCGAACAATACGCCGTCCTGCGTCAGAGCGGCACCGAAGCGGCCGATTCGAGCCCGCTGGATCGCGAGCATCGTTCCGGAACCTACGCTTGTGCCGGTTGCGCGCTCGCCCTTTACGATGCGAAGACGAAGTTCGATAGCGGAACCGGTTGGCCGAGTTTCTACGCGCCGCTCCCGGGGGCGGTCGCGACGACGAGCGATACGAGCCTCTTCGAAACGCGCACAGAAGTCCATTGTCGCCGCTGCGGAAGCCATCTCGGGCACGTCTTCAACGACGGTCCGAAGCCCACGGGTTTACGCTATTGCATGAACGGCGTCGCCCTGGCGTTCCACCCGGCGGGATCGCGGCAAACGGGCTAAGCCCGCACTGAGCCACTCGGTTCGCAGAAGAACCCCAGGGGTACGACAGGCAGCGATGTCCGTCGATGCCCTCACCGCGATGCCGTACGGTGCAAACGTGTTACCGGACGGCGGAGTTCGCTTTCGGCTTTTCGCACCGAGCGCGCGCCGCGTGGAAATCGTCCGGCCGGCGCCCTCGAACACACGCGACCCACTCGCCCGCGTCGCTGACGGCTTTTTCGAAATCGTTCTCGCCGATGCCGGGGCGGGCTCCTCGTACGCCTTCATCGTCGACGGGCGCCACGTGCCCGACCCCGCATCGCGGTATCAGCCCGACGGCGTTCACGGGCCCAGCGTCGTCGTCGATCCGACGCTCTACGCGTGGGAAACCGAGGCGTGGGCCGGCCGGCCGTGGCACGAGACGGTCTTCTACGAACTGCACATCGGCGCGTTTACGGAGGGCGGGACCTATGCGGCCGCCGCCGAGCGGCTCGCCGACCTGCGCGATCTCGGCATAACGGCGATCGAAGTGATGCCCCTCGCCGACGTGCCGGGCGAACGCAACTGGGGATACGACGGCGTGCTTCCGTTCGCGCCGTCGCACAACTACGGATCGCCCGACGAACTGCGAGCCTTCGTGGATCGCGCTCACGGGTTCGGCATCGCGGTTTATCTCGACGTCGTTTACAATCACTTCGGCCCTGAAGGAAACTACCTGCACGCATACGCGCCGGAGTTTTACGCGCAGCACCGTCAGACGCCGTGGGGTGCCGCGATCGACGTGGCCGTACCCGGCCGCGCCGCCGTGCGCGGATTTTTCATCTGGAACGCGATCTTCTGGCTTTCGGAGTACCGCTTCGACGGCTTGCGTTTGGACGCCGTGCATGCCATCTACGATGGCGCCGAGCGCCCGTTTCTTCGCGAGCTCGCGGAGCGCGTGCACGGCAACGTCGATCGCGTCGTGCACCTCGTCGTCGAGAACGACGATAACGAAAGCACACTACTGGAAGCCGGCTTTCGCGCGCAATGGAACGACGACGCGCACCATGCCGCACACGTCGTCGTCACCGGCCAGCGCGACGGGTACTACAGTGACTATGCACTCGATCCAATAGCTTTGCTCGGCCGCGCGATCACGGCCGGATTCGCCTTCCAAGGCGAACCGTCGGCGTACCGCAACCGAAGGGCACGCGGCGAACCGAGCGCGCACCTCGGATTGTCGTCCTTCGTGAACTTCATCCAGAACCACGATCAGATCGGTAACCGCCCCTTGGGCGAACGAATCACCGCACTGGCCCCCGCGTGCGCCGTCCGCGCGATCGTCGCCATCGTGCTGTTGGCACCCCCTATTCCCTTGCTGTTCATGGGGGAAGAATGGGGCGCGAGTACGCCGTTTCTCTTCTTCTGCGATTTCGAGCCCGAGCTCGCCCGAGCCGTCACGCACGGGCGCCGAGCGGAGTTCGCCTCGTTCGCCGAATTTGGGGACGAACGCGCGCGCGAACGCATTCCCGATCCGTCCGCTGCGGGGACCTTCGAACGCAGTCGCTTACGCTGGGCCGAACGTACGACCGCGCCGCACGATGCGTGGCTCGCCTATTACACGAACTTGCTGGCCATTCGCCGGCGCGAGATCGTACCGCGCATCGAAAGCGTCAACGGTGCTGACAGCCGCTTCGAGATCTGCGGCAGAACCGGTCTGCGCGCGACGTGGCGACTCGACGATGCGACGGTGCTCCAACTCGAAGCGAATCTAAGCGCGGAGCCACTCGCGGGCTTTCCGTCGGTGCCCCGCGGTCTCATCGTCTTCGACACGCATCCGGCGGCGTATCCCGACGGGCTCGCGCCGCCCTGGAGTATTCGCTGGACGGTCGCTTGATTTCCAGCGTCCCGCTCAGTACCTATCGCCTCCAATTCAGCGCGGCATTTCGCTTCGACGACGCGCGCGCCATCATACCGTATCTGGCAGCGCTCGGCATCGGGCACATCTACGCATCGCCGTATCTCAAAGCACGGCCCGGCAGCACGCACGGCTACGACGTCGTCGATCCAAATACGCTCAATCCCGAAGTCGGTACAGATGCCGCTCACGCTGCGATGATCGACGCGGCGCAGGCGGCGGGAATCGGGCACGTACTGGACTTCGTGCCCAACCACATGGGCATCGGCGGTGCCGAAAATCCGTGGTGGCAGGACGTTCTCGAATGGGGCGAAGCGTCGCCGTACGCGAAATTTTTTGACGTCGACTGGCAGCCGCTGCGCGCCGAGATGCGCGGTCGCGTCCTCGTGCCGTTTCTGGGTGACTACTACGGTCGCGTCCTGGAACGCGGGGAACTCGAGCCGCACTTCGACTCGGCGACGGGCAGTTTCTCGATCGCGTATTTCGATAGCCGCTTTCCCATCGCGACGAAATCGTACGGCGCGTTTCTCTCCCTCGCCGTCCGCGAGGTCGCCGGAGCCGCGTGGCCGCTACGCGCGCTCGCAGCCGAATTCGACGGGGCGTCGCGCGAACGGGCATCCGAACTCAAAGCCGAGCTCGCCGCCATCGCCCGCGATGCGTCCAATGCCGCCGCGATCGAAGCGGCGCTTGCAACGTACCGCGTCGGCAGCGATGCCGGGGCGATCGAGCGGCTCGATGCGTTGCTGCAACGTCAGAATTACCGCCTCGCCTTCTGGCGCGTGTCCGCCGATGAAATCAATTATCGGCGATTCTTCGATATCAACGATCTCGCTGGGTTGCGCGTCGAAGACTCGAGCGTGCTGGCCGAGACGCACCGCTTCGTTTTCTCGCTGATCGAGAGCGGACGCATTCAAGGCCTGCGCATCGATCACGTCGATGGTCTCTACAACCCGGGCGGCTACTGCACGCTGTTGCAAGATCGGGCGGAGGCACTCGGGCACCCGCAATATCTCGTCGTCGAGAAGATTCTCGCACGCTTCGAAACGTTGCGAAGCGATTGGCGTATCGCCGGCACGACCGGCTACGACTTCATGAATTCGGTCAACGGGCTCTTCGTCGATGCGAACAACGAACTCGCGTTCGATCATATCTACCGTCAGTACGCCGGTATCGCGGCCAACTTCGACCAGTTCGCCTATCGCGCCAAAAAGGACATCATGCGCGCCACGCTCGCGAGCGAGCTCGAAGTGCTCGCGACGATGCTCGATCGCATCGCCGAGATGGATCGCCGCTCCAACGACTACACGTTCAATGTCTTGCGCGACGCCCTGACGGAAGTGGTCGCTTCCTTTCCGGTCTATCGCACGTACGTAACGCACGAAGACCTCGAAGAAGACGACGATCGCTTCATTTCGTGGGCCGTCGGCTCGGCGCGTAAGCGCAGCGAACTCGGCGACGATCGAGTTTTCGAGTTCATCGCAAGCGTACTGCGCGTCGCAACGGGCGCGCAATCGGAAAAATACGAACGTCGGGCCGTCTTGCGTTTTGCGATGAAGTTTCAGCAATACACGAGTCCCGTGATGGCCAAAGCCGTGGAAGATACGGCATTTTACCGCTACGTCCGTCTCGCATCGCTCAACGAAGTCGGCGGCGATCCGCGCCGTTTCGGTACGAACGTTGCCGACTTTCACCGGCAGAACGCCGAGCGCGCGGAATTCCATCCGCATGCGATGCTGGCCACGGCGACGCACGATCATAAGCGCGGTGAAGATACGCGCGTGCGCATCGATGCCATTTCGGAAATCCCCGGCCCCTGGGAGCGAGCGCTCGAGCGTTGGAGTCGTCTCAACGCACGCCGCAAAGGCAACGCCGACGGCGCACCCGCGCCGACGGAGAACGATGAGTACCAGCTGTACCAAACGTTGCTCGGCACGTGGCCCCTGGAGTGGCTCGAGCGCGCGACGATCGAGGAGAACGAAAGCGAAGCGTATATCGAGCGCATCGGCACCTACGTGCGCAAGGCGATGCGCGAGGCGAAGTTCCGCACGAGCTGGACGAATCCGAACGCCGCCTATGAAAAAGCAACGCTTTCCTTCGTGCGCTCGCTGCTCGCGCCACGTCGGGGGAATCTTTTTTTCACAGAGATGAATGCGTTCGTGCGCGAGATCGCTCCGATTGCGGCGATCTCCGGTCTCGCGCAGGTGACGCTAAAGCTCACCTCACCGGGCGTTCCCGACATCTATCAAGGTTGCGAGTTTTGGGATTTTTCTCTGGTCGATCCCGATAACCGCCGTCCGGTCGATTACGCGCAGCGCGGGGCGGCGCTCGAAACGATGCGCGCCCGCGTCGAACGCGGGGAGTCGGCAGCGTTGGCGGCGGAATTGCTCGCTTGCTGGCAGGACGGGCGCGTCAAGGCATACGTCACGTGGCGCCTTTTGCATCTGCGCCGAGAACGGCCCCGCGCGTTCTTGGGCGGTGCGTACGTACCGCTCGAGACGACCGGTACGCATGCCGAACGCCTCGTCGCGTACGCCCGAGACGAGGTCGTCGTCGTCGCGCCGCGACTCGTCAGAGGGGTGATCGCGCACGCCCGTCCCGTGCCGCGCGTTGCCTTCGATAGCGAAAACGTGCGCCTGCCGGCGACGGCGGCGCGACGTTACGTCGACCGATTCACCGCTGCTGAGGTCGTCGTGCAAAGCGACGACGACGGAGCGTATCTGCGCGCGACGGACGTGCTGACTCCGTTTCCGGTAGCGGTGCTCGTGCCCGCATGAGCTGACGAACTCCACTTGCGATGACGTGCGAGCCGGCGTCGCCGATTACGTCGGCACGTTGCGAGCGCTCAGCGGAGCGGCGATATCTTCCAGCCGTTTCCCGGCGGCCTCGACGCCGAGCCACCACTCGGTTGCGGCTCCCACGAGCATCGCGAGCGCCCCGACGGCATACCCGTAGAAAATCGCAGAAGGCGCTTTCGTCGCGATCAGCGCCCCAAAGAGCAGCGGCGCCACGGCACCGCCGATCAGCGTTCCCGCGCTATACACGATCGCGATCGCGCTGGCGCGAATTTCCAGCGGAAACGTCTCGCTTACGGTCAGATACGCCGCGCTCGCGCCCGCCGATGCGAAGAAAAAGATGACGCACCAGCACAGCGTGATCGTCGTCGCACCAAGTACACCGCGCGCGAATAGAACGCCCGTGCCCATGAGTAGGATCCCGGAAAGCGCATAGGTGCCGGCGATCATCGGCCTGCGTCCGACGCTATCGAAGAGGTGGCCCAAGAGCAGCGGTCCGAGCAGATTTCCGAGCGCGAACGGAAAGATGTAGTAACCGACGTTCTGCGCCGGTACGTGAAAAAACGTCGTGAGCACGAGCGATTCGGTAAAGAAGATGGCGTTGTAGAGGAACGCCTGCGTGATCATCAGGGCGAATGCCACGATCGTCCGTTTCGGATAGGTCGCGATCATCGCATGCCACACATCGCCGAGGCGATGCCGGCGCCCCATGTCGATCTCCATGTCGCCGCGCACCGCGGGCAGCGCGCGTCCGCTCTGCCGGATTACGGTCGCTTCGATCAGCGCCAGCGTTGCTTCCGCTTTATCGGCACGACCGTGCGTGAGTAGCCAGCGCGGGCTCTCCGGAATGCCTTTCCGAATGAAGACGATACCGATCCCCAAGATCGCCCCAATCCCAAACGCCAGACGCCAGCCGATGTGCTGATCGATCACGGCAGGATCGAGCAGCACGATGCTCGCGCCGCTACCGAGAATCGCTCCGAGCCAAAAAGTGCCGTTGATCGCGAGATCGACCCAGCCGCGACGCCTCGCTGGAATGAGTTCGTCGATCGTCGAGTTGATCGCGCTGTATTCGCCGCCGATGCCGAGCCCGGTGAGGAACCGAAACGCGAGAAAGCTCCAAAGATTCCACGACGTGGCCGTCAATAACGTCGCGACGAGATACCATCCTAGTGTGCTGACCCATAAGTAGTATGGCACTTCTTGATCTTGCGCAGGATCGCCGTCGCCGACTTTGTCCAGAGGAACGGCTTCGCGTGTTTGTTGTGTTCGACGACGAAGGCCGTAATCGCCCG
>JAABUZ0100000657.1_pt1 | contig 80941 bp, 80 predicted proteins | sample 5562091 | NCBI WGS metagenome assembly JAABUZ01 (sample SAMN12813069, study PRJNA571459) | rock metagenome | isolation source: Antarctica rocks | place: Antarctica: Victoria Land, Linnaeus Terrace sud | collected 2015-12-21
CATATCTGGGCCAAACCTGGCTAGCTCGCTGGTTAGCCCTAATCATTACGCAGGGAACTCGCTAGCGTTCACTGCGAATTGATTAGGGCTTCAGCCTTGTACAGCCTTGGTACGCTCGTAACAAAAATGAGTTCGAAGACTGCTCGAAGATCATAAATGACTTTCATCAGAAATATTTGAACAAGTCAAGTTAGAAATTGACTCAACAAGAATCGATCGATCGAACTGCAGCAATGAGAACATTGCTAGATGAAGAAGAAGAGTAATGTTGCGAGCATGCATCTCTGTTACCTCTGATTAGCCTGGTTAGCCTAACATAGACTAGTATAGAGCTGTGGGTAGAGCTGTTGTTGACACGCTAGCGATCTAGCGTGCCTTCGTGAGTAAAACTCACGTCGTGTTGCATCTTCTTTCTACTTCAGCTTTGAACTTCTAGTTAGAATACATTCATATGATTCGCTCTATGCAGACTCATAACACGAATCTCATCATACACGCGAATTTCTATTCTACTGTGAGAATCACAAGATCATATCTTTTGACTTATCTTTGCATACTACTCATCTGCTTCAGTCGCTGAATGTATGTGTTTTTCAATCTCTGAAACACTGACATTTGAAAGTCGTTAACGAAGTGATTCAGACGAGTGACGAGATCTTTATCAAAATCGAATTTCTGACTGCTTTCAACGAATTCAGAAGTAAAGTCTTCAAGAAAACTACTATATGTTCGACTTGAAAGCAAACTGATTTAATTCTCTTCGATTCTAATGCGATTCTGAATAAGATGTGAGAAACTCAATTCTCAGCTCGTTCTATTACATTATCTACGACGAAATCACTCGATGTCTGAAAGACTATCTCTACTACTAGATTACAGCTGAGAAGACAACAAGTCAGTCTACTTTGCGTTGACTATGAACTCGAGCTTCATCAGAAGCTATTCAAATATACGAAAGAAATTAATGCGATGACTCGTAGAATTGAGCTACTGAAGAATAAGCTAGATCGAACACAGTCGGCTCAGAATGCTCGAAATGCACGCAAAAAGCAGTCTGATAAGGTTCTTCAAACAGAAGATCTACTTTATGTCAAAGATGCTCGAACTATGACTCAAGATAGAGTACAAGTAGAAGAATCAAGACAACGGACTCGCGACGAGCGTGGAGAAAAACGCTATATCAATGATCTAAAGAAGGTCTACAAGGCTACTAAACCTCATAGAATGAAGCTTCTAAAGCAGCGCGAAGCTATGCGAAAGCGTTGGAAGCGTGTAATGGGCGAATTGCTCACTATATATATGGATGTAGAAGATATATGAATTTTCGGGTTGTATGGCTGGTCGGGTTACATGGCTGACTAGTACTAAGCGAAGGATGAGTGAAAGTGCGGGGTACGGATAGTGTTAGCGCTTCCTCGGGAGTGAAGATCCCGCACAATCCAATTTTGACCAAGAAAGGATCATCATCTACCATCACCATCAGACAAGTACACAATCACGATCCTCGATGGCACCAGCAAAGAAATCCAAGAAGACGGCGGAGAGCATTAACTCGCGTCTAGCGCTGGTGATGAAATCAGGGAAAGGTATGACCGCACAAAACCTCCCATTAACAAAGAAGGGGGTTCCATTCAAGATAAAACAGAAAACTAATTGCTATGGCTATGTAGTGACCTTAGGCTATAAATCTACGCTGAAGAGTCTTCGTTCGGGCAAGGCCAAGCTCGTCATCATCTCTGGCAATACCCCTCCTCTCCGCAAGAGCGAGCTCGAGTGTAAGCCTCGCTGCTTGACCGACTTTCCATGGACTACAGCTGATAAACCTCTCAGACTATTCCATGCTTTCCAAGACAAATGTTCACCACTTCGCCGGTAACAATGTAAGCTATACCTCTATATGCCCAGAGCCTTCATGCTCCCACAACTCTACGACGAGATATCCCTCTCTAGGGTTTACCCTGCGAAGAAGTCTTCATGCAAGACTTTGGAGGGTACATGGTTATGCTGACTGTTATTTCTTAGATCGAACTAGGAACTGCGTGTGGGAAGCTTTTCCGGTGCTCAACGATTGCAGTACTCGACGCTGGTGATTCGGATATCTTGACTGGAGCTACGGCATAGGTCTACACATGGGGTCCTTATTGTTGGAGCTAGCATTGTAGTTACTAGGGATACATTCAATCTATTTTTGTGGCTTCCAAGACTTGCCTCACTTGCGCTTGGCACATAAGAAACTACTTTATGACAGCGGTCTCCTCAGTAGCTTTCTGAAACGAAGAAAGTAGTCAGAAGTGAAATTCTGAACCCTCGATCCTCTTGCCTTGTATATATGAGTCAATCTGAATATCCGGGTCAATAGTGAGCCGCCGGGTATGTCGCTTGCCCGTACCAACAAAAGGTGTCTTAGGGTTAGGGCATGATAGGCTAGCGGCTGTCGTAGTGGCGGTGATTTCCAATCAGCGGATTATGACCACAAATATCCGATTAACAATATACAACTTACCACGGAAATAGAGCATCACCACAGAACACGAGATCAAAATGGCTCGCCGACCAGCAAGATGTTATCGCTACTGCAAGAATAAGGTGCGTTCATCACTGGAATTTGAGTTGGGGCATGAACAGAATCGCGAGCATCATCTATTGCGCTACCTGCTGCCCCGGATTAAAGATGCTTGAATCTCCTGACATGAGCGATTAAATGCTAACTTATCATGTCTATCTAGCCATACCCCAAGTCCCGCTTCAACCGCGGTGTCCCCGACCCCAAAATACGCATCTTCGATCTTGGCCGCAAGCGTGCCAACGTCGATGAATTCCCTCTATGCGTTCACATGGTCTCCAATGAGTACGAGCAACTCTCGTCCGAAGCCCTCGAAGCTGCTCGTATCTGCGCCAACAAGTATGGCCAATCACCCCTTCCTCACCCTTTCCGCACAACTACAGGGGAATCGTCGTACTGATCGTTTCATTCCAGGTATCTCGTCAAAGTTGCTGGTAAAGAAGGATTCCATCTCCGTGTCCGCGCTCACCCCTACCATGTCGTCCGCATCAACAAGATGTTGTCATGCGCCGGTGCCGATAGACTGCAAACTGGAATGCGTGGAGCGTGGGGAAAACCCAACGGAAGCGTTGCTCGTGTGAACATTGGACAAATTCTCCTCTCCGTCCGGACTCGTGACAACCGTACGTCACTCCCGTCTCCTCCCTCCCTGAAAACCCACGTCTCTATTCCCACACAAACACTAGCACTAAAACTAACACTAACATCAATTCCACAGACCGTGCTACAGCCATCGAAGCTCTCCGCCGCTCCCAGTACAAGTTCCCCGGCCGCCAAAAGATCATCGTCTCTAAGAACTGGGGCTTCACCCCCCTACGCCGTGACGAATACCAGGAGAAGCGGGCTGAAGGCAAGATTAGGATTGACGGGGCTTACGTGCAGTTCTTGAGGAACAAGGGCCCGATTGAGAGAAATGTGGGAAGGTTCCCGGAGGCGTTTTCGGAGACTGCTGAGGCTTAGGTGATGAGAGAGGTGGATTGATATTGTGCGAGAGGCTTGTAGCTAGCTTTAGGTGGGAGATGAGGTAGAGAAGCTGTCGCTGCCAATACTGGTCTTGCATGGTGCTTTGATGAAGTCGTGATTTATTTGCCCGCCTTCGTATCAAATCGTGGGAAGGAGATCAACAGGCTATCTACGACATAGTACGAGGTAGATCAGAACATACTATACTGAGTAGCCCAACACCCTCTCCCGCAGACATAATCAGCCAGCGGGCAAATTGGTCCTGCCAAACTCCCAACAAACCTACAACCCACTACTCGTAACCACCACAGCGTAGGCTGCGTAGCATTAAAATTTTTCAACAAGCCAAGGGACAGTATTAAAGTGTGTTCCTCGTTGGACTCTCAACTATTTCAAAAGCACTCTCATTAAGAAGATACCATGAGCAGAAGTTCTGATTTGCTAGCGTAGCTACAAAAGCCTTCGAACACTTTCAGCAAGGGAAACTTAAACTTTGCCTTCCATTTGCCAGCCACATCTGCTAAATATCATATGTGCCAAAAGTTCTAAGCACAGCCAAACCACACTACCACTTCGCCGTATGTCAGTTCTGCGGAGAAGGCTACATAGCAATTAGTGAGGCGCACGGAGACATCCACATGCATCGACGCACCAATAAATTCCCACAGGCAGCCCGTAGGAATCAACAACGCCCTACTTGCAGCTGTGTCACTACCGTTAGCATTGAGATGCGTGGAGGGGGCAACAGCCCTACTTGAAATCGAAACGGCCGCACTTGGGAGCGGTTTCCGTGTTTGGGAGGTCGGTGGTTGGCGTATCAATGGTATCGGCGTTGGAAACGTCGGTGTCACGTTTGATGGGGGTGAGGGTTTTGAGAGCTGGGAAGGACGAGTGTCAGCTGAGGTGGTTTTGGGTTGAATAAGTATGAAAAACTTATCAGAACAATGTCTGACTGACGACACAAGGAAGAAGGGGATTTCAGAGAATCTACAACAGAGCTGCGAAATATATATCCAAAAAATCGAAAGGAAGAGCTCGCACTGTGGAGAGAAGATGTTTGGACACAAATGTTTTATATGCACGATCGAGGAAAACTGTTCGAGAGATTTGCTGGGAACGACAAGATTGATAACGGAATTCGACTCTAGATATGTTATATATCCTCTAACCGAAGAGACCCACGAGATCAAGAGACTAAAACGCCAGGAAACCCAATATACCACATCTGTGCTCCATTCCAACAAGAAACACTCTCCTCGACAAAATGCTTAACAAGATTATCCATGAATGTTTTCGTTATTGGAAGCCTGGAGTGCTTCTTATTGTATAGGAGTTGCAGTGGAAGTCGGTGTATAGTAGTGTTGAGTGACCCGGTCTGGTAGCTGCATGGTCCCGGAAATGCTTGTACCGTATGAAGTTGAGAAACCTGGCGTGTTTGGATCTGGTGGACTGGAAGGCGATGAAGTTGCAGCTAGTGGACTCGCAACCGGTGGATCTGGATCCGGTAGAGCTGAAGTGGATGGAGCTGCAGCCGGTGGACTCGAAGCTGGCGGGGCTGTAGCCGGTGGACTCGAAGCTGGAGGGGCTGTAGCCGGTGGCCCTGCAGCCGGTGGAATCGAAGCCGATGGACCTGCAGCTGGTGGACTTGCAATTGGCGGACTTGAAGCTTGAGGGCTTGTGGATTCTATGAAGTGTAAGTTCACGACGGCAGGGTGAGGAGCTCCGAATACTTACTCCTAATGCAATAAGCATATCCAACCCAGAGATTGGTGCAGGCTTCGTTGACGAATGGGTTGAGACTTCTGAAGTCTGACAGGGCGAGGTTACCATCTGCAAGAGCTTTTGTACAGGCACTATCATCTGGTGCACGAATAGTGTACCACTGTGCACAAGAGCTACTTGTCCCTGCATTGGTAGGTGCAGGTGGAGGAACTATATTATATGTTGGAAAGATGAATCAAAATATCTCGGAAGATCAAGCCCGGAAAGGGATTGTTCCACCCAATATTGAACGGGAAGAAAGACATTTGGAGAAAACATGGAGGAGATACTAAAAGGAAAGCGTAGAAAGCTCCGGATCACAATGACTTACCGGAATCGGTCCCAGCTTGACGTTTATTTTTGTTACATCGGATCTGGCCATCAGAGGTCTTGTAGCAGTCGCCCTGGGCATCACGCTTGTTCTTGGGTTCAACTTTCTCGCACTCGATCTCGCCTCTATCAGGATCCCAGCAGGGAGCCCAATTGGTTACCTCACGCTTCTCGCTGCATTCGATCTGGCCATTAGGTGCCTCCTTGCAGTGGTCCTGAACTTCACGCTGAGTGACTGATTCGCCCTGATCATAGCGCTCTGTAAATGCAGAAGATAGTATTAACATGGTTCAGATGGTTGAACGACTAAGTACTTGGGCCTACCATCGGCGGTAGCAAGAGGAACCCCAAGGACAACCTGGAGCCCAACAGCCATTGAGCTAATTGCGGTCAAGATGGTGAAAGCCTTCATCTTGGTGATTGTGTTCGTCTGGATTGTTTCTTAATGGGTTATTGAGTTTGTGCGTCTTGAAGTGAGTTTGGTGGATGGGAGAAGAAAATATCTCTCAAGTGTAAATGTTGAGAGTGGTGGGGATGGAAGTCATGGGCAGAGGTGAGGATATATGTAGACGAGGTTGAAGCTAACAAATGAGGTGAAGACACCTCGGGTCGTGTTTTGGAGCCCTACTTGATCCATCCCTTCACTGCTCACTTCCATATGCTACCTAAGGTACTTCACTTCACTAAAGTACACCTGGACATAACAATTTCATTCCCAGGCCTGGTCATCTGTCTTTCTCACTCTTCTGTTTTCTCCCTACTAATATTTGCGATCTTGATCAAAACGGCACCCTTCAGATCATATGCAACTTTGTAGTCGGACCGCTTAAGTATTTCGCTCCTGAGTATGTCTATGAGGTTGGCGACATTAGAGGGACAACACAACAAAATTGGCAAAAATCAGGACGTGGTTCGATCAGAAATGGAGAATCTGGTGCCGTAAAGTTCACTCCAAATTCATTGCGAAAGCAGTTTCAGCATCCTTGCGTGTCTGTTTTACAAGATGAAGACATGAGAAGTTCATTCCATCCCTGGTTTCCAGAAAGGATTGGAAACGTCGAGAGTAGAAAAGGTTCATTGAAGTTGTGTCAACCTTAACGGGATTACTATTACGTCGAATCAGTGAGAAACAAACAAACCAGGTATATCTTGTTTCAATGGCCAAAAACTAACATCCGAACGTCCGCACCTGCTTGTGATATATGAACGTACCTTAATAGTTCTCTTCACTAACTTTAAGGGTGTTTGGATGGTTCAAGGGTCGTTTCGGGAGGGTAGCGCCAATCGTAATGGCTCAACATAATCACAGAAAAGATTGTACAACATAGTCGACTGGCTTTGGGATTCAAGCAAATATCAAAGCGTTCTGCTACCTTCTGGTCGAATGTATGCAATTACGACTACTCTGAACTCAAGTGCTATGATTACCCTCCAGCTACTCTACGCCTTCTCCAATCTCTTCCACCATTTCTATAGTCCCTTCGTCTTTCTCCAAATCCCGGAACTCGATCCACCCTTTCATCTTCTCCAGGACGTGCTGACCATAGTATACTCCTTCTTTGTCCTTCTCATCCACACTTGTCAGAACACAGTCAAAGCCAGGTTCGAAGAAAAATGGAACGCTGTATCTTCCTCTTCCAGGCGAGCTCCTAACACGATGGTATGTTGCCTTGAACTTCCCACCAGAAACCTTTGTCATAAGATCCCCAATATTGACGACAATGCTATCAGGAACGTAAGGAGCGCGGATCCACTCACCATCTGCACTCAAAACCTCGAGTCCGCCAGTGGAGTCTTGGTGCAGCAGAGTCAGAATACCCGAGTCTGTATGCGGTGTACAGCACAGCTCCTGCTGGGGGATTGGTGGAGTGATGGCAGGATAGTGCAAGAACCTAAGAGTGGAGAGGCTATTCTTGGAATAGGAGGTGAAGTAGTCAGGTGCCTTCTTGAGAGAGACAGCGAGAAGGGAGAGAAGGCGAACTGAGAGTGCTTGAAGTTCCATATGGAGTGCCTCGGCACCCGAGCGAGAAGCGAAGTTGGCAGACCAACCAGGCCACACGTTGGCTTCTGTAAGGTTGATCTTTGCGAAGGAATTGGCAGGTTGAGGGATTAAATCTGGTGGGCCCACCTCGAAACCTTCTTTGAAATTGTCTAAACCACTCTGGGTGGGGAAGTAGCTAGGTTGATGGACGTTAATCCCGTAGTGGCACACCTCGCTTTGAATACCTTTCTAATATATGGGAACCGAAAGGGTTGGTACAAGGGCTTCGACCAGCTTGACAGAACGCGGAACATAGCTTCAGATTCGAGTACAATAAAGATGAACTGGATTGACAAAGAGATTCGGCCTACCCGCGGTAAGTGTTCTCATTCTCCTTTCGAAAGCACTTTTTAGCTAGCTTCAACTTCTCCTCTTTCGGCATTCCGAAGAACTCCTCCGCCATACCGAAAACATGTCCATGACCAAAGTTCAAGGGAGCGTTGACGAGATAAGCAAAACCAACTGTCTCAAATACATCGCCAAGCTGTTTGCTCAGAACCGCTAAGTCATGGCTTGATGGCTGCAACACTTTCAAAGATGTAAGATCAATGATTGGAAATGGTAGGGAGGACGCCATTTCACTGTGCCAAATGCTATCAACAAACACAAAATACTCTACCCTCCAGGGACTTTTCTGCAATTTTATATCCACAGGACGAGTAATGAATCCCAAAATAAACTTCACACATGACTATCAATGACCGGAAGACGATTCCCCAAAGAGGAAAAATCATCCATCCTTATCGAATTATTACAATATCAGAACGTCAAAACGTCAGATCGTGTGACATTCTGACGTGGTGGTTGGCCACGACTTTGATCTAGCAAGGTTGAGTTGGCTCCTTGGACGGCGCATCGGCCTGCTAGATGTTCTTGGCACATGGATAGATTCTATGAAAGCGTGCGTAAGAGCGTATCCGGAAAAAGGTCGCGTGCTTCGCTGGCATTTGCGGTTAGAAACGGAATGCATGAGGGCTAAGCCCCAAGATACTGACGACGCAGACCACTCGTGGGACACCCTCATTGATGGACGAACTCCCTTACCCGGGATTTGATCCCTCTTTCGTCGTCCTTTCGCATTGGCCTCAACAAGATCCATAGCAGGAAACCACGTCCCTACTCTGCTTACTGCTGTCATCTCATCTGTTAATGTAGAAATGGAGACGGAAGGTCTTACCGTTCTGCAACACATGGCTGATCAGTGGTGGAGATAGTAAGCAACCTATCTAGAAACCCACCAAGTAGCACCCAAGTGTGGACGGAACTACTCAACTAATGTGTGCTCCTGGTCTCTCCTTCCACTGCTCCTTTATCTTTTGCATTGATTTATTGTTCGTCCTCTTGTCGCCTCCTTCTGCACCCTTATAATTGAAAGGGTTGCTAGTATCAGCTTTCCTCGATTTTGCAGTTAGCTAAGATCTGCTCTAACAGGTGCCACGACCCATCCGACCATTCAGCTTGGGTTGACTAGAAGATGCCACTTAAAGCATCTTAAGACACTGCATGGTGGAAATTTCACATAGCTCGTCATCAATCCGCGTGAGCCCCTGCGCTTATCTCACGGTATCAACGTAAAATGCTTGACTCAAGTCCGCGATCAAGATATCATGAAATGGCATTATGGTGTTGCGAAGAATGACAGAGAAGATGTCTAGCTGCTGACGTCGTTTGTTAGTCACATTTTTCTGACTCGTTGTTCATTGACGGAGATGACGGTCTTGATTCTGCTTCTGTTCATCCTTATACGGGATAATGCTCGAAGAGCGTTCATGAATTTTACACGGATATCTAGTTCCAGCGAATGCCTCTCAAAGTTTTGAGCATGAAGGAATGGTACATCAAGGACTTGGTCCTCTATTGACGTCCTCGTCTTCGAGCTTAGCGCTGCTTGGATATGTTACGTACTGTTAGGTGATCGAGCAAGCCTGTCGGAACATTCATATTAATTCCAGAAGACAAGGCTCGATGGCTTTGCCTATCGCAAGCTCTATGCTTCGTCGATATCTATCTAGTGTATCAGATGTCTGTTCAGCGATCTACGTTAGGCTACGAGCTTAAGTTTTTCCACTGCAGAGACTTGATTGAAGACGGATATTGTAGATCGAAGTGGTACAGAATTAGCGAGATTGATATTCAACCCCATCCGCATCCCGGTATCTCCATAATTTCCCAACCCAAGCGCAGAATGTGAAAGCTCGTCACGCATGTCTATCCAAGCTGGTCTGCTGTGCCCTCGTACACCACCGTGAATATGCTGATCTGTGCCAGACGCGATCTGGGCTGCCTCCCCGTCAACCACTCGTGGACAGCCCACTCAGGTCTCCTCGGACCCAAAGGGCGAGCGTCTAGCTTATGCTGTGAGTGAGAGGCCGACCTGCAAAGATCTAGAGAAGTCAATCGAGTAATTGTCTGTGCAGTCGAACAAATCAGTCTTTCTACGATCGATTGACAACCCCGCCATTAGCACACAATATTCTGCACATACCACGGCCACCACCGTTGCTCGGTTCTCACCTTCAGGCTACTATGTAGCGAGCGGGGATGTCTCGGGCACTGTCCGAGTCTGGGACTGCGTGGGAGAAGGCGCTACGAAAGGCGAATATCAAATCATAGGAGGAAGGATCAACGACCTAGCATGGGATGGGGACTCTCAGCGAATCATTGCAGTGGGCGACGGAAAAGAGAAGAAAGGCCACTGCATTACGGCGGACTCAGGAAATACTGTGGGAGAAATCTCAGGGCACAGCTCCCAAATTAACAGCGTATCGATAAGGCAGCAGAGGCCTATCCGAGCAGCTACGGGGGGTGATGACACAAGTTTGGGGTTTTTCCATGGTGTTCCCTTCAAGTTCAATACAAGCTCGAGGAACCATGACCGGTACATCTACGGTGTAGCTTTTAGTCCGGATGGCGCATCTATAGTAAGCGTAGGCGCGGACCGGAAGATCTGGCTGTACGATGGGAAGACTGGGGAACCAAAAAGGCAGATAGGCGAGGGGGAACATAAGGGAAGCATTTTCAGCGTTTCTTGGTCAAAAGACTCAAAGCACTTCGCCACCTCAAGCGCAGATCAGACCGTCAAAATCTGGGATGCCGAAGCAGGCAAGGCCACACAAACATGGCGGATGGGCGAAGAAGGTTCAGTCAGCGTTCCAGATCATCAAGTCGGCGTAGTCTGGCCGGCAGGTAGATCCGACGGTCTCATCATCAGCTTGAACCTCGCTGGGGATCTCAACTACCTCTCTCGAGGCTCCCCAAAACCCCACAGAGTTGTCCAAGGCCATCAGAAGAATATCACTTCTGTCGCAGCCAGTAGCTCCACAGCCAAATCACAAACACTCTTCACCGGCAGCAGTGACGGCCGTATCTGCTCCTGGGAGACCTCGAGCGGCCTTGCCGAAACCGTGGACGGCGAATCCCACACAAACTACGTCTCTGGCATCGCTACTTCCCCCGAAGGCACCATCTACAGCGTCGGCTGGGACGACACGCTTCGCTCGGTCGACCCCAACGCCAAAACCTTCACGGGCTCCTCGTCAAAAACTGACGGCCAACCCAAGGGCGTTGCAACCGCAAATGGCTGCGCTCTCGTGGCTACCCACAAGAGCATCTCGATTTTCAAATCTGGCCAATTGCAAAAAGAGCTCCCAACATCCTTCTCCCCCACCGCCATCGCCGCCAGCAAGGATCTCATCGCCGTCGGCGCTGACGACAACACTTTACATATCTATTCCTCCTCCCTATCTCCCATTACGCATATCCCCGACCCCTCTTCCCTCATTACCACCCTCTCCTTCTCCCCCACTTCTTCCCTCCTCGCCGTTGGCTTTTCCTCCGGCAAAATCTCCGTCTACGATTGTAAAACCTGGGAGATATCCATCTCTCGGTGGTCCGCGCACACAGGCCGCGTCACCTCGATAGCGTGGCATGATGGCGGCAAGTTCGCCGTTTCGAGCGGTTTGGACACGAATGTTTTCGTTTGGAGCGTTGAAAGCCCGGGGAAGAGGATTAAGGTGGGAGGGGCGCATAAGGAGGGTGTGAATGGAATAGCGTGGGGGGTTGGGGGAAAGGTGGTGGTGAGTGTAGGCGGGGATGCGGCGGTGAAGCGGTGGAGGGTTGAGGGCGTATTATAGAGGGTGTGGGTGCGTAAGGCTACGGAGCGGTGAGGTAGACGAATTAAGATTTATGAGCTTATAATCCTTTCGGTTTTTGTTTCCATATGATCAAGTCGACTACCCACAGAACTAGATCGCCAACTCCACATTCCCCTCCATCCCCCACCCCTCCCCCAACCTTCCAGTACCCACCACCGCACTCCCTCACCGCCCTCACAACATCCCCAAAATCAGACAAAACCACGTAACCATCACCTATAGCTTCCACCCCTAATCTCCTCACATTTTCCAAGCTTCAAGACCATGGAAAGAGCAAGGTTAGGTGGTTTCGGGATAGTGAGCTCGGAGCGAAGGTAGGTAGGTAAGGTATGTAGGTTTGGATGGGATGTGCTGGATATGAGAGGAGGAGGGGGGGGGAGATATAGCGGGTGTGGTTGGATTTGAGGGGGGGGGGGTTTGGCTTGCTGGTGGGAGGGAAGCAGAGTTTCTGGTAGGTTGGTATGGGGGCTAAGGGGTGGAAAGGCGGGTGGATGCGTGGGTGGCTAATGGTCTGGTTTATTGACGTGTGGGCGTGGCTGCGGTGTCATGGAATGTTGGTGCGAGGGTTTTCTGGTAGGGTGAGCGATGAGCGGGAGAGTTGGCGACAAGGATTCTTGGTCCTCATGGATATGTGAGCAGGGAGGATGTTTGTATGGACAGCCGGCTATGTATGAGAGGTATTTGATTATGTACAAGAGCGTCTTATCCACTAGAAGCTTTCACAAGCGGCCCGCTATGAAGATAGATGTCCGCGCGGTCAGGGAACGCTATGAAGTAACGCCATGGAGTAGTGCCAACGCTGCGTCCTATTTGGATGGCCATTGTTCGCCGATCTATGCCCAGGAAGCCTCGTGAAATCCTCTGTACTTCCCGCACGGGCCGCTGCATTGATTGAAATCAGGTCCCGGAACCGGTCTGGTCGAGAGAGCCTCAATGGCTCGCACTCTTGCTAAGTTGCTGTAACAGGGTGGAACTAAGAGCTTGCGAGCATAACTAGACTTAGATGCCCATCGCCGAGCGTACGTCAACATCAATACTATCAGAATTCCCCTCCAATCTGTGGCGCACACGTAGCTTGAGATTGGCCGACAGGATGTGACAACAGGCGCATTAATATGCGTTAAACCTTTTACTGTCGCGAGCTTTCGCCTCAGCTTCTAAAATTTCCGGATGCTTGTGCACACTTGGCATGAGTCCCATACCAATAGCTCGCCGAATAGCCTTTGCTATGCGCCGCTGGTTTACTGCCCGCAATCCGGTCTCATTGGAGTGCTTTATCCTGCCCATAGTAGTCATGTACTCGGTCATGATAGAAAAGTTCTATATAATACTTGCATTAGGAACATAGTTTCTACCACTATAACGCGAAAGACACATACCTTGTACTCGTGCAGCGGGTTTATAGCTAAAGCGTCAAACACGTCCGTATTCGACTTATGCCTCTTCCTCCACTTCTGCATCTCGACTGGGCTCAGATCATGCGGTGCATATAAATCCCCAGCCTTCCACCTCCTGATCTGCAGTTTCTCCAGGTCTCTTGCACGGCCCTTTTTGTCCAAAGACTCCACTGCCTTGCGCCTGTTTTCTATTCTTTCATGGGGGCTCAATGGTCTATTCCTACCCATCTCTTGGGCCAGTCTTTTCGCAAAATCGTGGGTCTTGGAGTTCCTGACAGGTTGAGGAGCGGCGAATTTTTCTGCTAGAGGCTGGGTTCGCGGTTGCTGCCTCTCGATTCGATCGAGACTGGCTATGATGGATATCAGCATGAGCGTAGAGTTAAGGGGGTTAAACTAAGTCATACCTAGAGCAGCTGCAACAGAACTCGCTTGCCGCTTATAGATACATTGTAAATTCGGCAGCGCGAGATGCACTTTTGTCATTGTGTTCAAGCCCATTCTTATGTATAATGTGGATGGTCAGTGAGGTCTCCTGTTGCCTACGTTAGATATTGAAGAATAATCCAAGCGGCTACATGGATAAACGCGCGGCAGTGAAAGTTTAACCCACTAAGATAGTAAACCAAGCACCGTCTCTCTAATTTGTCAAATCATTAATTTCGCGTTTGTCCCGGCCGTTGATCTGTCCTATTCTTGCTCTAGAACCACTTCTTGCAGCTCCAATCATCACCTCGGTCTCCGCGTTCCTGCAATTTCTTCCCCACCACCTGATCACTATGGTTCGCAAGCTCAAACATCATGAGCAAAAGTAAGTCGTCCCTTCTCCACAATCGATCATGACGCTTCTGTACGATATACTAAACCCCACCACTTCGCAGGCTTCTTCGTAAGGTCGACTTTACGACCTATAAGTCCGACACCAACCACCGCACCGCCTCCATCCTTCGCCGCTATGCTATCCAGAACCCTGCCGACTATAGCAAATATAACCGTATATGCGGTTCGCTACGGTACCTTCCATCCCATTCTACTCCCCCAAACATTCTTATCTTCCCATCAACCCAGCCCGCTAAAACGCTGTTCGTTGAACAGACAACTCGCTCACCTCCTCTCCTTCCTTCCACCAACCTCCCCCTTCCGCCACAAGCATGAAAACCTTCTGCTAGAAAAGCTCTACGACATGGGCATTCTCTCTCAAGCCTCCAAACTCAGTGAAGTAGAGCGTAAGCTCAGCGTCAGCCGGCTGGCACGAAGAAGACTTGGCGTTGTAATGACGAGACTGGGCATGGCGGATACAGTCCAGAGCGCCTTGAAGTTCATAGAGCAGGGTCATGTCCGTGTGGGTCCGGAAGTCGTTACGGACGGCGCCTTTCTAGTAACGAGGAACATGGAAGATTTCGTGACCTGGGTGGACTCGAGTAAGGTGAAGAGGAATGTCCTGAAGTATCGGGATAAATTAGACGACTTCGACCTGTTATGATTCCTAACGCAAATTGAAACCGTTCACCCATAGCACCTATCGATGATGTATCTATCTTTCAGCTCAACGCGGAAAGTCGCATTTGGGTTATTCCCAACAGAGAAGTGAACTTGATCGGAATCAGCGAAGCAGCTTATAAAACCAGCTTATCCTTCACCGCCGAAGATCACACGGTCTAGTCTCCCCACGAAGCGTCCTCAGAAGTCGAACTTCGTTCAAAGACACGTCAAAACACTGCACAGTCATTGCACTCGCCAATGGCGCAGTTGAGCTGGACTTCCCCCGCTAAATTCGTCAAGAACGACCCCCAACCCCAAATATCTTTTGCAAAGCAAAGCAAGAACCTTAAGCTCGGCCCTGGCTGAAACCGACGAGGAACCACAATATGGTTGGGAGGGGGTGTTCACTCCAAGCACTCGCAGTACCTGAGGCCCTAGTATATCTATCGTATTACTGAAATGGATTTGTTGCAGTTGCATTTTTGCGATGTGGATCTATGTGTATGAGGGCTCCAGGCAATGGTGTATGTATATAGAAAAGGCTACGAGCCTAATCTACCTTAGAGATGAAAGCCTGGATATTAATAACACACCAGTTCCTACAAGCGTTGACTCACATTTCCGGCCCGTACACTAATCCAGCATCGTAGCCGCTGTTACCGTAACGCAGAGAGAGGTCTTCGGGTTCACAACAATCTTTACTCTCTCCCTTCTATAACCCAACCTCTCAAGCAAGATCTTCAAGATCGAGGTTTATACCGCGTTTTAGAGTCATGGTTGCTGTGATTGAAAGCATACAGTCACCACTCCGCACCTAGTGCTTTGGGGATACTTCACCCACCCACCCACCCACCCACCCACCCACCCAGGCACCCCACCCCAGCCACAGTGCAGCGCGTGTAATCCAATGGATATCTGTCAATTGCCTAACATACATTCTAGTAGCCCAAGTAATACAGGTAGCCTCGTACAGGGTATATCTCCACTCTCGCTCTTCCCTCCCAACTCTCCGTTCCCAAACTCTACGCTCCCCCATTCCAAAAGCACGTATTATCCCAACAGGGGTATTCCAACATGCGTTTCCCTCGTAGGAAAAGCTAAGGAAAACTCCGCCGCATGCTTTGGGAATACATGAAAAAATGGAATTCGTAATGTCGTTAGGACGTCATAAAGAATAGCACAATGACCCATGCCATGCTCTCACACAACTCAAGCAACGAACCGAACCTTCACGCCCCGCTGAGCTCCGCGGAACCCGTCGGGTAGAGCATTCCTCCCGGCGGCGTCCGATATTCTGGGTTTCGAAATGGCCATGCCGCCCATTCTATCCACGCCGTCCTCGGGATGCACAATAACACTGCCGAAAATTTTCGCACTCCGCGTCTTCGTGCCCAACGGAGAGGTATACCTCATGTAGCCATTGACTTTCAGTTCAAAGTCATACAGCAGCACCTTTTCCCATCTGTCGCTTCCACCTTCCTCTGTACTGTTGCCTGGTTTAGCCAGACGGACTTCCCCAATGGAAGACTGTGAGTGCCTGCGGAAGGGGGAGGGCTCAAATATAAGGGGGGAGTCGAATTCGAAGATGCGGCCGAGGAGCATGGTTTGGGAGTCTGTTCCTGGGTCCGGGAGGGGGTCGTCGATGGGGTCGTCGGTTGTATGGAAGTTCGGATCTTCGTACGTCTTGCGGGTGGGTCTTGATTTCTGGGGGTGGGTCTTGTACGGGGCGGGTTCGGATCGCGATTGATGGGGGGATCCGGGGTGATGCAGATGCTGATCTCGCCAGGCCTGACCGGTGCCTACGTGCTTGCTTTTGGCAAATATGTAGACGTCGAGTGCGGTGACTTGGACTGCTAACAGGTTCGGATTCGTGGCATGGACGTGGAGGTCGAGCATCATCTCTTGCTCCGAAGCGAGCACATTCTGAATGTCCTTGACGTAAACGTTCCGCAATGGCTGCGAACACAGTATCAGGACAGCCACAACCGCAGCTACGAGTAGCGCCAGGAGAGTCCCTAGCGAAAGGTAAGCAGTGACTCGCCGGCAGCAGCGATGCTCCTTTTCCGTTGTGTAGCTACGCCTTGAACTCCCAGATAGTGGACGGCGAATGCGGTTCCGTCCCGACCGAGTTGATCCGATGAGAGGAGTCCGCTCATCATCAGCGCCTTCGCCTTCGAGGTCGTATACCAAAGGCTCCTTGGGTTTCTTACCACTTCCAGGAACCCGTAGAACATGAGGGCTTCGAAAACTCGATGGTCGAGAATTTAGCTGAGCAACGTTGCTCGCTGCGGAACGTAAAGGCTTGGCAGCTCCAGGGAAAGGAGATTCTTGGTCAAAAAGGGAGGTGTGACCACCTCGTCCATGCCGTCCAATGTGGTGGTGTGTTGAGTTTCCACCAGTGGTCCGCCGGCTATGGTTAGGCCCACGAACTGTTCCTTCCTCGCTAGGGTCGATTGCAGTGTATGGATTGTTAGTAAACTTCATGCTTTTCTTGCCGGCAATGCTATGGTGGCCTTCTTGCCTAGCTCTGTTACCGTAAGGATCTATCTGACTTGCCATGGATGTTGCACTTGGCGTTCGCGAGTGGAAGCGGTGAGGCCGTGCCGAAAATGGCTCAGGAGGATTGGACTCGTAAACAAAAGTCTCGTCTGAGTCCGAAGAGTTGGTCTGATCAAGAGCGCTAGCCACTTTGGCTTCGAAAATATCTGCTTTAGAGGAGGCTGTACGCACTCGGAATTTTGTTAGTGTTGAACTTGATGGACTACTTGGAGTGGGCGGGCTCTGGCCCAGATTGCTTTGCGTGAGCTTGTCCTTCGCATTGCTATTGCGCAAGTTGGACTCAGCCTTACTGTAGCCCATAGCAAAGCCACTCGCAAAATCAGGGGAGCTAATAGATAACGAAATGGTAGGAGATGGAGGCCGAGCATGTGTATGATGATGATGAAAACGTCTAGATTGAAACCCACCAGTGCCAGAATTGATCGAAGGTGCTTTCCGCACCACCTTCTTCTTCTCCTTCTTCGGCCGGATCGTCTCAATACTTGGTTTGAGACGTACGCTTCCTCCTGTATCCGTCCTACTGGGCACGCTGCGTTCACCAGCCCCACCACCGAGAGCAACCTGTGGTATCGAGCTTACGGTTTCGGTTTCGACGGTCATGTTCTTGACGGTGCTTTCACTTCCGGTCTTGCCCTTGGCAGGATGAAGCTGCGTGGAAGACCGTTTAGTATGCATGATTTGAGGCTTTGCAGAGCTGTTGGTGGTTGCTGCCTTCTTTGGGACCTTGTGTTCATTGCGGGCTCCAGCGCTTTTATTACCACCGCTCTCACTACCACTTTCGGGTTTCGGTTGTACATCCTCCCCCAGAGCATCTCCCGTGGGATTCTCATCAATCCGTTCTGGTCGATCCGATCCTCGGTTTCGCTCAGCCTGTGCCCAACCTGTCCCGATAGCAGGCGTCGCGGGAACGCTACTCTCTCGGACGGTCTCGAGCGTAGAGCCGCTTGCGCTGATTCCCCTGTTTGGTGTGCGCATCCCTTGCCGGGCTATAATGTCTTCTACATCGCCCTCTGTCTGCGTACTTGAAGAAGCGGTTGGCGTTGGTCTTTCCAATACTATGCTTGGCGTAGAGGATGTTTGTTCTGTTTTGCGAAGCGTTGTAATCGACGGTTTGCTAACAGCTGTCGGCGGAGGGGACTTCACCCGTGACGCGTTTAATCCTGATTGGCCACTGCTGCCACTTGATGCCTTATTGGGTCTTTGAGGTTTCGGCACGTCAATAGGTGATTCCGAGCTTGCAGATGGTTGCAGTTGTGGCGTACCGGCCACCGAAAGTGCTCTCTGTACCGCTGCTGCGGATGGGACGGTGGGTATTTGTGATGCACCAGAAGAACGGGTTGGGCTCAGGCTCATGTCAGTACTATTCTTCCGTGATCTCAATCCCTTGGAACCTTCTGAGATTCCTGGCTTCAGCGGAGGTCGGATGGGCGAGGCTTCGCGGGACGGTTTTGGAGAGCTCAACGTCGACGAAGGATTTGAAAAGCGGGGAGTGGTGGATGCTCGCATCAGCGGTGGGGGAGAGACTGATGAGTGTTGAGTGTCACGTCTGCCTGCTTCGACTCCATCATCCGCTTCGGCCGGCTCTATCTTTGCTAGGTTGTCTCCACTGGAAGTGTCAGGCATTTCCCCAGAAGGTAAAGCCATGGTCCCCAGCTTGACTTGACATTTGTTACAGGACCACGTCAGTATTGGTAATGATAAACCAGGTTGGTACCTGACGTAGTGTGACTGCGGTATAAGTCCTGTGGCTGCCTGGCGTTCTGATTGGAGAAAGAGGGCCGCTAAGGTGGATGACTGCAGTCTGCAGCTTTTCGATGGAGTACCTTAGTAATCAGTCACTGGCTGGGATGAAGTCGATCCACGTAGCAATCCAAGAACATCATATCTCATGGTGTTCCTTCAGCAGTGGAACGAGAGAATCGCATTATGCAGCGGACATGTTGTCGGGTCGAAGAGTCAAACGGTGACCCGAAGGGAGGGAATACATTAAATACGGAGGTACTCCGTACGGAATTGAGTACGGCTCGTACGGAGGTACAGTGCCGAAAAACCAGGAACCTTGGCAGAACCTCCCACTAGCGTCAGCCCTGTCACGTGATTACAATCTGTACTCCCGTCGTCACCGTACAAAGTTGATTTCAGATCGAAGCAGCATGAGGTAGCAGTATGCTAGATGCTAGATGTTTTATAATACATTATGGACATCTCGGGATGGATGGGTGAGCTCAACCAACAGTATCTATCAAAGATAAGCATCTCAGTCGGAGCAGTGGTCTTCAGCTGCATATCCTATTTGAAAGATTATCGACAATCGAACCAGAGTACCTGATTTCTCTGTTCCTGCAATATAATTCTTGAACTAGAACCGTCAGGCATTTCCGTAATATAGACACCCCAGCATGGACTTCAACCTTCAGCGCATAGTTCATGTTAATGGCATCTGCAACCATCAAGGCTAAGGTACCTCTTCTGTGAAGACTCAGAAGTCCCTGAGAACGATGTACAGGCAAGCAAGCCACACGGACGAAGGTCTTTGGTTCGACAGAGGGAGTACTGAAGAGCCTAAATCTATCTGTAAGAAATTCTGCCGCGAACTAGACACAGCTCATCCTGGTAGGCTCGCCGGCTGACTCTTTTTGATATGCAGATGCATATCATGTCAATGTTCTGGTCTGACGTGTCCTCAGGTTCCCTATCGGCTGCTACAGATCCGACTTCTACCACCGCACGTAGCCTCGGCCCTGCCGGAGATCCAGTATTGGCTCCGACTCATTATCTTGAATCCAGCTCTTAGGGTGTAGCAGCCGTGTTAGGCAGGATCAAGGATCAAGATGGCAGACAAGGCTTCAGCAAAGTAAACACATGCCACCGAAGTGTCTCGCGACCCTTGGACCTTCCTTTTACTCGATGTGAGATCAGTACAGACTTTATGCTTTCCCCTATGTCGTCAGCAGTCCGAGATGATTGGTGGATCAAACCAATACGCCGCCCATCAATTACCACAGCGTGTACAGTAAGGTAAAGTAGTTTATGGAGCCGAAGCATCGAACTCAATGCCACGCCGCACGCGCTTGATGCCCCCGATGATTATGTAAAGCGAGCCCCATGTGATTGCCCGACTGTCCGTACGGAGTACTCGATCTTGCAGGGTTAAGGTAGTCTTAGCTTGCCACACCCGTTTGACATTCACGCTTTAGAGGACCCTGAATTTGCGTGCTTGTTTACTACAACGCGTGGTCATTCGACACACACGGACAGCTTCCATCATTTCTAACACCACGTCCATCATCAACAACAACAACAACAACAACAATCCACCGACGACATACCCCGTTACCATATATCAAAGGCCCTCTTGCATTCATTTGCCAGTCCCTACCAACTCTGAAATCGTAAAAGATACTTCCTCCACTTGCAGCCTGACCACCAATCGAATATCCTCGATCGCATCACATCTTACTACAATCGCCACCCTTTCAATAATCATCCTGTGGTAGCTTTACAGTATACCACGGTAGCGGCGAGCCGTCGTATCCGGGGTGCATAGGGTAGATGGGGTAGAAGGAAGAGTGAAGCTGTACTGGGGACGAATCACTTGACGCACAGAATCCATTTCATCTCTTGGCAACATTCCAACCGACCCATTTCCTACTGTTTCGCATGTGCTGGACAAACACATTCACGTCGGAAACCGCAAGCTCCGATCACTGACGACATCCTCGCATCTGCTACGATTACGATATCCTCGTAAACAAACACATCAACGAAAATTCCTTCCATTCGAAGCATTGGCAACACCAATCTTCAGCTTCTATCGCACTACGTTGGACAAAGAACAACTTGTTTAGAACTGCTGGTGGCCTGTGCCGAACGTCTTCATGGTTGCGACATACTCCCCGTGTAGCGATGCAGGCGGGACTTTACACTTCCCGTCTCCAACTCATATCCATCATGTTGATCCCACTTCAGCTTTCAGGCAGCTTCGGCGCTCACTCTCTCGGTCTCCCTCGAAAGGTCCGACATTTCGATTAATAACCTCCAAGTCAACATCCCCATCACCCAGCTCACCCCTTTCGCCCCCTCGCGTTTCGCCTTCGAATAGATCGGTGTCAGAGACCCTACTATCGTACTCACCTCTTGCGCCACCTTCTCCGCTAGCGATTCCCTATCCACCAAGCGCCAGGCAGAATCGTGCGGTCGCACGGAAATTGAGTCCAATGCGCATGGGTTCAAGGTCAAGGAGCTCCCAGCGCCAGCGAAGTCCGAGTAAGAGAACCCTTAGTGACTCCAGTGATCACGGAAATGCTACGCCTCGGTCGTCTGGAGGATCGAGCGACGATGTTGAAAACAGGGTCGATCGGAGTATCAGCCCAGTCAGAGAAAACGTTTCAGAGAGCAAATTCAGGTCAGTTGGGAGTCAAAAGCCTGAGTTAACATTTGCGCCGCATCGCGCGCTCGCAAGGGTCGAGAGAGGGACTGCGAGCTTCGGGGGCTCTTCTGCCAAATCCAGTCCTCTTAAGCGAAGTGATGGGATCATGAACTTAGATCAAGCGAGTCTTGGAAGCCCGTCAGCCAAGAGAAGAAGTTTGCATGGCGGCATATTCAGCCCAGATTTCAACATTTTTGACCATGAAGCTGAGCTCGAAGGCCATTACGACGGATCCAGGATGGATATTACACCTTCTGAATACTCCAGTGTTCAATCTCCAATGCCGAGACGTACCTCCTCTTTGCGTAAGACAACGCTACAGCAACGGCACGAGAAGCCAAGTTTTGCGCGGACCAAACCCAACGTCGACATTGCTTCTGAATTTGCTACCCCTGGGCAAGGTGTGCCCAAAAGCCGATTCCGAATGTCGCTCGACAACTTCTTTCCATCCATGACACGGGACAGCCCTTTTTCATCTCAAGGTAGCCTTCCGAATGCTTCTGCGCATCCAATATCCCAACACAGTGCTAAGCCTCAGGGCTCCGGAAACCAAGCTCAACCCCCTCGACATCCTCTGTCTCGGACTTTAACGCAATCCTCTTCTAATTCAAGCATGGCGGAAGACTCGCCAACGCATATCCCGATCCGTCAACCAGAACACCGAAGGACTATGGTCGACTTTTCCAAGTCGATGCCGTTAGGTAGCGCGAGGCCAGTATCATGCGAGGTTGTCTCTAACAATACCTCTACCCAGGGATCTACGGAGACATGCTTTGCAACTCCTGAGAACTATAAGCTAACGAAGCCTCTACCTGCGGCGTTCATGTCGACAGGATTGATCTCGAAACGCAATAGGAACATGGATGACACGCAATCCGATTTCCGCAGCAGTACCGACCAGATGCCAGATACACCCTGCAAACGGCATAGTATGATCGGGACAGCTACTCCCGCAGCGGCACCTGAAATTGCAATCAGCAAAACTCGTCATGTCAGACATTCATTTGGGACGCCTTCGACCCCTTTCAGCGCACATGCAACTCGTCCTGCGCCTGGAACATTTGGGAAGGGTGTCAGTGTATTTGGCAGTAACTTTGCACACGGTAGCATTGACCGGCGCGGAAGCTTTCTTAGCGTTGACGCTGAGAACCAAGGATATTCTATGCATGGTAAAGGAGATAGTCAATCCAGTGTTGATTTTGAGTTGCCTCCGACCCCAACGAAGCAAGCCCTTGGGACGGGCTCTGCGCAACCCAGACACGTTGAACGTAGTACGTTGAAGCAAGAGGCTGGAAGCCATGCTTGCAGCGCTTCGCCCAATGAGAGACTTCAGTCGTCTGAACAAGAGCAAAGTTGTAAGTTGATTCCTATTGGGACACCGTCTGGAAGCGTCGATGAAGACAGTGACAGTTTGATGGACGAATCTCCATCAGCTGCCTTAAGATTCAGAAGCCTTTCGTCGGTGTCCCGTTCTTTGACTCATTCTCGTTTATTACGAAACTTCAAGTCTCCAGCACCTCTCAAACCTTTTCATACAGCCCCCTCTCTGCATATAGGAAAGTCAAAAACTAAAAGAAGTCCTCTTTTTCCAGCAAGTCCGGTTAACGACCTTTGCAACCGGATGTCACCGCACACGCCTCGGGAACATGTCTTTCCCCCGGACCCTAGCAATTTGTCGATCTCAGGACATGGGGACTTGCACACAGCTCGGCCGATGGAGGATGTGATTAGTAGTCCCACTGCTTCATCATTTGTTCCCGCGACGCCTACTACCTCCAGAGAGTCTTTCTTGCCATTTGGAAAGAGCAGGTCGAGTATCAACTTATCGGCTCACATTGCTCCAGTTGAGGTAGATCCGAGCCTGACATGCAGATTTGACGGAGTGGAAGTGATTGGCACGGGGGAATTCTCCAGCGTTTATCGCGTGACGAGAGCTCAAGAAGACAAGAATACTGGCAATTACTTTGCGCTTCCGACGAAGCGTACTTCACCAAAAACGCCACTTCCAGATCGAGTCTGGGCTGTCAAGAAATCCCGCCACCCCTACATTGGGCCGAAAGACCGGCAGCGTAAGCTCCAAGAAGTTGCAATACTAAGAGAGTTGGGACAGGCCGACCATACTGTGAATCTTTTCGACAGCTGGGAGGACAATAACCATCTGTACATCCAAACCGAGTTCTGTGAGGAGGGTACTCTAAAGACGTTTCTAGATAAGGTTGGGCACTCTGCACGGCTTGATGACTTCAGGATCTGGAAAATTATGCTAGAGCTTTCCCTCGTAAGTCCTTGTTGTAGCATCTGTGGTACTTTGCTGAACTAATTGATAGGGTCTCAAACATATTCATGATTTGGGCTTCATCCACCTGGATCTCAAGCCTGCTAACGTTTTGATTACATTCGAGGGTGTCTTGAAGATCGGGGATTTTGGTATGGCAGTCAACTGGCCAGCTCAGCCTGGAATAGACGGAGAAGGCGATCGCGAATACATTGGACCAGAAATTCTGATGGGTCAGTTTGACAAGCCAGCTGATATTTTTGCTCTTGGCTTGATCATGCTTGAGATTGCTGGCAACGTAATGCTGCCAGACAATGGGGCCTCTTGGCAGCGATTGAGGACAGGCGACATGAGTGATGTTCCGAGCTTAACGTGGAGTTCGGAAGACAGCAAGATCTTCCGAGATTCGTCTGGCAAGCCACTTTCAGATAAGGAATCACTAGAAGAATTCTACGGATCGGACTCCGGCGGCGAAGATTTTGGTTCGCCGAACTTCCTTCGTCGCCGACGGGAGGGACAAAAGAAGAGCCATTTTCAGCTTCGGCGTAGTGGCGAACTTGCGGAGCCGCCGGCCTTCATGATCGACGCGAAAAACCAAGAGGCTCTTGACGGTATAGTTCGCTGGATGATCTCTCCTCGGGCGTCAGATCGTCCAGTCGTGGACCAGATTCTTCGAACAGCAGGTGTACAATGGGCGGAAGTAAGGAGACGAGCTGGTGCTACCATCTACGAGGGAAATTGGGGACCGGCGGACGAAGTTCTGGCGGACGATGCTGAGATGATTGATGTTTAGTCAGCTTTGGCTCATGAGCCGAATTGGACTCACATTTAAAGATTTCTACTTTGGCCGTTAGGGTTCCTTGCAGGCCCGGCGAATTGGCGTTTCATGGATAAACAGGTGCTGACCTCTTGGCTAAGAGATACAGGGGCCTGGATGGAAGGAAACCCGAACGGTCCAGGAATAGTATTCGCATTTGCGAGGTGCCTGGACTTTTCGAATCACGAATTTACGACTTACAGAGTTTCTACTTCAGCTTTTTAGCTTCTGCATCGGCGGCGTACGATCTTTTTTTTCTTCTTCGAAGAAGCCTTAGAGGTGCTATATCAACGGATTCGACTGACCAGTCTCACGCATGTCTGATGCGTAATGAGTAACACTCACTCTATTCCGCCGTGAGCTGTGAAGAAGATCCAGATATTCGGATATAACGCAGCGGCGCGACCACGTCTCGAAAATCCATCTTTCTGTAGCCGCATCTACACGAACATGAGTTACCAGACTTTGAAGTCCACTTCACGAAGATACCGCATTAGCTTTGCCGATTTGGCTTTCTGGCTTTATGTGCTATCGAAGAACATTGGCCTTGATGCCTGTAATTGAGCGGATTTGCAAGTTGGTAGCTAAGTAGCCATAGAAATGCCTTCATGGCAGGAATAGAATTTAACATGAAGATAAGCCAACGTACTTATCGTTTCGCTCACCAAAATGATGTATCTATATAACCGAAGAGAGCCCAGGTTAATGGATAGTAGCCGTGGGAACAACTGAGCGAAAGATGTGCATCGCGCGCTTATTTCCGCCCCGGTTGGAGATATGCACTCGAGCTGATCCTGTCTATATACATACACCCCTCAATTCTCTTCATGTATATACTGGACCTTGGCATTGTACCTCATGGATGATTTAATAATGCAACATTCATGACCCACCGTGAGCTTCTACAGCGTCCCCAAGCATTCGACAGTGCTAATATCTACTTCTAGCTATCTCTGTCGACATCTAGATAACCCCATGTCCTCTACGATAAAGACTCAATTGACGCGCCATGTGTTTCGGCGGATACTATACAATGAGCTCTACTCAGAGACAAGCTGTTGGTTCCGGCTGCCAATGCAGCAGTGTTTGCATGCACGCAGGGTTGCGAAAATGCCCGTTGTGGCGAGGAGAAACCTCTGGGGGTTTTCGCGCAAGCCTCAACGGGAGCAGAAACCCGTGGATCTGGATCCGGGGCTTGGGCGAATGTTAGATCTCAACGAGATGCTTCGGAAAAGAACAAGGCCACCGCCACCTGCGGATCTGGCGCGAGCGTTCATCGATTTCTTCCGCCATAGACAAAATTTCCCAACGCCACTGGAGGTGATGCAGGCAGAGCATGCCTTGAATACATTTCTATACCTACAACAGAACTATACCGAAGTGGAGGGTTTTGGACTCTCAAGCGAGGAATTGAGGGTGGCTATGAATGCATTAAAGAACGTCCCAAAAGATGGGGACTACAGCGCACACAACGAGCTTTCAATGGCCTTGTTCAAAGAAACAAAACAACGGAGAGATATCTCCCCAGAGGTGGAAGATGCCAAAGTGCCTTGGAGCAAGCATCTTACATCGTTCATACAAGCTTCTTCGCAGTACGGAGATCCACTCTACGCAAGGGATCTCGTCGAGCAATACTGGCATACCGATCTGGAGCAGTCAAATCGCTTGGCATGGACACAAGTGCTCAAAGGGTTTGCTAGAGAGGGGAACACTGAGGAGTTTGTCAAAACGATCGAGATCATGCAAAAACATAACGTAGCATTCAATTCCAAAGACCACCAAGCTATTGTGGTTTACTTTGCCAAGAAGGGCGATCTAGAGAACACCAAGAAATGGTACATGTACCCTATTGCCAACAATGGGGCAACCACCTTCCACACAGACGTTTTCGTCTTGAAATTATGCATCCGCCACGGCGAGTTCGAGTGGGGTGAGCCGATCTTTAAATCAATGCTAGCAAAAGACCCTGATAAACGAGCGTGGAATATAACCTTTCAATGGGCAGCTGCAAAGGGAAAAGGCGTTGACGAGATTGAAAGAATGATGAAGATCATGATCCGGAGAAATGAAGAGAACAAAATACCCGTGCGTCCGGATATCGAGACAATCAATGGACTAGTGGAGCTTGCGAATTCGTTGGATGACCCCTACACAGCCGAAAGATATGTGGTACTGGGCGAAAGATGGGGATTTCAACCCAATGCACAGACGCATCTGTTGCAGCTCGAATACCGCATGAAAGTCGGGGATCTAGATGGGGCGAGAGCTGTTTATAGTAGACTACGAGCGGAAGAGGTACCAGATGATGCCGATATTCCTCTCGTCAACAGACTCATAGTCGCTCTGTGTAACGACAAACGCCTTGATTACGATGCTACAATGGGTCTCGTTGAGGATTTGAGCGAGCGAAAAGCGCGCTTCGAGCCAGAAACAGTGTCTACTCTATCCCGACTTCACCTCCAGCGTGGAGAAATGCACGACCTCATAGATCTCCTCAACACCCACACATTCCACTATGGGATCGAGCAGCGCGCTTTAGTCCGCAACGTCTTTGTTGACTTCATCTCAAACCATTCCAACAGCACATCCCGAGCCTGGGATGCCTACTCTATTCTCCGCCAAATTTTCACCGAAACAGAAATTGACATTCGCACCAACCTTATGAAAGAATTCTTCGAGCGAAAGCGCAGCGATATGGCCTGCCACGTCTTCGGCCATATGCGCCAGCAGCAGACTAGAGAGGAAAGGCCAAACGTCGATACCTACGTCAGCTGTCTTGAAGGTATCGCCGAGGCCGCTGATAGGGAGTCACTCGCGACGGTACACAACATGCTCAAATTGGATTCCGAGATCGAGCCGAACACCAAACTTTACAACGCCCTAATGCTGGCCCACACAGCTTGCAGAAAGCCGCGCCGTAGCCTCGATTTCTGGGAAGACATCGTCCACTCAAGGGAAGGCCCGACTTACAATAGCATCCAAATTGCATTCCAAGCGTGCGAGGTTGCGCCCTTCGGCGATAGACAAGCTAGGGATATCTGGGGAAGGGTCAGACGGTTTGACATTGAGGTCACTCGAGAGATCTACGCAGCGTATATTGGTGCACTGGCTGGTAACGGCTTGCTGACTGAGGCAATGGGTTTGATCGAGAATGCTCAGGCTGAGGTTGGGTGTCAACCTGATGCTCTCATGTGAGTTTGTCATCGTGCATTTAATTGGGAGTGTTCTCATGGATCCACAGGCTAGGCACCCTATTCAACGCGATCCCTGGCGAGGTGAAGAAGCAAAAGGTTGATGAATGGGCTTCCGCTCACTATGTGGTAGCTTGGGAAGATCTAAATAAACTTGGTCGAAGGAAAGACCGCTATGGAGATGAGTGCTTTGATATCGATAGAAATGTCAGAGCTTGAACCGGATAAAGCAAAATTTTATGAGAAGGCCGTACCAAGAAATCGGCAAAGTTCTGCTCAGCCTTAACGTCTCCTTGCGCGGCTATTTTGACGCTAATAGGAAGCATTTGACACTGCACACAATTAAACAATGCAGCACATTCTCTCCCAGGCCCCTGTGGCTCCCATGCCAGCATTTCCCACGTCAGATATAGCAGTCGTCACAAACCCCCAAAGATCTGCAACCCTCTTTCTCAGCAGCTGCAACGGGCGCCGAGAACAGCCGCAACGCTACTTGGTAACCGAGAGAGGAGCCTTGAAACCGGAGGAAGATTCCAGGGAAGTTCATTTGGGGATAGAGAGGCATGGAGGGGGGTTCTTAAGTGGGTTCGAGGAGGGTATGCTCCAGGAATAGAGGATGGAGCCGAAGATTAAGGGGAGTGAACTTCAAGGGTAGAAGATAATAGGGAACCAAGAAAGAAGGGGGTTTGAATATCCGAGGAAGGATGTCACAGTTGGAGGACGAAATTGTCAATACAATGAAGTTCAGGTTCATCTGCCTAATGTGCTGAAGAAACCAAAACTTCCCCTGCCCCGAAAACACGATGAAACGATTGACTATGAGAATATGACATTCTCTACCGTTCTCACTCCCTTCTCCGCTCCCGCTCGCTTTCAAATCCTTTAGGCGTTATTAAAGGTGCGCTCGAAAGCTCGTCAAAGACTATTCCCCATAGAAACATTTGCTCATCGAAAGTACATACTTCTCGATCAATAACGAAGAAATAAGGTTGCGGAGACGGTTAGACTGAAGGGCAGTGATGCGTCCGGGCAAAAGGGGGGGGAGAAAAGAGCTCAGAACCCCAACGCATCGCCTGATACCCTCAACTATACTCATCTACCCTTCCCCCCCCTTTTATCTTCCCCGGATTTTGGCAAAACAGGGCTACCACATGACGGACGATTAATTCTCCTTTCAGGAAGACCTGTTCGTACAGTACAACGGTAACCTCCATGCCAAAAAACCTCCATTGCCTTTTTTTTTTGGTGTGTGTGTGTGAAAAAAGGGTATGAAAAGATTGAAAAACAAACAAAACGTATTTGTCTCGCATTCAGCGCTGCATGGATTTTTAAAAAACCTTTCCGAGCACAAGTAACCACAAATGTTTAGAAAGATGTAATGGATTTTTCAAAGATGTGGGCTAAGAGACACTTCTGGCGCCGGTACCTACAGTACTCTCATTACCCTCTCTCCCACCACTCCCACTTCTCCCTTCTGCCCCCCCGCCCCCCCCCCCCCCCAAGTCTCACACCGCCACCCCCCCCCCACCTCCCCCTTAACCAAAGTTTCCGCACAACAACACCACAGACGGGCCCCAAAAGACCTAGGGCTGAGTTTAAGAGCGGCGATGTTTTTTCTTGCGGTGATGCTGTTGGGATGAGAAGGGTGGGTTGATTTTGGGGATTTGGGGTTGGGGGGATGGGGGGTTAGAAAGGGGCGGTGGAAAAGCGGGTGGGGGGATGATAGGAGGTTGGTAAGGGTTTGATAGCGTCGATGGGGGTTTTTGGTTTCTCCATTCTCCTTCTGTCTAACGAGCTCCTTGATCGCCTGCACCGTCTTAACTCCTCATGTTTCCCTCGCCACAGTCGAGCCCCGACATTCACCCTCTACGGAGACTCAAACCCCCTGTAAAATATCTGGCCTCCAGTCCCGTAGATACAAATTGTGAGGCAGATCATGCATTCGCGCAGCTGTTCCTAAGGAAAGCGCCAGGTAAACGCTTTTGCTTCTATGAACGTGACCCTGGAGATAAGGAATGTGGGGGTTGGTGCGTTGGGTGATTAGGTGGAGGAGGACAGAAGTGGGTAGTTGTGGGGAGAGGGGCAGTGTGACGGGGAAGGGGCATTTGGGCTAGAAGGGGATGTATCAGCTTCGCAAACAACAAGGAAAAAACCGTAAAAATCGCAGGTGTAGACGTAGGATCCGAACAAAACACATCTTCCTTGGTTCCATCCCCTGCTACTACCCCTAAAAACAACAAGAAAACCCACAACCACCGAATCCTTCCGGCCCCCATCTAAGTCGCCTCCCAGAAGGCTTCACTTGCCTTCTCCCACTTGCTCTGCTCCCCTGACTGCCCAAACACCCAAGACACGACCTCCTGCTCCTCCCTCCCATCCTCAAAACCCCACCCTCTCTCCTCAACCGGCCAGGCCGAGTCCCTTGGGTGCCCGATAAGAGCACACGGCCACTCGGGATCGAACTCGGTATGCAAGTGAATGTTGACGAAATTCCAGATGCTTCGGTCGACGGCAGTATCTTCGACCCCGCCAGCGCCGCCAATCGCCTTCCACGCATCCCCCAAGCCCTTCCAACCCCAGCAGGTGCGCCAGAAGCCTGCATCCGGAGGTGCCGGCTCCCCCAACGCCCGGATGAACATGCGGTGGAAGCGCCAGATGATGTAGAGGATTCCTTGGTGATGACTTAGGTTGTTGTGGTAGAACTCCATCATGTGGACTGGCGACATTGGCTTGACTGGTCGACCGGCAGCTCGGACGATGTTTACTAGCTTTGTGCGTCGAGTCTCGTGGAGGAGGAAGGTCTCGGCGCAGGAGTGGCAGACCTGCTCACATCGGAGCGTGGTGGTGATGGTTTTGGTGCAGGGGTTGATGGAGCAGTGGTCACTGGGGAGTGCGTCCAGGTAACGGAAGTGACCGCAGCAGTAGGCGACGAGGTACTTCATGCACATGTTTGCTTTGTGTGAAGGAGATCAAGTAAGATGGTTGAAGAGAGGTTTGGTAGATAGCAGCAACAGTTGGATTGGTGGTTTTAGTAGTTGGTGTAGAGGCTGAGCTGGTAATGCTGTGCTTTTGTGGTGTTGGTTTCTGCAACAATGAAAGAGCTGGCAACGCTGTCTGTTCCAGGTTCGAATAGGTAGAGAAGATGGAGCAGAAAGATGAAGATCAACAATGTCAACGGTGTGAAGGATATGCAGGATTTGTCGTGTGTTGTGATCTTGACTTAGCAAGCGCGACGCAATGGAGCGGCCATTGCGACGGGGGTCATATCGCATCATCCTCGATCCTCGTAAGCCCTAATTCTCGTTCACTAAGCGAGGTGTCATTGCAACCCGTTTCATTGCCCGTAGGGTCCTGTCAGCAAATGTGTCATATGAAGACAGGTTTTTGGTTGCACCGCCGCAGGTTTGGAGCTGTCAATGATGTAATGAAGGTGTGATGGCCAGTTGTAGAGTTTCGCTGAAGCTTCTCGCATGGACGTTTCCAAGATTCAACTCGCAGCGATCTTGACGTCGGAGGGTCTGTCACCTCTTGTGACGCTGAGTCGCAGACTGGTTAAATGAGAACGAACAGCGTACTGTCATGTTGCAGGACGATTCCACTCTGTAGGATAAAAAGAGTGGGACGAAAATTGGGAAGCCCTTTCGGATTTGCACGCCTAACGCGCTAAGGAGAGCAACCACGTATTCTGGAAATTACGCTCCCTGTTCTGGGCTAACACTGTTGCTTGCTCCAAGAAGGTACTGCCTTGTGTTTCCAGATCTCTTCTTATCTAAGTGATTGAATAGGGTGCGGTCATCTGGGCGGTATGTCCTGGTACACTCGACTAGATCGACGACGTAAAATATGATTTCGACCCTGGCCCTTTCCAGGTTGTTTCGATTTTGTATTTCAAAGAGTATTTTCGGTTATATAATTTCTTATACTGATTTACTGGGCAAAGAGATGTTCCCATGAGGACATGGAAGACTTTATTTCATCGACATGCCTTTAATATTGACAAAGGATATTTTCGAAGTAGTTCTGTCACTCGTTGTTAGATTTGATGTTGCTCCTTTTTGGCCTCATTAGGTGCTTTATAACATTATAATACCACCCTACACCTTTTTTCTGGTTCTGAATGATAGCGAAGATGCATTGTTTCAATATACGGAGTGAATTCTGATACCCGGGTCTAATGACCAGATTCCAGACGTTCAAGCGTTATTAAGAAAGTTGTCATATAGAGAACTGGTGCCTCGTTTTCAATCGAGAAACAAACGGCTCGTACATCGTCACCAGATATGGCACATATATATAAGTGGAGTACGAAAGAGATGCAAAAGGGAAAGAATGCTGGGTCTGAAAGATCCAACAAATGTTATGAGATACATATATTTCAGAGAGATCATGAAAGCAAATTGAGAGAAAAATAACTTGTACAGGCTCCGAAAGAGCTTAATATTGCCGACCTTGGTGAAGGAGGACTTCATGAGGTATTCCATGAGCAGGTCGACGCATTGATTACCATCCAGTCAGCTGGACCAAGTGGCTTGGTGCACTTCACGATGGGCTCTGATAGTGATTGTGGGTTGAGTCACGGATCAGTTATATCGTGATGGGTACAGTAACGCATCCGTGTGCAATCGAACATGAATTGAACAGATTACTGACCCTCGGATGTGAAAGACAGTCGGACAGCAGTTGCAATACTTCCCGGCACTAACGCAATTCGGCGTTAGCGTACATCGACATCGTCAGTACCTGTGAGGTATCGAACATCCACCGACAACTTTAACCCCAGCAACGTCTCACCATGGCTTCGAAACTCCTCCCACGTCTATCCAGACGCCTTGCTCAACCCTCCCGATGCCCTCTCATCCCCCAATGCCGCCACCTAACCACCACCACCCGCCTCTCATCCGACGCCCTCCAAGTCGTCAGTTCCCCCCCATCCCCCTCCGACCACCTCCACTAACATCCCTCCACCAGCACCGCGATACCCCCGTCAACAACCCATCGATCCCCTTCTCCTTCAACGCAATCAACCAAAAACTCATCGCTGAAATCCTAAAACGTTACCCCCCACAATATAAAAAAGCCGCCGTGATGCCCCTCCTTGATCTGGGTCAGCGGCAGCACGGCTTCACGAGCATCAGCGTCATGAATGAGGTAGCGCGCGTACTCGAGATGCCACCCATGCGCGTCTACGAAGTCGCCACCTTCTACACAATGTACAACCGCGACCCCGTCGGCCGCTTCCACGTCCAAGTCTGCACAACCGTACGCCTACCCTCTCCCCCTCCCCCTATCCCACCCCTTCCTCACACCACTACCCACTACTAACACCAAATCCAACCACAGACCCCCTGCCAACTCGGCGGCTGCGGCTCCGATAAAATCATGGAAGCCATCACCACCCACCTGGGCATCCACCCGGGCCACACCACCCCAGACAACCTCTTCACCTTCTCCGAAGTCGAATGCCTTGGCGCCTGCGTCAACGCCCCCATGCTCCAAATCAACGACGACTACTACGAAGACCTAACCCCCGACTCCACCATCACCCTTCTAAAAGCCCTGCAAGCGAGCGCCGAAGCCACGGGCGCGGCCGGCGGGACCGCAGGGATCTCGGGGGGGAGCGAAAAGGGGATGGGGAGTAGAGAGGGGGTTGAGAGGGGACAGGGGGGTGCGAATGTGGGGGGGAAGGCGGCAAGGGCGTATGCGGCGAAGGGGGTGGAGTTGCCGAGTCCGGGGCCGATGAGTGGGCGGAGGAGTTGTGAGCCGTTTGGGGAGCCGACTTCGTTGAAGGAGGAGCCGTGGGGGAATGAGAAGTTGAGGACGGATGGGGCATTTTGAGAGGTTGTAATTATTGTGTATGCATTTCAATGGGTTGAAGTTGCTGGGTTCGTTGAGATCCGAGGGTGTATGAATGTTGAAAGCGAGCAACGCATGTTACTATAGAAAGAGCCACGATTCACGCATAAAGTCACCAATACTAGGGGAAGGGACTTGGGTAGAAGAAAATGCATGTCATGGTTGTCGTAATCATAAACCTGTTCAAACCCATAACTACATAGTCCAAGGAAACCGTCTAAGAGAACCAAAGAAAGAAGGAGAAAGGATAAGAAACGCCGAAACCATTCATCTTGAGATTCCGAAATCACCTTCTCCGCCTTCTCCTCCCACCATCGTCATCATCCCCACCCAACAGACCCCCGATCAACTGCTGGATATGATTGACCATCGGATCCTCCCCACTATGTGGTATTGGTCTGCCCTGCTCATCAAACCTCTCTGGCAGATCGACCGTGTCATCTGAAGGCGCAGGAGATGGAGACCTATCATGATCATCGCGAGAGGATTTTCGATTGTGTTGACGCCGGTCGTGACGATCTTGATTTAAAAGAGTGGAGGATTCGCTATCATAATCATTGACGTCGTTGTCATGTAAAGACCGTTGGCGACGCTTGCGAATTTTATTTGGAGAAGCAGAGTCGGAAGATGAAGTAGTGAGATTGAACTGGACCGATTTAGTGGTTGGTAGAGGTTGGGATGAAGCCCTTGGTACAGTAGGAGATTGGACAGGGGAGCCAGCACGAGGGGTGCTTAGACCTAGAGTTGAGATTGTTAGCTAGGAGTGATCTTACAGAGCTAGTCACAATCACCCACCCTCCTCGGGGACATCACGGTAGCTTTTGGGAATATAACGGTCACTTTTGGGCACGTGAGATGACGTGTTGAGAAACGGCTCGGCACTCACATTCTCGTCAGCTCTCCTTGGAGCGCCCGGTGCTGCATATGGGTCTGCTGGGGGAGGCGAATAGACACCTCCTGGTCCTGGTGGCGCATATGGATTGCCAGCTGGCTGCTGCGGGTAGCCGTAATCGGGGTGGATCTGTGCGCTGGGCTGACCCGGCTGAGCAGGTTGGGTTGAATATTCTGCGGGGTTGTAACCTGGAGTGGGAGAATATGTGGGGTTTGGTGGAGGAGGGAAGGCGTTTGTAGAGGGGTAGTAATTATCTTGTGGTTGAGAATACCCAGCCCCAGGAGGATTCGCTCCAGGACTAATCTGCGAATATGGTTGTTCTGGTGGGTATCGCTCATCGTATTCGCCACGCTGTTCTGCCTCTTGACCTGTCATACAGTTAATCTTTGTGGGCAACATCGCGGAAGTGGGACATACGTTTTCGCTCTCTCTTTTCCTCCTTCCGACGCTGCTTTCTCTTCTCGTGTTCCGAAGCAATTGCAGCTCCACCAGCGGCTGCACCTGCAGCAAGCCCCGCAGCTGCTAATCCTCTGCTCCGGCTCCGGCTGCCGCTACCACTCTTCTTGCGTCGATGTCTCCTCCTTCTCTCACGATCGGATCCAGAAGAGCTGTAGCTTCTCCTGCGCTCTCTCTCCCGTGTTGCCCCATATGCAGTACCGGCCGTGGCAGCGGGGACCATTGCATCCTCATGATTACCGTAGTATCCTGCTTGGCTTGCCGGACGGTTGTAGTAGTCTGGGACCACGCCTCCGGCGTACACCGGTTGATCACCGTATTCTATAAGGTTTGGGTCACTTGCTGCAGCGCTGCGTGGACCTTCATATGGTACGGACCTGGATCTTGATCTCGATGCCCTTCGCTCTGCACGTCGCGTCTCCTTTTGCTTATCCTCCTTGTCTTTCTTGTTTGCCTGGTTTCTCTCGTACAAACCAGCAATAGCTGCACTGCCAAGCCCAGCAGCAGCGATCGGAATACCTGTACGAATTCTGCTCTTTGACCGGGCCCTTCCACCTCGAGACTTACTACGTGCTCGTTCGACCAATCCAGCAACAGCGGCTCCGGCCAGGCCAGCTCCCGCTATAGTCTTGTTCTTGTGTCCTGGGTCCCGGGGGTCATTTGCAGGTATGCCGGACGCTGAGTGTCGCCGGGTCCGGGATCGGCTACGCCTATCATCATCATTCTTGTTGTTGTTCCTACGGGCATACCCGACAGCTGCTGCAATAGCTGCAGCTCCAAGTCCCAGACCTGCAAGCTGTTTAACTCGAGAGTGAGACCGACTTCGGGACCTATCTTTGTCCTTGCGATGCTTGCGACGACCCTCACGGCGATCATCACCACGGTCGCTGTAACGATCTCTGGATTCATAACGACTTCGACTCTTCTCACGATGGTGACTTTTGGCCCGTGAGATAGCCTGTGCACCTATTGCACCCACAGCGGCAGCTCCAAGGTCTTTCCCAATACGACTTCCACGACCAGAAGTATCATCGCCTTCACGCTTGCGATGATGTCGTAAAAGTTCAGCAGCTCCAAGGCCAGCGATAGCACCCTCAGCCAGATGCCTTCGATGATGAGGGCTCTCGTCTCTGCCATATGATTCGCGGGTTTCCTTTCTAACGTAAACCATACTATCATCGCTACTATAATCTCGATCACGGCCGTGCTGAGAGATGGAATCGCCAGGACTGACATCTCGTTGGCGGCGGTTGTATCTTTCTTCGTAATAGTCGTCATCGTGATCTCCACCCGAGACTTCTCGAGTCCTACGCTCGTAGTAGTAATCTTCTTCCTCTCGCGGTGGCTCCGGCTCTCGTCGAACAATCTGGCGGTCCTCTTTGATTTCCGAGCGTTGAATAACCTGAAAGTCAGACTCTTCTTTCGGTTGAGGAGCAGGGATGATTATTGGTGCTCGTGGCGCTTCTTGGATAATAATCTGCTGAGGTTCCTGACGAATGATAATGGGTTGAGGAGGGTCTGGACGTGGGAAGTACTCCGTTGACCTTGAGTATCGCTCGAGTTCGTAAGGATCGCGACGTACTGGCAGCCTATCGACATCTCGCTCGTACCGATACTCTCGCTCGAATCTTCGAGGCTCAGGCTCTCGCTCTCTCTCAACACGTTCAATCCGAATGTCTCGCTCAACTCTTCGAGGCTCAGGCTCTCGCTCTCTCTCAACACGTTCAATCCGAATGTCTCGCTCAACTCTTCTCACCGGTTCGGGTTCAGGCTCTGGAGTCCTCTCTCGGCGGATGATACGAGTTTCTTCGAATGCACGGGTATCTCCTCGGTCAGAACGTCGGTCACGGTCGCGGTCGTACGCACTCAGTCTCTCGACTTTATCTTCCTCATCGCGATTAGGGATACGATACCGCTTGACTGTTGTAAAAGGTTCGCCGCGGTCACGACCCGAGTCACGGCCCAAGTCACGATAAGCCGATGACCTGTCGTCCCAGTCTCGATTCCGATCTCGGTCACGCTCACGCTCTCGTTCCCGTATAATCACAGACATGTTAGTTGATGCTGCTTAGCCTGTGTTGAGTACTGGAGTTGTAAAGGTTGGAACAGGTTATGGGAAGGTGAGGCTGGAAGAGGAAATGGGAGGCTGTGATATTGGTAGCCTGATCTCATGGTTTGCGGCCCCGCACCTTGGCCGTGAAGCGACTCTCACGGATTTCTATGTTCACACAGCGTTCACAAAGTCCAAAGGAAGCCAAAGTTGCTGTAGTGAGAGCTATGAGCTGTTGATGAAAAGCAAAGGCAATGCACGAGAAGTGTTAAGTATGTGTAAGGTAGGTAGTGAGGTGTCACTCGAGTATTGGGCGCAGTCGAGCGGGGATGATGCAACGCTGAAAACTACGAGCCTAGTCACCTTTGGGCTTAGTGGCATGTTAGGATACATACCTTACCTTAGGCTGATGTTCATCTCTGATATGAATGGAACGGAAGGTATGTTGTGTGGTTGTGAAGGCTCCATCGAATCTAATGTAAATGTACCGCATCCAGCTTGTTCAATCACTTACGATTGCGATCCGGCTGAGTTGTTTCTCTTGTCTCTTGAATCTACCGTATTAGAGGTCTACCTCATCAGTTGCGCAGCTCTCCTGTAGCCACAAATCAATGCATTGTTCCACAACAAACGACAGTCAGAATTGGCGCAACAAGAAGTGTTGATTTCCGACGTCTGAAAGGCTTCGCCTTTGCTCTTTCTTCTTCACCCTGTCAAGTATGGCAAAATCACCCTTCATCGTTGTAGGTCCTGGGGTGCTAAGAAGTCCGAGAAGTGTATGAAAGCAAGAAAAATCTATGGACCCCCACCATTTTGAAATGTCTCTCGCTCTATTTTCTACCCTCACTGGGAAGGCACAGGCTATTTGACTCCATTCCAATTTGCGCATTTCTCCTCTGCTGAGCATACCTTACCCACTTGGTAGTCGCTATTGGAGTCTTTCCCGCTCAGTAATTCCTCTATATCTTCGTCTGGGTTGTACATCGTCTCCCATACATAGGTCTTCGCGTCCTCAAGCGAGGATTTGGCCATCGTGGCCAATACATTTAATGTACTTCAAGGCAACTGAGCCTGTTTCGAATACCCTGATGCTACTAATCACTCTTCATTGTTTTGCAGCTTAACATTCTATGCAGCACTGCCTGCAATTATAACAATTGGTAGATTCTTATGTACCTCCAAAGAAATGTCGCTTTAATTGGACGACGGTGAATTCGCGATGCAGCACCTTGTTCCTTGGAGGTTTATGTCATGCGCCAAACACCTGTGATGCTCAGTTCGTACAGCCTTTTCGAAAGATTTTTAAATAATGGCTTAACCTCTCGCTAAGATTATCATCCCTTTCATAGTGTAATCGACTTTTGCACTCAACTATAACGCGTTCTACGCTGATAGTCCCCTCTAATCATCTGTCTTCTCACTAGCCTTCGTGCTCGTGGACAAAAAGGTAAAGAATATCAAAGTACCCTTTAAATATTCTACCAGACTATAACCCTGACGAGCTAGCCTCTCCAACTCTTTGCCCATGGACCTGCTCTGGTTGCTACAAAGCAGCAGACTTTGCTTATACTAGCCTTTCGATTAATGTGGGCCAATTCACCTTCACTCCTGGAGGAGCTGTGTATACGATAACCTAAGGTCCCTCCCCAGATTCGTGTCTGCCGACTGACTACTGAAGGTAGTTCTCCGCCCGGCACCTACATCGTAGTCTCAGCATATTCGATTACTTCCACCTTTTACTCGTCAGGACATTGCATTACTACGTTGGGGAGCGCAGTAATGTTGCCAAGCCCATTCTCCCTCATAAATCCGTCGGCAACCGACAGTACGCTATTCCAAGCGGCGGCAGAATGAAGTTTTGTAAACTTTTTGGGGTTTTCCTCATGCCAAGGGGGGGGTGGTACTCGCCTAGTAACAACTATACTGTAGAAGCGGTAGAAAGGCGAAGATACGAGTTACATGCGGAAGATAGAAGACATCAATTGGAGACAAGAGAGAACAGTTGTGAACTCCATGGCGGAGTGAGGAGGCAGGAATTGAGAGGCGAAGAGCATTCCCGAGAGCTTGAGGCTACCACTTAAAGACAACTGGCCTACGAAAGCAGTGAGTACTAATGCGTTCATTATTAGCCGTTCATTACGTTGGCTGAATGGCTAGAATCACACTTCGTGCTAGCATTCAGCATTCCTATTCGTAAGCTCGCCAACCGGTCACAATGACCAGCACTAGTAATTCACACCTTTCTGAATATCTCCATGCTATGCACATCGCTCACATGACTTACAGACACAACCCAGCAAAAACACTACATCTCCCCCAAATTCCCCCCCCACACAAAAGCTCGCCAGCATTCTACTGTGCCGCCGAGTTCTAGTTGGAAATTAAATCGACTCGAGGGATCGGCTCTCACTGGCTAATCAACGCAATCAGTCTCCCCTCAACAAAACCCCGGTCTAAAGGACCTTGAAACTTACGTTCCCCGGCGCAATCCATGACGATCGGCAGTCTTCACAGCGAGCGAGCCCACAACCGTTGCAAAAGGTCGTTGGAACGTTTGGGGCCGTATAGCAGCACGTGATACCCCATTTCGCGCGGCAGCAAAGCCAGGCCATGTCGTGAATGAGCTTTGGGTGTTAGTTGGAGTCTGAAGTAGGCTGGAGAGTTGTGTCCGAGTATTTGATATGAGGATATTGGTCTGGTGTTCGAGGACAAGGGGAGTCTGTTGGTGAGGTGGTTTCTGAGCTGTTGATGAGAATCTTATATGAGACACTGAGAAAATGGTGAGATCTTGCTCAAAATTTCTTCCTGCTCATCCAAGATTCGCCAACGAAATATGAACAACCAAAAGACTCATGGTGTTCAACACTCAATCTAGGGACAGGAAGCACAGCAAACAATATTAACCCCCTGAGCACTATTCACAACCAAGCAAAACGACTGCAGCGAAAATGATGAAAGCTCGAAGGGTGTCTGTTATAGGAGCTGAGAATTACCATCACATATTCCTGAGAACAGATTCATACTCTCTCAAGGATCTCGAAGGGACATCAATAGAGCTACGCCCCTGTCGATACGCCACCACATTCGTAGGCAGTTATACACCTTTCAGAGGGTATATCGAAGGTAGACAGACACCTTTGAATACTACGTTACGATCATGTGCTAAACCATATTTCCATGAGCGCGACACAAACTCCAGCTATAAAATCAAACCACAACTCCCTCTCCACCCCACTTCCACCTCCCCATTCCAGTCATCTTTACCAATCCCTTTCAATGCACCTACACACAAGTAACACAGCAGCAAATCTGCCAATAACGACGGCCCTGCTCCACTCCACCCCCTTTACTCCGTGCCTCGTCTCTTCTTATCATTTCCATCTCGCATCTGCCTACGTCATTTAACAATATGTACAACCAACGACCTATATCCGTGACCAAAAAAAGTCAGCAAAAAACACCGAGGGATTAAAAGGTAACGATTCCATGTTAATTGGTTCAGTTTCGTCTTCGACAGGGGTGCTCGGTGGATGAGCTGTTCGATTGCAGCTAGGGATGTTTGGGGTTGAGGAGTCAGTGGTAGGGGAGTCAGTGGTGAGTGAGCCAGTGGGGAGAAAGCTAGTGGGGAGAAAGCCAGTGGGGGACGAGCCAGTGGGAAAGGAGCTGTTGATCGCGGAGCCATTGGTTGAAGTGAAAACCTGTCGTTCGTGAAGACCGCGATATCTGCCGGGATAGCAATAGACGACCTCGGCCGCAACCGCGAAAAGCCAGAGGAGTTCCCTCATGACTGCGCCACCGACGATGCAGCACAAATAAGAGCAACCGGTATGAATGAATGGATCAGAAAGAAGCTCGAGGGAGAAGAGACACAACAGAAGGACCGTATAGTGACGAGGTGCGATGAAAGCAAACGAACGAACTGACATTCATGTCGGAGATCGTCAGCATATATATGACGGACTTTGATATTGAACATGCTAGACCCAAAAAAGGGTAATTCTAATCTTGAGGTGGCCCAGCAGACATAGCCCAGCAAACATAGCCCAGCAAACATACCCCGCGGAAACTTGGGACAGCAAATCTCCTGAAACATGTAGGAATCTTCAGCCTCATAAAATCTCTTGCTGGTAACATCGTGATGAATGAATGTAACCTCAGGAGGGATGTTGTTGAATAAGAGATGAAACGGCCGATACAATTGCAGGTCTTAGCATCGAGAAATGCACATAGCTGATGGTAGAAGCACCGGCAGTCATTGCACCACCGTTTTCAGCCTCATATAAGCTGCCGATCACCGATTATATTGTCAGGCCTTTTCATGCCACCTACCGCATGCATGATGTCAGACAGGCATGTCCATAAGGAAGCAAGTACATACTGCACAATAATGAAGGGGAACAAGGCAGTTGGTTTGTATAGCAGGAGCCACTGATTCCAGACCTTCCAGCAGGGTTGCATATAGCCTTTTCGTGGCAGAGGTGGAATCAGAGACAGGCACGACAGGGTGAGTATCTCAGTAGTATTACTGGTACGAGTCCCTCCTCGGGCGTGCAGATAAAGTTGCGCAGCGTGGAAATTTCCCCTCTAACTACAGTATTACTGTAGTCCGTTCTCATCAATTAAAACCAGTTTGATTGGTAGAATGGGGTAGGTGGATCTGGATTGAGATTAATCTCTTCCGCATTTCACAACATCGCCTCTTGAGGTGGAAAGGGGCCGCGTGGATTGCATGCTCACACGGAGCTAAGTGCTTCGCCCTGCGACAAAGCTGTACGTGCTCGTTTGGTCTTGTTCATTCCGTCTATATATAACGAAGGTAGTCCAATGCGTGCTCGCTAACTAACCATCTACTAGTACGAGTATGTAAAACCCAAGGCAGCATCTACATTGAATCACTCCCTCCAGGCATGTCATCCCCAACCAACCCAATGCTCTACGCTTGCTCTACCAACGACGTCTCCGCCCTCCAAGCCCTACTCGAAGAACAAGACCGCCAGCTCTTCTCGCAAACGGCTCAGACTGGGACAGTAAATACTGCAGCCTACCTCCTCTCCCGTCACCAAGTCCCCGAGGACTATTCCCGACACGTTCTGACCCTAAGTCCAACCCAAAACCCCATCCAATACCTGACCAAGGAGTCAGCACGTCACGGTAATACTGTCGTCTTCTGCTACCTTCTTTCCCGCTACCCAGAGCTCCTCTCCACCAAGAATAGAAACGTCGAAAGTATCCTAGTGAACGCGCTTGACGGCGGTGTAGAGATCTGGAAGATCATTCTCGAGCATGATCCACGCTGGAAGGACCATGAGTTCAGTGGGCATCGCGGTTATGTCCTTGAACTTCTCGTTGACCTGAAAAAGCCTATACTGCTCGAGTTTTTGCTTCAGGAAGGTGCGGATACCGATAGAGCGGGTGATCCTGTTCTTGACATGGCCAAGGCGCGGAGGGCGAGTCCTGAGATTCTTGAGTTAATCAAAAAGTACAGTCACTGAGAAGCAAACGGTTCGATAGTCGTCAGTTAAGATCTACGGTCCGCTGTATGATTGTGAGAAATGCTCAGAATGTTCCTACACTTAAGTTCTTTCAAGAATTTCCGACCGTCCAAACTCTCCGAAATCCCTCTCGCCATTATCGCCTATCCAGTGATAGTGGTAAGATTGGCTTCGTAGCCCAATTTCCTAAGAAACAGGACTCGCATTCAAGCATTGCTAAATTGGATTAGTGGGCCACAATTGGAATATATTGGGCAATGGCAAGGGAGCATGCCCTAGACTATACACCAGAAGCGCGCGTCGTCAAGTCCTTGAGTTATCTGCCAGAACCCTTTGCCTACATCTGCTAAGACGTCGCTCTCTTGTATCCACAAATATCTATATCTCATCTTCGCTTCAGGCAGTTTGGTGGGTGGGTCGAGAAGTAGCGACGCACTCTCATTTCACCATCAATATCGCGAAGCGGGGCCAGAAGACATTAAGGGTGACGTGGGTATGACTATCTTTTTCTACCCAAGAAACAGGGCGTGCTGGGTCTGAGATGCAGGGGTTTGCGAATGCACAAAGACGTAGAAGAGAGCGGAGAGGATCAGTGAAGCGGGGCGTAGCGTCTTGAAAGGAGAAGGCCTACGGAGAGTTAAGGGTGGTGAGGATAAAGGCTTGGGATTGTTGAGGATCAAGGCCAACTTGTCGGAAAAGGGCGGGTCTCATTGCGGGTGGGTGTAGGGAAAGGAACAGGTAGCATAGCGACGGCAATGAGGTGCGCTGGTGATGGATTGTGGGAGTCCATATAACCATGGGCATTGCCAGGCTCTTCAACTTTCGTCCATTTTGGTCCATTTTGGTGATGCTTAGGACAAAAAGGAACTGTCAGCCCTCAAGCGCAGCTTTGCGCCATACCAAGCAGTGTACGGAGTACATTTCACCGCCAGAAAGTTTTCATTTTCCATCTACCCCTCCATGCCCTCCATCGCAATCGCGCGAGGGTACCACACATGGGGCTACCCCCCCCATCCTCTCTCACCAAACCCCAAAGCCACAAGGAAGAACCATCGCCCCTACCCTTACCCCGTGTAACACACTTTCTCACGCAGGTAATCGATGGAGAGAAAACAGTGAGCTCTGATTGTAGAAAGAGGTAGGACAGGGATTGAGGTTGGTAGCAAGAGAGGCGTAGCGAGGTAGAGAGGCAGAGAGGTAGAGAGGTAGAGGAAAGTGAAAGCAGAGGTAGGAAGAGTAGTTTGGTTCGGTAGTACATCGCTTAGAGTATGTAGTAGGAATTCCTATCTCTCCAAACAATGTCCTACTGAGCACACTGCCCTCCCTACCTTGTCTAATCGTCTGCTCAGTAGTAGTACATCGCTTAGCCTGATAGGAATATTTCTACATGCCATTCAAGACAAAGTAGAGCTTTCAACGTTCCTAGCGAAATGGTCTACTGAGCGGATGAGCCGTCCAGAGAAAAAGGGGCAAAAGATCGAAGAAAACAAAAGAAATAGAAAACATTTCCATCCCCCCTTCAAACCCCTCATCACAACTTAATCCTCATCATCAATCGCCACCCCTCCACCTCACGCCATACGCCTCCTCCAAAAGCCCGCATGACACAATCAGATCTAGCAAACAACTCATGCAACATTGTCCAAAAAAAAAAGACGAGGGACAAAAAGAAGGATGGAAGAGATCGAAGGGGGACAAGCGAAATGTGGGAAGAGTACCTTAATGTGCTCAGTACCCCATCGCTCAGACTGGCAGGAAATTTCCTACTCGTCCGTTGATTACTAGGTATCTGAAACATCGGTTATAAAGCCGTAGTAGGAAGTCCCTCCCTACATGCGACTCAGTTACCAGGATACTTGGGACTTCCTACCACACTCCAAGCGATATACGACTGCGCAAACGATCTTCCTACAGTACCTGTTGCTTGCTCTTCCTACTCGAATGTTTTCCATCGCCTAGATATCTATCCCCTTAAACCGTCAACTGTGTGCTCATTAGTAGTATCATACAATAGAAGTTCCCATCATATTTCTGCAACAAAGATTTAGCTCAATAGTATATATACATATCTAACATCGCTCAGAAACGGCCAGAGAGTGGTACATATGTAGAAAGCATGATACTACCTACCCATCTAAGCCACGATCGTCTCTCTACCAAGCCCACTACTATCCAGCCCCTATCGATGTCCGGAAAGAACTGAACCATTCAGGTTTCTTAGAAATACCTTTTCCATTCCCCCCCAGTTATCCCCCCCCCCTTCCAAACCCTCACCTTAATATCCCAACTCGTAGTACTCCGTACACGGTAGAACTTCTCAATCCCCCAAAATCAATTCCAACAATACAAACCCCCCCACATACAATCCCCCCACCTCAAACAACCCAGCAACCAAAACCCAACAAAACATCAAGCCCTCCCTACCTACAGTACCCTCCTCACTCACCACACCACACCAAAACCAAATCAATCAGCCGAAAGCCGAACATCGGCTCCCTCTTACAGAACCTATAAACTCCCCATACCCACTCATACCCCATAAACTCCCCAAACCTAAACACAAGTCTCAAATTTTTTTAAAAAAAAAGGATCACTAGGTCTCGACACCTCATCCGACTCGGGGAATCATAGAATACGTACGAGGGTACTATAGAAAGAAGCACGAGTACCTAGAAAAAGTGGAACGAGCGTGAGGAGTTCCATCGGAGAGAGTGCGACAACATGCGCAAATGGGAGTAGCAGCGAAGAAGCCAAGAGTCACCTTGCATGCCACTATGGCACGAAATCTTAATGTCCCTAACCAAAACTTATGTACGCAACAGCCCCCAAGCCCTTGTCACCAAACACTCAATACAAGCTCCCACCCCACCCGTCTCCCCTCTCTCTCCAACCCAACCATCGATCCCAGGGTATCCTCTCTCGGCTCTTTCTCATCCACTCTCCACCCCTCACAACAACACCGCAGCTCCTACTGCTAACCCTGCTAACGTCGCCAACACACTCCCCCCAGAAAGTCTGCCCGCAGCACCCTTCTGGTTCGGTCCACCATTCCCGGTACCGTTACCGCTACCGAGATTCTTGCCGCCTGGAAGACCTTGGTAGCCAAAGGTGACGTTTTGCGGAATGGTGGTGTTGAGGCAGTGGCCGTTGGAGATGTCGAGGTTGGTGAGGTCGTCCTGGCAGTAGAGTTAGATTATATACACATGTAGGCGGGTGGCGGTGAGGTGACTTACAGGCACGAGGAAGAACATGTACTGCTGCTGGTTCAGGGGTTTGAACCCACTGGTGTCATAAGGAAATTTATCACCGGGGTCTGTTGCCGATGTGTTTCTAAGGAAGATACACTGGACCTGGTTCGGAAACTCTGTAGCCATAGCCGGATAGTCTGTAAGGCAGTCGTTTAATTAGCAAAGCCTCATCCATACTTGAAAAAAACGGTGGAGATTTACCCCTCATCACATCGCTGTTGCTCGTATCAGCGACAAGGATAAATTTCCGGTGTGGATACGTCTGGAAGATCTTCACGAGCAAGTATTTGCGGACACTGAGGGTCTCGTCAACGTTGCTGAAGTTCAGGGGACGCGTATCAAAGGAACCACCGGGATAGGTCTTGTAGATAAAGTCCATGTAATTTCGGGTCACTTGCTCGGGGGTTGTGGTGAGGTAGTGGAAATGAAAGTTTGGGATGCTGCGGGACCAGTTGGCATAGATGTCGGGCATGTTCATCCAGGGGGTAAACGGGCGCGCAAAGGAGTTCAGCAAGTCTTCCTTTGGCTCGTAGATTTTGGTGACGCGAAGGATGTCGTCAATGTCATTGATGATGGTGAGGCCGGTTGAGGGGACGAGGTAGGCTGTTGCATTGCCCATGTCTGTTCCGTTGGTGTGAACGCTTAGACGCTGGATTTGAGATGTGGTGTTGCCGGCTGCGAGCCCCTGGCCATTGATAGGAACGAATCCATCAAAGTCGCCTTCATCAGTTGTAGGAACCGGGAATTTGACAACTTGGTTGCCACCTTGAGGAGTGGTAGCTCCTCCTCCACCTTGTTCGCCAGAGGCTCCTGCCGTTGGTGCTGGACTCAGGCTGAATGTCACATTTTGGTTCTTCTGCTGGAGGACGTATATCTCGGCCGTTAAGTTTCTGGCCTGCGAAGCCTGCGACGGTGGGAGTGACTGCACAGATGTGCCGACCAGAAAACCGTTCGCAAGGTCGTCAAGCTTTGACTCGGAAATGTTTGGCTGTTTCAAAACATTGCCGTGAAAGCGCAAGTTCCAGCCCTGGTCAGTCCAGTTTCCATAGCCTCTGCGATCTCGTTAGCCAGTGCTGCCAAACGCGGACCGGGAGGCGGTAATATTCACGGTATATTCAGCACCTGGGTTGGTAGTGCGGCGACTTGACTATCATCGAGCCCTAGGCTACTCTGAACGCCCGCTCCGGTTGGAAAATCTTGGAAGAAGTTTGGCACGCCCGAGGCAACATACGAAGGTATACTACCCAGGTCTGATAATATTGATTTGACGTCTACACCAACGTCGCTAAGGATGTCTCTTTTCGTCTTCGTAGGATCCCATGTTGTAGGGGCAGGAGTGATCAGGGGCTGTTCTTCCGCTATTGCTGCTGGGTTGGTATCAACTGGAGAGGCAGAAACGTAGGGAATTAGGGCAAGTAGTAAAGGGGACAGAGCGCCCAACATTCTGATAGAGAGCAGTACGACTTCAGGGGCCAGTTTCAATGGCGGAAAAGCGTTTTGGAGTGGGTAAGGACTGAAATCGCCAATGAGGTGCCGTCAATAGTAACCTAGCAGTCCTAGAGAGAGAGAAACTGCTGTGGTAGCTTGTATTTATGTTTGCACGTATTTTCAACAAAGGATACTTCTCGGGATCTTAGGCGTCGTCGAAGTATGTATATGAAAGACTGCTGTGTGTGATAAATGACCGCGGTTGTGAAGCGTCACTTCCTTGATTTTGAGTTGTCAACAAACATGAAACCCAATTTCATACGCCCAATCATGTATTAGACCCTGAATGCTCGAAAGAAACGCACAGCCACATAACGCCACAACTCTAAATTCTTACTCGGTGATTGTGTATCCTGTAGGTAGCATGCGTCCAGGCTTGTTCCGGCACCAAGAGTCATGATCAAGTGTTCAGTTCTTTTCGGCGTGAAGAGTGTGAGAGGTCAAGCCCATGTGCATGAATCCCTGTTCAGTTCTCTGGGCTACCAGACATCGAGTGCTGTCAGATCATCCGTGTTAGGAGCGATTGCACAAAACATAGAACAAATGACTACCGGTAGATCAAGATATCCAATGAGCTAGATCTTGAAGACCCATGTTGACTAATGCGTCCGGTTCTGCCGTGCCCAGAAGAACCAATCCGCCTGCCATTGCATTCCCTTGTGCCTGATCTCTCAACAGACTATGTACTGAGACTATGTACTGTGCTATAATAAAACCAAATGCCAAATGCAACCACCCACCGCTAGGCACCCGGCAGAACGCTTGACGCGTCTCAACCAGATCAGGCGCATGACGTCGAAAGTAAGGAATGACACAAACCTCCCCTGGTATAATCAAAAAGGGCGTCGCTCACAAAAGCCACTCTCAAACGCCCGGCTTGATTTAGATCGAAATGAGTGTGTAGTTGATTCGGCACGAGCCTCTATCCATATACATAAAACGATAGAAGTAAGACATAAGAAAAGAACGAGTTGAAAGCAAGAAATGCATCGGAAAGGCCACGCTAGCGCCAGTTAGGTGCCGTTGGGGAATATGCATAATGACAATGGCCAGCCCAGTAATTTACATATGACATTTGATGACGAGGTCGTTGAGTATATGATGAGTATATAGTGGTCCCAAGTAGCGGGTAGCCGCGCTACTGGTAGAAGTGCTGAAGTATGGACATTGACCATGAAGGTAGGTTCGTATGGGATCAAGAACGGGATGTGTGAACACCTTGGTAGAACTTTCAATTATCGGCGGATGAGAAAGAGAGGCTCGGCTGTTCAAAAATAACCTGTCGTAGGCTTTCGAGAATCAGTGCATCTTGGGCGAGCGTACTGGAAATGGGGTGATGGCTGCGCAGAAATTTGATTGTGCGGTCGAATAAGTGCTCGAGCTGTTCGGCTGGGACAAGGAAACGCAAGCTTGATTTGTATGTAGCAGCCAGAACCAGGATGTTGCCGAATTGCCTAATCACACGGTCGTGTTAATTACAAGACTAATATCACGGGTTTGAAAAGGACTGGATTGCAGATGCTTCGAGGGGTAACAGGAGTGGCTACTTACGCATGAGCTGTGCCAAAAATGTTGGTCACAATCAGACGTTGGCGGTTCAAAATATTGTCAAACGCGACAGTACTTCGCATGGCGGCCTTGACGCAAATTTTAGCTGAATGGAGGATTTCAGCCTGGCCATTTGAGTCAGCGCTCGTCGACCTTGGCGGGGCCATTGCGCCCCGACTTCGCTCGTGAGACTGAGCAGAGTACGCTAATGGCTTGTTGAGAGCTCCTTTGAGAACATCTGATTGAGGTGAGTCGGTTCCTTGAGCGATTATCTCACTGTCAAGTAAGTGGCGGAGGAACGGTCGGTGGATTATATAAAGTGCCCCGTAATATTTTGCGCGTAGTCGGGCATCGTTGATATCCGGAGATGGCTCATCATCATCTTTCCACTGTAACCAAGGTGGAAGCACGTTTCTCCAGTTCTGGAGAGATTCGTCGTGAATATTGCGCATGTTGAAGAAATCCGTCTTGCGCTCAAGATTTTCTGGGGGATGAAGATCTTTCTGCATACTATTAAGGCTATTGCGGATGTGGATCTGAAACGAGTAGTAACTCATCATCTTTTTGACCGCTCCTGGAACGTTAACGCCTTGGTTATCAATATGTTCAAAGTCCGCCAACTCAGAAAAGCCTTTCGGATACTCGAGCTCCATGTCCTGAATCCCGCTTCGAGGTAGGTCAAGTTCCGCCAGAATATCGCTCTCTAATTGCGAACACGTCCAGAACGCAAACTTGATCAGGTCCTTTCGCGGCAGATCCCGCTCCCTTGCTAAAGTTGGATCTCGTACAAGGTATCGACACGCTCTACAAGCCGAATGTATCCAACTCCAGCTCTCGAAGGTTCGCGCTAGTTGACCGGCGTAAAGACCTGCCAACAGGTTGGCTTGCACGTTGGCTAACTCGTTGCTACCGTGCACGTTGCCCAAGATATCTGTAGCTTTGGCGTAGTAAGCCAAACCTGGTATGACGTCAATGTTTCTGGGAGCTGGTGAAGCAGAGCCTTCTTCGGTTGACGACCGAGGACTATAATTGGTAAGGCGGAGGCCAGAAATCGTTGAAGAGGCTGGCATGCTCGTTGCGGGAGGCATTGACAACATTGGAGACTGCCTCAACGATAGAGGAGGTGGAGAATCGGTTTGCGCTCGTGAAGACGTATAAACTCTCGAGGGCACGGGCGTGTCTCCCGAATGTCCAGATACAGGCCCTGGCAGAGGATCCTTCCACTGGCATATCTTCCCCAATGCCATCACAAGGAGAACAATTGCATTAGCAGGCGACTTTTCAGGTGTGATATTCGGGCTTGGCGGATGTGGAATGGAGCCTGGCTCTTGGACAAAATTGCGAGAATAACCATCCGAAAGCTTTCTCTTTGCAGCTCGATGCGAACCATCGAAACTTGTACCCGAGGTAGCAGGTCCAGAGAACAACATCTTTGTCAGGTTCTGCTCGGAGGGGTTATATCGCATCGAGAAACGTTCAACCATACGGGTCAACCGGCCTTTGTCGAGGAAAGGATGGAGAATGTGGATGTTATCTAAATAGCTTTGAAGTAGCTGGCGGAGGGTTTTTGGATCAAGCTTCAAGTGATTCTCAGGAGTAAGACCACCAATTGCACTCGTAATACGCGGCTCGACGTTGTTTGAGTGATCAAGGTCAGTGCCCCACAGGCCTTCCGGTGGTGAAGCTGGACTACGTGCTTCTGCAGTCTCTTCGCTTCGGCCACTAGTAGAGCTGGTTGCGGGACTTGCTGCGCCTGGCTGACCTCCATCAAGATAATCTTTTCCTTCACCTCGACCATACACTCTTAGGACCCCCTTCAACTCTTCATGCTCCATAACATAGTCTTCTCTCACCTGTCGCACGAGCTTCGATTGCTTGACCAGTGCGCTGATCGACGGCCAGCGAAGCAGCCTGTGAGCGGCGGTACTGTGCTCTATTGGGATAGGAATCTCTGGTATAACTCCTGGGCCACTGTCACGTAACAAACCAACATCTGCTCCGGTTGAATCGGTACTAGTGGTAATGTGGGATCCGCTTGGACTTGTGTCAACCGTCCTCTGCTCTCGGGTTTTAGCTTGTTGAGACAACACATACGGTGCGGTCTTTTGTTCTGTTGCAGGCCTTCTCTTTGGGCTTTCCATACTATTCAAGTGTCTGGGTACGGATTTGATGTCTGGACTTTCGCGTGTAGAGCCAGTGGCCGGCTTAGGGCTGTTCATGTTGGACAACATTTGTTCTATACGCTCAAGCCTACCCTCCACGGTTCGATTCAGCGTTTGCATGTCATCCTTTTGAGCGGCCAACTGTTCCAGGATTGCTTGGTTTGCACGATCGGCTCTGAATTGTATTAGCTGGTCATGAGTAAATGGAAGACATGGAAAGTGTTACTTGGCTGGCACCACGGTTTGATAATTACAGCTCACCCGGTTTTCGCGACAAGTACCGCACTCAGGCCTCTGTTCGTCGCACTTTGCTTTCTTGGCACGACAGACGTCACACGCCTACGAGAATGCATTAGTCGTGATCGGTTTCGGCAGCTGAAGAAGCGTACTTGCTGAGCACGATTCCCTTTCTTGGGCCTCTGCATGCTTGAATGATAGCCAGGCGATGCACCGTAACCAGATGCACCGTAGGAATGGGGCCCGGCGTTGACGGGTGATTGGCTATACTCTGGGGCGTGTCCTTGTGTAACGGTGTAGTTCTGTTCGTTGTAATTCGCCATTGGAAGACCATGGTGTGTGTTGCCATTCAATGGTCCGTCTTGGGGTGGGTATCCCGACAAATGCACAGCATGTTCTAGATGTTGCGGTGGAAAATGCTGAGCTTCGCTAGAGGTGGAACTCAAATTTCGCGCGGCAGCATATTGCGGATATTCGTCAGGAGATCGCGTAGCACCAGAAGCGCTGCCACGTCGAGAATAACCTGGATCAGAAGGGTAACCTCTCGAGTCTCGAATGGGAGTGTTGTGACCGGAGAGGGAGTGGTTGTATCCGTGAGGGATCGGATCTGGCAAATTTCTATGCTCATGGGGAGGAGCTTCGTGGTATGGGGACTGTGGGATCGGGGGCGGCTGTACGTAAGAATTTGGTGGTAATGTGTGACCAGAGTAGGTGTGTGGCTGTGAAATGGGAGGTTGCTGCTGCTGCAGGCGGTGCGATACATTATAGGAATCCAGCCGTTGCCGCTTCGATGCCTCTGAACCTGGGCCTTCCATCTATTCGTCTCACAATAATGGTCAAATCCATCTGCTCTACCAGTAATGGGCTCATGCGCGCTCCGGAGTATCCTCCCTATGTGACACCAATCAAGAGCCTCATCGGGGGCTACCACGAGACGCACGAAATTCTGACAAGATACTATGCTACTGATATCGAGTATATACCAGCAAGCTGCAGGAATGTCAACGCGCGCTCACAATGGCTTTGTCCGTTTAGGGTACCGTAATCTCTGTCAAGCATGACAGCGGGCAACGTACCGTAAGTCCGAACACCCTTCTGAACCTTGGGGCAGCTTCTGACACCTCGCTACTGAGCTGCGATCGAAAGTACCCAGATGCCAAACTCCCGGTACGGAAACCGGACAGGTGTGGTGGAGGGAATAGGCAATCAGGTAATAATACCTACAGCAAAGATTATGATGATGGCGTGGAGAAAGAGGGTTTTTACGACTAGGTAGGAGTACTGGGTCCCTTCGGGCAGCGCTCTCTATCCTCTATCCTCTATCCGTCAAGTGTAAGGAGTGTAGATCCCAACGCGATCATCGGCTGACCGTCTTACCGATTCAAGCAGTCCCAGGGCCAGGGAACCGGTGGAAAGGCGTCGCAGGGGTGGGTGGAGAGGGTGGAGAGAAATGGGAGTTGGGAACGAACTGATCGTGTATGGTAAACTACCGTACGGGATTACCGGTACTCAGGCACGTTTCTCAGGTAGTGAGGGGACCATGATGGGCCATCTGACAGCCGAGCCAAGATATGTTTAGCTGTTGACAGGGAGTACTTGATTCGTATTCCGTACGGAATACGGAGTATGTACTTTAGGTTCGATTCCTAATGGCGCTAGTGCAATGGTGTATTACCTTACCTAGTGGTTATGTTTCTTTTCTGCTGTGTGGCTGTCTCCCTGGTTAACCCATGGTTTACACTTGTTAGTATACCCGCGTGAAGTAGAGTGAAATACAGTACCACAGTGCTTCAGTACCATACTTAACCCATCTAGCTGCTTTTTCAGGACTGAGGGTCTTGCTCGAAATATCAAATCGACCATCGTAAACCGTGTACGGAATCCCTACGTTCCATTGGCTTTCCTGGGCTGGATGGCCGCCGTCGACAGTGGCACTGATTATCTTTTAGGTAACAAGGCAAACATCGAGTCATACTTCGCATGGAGTGCTTGCCATTAAGGGAACAAGCACCAGCAAAGGTCGCCTCTCGGTATTCTACTTTTACCTCACAACTGCACGGACTACCTTACGCCCGAGTCTAAGACGATACGCATAGGCTACAGGCTATGAACGTAACCACTAACTAGTCCACGGTCATTCTTTTGCCTGAGAACCCCTGCCGACTATGGTATACTGTTGCAACTTGCAGCAGTACTTCCGTACCTTGATGACTATTCCGATATCTTGTGAGAGGTTGTCAGCATTTACCTCGTGTTAGGTTGCCTCCTCTCGCTTACGCGTTGAAGAAGAATGGTTGAAGGCAGCTAACGTTCGATGGATCCCTGTCAGATGAGGTCTGCCTGTCACACGGGTCCCTGAGGGGCAACAACCGAAGGTCAAGCAGTACCTACGGCGGTATGTTCAAGGAGCAATGTAGATTAGCTACCGACACGAGTAGTAGCCGGCATGCCTGCTGATATGATACCCGATATTCCATTGACTATCGTATTTCCGGCCTCGCAGAGTCGCAGGCCTGTGAGAAGTTGAGAACTGAGAACTGAGAACACGGTCGAGGATATAATACGGAATACCATTACTGTGATCGACAAGCTCCATGGACCCCAGCAAGCGGAATGGTCTAGGCCTCTGCTTAGCAGTCCTAGCTATGTCCTAAGCTTTGCACGCACCTCCTGGCATTCCGCCGATACCCAATTGGATCAACTGGGCATTCACCGACATTTTGACAGCTCCCTCCGATCATCAGCTGCTGCTCATGGCTGCGAATATCTTCCAATCGGTCATATTGGGGAACTCTCTTTGGCGGAGATACTACTACAAATACATGTTCTGTTACTTACTTATCAGACCTAATTTCCCACATCAGATACCGGATGATCTTGTAAAGTGGGGGGGCGTGGGGTTGGATCAAGGGCATTTTGTGGAGATATCGTGATGGGTGGTTTGATTAGCTGAAGCTTTCTGTTATTCCCTTTAACACGGAAAAAGATTTGTGCCTCAGAGCCTACTCTTCCTTACTCCTATTTACGGTGAGACAGCCACAAAGCCATCGCGCGGAGACCTTACAATGGAGGCCTCGATTTCACCGCGCGAATCTGCCCTTGGAATTGGTCGTATGACGTTTTAGGGACGGCATGATTCGTAGAAAATAAAGTACCAACAAGTACCTACCTAGCAAAGCAAGAAGATTAAAGCCCCGCTTACATACCTTACCTTGCCTTACTTACCTTACTTACCCGACCTCACTTTACTTTAGCTCGTCGCTCGGGGTCTTGCGGTTATCAATAATTTACAATTGTAGCAGTGGCCTGGAGCAGGAGGGAAAGCCGCAGGGCAGGGAGAGGAACGTTGGGAGGGGGGGCTGATTCTGCCCAACATTGCCGAGCTCACTTGCGATCAGAGGTGTCAACGAGACCTCTCTGGAATCAGGATGTTGCTGTTGGGAGATGTTTCTCCGTTCTCCTGTCGGCAGCCTTGTGCGTGTCATGCGTCAATCTGCTGCAGGGTGCACCTCATATGCCTTGCATGCCAGCAACCATGCGCTTCCTGTTTTCCTTTGTGTTACCATGAACAAAATCCCGATACATTTTGGATATGGTGTTATGTGGCAGGGCCTCATCTGATCAAAATTCTCACACCGCCCTGACCGTCAATTGGACGTCTCAGCAACTCCGCTTCACTGCGTACACCGACTTTGCCCAGTGTTGGTTACAACCGAATGGGGATAATCCAGTCATCGGCCAACCACGGATGAAGATAGGTGAAGTCAGCTATGGAAGAGATAAATGACTAAATGCAAACAGAGATTTCGACAGCCACACATTTCGCGCAGGATCGAGGGGATGCTCTTTCCGGCAAGTAGCTACTACATTGCCAGCAAACGGTACCCTCAAGGTCCAGCCTATGAGGTTTTGTGTTGGATGCCATACTAGCCCAAAGTGGCCTTCTGTGCGTTCCGCCTGGGGAAGCCATGCACTCCACCTTGTGCCGCAGCTGTCAGCCTGTCAGGGCTTAAGGTACATGCGGGTGGTTTATGCGGATGACTACCTTACCTCATGTGCTGGTGCTTTCCCTCTAGGTGCTTGTACTGCGTTTTCCTTATGTACGACCTGCTGGCTGTGTATACTTACGAAGGGTGACACCGAAAGTCCTGCCCAGCGCTAGTAAGCGATACGGCTAAGAACATCATACGCAGCAACATAACAGATGATAGGTGATGCAAAAGCGATTCGATTTTCTTAATTTTGATATATACATGAAGCGTTGATTGAACTGTGAAATTTGAGCTATTTAGCTAGAATTTCTGTCGAGGGCGCATTAAGCGCACAGCAATTGTAATCTACTGTATGCTCTAATGTTCTTAGCGTGGGGCAGGACTTTCTTGTCGCCCTCCGTATAAGATACTTTACCTTTTCTCATTTTGCCGTCAATCCTTTGATTCAGCTTAAACTCCACCAACGATCAAGCTTCATCATATCTGCTACAATTTTCTGCATGGAATACGATCTGATCTGGCATGGCAGACTTTTCACTATCTGCTTTTTACGGCACAGTGCATGAAGAGGGCAGTCTTGACCCACAGAAGGCAAGACGATGGCCATAAATGTGACAACAGTCTTGCTTGATGCTTCTTAGTGCTATCGTCTCTCAAGTGCGGATAAGTTTCTTATTCGCGTTTTTGCTACTATCCGTTGCTCCCTGCCCTTCGAAATCTGACTCGTGTGAGATGTTCGCCAACCCTCACATACTTGAAAAGCTAGGATCTGTTTCTTCTGGTTCCTTCAGGACCTTCGAGTTTCCACCATTGTAGAATTCAGCCAAAGCTCTTGAGCGATGTTGGATTTTGAACGTCTAAGATCATGCTCCACTTTTTCTGCGGCCATCTCAGATACGTACTCCTTCACATGTGACATCAGACGTGGTCGCCTTTCTTAAGAGGCCCATCACAAACGTGATACCCCTTGTCAGTTCCTTATCTTAGATGCATTACCTATCATATGTGCGTTCCTTTCTCTACCAGACTCGTACTACTTTATTGGATTACATTGCAGCCTTCGTCTTGCAGTTAAGAGATATCTAAGTATCTGACCCAGCGCATACATCAATCATTGCATCCTGGATCACAATACTCCCATCTTAGCTAGCCTATGTCCCTCGTTCTTCTAGATCTCTGCATGCATCCATTTCAGACTCTCCCCATCATTTCTTTCTCGACACTTTTCGCGGAACCCTGGCAACTAACGCGTTCCACTCGTTTCCACTCCCTCATCTCTCAGAAGTCTAGTCGAATATGTAGATAAATCCTTGAAACCTTTTCACGTAATGTATTTGTTCTCTGGCAGCGCGATATATGGACATTAAAACTGTTGGAGACAAACCGGGAGATAGCCACAGGTTCAAAGACCCAGAAGTTGTAGGAGATTTGAGCGCTTCTAAAGCAGAATTTAGAATAGTGCTTGTTACCAATTCTGAAAGCCTTGGACTAAAACGCTTTCCTGGGTTTGTTATTGAGTAGACCGTACCTTGATGATTGTGCAGGAACATCAAAACGAGGACATGCTCTGATAGTCTTCGTTCATTGGTAAGTAGATACGATGAACTCGATGCTTCCAAGTGGAAATCTAGCCAAAATGAAGACTTCAACCAGCTTCGTCAACTGTATAAGGACGTATTTGTTTCCTGCAAGGAGCAGCGTCGGACATCTTCAAATGGCCATATCTACGTCTTCCAAAAGACCGACTGGTCCTGAGGCTTTACGGTAGGATAAGCTCAGCCTATAAGGTAGTGACTAGCCATATGGCGCGTGCCCGGCGTCGCGTAATGAAATTCCGGTGCCAGAGCTCATCGAAGGAGCCACCGTAGCTTTAACTCCAAAAAGTTCCACATACAAGCCAAACATAATATAAACCGCTTTTCCTACATTCAATACGGATCATGTCGTGCTAAAGGTGCCATCTACGTCCTGAGTCAACCACCATCCTGCCGCGCTTGGCAATTTCTACGCTGGCCCAAAGGGCATAATGCTGCTCTTATCAGCATTGCTGCTATGCCTCCTCCCCCTAGCCATATGCGCCGAAGACTACTACAAGCTTCTCAACATCGATAGATCAGCATCGGAACGGGATATCAAGAAAGCATACCGTACCCTCAGCAAGAAATTCCATCCTGACAAAAACCCGTGAGTTTCCCTAGACGAATCTACCAACAGGCCCCCCCCCTCCACCCTTTAAGCAAATCGCTGCAGGTTAACGGACCTCTGACTCAATCCGCCTAAATCTAGTGGCAACGATTCGGCCTCGCAGAAATTCGTCGAAATCGCCGAAGCCTACGACGCCCTCTCCGTCAGCGAAACCCGCAAAATCTACGACCAATACGGCCACGAAGGCCTCAAGCAGCATCAGCAAGGCCACGGCGCCGGCCGCTCGCACGACCCGTTTGACCTCTTCAGCCGCTTCTTCGGCGGTGGCGGCCACTCGGGCCATGGCGGCGGCCAACGCCGCGGACCGGACATGGAAGTCCGCGTGTCGGTGCCGCTGCGGGATTTCTACACGGGTGCCGAGCACGAGTTCCAGATTGAGAAGCAGCAGATATGCGAGGAGTGCGAGGGCTCAGGCAGCGCGGACGGGGAGGTTGATACGTGCGGTAAATGCGGGGGCCGCGGCATGGTGGTGCAGAAGCACATGCTTGCGCCGGGAATCTTCCAGCAGGTGCAGATGGGATGCGATCAGTGCGGGGGCAAAGGCCAGACGATCAGGCGGCCGTGCAAAGTGTGCGGTGGCAGCAGGGTGATGCGGAAGACAACAACGCACGTCTTGAGCGTGGAAAAGGGCATGCCGCAAGGGCAGCGCCTCACATACGAGAACGAGGCGGACGAGAGCCCCGACTGGGTTGCCGGAGACTTGGTCGTTGTGCTGGGCGAGAAAGAAGCCGAGCTCGAGTCCGAAGACCCCCACCGCACCGACGGCACCTTCTTCCGCCGCAAAGGCCGCGACCTCTTCTGGAAAGAAGTCCTCAGCCTCCGAGAAGCCTGGCTCGGCGCCTGGACCCGCAACCTCACCCACCTCGACGGCCACACCATCCACCTCTCCCGCCCGCGCGGCGAAACCGTGCAGCCTGGGCAAGTGGAGGTGGTGAAGGGAGAGGGCATGCCGGTGTGGCTGGGCGAGGCCGAGCATGTCGAGGTGGATACGTATGGGGCGTTGGTGGTGGAGTATGTGGTTGTGCTGCCGGATCAGATGGAGGGCGGTATGGAGAAGGAGGTTTGGGCGTTGTGGGAGAAGTGGCGGAAGAAGAGGGGGGTCGATTTGGGGAGGGATGCGGGGAGGCCGGCGGCGGCGGGGCATGGGGAGCTGTGACGCCGGGGGTGTATAGGTAATGGGGGTTTTCAGTGATCTGATCGGGGTTATCTGTCTTGCGGTGTAAAGATTTCTTATAGACGTGATAGAATTACATTTCTATTTGGGTCTTTTATATATTTCTTTCACTACGGAGCTGATTACCGCTATGCCCAAATCTCCCATGCTGGATCTGAAACGATGGCAGGACTAAATCGGCACGGGGATGGGGAGGACAGGAAGGGTCGTTGGAGGGGTGGGGATTTGGTTGCAGGAAAGTGAGATGTGGGGATACTGGACAAGTAAATTGACAATTCTTGTAATCTGCCATGCATATATCCTATCCCATTGCCCCATATAGTCTTTCTCTTTCTCTTTCTCAAATCCAAACCACCCCCCCGTATCCCGCGCATATATACACATCCCCCCCCCTACAAACCACCTAATAATAACAATGAGACCCCCTTCATAATTTGGCCCTCTGCTCCGTCGCCCGATGCAACTCCGCCCCTTTCTTCTGGAAATACTCTCTCACCTTCTCCCTCGCCACCTCCACGACGCTCGCATCCTCCACCGTCGCCGGCACCTGCACCTCCTTCTCAAACTCGCCATGAACCGCATTCTCCACCAGCTCCCTCAGCACCCGCCGCAGCGTCTTGCCGCTCCGAGTCTTGGGGATCATGCCTTTGCCTTGCACCATCCCCCCAAGGGCGGCGATGGCGCCGATCTGGTCGCGGATGTTTTGTTGGACTTGTTTGTAGAGGTCGGAGGAGGGGATGGCGGACGAGGGGTGGGTGGGGGTGGAGAGGGTTATGAAGGCGAAGGGGAGGTGGCCTTTGAGGGCGTCGGGGATGCCGACGACGCAGCACTCGGCAACGGTCGGGTGGGAGGAGATGGCTTGTTCGATGGAGCCTGGGGGCTTGTCTATTAGCTTTTAAACGTTCATTGTTGGTTTAAAACAAGGAAAGGGAAAGAAACGAACCGGTACTGAAGCGGTGCGCCGCAACGTTGATGATGTCGTCAGAGCGAGACATTACATGCACATAGCCGTCTTCGTCAATCATACCTGCGTCACCAGTGTCGATCCATTTGCTGTCGAAGCGTTTCAAATAGCCTTTGTAGAATCTCTCCTCGTCGTTGAAAAGTGTAGTCATGCCGGTTGGCGCCAGCGGTACGCCGAGGACAATATTTCCCATGCGGCCTCTGTCAACTTCGTTCCCTGAGTCGTCCACGATCCTAACGTCGAAGCCGGGCAGAGGTTTGCCTGCTGATCCAGGTTTGATGGGTAACGCCTTGTGGGTTTGAGTGCTGGTGAAGTCTTTCCCAGCGGAAGCTTTTAACGCTATGCCCGATATTGGCGAGCCGGACTCGGAGGACCACCAGTTATCGATCACTTGGGCACCGGGAGCGCAGTACTTCTGGAGAAGCTCCTGGTACATGTGGACGATGCTTGGTTCACTCCGCTCGCCAGCAAGAAAGAGTGCTCTTAATGGCTTCAGTCCGCCTCTTTTGCCAGCAGATTCGAATAGTTTATTTTGTGGGTCATCTCGTCTGATCGCCCGTAAAGCTGTAGGTGCTGTGCTAAGAATGTTCACTTTGTGCTCTTCTATTATTCTCCAGAAAGTGCCTGCGTCTGGTGTACCGACTGGTTTACCTTCGAAAAGTACAGTGGTAGCTCCTGCGAGCAAAGGAGCGTAAAGGATATAGGAATGGCCTACTACCCAACCGATGTCCGAGGCACAAAACATGACGTCTCCTGGGCCATGGATGTCGAAGAGATACCGTATCGAAAGGTTCAAGCCTACGGCATGTCCGCCAGCTTCTCGGTGTACTCCCTTTGGCAAACCGGTAGTACCTAGACAGGGTCAAATTAGTCCCAGGATCTTCCGAGATTAGCCACGGTGATGTAACCATAACATCAATTCCTCTTCAGTGATGCCACGTGATAGTTTTGTGTACCTAATACTGGGGTCCGATTGAGGCCTATTGCCATATGAAGCTTGTCAGGTTGACGAAACTCACCACTTGTATAGATAATGTAGATTCCATCGCTACTCTTGACCGACACAGCGTCTGCTTTAAGGCCCCGGTTTTTCGCGCTCTTGACCAATCGCTCCCAATCCCGCTCTCCATTCTCCTCTGTAACCGGATCCCACCTCATTTCGGTTCTTTGCCATATTATGACCTTCCCGGGTTTGAAGCTACTCTTGTCTAGTGCTCCCTCGATGAACGACTTGTAACCCGAAGGGCCTTTTGCACCTTCAATACCACATGATGCTGTCAGGATAGCTCGAGGTTTTGATGCTTCAATTCGCTGCGCCAGCGATGCGGGGGCAAATCCTCCAAATACCACTGCGTGCATGGCGCCAAGGCGAGTGATGGCGAGAATTCCGAAAAGGGCAGCAGGTATCATGGGCATATACACAAGAACCACATCGCCCTTTTTTACGCCTTCCTCCCGTAATACCCCAGCAAGTGTTTCCACCTCGGCAAGTAGCTGATTGTAAGAGTATTTTTCTTTGCTGCCTGTGACGGGCGAATCCCAAATAATCGCCGTGGCCTCGCCATTGCCATCCCTGACATGCCTATCTATGCAGTTGTATGAAGTTGATATCTCTCCATCTGGGAACCATGTGAAGCTCGGATGCTCGACACCACTGGCGAGCTTCCTCGTTGGCTGCTCCAACACCTTCGAAGGCTTCTTGTGCCAATACAGCTGTTCAGCTTGGTGTGCCCAGAACGACTCGGGATCGCGGAGGGAATGTGACTGGACCTCGTCCTGTATGTGCGGAGCCATGATATGGTAGTGCTACTCGGATCAGCACAGCTCTTCAGATCCGATCACTACCAGCTCTTCTCCCCGAAGGCAGACATCACACCGGATACAGAGCGACTACAAGCAACTTAAAAGCAACGACAGACATGCACATAGACAGTCTTCGTCAATTGAAGGGTTTCGGACTAAAGGGCCCGTGAGCCTCTGGACTTCTGGAGAGTACCTTGTGGAAGAGCTTATTTCCCCCGCATTTTAGACGTCTGAGCACGGAGGTCGCCTTGATGCTGGTCAAGAGAACGAATCTCCTCGATATTGACATATCGGTAACGTAGAATGCTCCCTGTGCACGGTATCATTGTTGGAAGCAATCTAACGATCGTAGGCTTTGCTTGAGAATTAATTGTCCATGGCCAAGAATGGAAAATGAGAAACGAAGGCGAACCAGGCCAGCTAGCATGTTAGCAACTTGCACTATCGGTGTCTCGATTCCCATACTCCGTACGTATTTCTTTTTCTTTCTGATATATGCATGTCCTTGAAGGCTCATTTAATCGTGCCCCACACTAAACGAACAGGAACTTTCGTGTCCAACTTTGTTGTTGCTTAGTGTTTTGGCACGACTAGGTCTTAGGCTACAAACAGTGTACAAGTGATAACCTTGTACCTTAGTATTCCGCAGGACCGCTAGAGTAAAGCACTTTGGAAATTTACAATCTACCTGCCTTACCACGGGTCAATCATTCATGACTTTGTTGTCTCCGAGCTTTACACACCAATTGAGGGGGTTTTCGATCTTAGCGCAGGTCAGGTGATCAGTAGTTGATGCGTGCTAAGGGGAGCACCTGCACGGGGAGTTAGTTTGAAGCTGTCAAAAGTGCCGACGCATCTTAGACTCGTAGAATTCGTGTCATCTCGCACGAATGGTAATATTAAACGATTCGGAGAAGCATCGACCTATCAGAGTAGCAGATCCAAACTGATGACTGCAGCAAACTATGATGACTTGTGATAATCGTTTGAACCCCAACCCCCACGGGCACCGGATCTGCAGGAAGAGCCCGCCCTCGGGAGACCCGACGGAAGTGGCCCCAAGGAGCGTTTGGTTGCAGCCAATATGCCACGGGCGGTGACAATCTGGACGCCCAGACGGGCGCATGGGGAGAACCACCCTTGACGCCATCGACAAGAACGCATTTGTCACCTCCGTGAAGAGTGACATCCCATCCTGTGCTGTGTACCCGGTTGTAGTCAGCCATGCTACAAGCGAAAAAGCAGAGAACTGGCGGTCAATATCAGCAGAGTTCTAGAATCCGAAAACGCTGATAGGGTTGATATGCGGACTCTCCCAGCCTACACCGCTCTCCCATGCCGTGGTACAGTATACTGTGTAGTGGTACCTATGAGGAACGGTGGACAGTCCCTTGACGCCTGGTTCAGTCGAATTCGGTAATGCGAGCCTGCATGCTTTCCTCTGCTGCACGTTACCGTCCGCTCGAGAACCCCAAACTGAAATGCGATCCGTCCCGTCTCGTCTGAGCACAACCCTTTTCGAAAACTTACCCCAGAACTTCAGTCCCTCATTGAAGCGATTCCCGCTGAGAGGCTGGCTAATTTTGCTATCTGCATTGCCACAGCGTTCCAACGTGCCGTGCAGACCTTGTTGGATTAGGAAGCTGCCATTCTGGTCTTTACTACTAGCCTCCTTGCCGCTTGTGAGGATCCCTCCAAGGCTGTCAACTGGCCCACAAGGTTGACATGACAGATAGCTTGCCGGCTTTGTTTGATGACATAGTGGATAGCTGCGCTCCGAAGGTGTTTTTGGTACGGAATATGAGCCCTTTAGTGGTACGTCGTTGTAGTTGTAGGGTGGCAGCCGGAGGCCAAGACGCCGCAGTCTTGTGGTCTGCTGTTTCGATCCAGGGGCTCAAAGAGGATTCTCCGGATCACGCTATGGCTCTCGCATCATTATATCGATGGCGATAGGATATTAATCGGCCAGTTCTCGCTTACTCTGGATGCATCCTCTTCCCACGCCTCTTTCCAGACTTTGAACACACACCAATGATGTGATCCTACCCAGCGCCATATCCTCGGAATCCCCAGCAAAAGTCAAAACTTACAGGCTGCCAGTAAGCTGCCTTGCTGTTCATGTATCGGTCCTTAACAGGGTCACCCTCTTTCTCCGGCATCCGGAAGGAGAGCCCCAGTTGCAGCTTTACCTAACCTAATGCGTGCCCCCTGGCCTCGCACTTGGACGAGATATCATGTAATGCCGGTCTGAGGCGTGTACATGATGCTGGGCAAGACCCAGGAAGAGCTTAGTCCCTGTAGGCAAGTCGAAAATCGTTTGGACCCGACTCTTTTAGACTGGCGTTAGGGTAAGAGTAGGTAGAGTGCTAAGAGTAGTATCACCCTCAGGATCAGGGAGGGACCATTTGCAGGGTTCGTTCTCTTCCTTCAATGCCGGCGCTTGGTATTATTGCACACCCCACCAATCCCTCACAACTTGACCTGTATCCTTTTTCGCGTGTTGAATCCGAGCTACCTTACTACTGTTGTACTGTCCGTATTACTGAGGTTAGAGGTACCTTACCCTCTCGTCGAGCAACAGCCGTCCGCCTGGTGCTTCATCCACCCAGTTCCTCACCCACTTCTCATCACCTCCTCATCAACTTCGATCAATTGAAGTCAAAACACCCTGGACGGAGTTTGCCAGGACTTGCGGAAACCCACCATTCGTCATTCCACGCGGAGTTCGCGTGGTCCGGCTTGCAAAGGGCTCGAACTAAGCAAAATTCATCTCAAGTATTCCACCTTGCTTTGAACTACAATTCACTACTCTGCCGCGGCACAGACTTGGAAAGAAAGAGCCGAGCTTATCATCTTCAAGCAAATCCCCATCCCCCCCCCCCCCACCTCAAACTCTTGTCACCTACCTTGTCAGCTTCACCTTGTCTCTACTCTTTGGCTACTACTTCCTCTTATCCTTACATGCTCGTGGCCTAGTCTATCGGTGCTTCATCATCGAAGTTTGACAGTGCAGGTCTTGCTATCGTGTATCAGTTGGGGGTAAAAGGTCGTGAAACAAAGGAGGTCATTACGGTTACATCGACTTGTATATTCGTTCTGCACCAATACTTTTCATCAACATAAGGTAGGGCTTGATCGAGTTGCGTCCGTAGTTGCGGTCAGCAAGGCTAGTTATCGTTGCCGCTCTGGGCTGATCCATTGGTTTGGTATTGGCCAGCAAATCCCCCGTCGTATAATTCAAAGCCGTCGCCGTTGGCTCTTACCATCCCTTATCTACAAGCTCGGATATCCTGGAAAAGGGTTGCTGCAGACACGGTACCAAGCGGTCTCACTCACACCTCCATTCACCTTGGCTGGTGTTAGGCAACACCTCGCCAGTTCTGCGGAGCCGCTGCAATTGAATCGGATACATCAAGGTCTTCTTCTGCTTGCTATACGCCCGAGACGCCGAATCTCAGTGCGTGCCAATCCCCGAAATGGCGGGGAAAATGACGTTGTACAAACTAGTGGTGCTGGGCGATGGAGGTGTTGGGAAAACAGCTCTGACTATTCAAGTGAGTGTCTCAGCTACTGCATCAACGAGCTCCTACTCAATATGTGACAGCTTTGTCTCAACCACTTTGTCGAGACCTATGATCCTACAATAGAAGATTCGTATCGGAAGCAGGTGGTTATTGACTCTCAATCCTGCATGCTGGAAGTGCTGGATACGGCCGGTCAAGAAGAGTATACAGCTCTGCGGGACCAATGGATTAGAGATGGGGAAGGGTTCGTTCTTGTGTACAGCATCACCTCTAGATCATCCTTTACACGGATACGGAAATTTCACAGTCAGATTCAAAGGGTGAAAGAATCGTCGAGTGCTGGATCGCCCACAAGCTCTTATTTGACATCCCCCTTATCACCTACCATTGGTGGTGGCCAAGCTCCCGTGATGCTGGTAGGAAACAAGAGTGATCGAGTGACGGAGAGAGAGGTATCAACGCAAGAGGGAAGTGCGTTGGCGAAGGAGATGGGTTGCGAATTCGTGGAAGCATCAGCAAAAAATTGTATCAACGTGGAAAAAGCCTTCTACGAAGTCGTCAGATCACTGAGAAGACAAAGGCAAGAGACCGCACAGATCGTACGACGAGGCACGACATACGGTGGAGCCGGTGGGCCTGGCAACGCTGATCCAAGACCCCACCGTGCTCGAACCGATACTAGGATACCCAAGAGGCCGCGCGTGCCTTGCGTGATCCTATGACCACGACTTGACAAATATCTCCAAGGTTACAGCTCGTCTTCTACCCGGCCGTCTTTACTCGGGAGTCGGCCTCCAAGATAAGTCTGAGCTCATGCATCGGCAACCATACAAACCCGGAAATCTATGGTTTTTGGCAATACACTTCTGGCGACTGCTCTCAGCTCCGATTACTTACTATTCCGAAGACACCTGGTGGCTCTGCAGGATTGCCTCCTGCACCTCCTCCACACATATCCTTGTTCAACTGATGCCCGTTTTACGCGGCTAAGCTTTGAGCACTACCGAGAGTGGGACATCACTCTCCTATATCACGGCGAACCAAAAGAACATACTGAATTATGCGGCGGTTATGGGTAATCTTTGGCGGTATCGAGCGTCACGTTAGAATGGAGGCAAGGCGTAATTGATGGGATACAGGTTTTCGGAGCTGAGGATATAGATCTCTCAAGGGACCTACGTGAGGGAATGGAGGTAATCTAATGATCTAGGGGCGGTCTTCTGTCGATTCATATACATTCGAAGGAGCTTTTTTTGGGACCAAGGTTGCGCGATTGCGGAAGGGATCAGCCATTTCCAGATACCCGATACCCTCAAAAGTTAATGTAGATGTTTTGATCTCCACTTATGAGTGCTCAGGGCATGATGTGCTATAATCTTCCTTGGAGCAAACTGTCAAAACGCTTACAGACTCAACGACTGACTGACATCGTTACGAATATGCCCTACTCCAGGATGACACGCAGGTCACCTATCGAGCTAATTGACTTGAACTTTGACGAGGCCACTCTCAGAATGGACATGGATGTGCGAATAAAGGTCATATTTGATGTGCTTAAAGCCCCAACATGGAGCGGTGCTAAGTAGGGTCTTTCGAGAACGAGGCACACCAAAATCGATCCCGCATGAAAGTAGAGGAGACCATCAAGGGGCTGCAAACCAAGGCATCTCTAAAATAACCTTGGAAAGATACCATGCACAGCACCAAGCCGTAAGGGTCAACGTTCCGAAGAGACCGACAGCGCCGAGGCCGACTCCTACACGAGCGCCAAGAACACAACCGCAGAGAACGATGGTAGACCGAAGGAATAAGGAAAGAGCACCCAACAGCCCCAATCTCTTCCTTACCAATGTAGAATCCGTTCAAGGCGAAGCAGCTTCCACCCAATTGCAGGCCCACACGTACAACCTTAAACCCCACTCGAGAACCCTACCTGTTCTCATTGCTATCCAGGAGCGTCTGTCTTTCTTCTCTTTGTAGCGACAATGAAGGGCGGCCTGTCACCAAGAGGTAGCAGCAATGGACTGGCAACCTATACCTCTCCATCCGAGGAATCCTCACACTCGTCTTTTCCCCTCCAGTTCAACACCTAATGGCATCGCTCATCGTCCAAACACCAGCTCGACCGCAACATCTGACTGTCAAACAGCAACAGCCTTTCCCTTAGAGAACCCATCCTACAAGCCCTCCCCTTCCATATCAGCGCAACCCCTACCCCTATCACCAGCTTCACTGCATACCCCCTTATTTCCAACAAGAACAAGAAACAGCAAAATTCAGCTAACACCCCCAAACAGCCTCATCTCGCTCCTGCTCCTTCCCGAGCAACGCATCATCCTTCCCCTCCAAGCAGCCCACCTGCCTGCATATCTCAGTTCCGGCGATAATCTCACCGCGGTGTCAGCAAGGACAAGCGCAGCGACGCAGGATATTTCTACGAACGGATTAGAATTTCGCCCCATGATTCAAGAAGAGAAAAGAAGAGAAAAGGGAAGCAACAACGGCTCATGCCATCTACGAAAAAGGGGGCACTTTCTGCCAAAGGTACCCCCCACACACACACACCGATCTATCCCATCCCATACCACACAACCTACCACGATCCTTCGCACCACTTCAGCACAAACAAACAGCCATAAACCCCCCACCCACCGACCAAGCAACAAAACCCATATTCACTTCCAATGAAACCTGCTCCATCTTCTCCTCACCAACTCACTCACCCCACAACCTCTCTCTCACACTTACCACAACCTTCCCTCACCCCGCTCACCCAAACCCTCCCCACCCCCTCTCTCTCACACCTACCACAACTTCCCCTCACCCCACTCACCCAAACCCTCCCCACCACCCCCTCGCCAAAAAACGCCCAGGCGCCAGGCTAGCAAAAAGGGGGGGAATTCCAGCACACGACCATACACACGTGTCTTCCCCCGGTCCCGAGTGCGGTCCTCAGCTACCTCGCCAATGTGCACGCGAAAATGGGACCCCTCTCTTTTCGTTTCTAGGTTTCAGTTCATGTTTTTCTCAACCAATACTCGCCAGTCTTGACCTGGGGTCTGGGTTTCTTTTTTTGGGAGGATGGCTAGGAAAATAAATAGCTGTGGACACGGGTTGTTTTTGGGGCTTCTGTTGCTTGGCTGCGCTTGGGTGGAGGTGGGATGGGTTGGGGAGGGGAGGGAGTTGTGGGGGGAGTTTGGGGGGTGGTACGGGGGGAAGAAGAGGGTGGTGGCGGCGGGGGGTTTTTGTTTCGGATGGGGTAGGGGGGTTTGGGTAGACGGGTGAGGAGGGGGGATGAAGGGAATGAGAGAAGAATATTGAGAGAATCTATCCTTGGACGAAACGGTTTAGTTTCTTCTTTGATATCTTGAAGGGACTTTCGAGGGAGATGGCAGGAATCGTTTTAATCAAGTCATGGGACAACAAAACTTCAACACATGTCCTTGAGAGGAAACCCTACGGTAGAATCTTTCTGAACACGGTTATGTATATACCATATCAATAATATGTACATGATACTGAGGTAAAGCCTTGTATAGCTCATTGCGTTTTGGAGACGTACTGTATTAGGAATACCGTTTCGGTCCGGGGTCTGGTGATCTAATCCTTGGAGTGAGCAATAATAGTATGTCACACGGATCCCAGCGATATTACATCCCATCGCGCTATGCCTTGGCTCGAGTTGGAGTATGTACAATGTCCCCCATGTTTGTAAGAATAGGCAAGGCAGCCATCCATCATAGTGGCTCCGTAACGGCTGACGCGTGGCTGCTGCCGGAGTGGCGAATCTAGTGTCGGTGAGCGGGGGAGTCCGGATCTCTCTGCATAGGATCGATCGGGGTTTCCGTAAGCAAGTTAAGCCACAGCAACGTCGACTATAGTGGTTTGCCTCTGTCGAACTTTCTTGAAATTTCCGCAATGCCTCCGCCGTCAAAGCGCTCGTCGAGCCCGACCCACATGTCCACCCAGCCTTCTCGTTTCGCGGCGCGGGTGTCTTGGAGACTCCAGTTCTCTTCGCCTGCTCTTTCGATGTAGATGGTCTGGTAGCCGCAGCCCTTGGCGGCTTTGAGGTCGTCTAGATGGGCGGCTACCATTGCGCATTGGTTTGTTGGTAGGCCGAGCTTTTCAGCGGCGCCGTTGTAGACCTGTGGTGACGGCTTGTAGGCTTTGAAGTGCTCGCCGGAGAAGATGTGTTTCCATTGGAGGTCGGCATGCTTTGCCATATTCTGCAAGAGCTCGACATTTCCGTTCGATAGGGTGCATGTTTTCAACCCGTCCTGGTTCAACTGCTTGACTCCCCTTGAAGAGTCAGGCCATCCGTTCAGGTAATGCCATATCTTCGATATCTCTTCGACCTCGTCGTCTCTCCACAGTTCGGTGATGCTGTTGTCTTTGAGCAGCTGCACGAGCGAGTCGTGGTGGTGCTGGTCGACGGAGATGAATGTGGAGGAGGGATTGTGGGTGCGTGTGAATTGGATGTAGCTGTCACGCCATGCTTGGGCGAAAGCGGGCCATGAGATTTCGGCGCATTGGAAGCGGAGGCCAGCCGGGAGGGACGAGCAGGGCGAATTGAGGGTTTCGCTGGCGCGGGCGGCGAGATAGGTGGTTACGGTTGAGCGCCAGTCGACGACTGTACCGAAAACCTAGTGGGAACATCTATGTTAGTTTGAGAAGGCTATGAGCTGGAGCTGCAGCCTGCAGAAGTATGCTTTAGGCGGCACTTTGTTCGAATGCTACGGAATGGGTTAGACACTTGGAGCATACATCGAAGAGAAGAGCCTTTGGAGGATTGACGCAGCTCATAGTGCAGAGCTCGTTCGGATGGTGTCAACTAAGAAGCTCGGCAGCAAAGCCGCTGGACCGAATTGGAGAAGTGTCGTCTATGTTTCCCAGGTAGTCAATTGGATGGACCGAGACACTGGAGCTGTTCCACGTCATTGCCATCTTTTCCAAGTCATCAACAAATGATGTCCGCTAGGCAAGGGCTGGACCTTCCCACGATGCAGGGCCATGGCAAAGTGCTTGGGGATTTTCGTCTATCTCAGGTACCCCGCAAAAAGGATGGAAGTCCCACTGTACCAAATCTGGCCATTAGTCTCGTGCGACCGAACCAAGTACGCTATGGATTTGAACTTGTTGATCCGATAAGGATTTACTACTGGGTAGACAGAAGACTGTTGACAACTTATGCCTGAGCAAGCATTTGGCAGCTCTGCAGACAGCAGAAGATTGCAAACGAGCAGCCTGAAAACCGGAAGCCTAAGATATCATCTTTTGGATGGGCGCGAGCTCTACGAAAACGCTTGCACGAATGGTGTGGAACCAAGCCTCGGCAGAGGTTATTCTACATAGGTGCATCAGTGTTTAATTGCCAACATGGATATCTTCAATCTGATTTGGTCAAGTTCAAGGAGTGATATTCCCGAAGGACTTTATAGTTTTGCATGTCGACGACGAATGTGTACGCAGACTCTGGCAGTCGTGGCAGTACATATGTAAGGTAGATGAAAGGTGATCATATTAGCTTAGCCCTAAAAGCATCACCTGATCGAGGTTCGAGTACCTTACCTTACAGTACTGTACCGCCTTACCTTACCTTACGGTACATATGTACGGAGAGTAGGTAACACCAAAAGTTTTCGGAATCCGCTAATGCACCCCCATACAATTTTGTATGTATTGAAATAAGTAGCGCCGGAGAAGATTACAGTCCCCCACCAAATTTTTGTTGGGAATTCGACTCTATTCTATGGACTTCAGCAGCTTCCTAAGCAGCTGTCTCACTGTCACCGTCCATAATCATGCCTAATAATCAAGGAAATACGACGTCGGCTCAGAGAATTCAAGTCATGACCTTGGCTGAGGCCGGAATTGAAAAGAAAATAGCAGCTGCGTCTGCTGGAATGACTGTATCGTCCGTTTATCGAGTCATGATAAAGGCTAAGGACCGTGAATATAATAAAAATGAGTCTTCTATTATGAAGATGAAGTACGTCGTCGATGAACCTCGCTCTGAAAGACCTCGAAAGGCAAATGCTGAAAAGGAAGCCGAGATTCTTGATGCAGGTGCAAATTTATCTCTGCATTTCACTTTCTTTCACTAACAAATTACAGTGCGAAAGGATAGAAACGATCGAGAATAACCTTCAGCTTATTTAGGATATGAAACACGTTTATCCTCCGTCACTATACTTCGAGTTATAAAGCGAAACGATCTTCGAGCATGCAAACTCACTCAAAATCCGGCTTAACCGAGGCTATGATGAAGGCTCGCTATCACTTCTGCATGCGATATAAGGAGCGGAAGGAGCGATATCAACGCCGTAAGGCAGGTAGGAGGCCTGGCGGTAGCGAGGTGGAGGTCGATGAGGTGAAAACCGATGAGGAGGTTGATGAGGACTGGTAAATTTGGTGTTGTGGCTGGGACTGTAATCTTCTCCCACGCTATTTATTTCAATACATAGAACTACAAAATTGTATAGGGGTGCATTAGCGGATTCCGAGGACTTTTGGTGTCATTTTCCGTACATTGGACCAAGCTTCCTGTCCTTTCCTCGCACTCGCACAGCCTACTACTGTACCTCCGTAGTAATGTATGCAACGACGTTGAACCTTAATCGTTCCACCAGTAACCTCAATGTTCACAATAATAATAACAATAATAACAATAATAATCCGGGAGAAGAAAGACAACATGCCATCATGCTAGAGGTGTCCTCGACATTTCGGAGAGAGAGGCAGATCCATCGTTACCCTCATCGTGCCTACTCGTAATTACGGGTATCCCTGATGAATCATCATGAGAGAGTTTTCAACCCGCTGGGATTAGGAGAAAGTTTCTTTGCGGCCGGCTCTTGCCTGAAACAGTCGTACCTGGCTGTGAGCGGTTACTCAGGAACACCCCACTAAGGTGCTGCTTCCCCCTACAGTACCGTAGGTAGTAATATCCCTACGTACCGTACCTAATCCTCCTTGGACCACTAGCAGAAGCTCCGGGGATGGGGCTTCCAGTACCCAGCAGCCAACTCCCCCCCCCAACCCAGGCTGAAGCTAGGTAGTGGTACGTAGACGTGCTGCTACCGGCCCACTAACAGGTTCCCGGAAGCCTCGTTATGGATAGACCTTGCCAACCAAGACTGACCACGCATTCTGATGCCCCCTCGTCCATGGCTTTTTCGTTATGACAGGCCTCATTATTCGTGGAATTGATTTTCTAATTTGATTTGGCGTTATTCCTCCGGCATCCCTAAGCGACTCTACAAGCTAACACAACAGCCCCTGGCTCAAACGATGGGGTGTGACCGTGCGAATCCTTTTTCCCACCGAGCATGGATCCGGGGGTCGTAGTTCATGCCTGCATCCGTACCTGAAGCCATGTCATCGCCAATCTTTGAACTATTGTCCATCCAAACGCCTGAGAGCATGGCTTCGTGACACTTGAACGCTCTCATTCTCCTGATGGGTGCGTCACTGCGGTCAATTGTGTCGAACAGGTTGGGAGTTGGAGCGTTGTAATTGCATGGAGAGCTACATTTCTGCGGTATGCTTTTCTCTTCCCCTTCTACAGCCCTGCAACTACTGCGCTATCCTTATAAGCTAGAACACCCATCACTGAGACATCGTGCTTGCGTGTGTGCCTGGTTGATGGCATGTGGAAGAGACTGACATAGCAAATAGCGCCCTGCTCAGAGAACAACAATCAGTCGCTACGGTTTTCATCCGGTCCCCACGTAGGTAAGGCGCAAGAGCGGAACGGAGGGCAAGCCTTTACCTCGAAACTCGTCAGTAATATACCGGAGCCGCATGAGGTTCTGTGGTTCTTGGTCCTAAGCAGTAAAGGGCGAATAGCGAGTGTCCAGTCGTCAACGGGCCAGCGTGGAGTTGAACAGTGAGAGTTGTGGGCTGTCCTGCAAGAGGGATGACAAGGTGCAACTCGCTGTGGAATTTTAGCTTGTCGCAACCTCTTGCATGTCTTGCAGTTCTCTTCCTCGACGCTGACACGAGTCTATGGTAGCTCCGAAGAATTGAGCAGCACGCGCCTGTTGCTTGCTAGTATTCAACCACACTCCTTACAGAGCTCTAGCGCGAACATTGGAATACCACGCGCCTCACTCTGGTCGAATCCGTTGCCATCGTCGACTCATAGCGTCCAAGACGCGAAAAGCAACCCTCAGAAGCCTAAATCTATTTTCGAGATGGCGCTCGAAAATGGATATACGTTCAGATCTCCGGCATTCCCAGCTCCTCCACAGGCCATTCCGAACCAGACTCCATCCAGGGCGGCGTCTCGTGAATCGTCGCGTCAAGACTCTCCTTCACCGTACCCGTCGTCGTCGCCACCAACACTCCAACCTGAGAGAGACCACCACTACCACAAGCCATATGGGAGTCAAGATGTGGGCAAGGAGGAGCAGATGTCGGCGCTAGATCCAAGGAGATTCACTCCAAATCTACATGCATCCCTCGTCTCAGAGATCTTATCATTGCGGAGAGAAATTGAGAGCAAGGAAAGTGTGGTGGTGGACCTTGAAGAGGACCTACACAAGACGAGAGCGGAGAATGGACGGCTGAACGAGACTATAAGAGTCCACGTGAAAGATACACGGGCTGCAAAAAAGCATGTACAAGCACTTGAGAGTGGAACTCTATCAGCACTTGGTGATTTGGCCAAGGAAAGGGACACTGCAGTCGAGAATCTGACGGACACCCGAAGACGCTTAGAAGATTCGCAGAACAACGTTCGTAGTCAAGAAGAAGAGGTTAAGAGAAGCCATGCGCTTCGGGACCAGGATAGGCAAAACTGGGATAATGACAGGCGCAACTTGGAACGGAAGGTACACGTAGTCGAAGGTCGGCTCAAAACGATGATTGCGGAGGTCGCGGCGGTACAAGCGAATGGACACTATCATGCTGGAACGTACAACAACAATCCTGCTGATGATGGTTCCGAAGTGCATGAAATCTTGCGTTCTAGATGGAGCGACACAACAAGCACACGGGATACAATAAGTACGAGGACTAACAGTGTCAAGACCCGGTCGCGCGGGATGAGTAGCAACACTTACGATGGAAGCGAAGTGCAGAGCATCGAGCCGTTGACTTCAAACCGGTTCAGTGGGTTTGGGGGAACCAAGATCAATGGACTAAGCTTGGCTGAAGAACTGGAATTTGACGAAGAGGATGAGGACCATTTGGCAGAGAACAACCTAGACAGCGGCCTTGCCTCTCCAAATGCATTGCCTGAAGAAGCCTTGTTCGAGCCTCGTCAGTCCTCCGAATCCCAATCGCGAGATCGAAAGGCAAGGAAACTGCTGGGTCTTGTAGATGGCAGCGAGCTTCCGTTTCAGGATGAATCTTCACACGGAGAACCTATAAGCATTCTGGAACAGGTCCTTGAATTGTCTGACGAAAAAGAATACAGAGACAGTGGTACTCAATTCTCTCCGCCCCCTACCCCCAAAGCCGAAGCGCAACAGACCGAGATTTCCGCCGAGAAAATAATCGAACTACCAGAACATGCAGCCAATCAGAGACGGAAGCGCGCATCCATACCAGTTGAGCAAACGCTTCCGTCCAAACTTGGGGGGCGAGTGATTGTACCGATGGTCTCTGCAGCCTGCCAGACGGTGACAATGCCATCTAGCCCTGTTTTGACTCCCGTAATCGCTATCGAGACCGCACCGCTTGCGTTGACCTTTGACGAGAGGCTAGCAAATATGGTGTCCTCGTCGACACAAACGGACCATGAGGAAGTACCGGCTCTCCCAGCTGCAGGCATCCGTGAAAAGCCTCCCTCCATGACCATACCAATCATAGCCATCCACCCTCCAGGTTCGAGACCTCCATCCTCCCATACTAGCGTTGTACTACCACCTCGAACGAAAAATGTATCTTGCCAAGCGTCGATCGAACTACCGAGAAACACGCAGTCCGCCTCAGTACAAACGGAAACACAGACCAACGAGCGACCCGTGAAACTCATTCCCCGGCTCTCAGCGTCTGCAAGTTCTTCCAAGCGAACATCCGGTTCCCAGAGCGACTTGGAAGCTCGGCAATCGCAGTATGCTCAAGCAGCGCCACAGAGGATCACGCGCAGGAATCTTCAGCGTCCGCCTCCAGTGGAGCCACCGCGAGCAAGGCGAAGGCCACAATCAATTAGGACCAAGGACCCCTATCCAGGAAACAATGATAATGGACCATTGCGAAGAGATCAACGAGGAGATTTGAGACGTCCAATTAGATCAGGTAGTCTGTTTGCTGGTTTCGATGCCCCAAGCGAGGATAACGCTTCCGCCGATGCAGAGGTTGACTTTAGCGACGATGATTTTGCCACGGGAGAGCCAATCCGGAAAACACTAACCAAAGTGCAGGACTCGTGGAAATTGATTCCCCAGTCCGCAAATACGCTTTCGGGGCCGCTGGAGTCTCGTCACGAGACAGTGCAGGGCGTTGATCATGCACTCAAAACAGCTTCACCAGCTGCAAGGTCGTCGAATAAGCCTAGCAAGAAACCAGCAGTTCCTTTCATCGCCACGAAGTCAGACGACATTCGTCGGAACGCCCTCATCTCTAGCGGAACGGCAGCCCATGCGCATCGAACAGGAAGCCCTAATGCGTCTTCTGCAACTACCCAGGATGTGACCGCGGCCGCACCACCATTCCCTGTACCTACCCGGTCAAGTTCTCGCAGGATCCCCATAAGTGCAAGCGACGGAGCCAGCAGCCCTACTCCATATTCCACAAGCTTCTTCACCAGCCATCGTAACCGAGAAGCTGTGAAATCTTCCGGCAACAATCCGCTCCGGAAGGTCCAGTCTGCTACTGCTGTATCTAGATTCACTCGCAAACATGTCCGGCGGAGCCCCAGTCGATCACCACCTCCAATGTCTCCCTCTTCGGTCGGGCTAAGCAGTCCACAGCTGCCTCGTATGCCCCGGGATGACATCACCTCACGATATCCCAATGGGCCCCAGCAGGCGGGGCGACGCTCAAACACCGCCTCATCAACCTTCACTGCAAGCGAAACTCCATCTGAGTTTCCGAACCAGCAAACCAGCGTAGTCGATGCTATCGCTCAGACCATGGTCGGCGAGTGGATGTGGAAGTACGTGCGGAAGAGGAAATCGTTCGGGATCACGGAGTCTCCACAAGTCGAATTCGAGGCTGGGCGGAATAATATCGACACTGGGGGCAGTAATGGCCTGAGACACAAGCGGTGGGTTTGGCTGGCTCCTTACGAGAGAGCTGTGTTATGGAGCAACAAGCAGCCAACTAGCGGACATGCCTTGATGGGCAAAAGTGGCCGAAAGCGTAAGTGAAACATATCAAGAAGATAAAGCACTGTCTGATCTTCTTTTTTAGTTGTTATCCAGTCTGTGCTCGATGTCAAGGATGATACACCAATGCCCAAAAATTCGGGTCCTCAGCCAGCATTTGGCCGATCTATCCTTGTCCTTACACCACAGAGAGCCTTGAAGTTCACGGCAACGACACAAGAGCGTCATTATATCTGGTTGACCGCACTTTCGTTCCTGAGTCACTCAGTGTCAGGTATGGATGACATTGCGATGGCACGGCCCTTACCACAGCAAGAATACCCTCCCGCGATCCCGGTAGGTGGCAGTCTACGGCGTACTCCAATCCGTGACTCCATCCGAGTCGCCAAAGGGAGGCCACGTCCGACGCTGAACGGGCGCTCATACACTTCCCCATTCAGCCACATTCGAGGACAAGCAATTCAGGAAGCTGTCTCTCCCAACTTGGATATCGACGAAGAATCAGACGCCGCAGAACCTCCCCACATCCCTCGAACAGCTGGTCATAGTCGGAAGCGAAGTAACACTGGGCCCCGCCCCGCACCGCCTAATTCTTTTCATAGCTTTCCATCCCAGTTGGCTCAGACTTCAACCCAGAGCTTACGGGATACTGCAACACGTGAACCATACCCTCCATACGCAGATACGGCTCAGATAAGCGCAAAAGGAAGCATCAACCATCGTAACGCCGATGTTCATAATCTGCCGCCACCTGTGGTTCGCAATAACTTCTTCGACGCCGTCGGAACCATTCGCATGGAAGCTTTTGTAGATAGCGAGGAAGACCGCCAAAACGGCTATGCCCAGAATTCTTTGAACAAAAAGGAAAGGCGCAGCTACCGCACTCGGCATGGTAGGAAAAAGGACATGAGCTACTGGGGTGTCGGAGTTTCTGCCGGCAGCGAGATGACGACGCACCAGGGGAACGAGCCGAGAGGGAGGGGGGATGATCCGTTCAAGGGATTTTGAGAGGGAAGGGAATATGTATAAAGTCGGTGAAGTTTTTGGAGTCGGGGGGCTTGCATGCATTGCGCGGTGTATGATTGGGGCTCTACATGCTTGTTGATAGAGAGGGAGATATTGTTGGCGCAAGCTAGATACCACTTCTGTACCGCATTTCGCTTTTTTTTTTCTACATAGAAAGATGGGGAATCTAATATTCACACTGTGTGCAAACTCGCTACCGTGCTACACGTTATCTGCTATGTATGAATGACAGACAGCCCGGTGATACTTCTGCAGCAAAGGGGGAATATTGCAGAAAATTATCTTCAGCAGATATTGTAAAGAATCGATCTTTTCTAGAATATTGAGAATAGGGATGGATCTCCAAAGTCGGGGGGGCTACAAATTCTCCCGTATATGATGTGATATGATACAAGCCACTTGACTTCGCCATTAATAAAAGCTTCAATAACGGGCTTTTTTGTCGAGAAGGAATTTTTTTTCGGGCGCAAAAGAGGAATGTGAGAACCTATGTACCTGCCTGCCTGATTAAGTAAATGTGACTGAGGTTTGGTCTGATGGGTTCTTTCTAGCTTACCGATTTACTACTGTGTACGAGTACTGTAGTACCACAGTAGAAGTTTTTAGAAATATCACTAAGGTATGTAGATATGTAATCCCCCCCGGCCCCCCCCTTTCACCCGATAATGGTCGCATATACATACAGTAGAACCTGTATATTTAAATTTCCCCCCGGGGGAGCGAACACCCAGAAGGTGTTTATGACTCGGCTTTTTGACAAATATCATTGTTGCGCAACTGTTCTGACTCGCCCACTCTGAGACCGAGGGGTGGGGACGAGGACGGAGGGGCTAGATACTTGATTTTGCTTTCTTGGCGGCCTCGGGTGGATTTTTGGGGGGGTTCTTTTTTTGGGGGGGGGGAGTGGAATCGGACTGTGGTAAGGAGGACTGCGGTGATTGGGGGTATGTGGTTGTTTAGTAGGTACGGTCTTCGAATACGGGGGACAGTGTTAGCGGAGTTAGGCCCTGATTGTGGGTTCAGTGCGATGGGTTGAGAGGGTCGAAAGGAAAAGTCGTTGGACACGGAAATTGATCCTCGTCAATTGAGATGGACTTCGATGTGAGAAAATTTTATTTCCTAAGTCCGACGAAGAATAGCACTCGTAGTTGAACTGTCCTTTGTGTCTCGAAGATAATAGGAGAGGATATCGAGAGGGTAGGACTCTCTCAGATGAATCGATTGACTCATCAAATGTATCTCTGCACACCGTTCCTATCTCGACTCTGAAGTAATGGCGAAACAACGTTTGCACAGCGATTAAAGTGCTCTTTCCATACGGATTTTGGTAGATATTTGAAGAGTATCCCTGCTGGTAACGTTTGGAATAAGAGTGCGACTAGTTTCTCCGCAATATCTAAGAGAGGATGAAGCTTCTCCGAGTATCACAAGAACGATTTAGGGAGTTGGATAACAGTGATTGTTGTAAGAGGGCGCTGTCATTCACCAAGGAGCGCATGCTGCAGGGACGGGTGCATGTTGCGATGCTTTGGGTGATGATGCTGCTTATGGCGTATATTGAATTCTAGGGCTTGACCACCGTGGAGACGGAAGAACGTAGAATGATCTTTAGGCCCTGCTTCAATGATACTGAGATACACAACTGGTTCACAATAGTCTAGACCTGTTTTAATCTCATTGAGCTTATTTTATAATGTTAGTGATCATGTTGATAAAAGTAGAGGGAAGAACAGTATAAATGACGTTTGAACATCATAGCGATTTTCCTGAGAGATATTGAGAGTCTTGAAGGCGGAAGTGATTGCTTTGAGTATCGCTTCAATTATCGTCATTGTCCTATTCTTCAAGATACAGTTTATATTCCGGATAGGAAGTATCGTATGGAAGAAGACAGATAAGGCGACGAAGGAGAAATACCTGATGTTCTAAAAGAATTGTCGGTGGAACAATCTGATCTTTATTGGAAAGCGGCATTCTTTAACCGCGTTGATACATCAATGTTCAATCTGATGACATGTTTAATAGTGGTCTGATGCTTGAATGCGAGGGAGAGAATCTAAGGCGATCGTTGAAGTGTTCGATGATTCTTGTGGTCTATAAAGCATATCCGTGACATCATAAGAGATTGCTGTCAAGACTTCAAGACAATGAGGGATTGAATGCGCAAGTCGAAGGTTATATTGTGGCAACGAAAAATACGAAGAATATGTCCAAGCCCATTCTAACCATGTCCAGAACACCTCATCCAACGCTCTGCTTTGCTGAGAGAATCCTCGGTGTGCGATCGCGGTAAGTGTAAATATGACAACTCGGGACGATTGCGTAAACTTTTAGAGGCCATATTGAGTAACGCATCAAGCTGTTCCGGATATCATGGCTATTGTTCTCAGTGCTGAGCGTCGAGAAAGCTTCTCCATGCCCTCCGCCCCGAAGGATGTCGCTTTACTCTGAGGCATTGTAACGTTTCAGCTGAAGAAGATGGAAATAGCTCCTCGGAATGACAATGGGTCACTTGTTTTATCGGTTCGAACAACCAACACACGGAAGGAGAAGGCTTCACCTCACGAGGAGGCTTCACTTCACAAGGACCCTTGGCATTTCTCATCTCCTCGAGAGGTGATGCACACAAGATACGCAGTGGATGGAACGTATCCGCTATTTATTCATGCAGATGATCCAAGAGCATAAGTTTGTACAACAAGCCAATCAGTTGAGGTGGAAAGCAGATTTGCGGTAGGCCAAACTGATCGCTAGTATCCGTCAATGGATGGCGGACTTCAGTTCGCAAGAAATTCGGCCCCACAGTCAGGCCGCCACTCCACTTGGGGTTCTTCACCAAGCGTTGCTTTCAGCCTCGCCTTAACCTGCAACACTGCGGCCTCCAACTTGTCTTCGTACAGCCATCGCCACTTAGATTTTCTCAGAGTGAGCTCGTACTTCTTCCCACTCGCCAAGTTCCACGTATCCGTAAGGAGCAATCTGTCCTTCGGCTCGACAGTAAGCGTGTGTGACTGTCGAAAAGGATCCCCCCTGTCGAGCCGCAAGAGCTCTTCCTCGTTCGGTGGTAATTCATCTTCATCATAACAGATTACATCAGATGGAGGTCCGATGCGCCTCCCCTTCCTTTCAGGATCGCGGATCTCGACGCCGATGTTCCGACCCCCGAAAATAAATCAATTTCACAATAGAAATCTGCTATGCTATTATATTTCGTCCGCGAAAGGAATTCAGCGGCAGCCATTGTCTATAGTGCTTCTGTATGACTCGGAATATAAATCAGGACAATCTCCTTCGTAAGGCTCATTTGGTTTCGGGTCAATTGACCAATCATCAGCTGGCTCACGATAAGCCGCCTTATCAAAGGCTTGGCATTTGACATTTTCAGGGTGATTCAAGGAAACACGAAGTTTCTGTTCGCACATAAGACCTCAGAAAATCAAAGCCTCTTTTCCAATACCAAACTTGGAGTTCTCGTTGGCTTATCCTACTAAGGATCCTGCCAAACTCCACACCGTCCGCTAAAATAACTGTCTCACTTTGACAACATGGCGAAGGGAAAAGTCTGCTTGGTAAGTGATCGTCTAGAGGGTCA
>JAABUZ0100000658.1_pt1 | contig 80911 bp, 80 predicted proteins | sample 5562091 | NCBI WGS metagenome assembly JAABUZ01 (sample SAMN12813069, study PRJNA571459) | rock metagenome | isolation source: Antarctica rocks | place: Antarctica: Victoria Land, Linnaeus Terrace sud | collected 2015-12-21
TCGGCGCGGAGGTCGCCTACGATGTGACGAGGCGCGTCGTATCGGTCTCCGCGACGCCGCGCCCGTCGCCGGCCGCCGCTCTTGCGGCACCCTCACCGCCGGAGATGGCGCAATCGACGTTTGCTACGAACGTGCCGGTCGTCGCCGCCGTGCCGAGCGTGCCGCTCGGGAAGGGCGAGATTCCAATCGAACTGCGACTCTTACGTGTCGAGCCGGCGCCAAACGCTACGCTCGCGCGCAGACGCCCCGAAATTTCGGCGACGTTCGCCGAGAGCGTCGACGCGGCAACCGTCCGCGTCGTGCTCGACGGCCACGATACCGCGCTCGATACGTTCGCGACGTCGCACGGCTTCGCGACCGATCCGAGCTTCGACCTCGATGTCGGAATGCACGTGGTGTCCGTCACCGGCCGCACGCCCGATAAGGAACGCTTCGAAGAACGCTGGACGTTTGCGACGTCCGATGCGCCCAATGCGAACTATTTGAGCGGCCTCGAACCGGTCAGCGGCGCGACCCTCGGAAGCACGAACTTCGAGGTTAGCGGGTTCACGCGTCCCAAAGCGCGCGTGCGCATCGTCGCAACGACGAGTGCGACGAGCACGGCCTTTAGCGATTTCTCGGACGGCTCGGCAACCGTCGATGCCGTCGCGAACTCGAAAGGCTATTTCGCAGCGGCGCTCGCCCCGGTCGACCACGGCGCCGGCTTAGTCGATGTCCGGATCGCATCGACGGCGCCGGGCGGGGCCGTCGCGATTAGAACGTTGCGCCTGCAGCTGTAACGACGTCGGCGAGCGCGCCCGTTTCGAAGGGACTGCGTAACCCGGCCGAGCGCACGAGGTCCCGAAACGGTGCTTCGCCGCCGCGCGCGCACAGGGCGACGTACGCCTCCAGCGTGCCGCTGCGATCCGCTTCGGCTTTCACCCAGAACTGCAGCGCGCAGCAGAGCGCGAGCGTGTAATCGATATAGTAAAACGGAAAGACGAAGATGTGCCGCTTTTCTTGCCAGAGGCCGCCTTTGGCCGGATGCGCGAGATCTCCGTAGGAACGCCAGGGCAAGTAGCGGCGCTCCATCTCTTGCCACATCGCATGGCGCTCCGCCGGCGATGCCCCCGGATGGGCGTAAACGAGATGCTGGAAGTGGTCGACTGCGACGCCGTATGGCAAAAACAGCATCGCGTCGACCAGATGTTCCCGCCGGTACGCTCCCGCGTCGTCGCCGAAATAACGCTCCATTTGCGGCCACGAGAGATACTCCAGCGCCATGGAATGTATCTCCGCCGATTCGAACGTCGGCGTCAGATAATCGACGGCGACCTTATCGCGGCTTTCGTAAGCCTGGAACGCATGGCCGAGTTCATGCATCAGCGTACGCACATCGCTGCGGCTCCCGTTGAAATTCGCAAAGACGAAGGGCACTTTGCGCGTCGGGAAATTGGTGCAGTAGGCGCCTAAGGCTTTCCCGGGACGGTTGTCGACATCGAGCAGCTCGCGATCGAGAATGACGTCGACGAAGGTGCCGAGTTTGGGATCGATCGCCGCAAGCGCCTCACGCGTGCGCCCGAGAATCCAGGCGCGATCGCCGAGCGGCGCGATGCGTTTCTCCACGCCGAGCGAACCTTCGTCCCAAAACTCCACGCGCTCGTAGCCGGCGGCGGCGCCGCCACGCCGGACGAGATCGTGAGCGAATGGCACGACGACGCGCGCCACTTCGTCGCGATAACGCGCGACGTCGGCCGGACCGTAGTCGACGCGACGCATCCGCTTGTAGCCGAGCTCCGTGTACGATGAGAAGCCGAGCTTACGCGCCATCGCATCGCGGGTCTTGACCAGACGGTCGAAAAGATCGTCTAAGCGTTCCGCCCGCTCTTCGAACGCCGACCACCGCGCACGTTCGGCCGCGTGGCGCGTTTCCCGATCGGAATCTTGCAAATAGATGCCGAGGCCGCCGAGGCTGCGGCGTTCGCCCGCGAAATCGACCGAGGCCGTTGCAAGGAGCTCCGTGTACTCGCGTGCGAGCTCCGATTCGACGACGAGATCGGCCGCGATCGCCTCGTCGAACGTCGTGACGTCGGCGTCCCACAATGCGAAGGCCTGAGCGCCGAGTTCCGCTTCGAGCCCCGGCCGCGCGTCGCTCGCTAAAAAGCGTTGCTTCATCGCAGTATCGAGCGAGGTGATACCGGGGGCGCGGCGATCCAGTTCGCTTTGCGCTTCCCGGTAATCGTCACGCCGCGTGTCTTGCGTGTAGCGCAGGCGCGTAAGATTCGATCACGATTTCCAAGTACGGCGAAGGTCGTCCCACTGCGAAAACGCCGAACGCCAGCCGGCGACATTCGGCGAACGATCCAGTCCCGCCGCAATTTTTTCGTATCCGCGGTTGAACTCCGCATCGCTAGGCGCGGAAATCTCAGACATCCATTGCATCGCGCGTCGTTCGGCGCAGCGTAGGGACGCCACTGCCGCGTTCGCCGCGCGACTTTGCCGAGACCGTGCTCGATTTAGGGCGTGCTTTTCCAAGCTTCGCCTAGAGAGCAATCGTCCCGGCGTAGCCCGTCAGCTCGACGTACCCGACGCCGAGCGTTTTCTGCGCCGACGCAGCGCGAACGTCGACCGCGCCTTCCCAATACGAAACGCCGGTCGATGTGCCCGCAAGTTCTTGATCCGCCACCGTCGGCGTTACAACGACGTCGATGCCGGCGAGCGGGACGCGGACCCGCCACCCGCTCGGATAGACGCCGCCCGTATGCGGCGATTTCCACGTCGCCGTCCGCTCGATCGCGAAGGCGGAGCGCGGCAGATAACGTACGGTTCCGTCGCGTTCGACGAGGGAGCCACTCGACTGCGGCGTCACGCTGCCGTCTTTCTGGCGCAGCAGATACAGCATCAGTTCGCGGCGATCGTCGAGCTGGATCGCGAACCAATCCCAACCCGCTTGATCGCGCTGCAATTCGTCCGAGCCGTACTCATGGTCCATCCACGACAGGCCGTCGATCTTCAGACGCCGGCCGCCGAACGTCAACGTACCCGTCGTATGCAGCCGGGTGTACGAATAATAATGCGAGGCACAACTCCGGCACGCTGCCTTGCGCGAAACGCCGCCGTGCCCGTGAATCGCCGGACCTTTCTCCGGCAGCTGCACGAAGTCGATTGCGTTGAGCCCGCTAGGCGTCCGCTGACTCGCGTGCATCGTCATACGTTCGCGATCCGGCTTTCCGGCGGGCGCGCCGCGCAAGGTCCATTCGTCAGCACGTACGTCGAGCGTTCGCGTCGCGGCGGCGCCCATCCCGAGCGCTTCACGCGCGAAGCGATCGACGTGATAGAACGCCTTGCCGGCTTCATCGGTCACCGCGAAGTGCGCCGGATACAGCTCGTGCCCGCGCCAGCGGCTTTGCGCCCGCCCGGGCTGCGGATCGCCGGCCCGCAGACCGACGCGAAAAAACGTGAGCTCGTAGCCGAAACGGCGGCCTTCGTTCGTACGCACGTGGCCCGTGTAGTACCACCACTCGCTTTGGTAATCCGGGTGAGCGCCGTGATCGCGCGGAAACGCAAATGCGTACGGTGCGCGCGCGATCGCGAAGCGTGGCGTTTGCCTTTGCGTCGCCTGCCGCGAAGCCTTCGAAACGCGTGCAGCGCCCGGAGCCTGCAATGCTTCGGCTCGGGCAGCCTTCGCGGGCAAGGAATACCCGTTCGTCCCGGCAAGAGCGACGAGGACGAGGACGGTAGCGATACGTTTCGAGATGCGTTTCTCGGACATCCGTTTCGATGTCATTCCGTGCGCACGGCTTCGGCCGTCTTGATCCGCGCCGCGACTGCGGCGGGAAAGATGCCGGCGATGAGCGCGGCGACGACGACGAGGACGATCGCTTCGCCCAGGAAATCCCACGGCATGTGCAATTCGATGAGCCAGCCGAAGGCTTGACGGTTGATGACGAAAATGAGCAAGAACGCGAGCAACACGCCGACCGCGACGCCCGCGATTCCGCCCAGACCGCCGATATACGCGGCTTCGTAAAGAACCATCTTGCGTACGTCGCCCGTCGTAAGACCGAGATAGCGCAGCAAGCCGATCTCTCGGCGACGCTCGAGCACCAGTGCGAACAGCGTGCTCACGACGCCCAGGACCGCGATCGTGATCGAAATGATGTAAAGCGCGTACGTAATCGCAAACGTGCGGTTGAAGATCGAAATCACGAGTCGACGTAATTCGCGCGTGGTCTGCACGTCGATGCGCAGCGGCAGGACGCTTCGGATCACCGCGGTGCGCAGCGCCGGAAGATCGGCTCCCGGCCGCGCGTAGACGGCGAGTGAGTTTACGCTCGCATCGCGAAAGAGCCGCGCGAACGTGCGCGTATCGACGATAACGATGCCGGCATCGCTCGAGTAATCGTTGTAGAGGGCCGTCACGTGGAAATGCGTTAGGCCGCCCGGCGTGTCGATATCGATCGTATCGCCTGCTTTGGCGCCGAAGCGCGTGGCGAACGGCTCGCTGATGACGACGTTCGTCGTAGCGGGCATCGTGTGCGCGAGCGAACGCGTATCAACGGTGCCGAGAAACCGTAACTTGTTCCGGTCCGCGATCGTCTTGAAGTCGGCTGCAGCCAGCGTCGTTATAGAGCCGCGATACGGGATCGAAATCGCTCGGAACGTATCGACGGCGGCGACACCGGGCACGTGGCGAACGAGGCCGGCGACCTGCGGCGAGAAGCGGGCGTCGTAACTGGCATCTTGCAATCCGAGCGGACGGACGAAGAGATCGGCTTTGAGCGTTTCGTCGGCCCACGCGACGACGGTCGTTCGAAAGCTGCCGATGAGAATCGCGACGCTGACCATCATCGCGATGGCTACCATGAGACTCGCGACGGCGACGCTATTGCGACGAATCGACGCTCCGAGATTACTCGCACCGATCAGCCCGGCGGGCGAAATCCCTGCGGTCAGCGCGCGGGCGGCGCCCGAGACGCCGGCGATCGCGAGCGGCACGCAGAGCGAGCCCCCGAAGATGATGAGCAAGCCCGCCGCGTAACCGGAGACCGGAATACCGTCGAACGGCGGCGGGAACGTCAACGCATAGGCGATGGTGAGCAGCGCCGCGCCGCCGATGGCGAGGCCGACGCCGGGTCGTGCGCGACGCGTTTCGAAGCCCTGCGCTCGCATCGTTACCGCAGGTGCGGTCGATGCCGCTTCGAGCGCCGGAAAGAGCGCCGAAAGCGTCGCGAGCACGGTGCCCACAACGAATGCCTTGAGCAAGACCAGCGGATCGTAAAAGACCCGGTCGGCATGCGTCGCGACGTAGAGCGTGTCGACGGTTCGGGAGACCGCGCCAACCGAAAGCTGCGCGAGCAGTCCGCCGAGTACGAGGCCCAGCAGCGATCCGCCGACGCCGAAGAGCGCGCCTTCGCCGAGAAATGTTCGAAATATCTGAGCGCGCGTCGCGCCCAGCGCCCGCAGCGTGCCGACGTCGGGACGTCGCTGCACGACCGAGATCGCGACGGTGTTGTAGATGAGGTACATGCCCACGAGCATCGCGATGTACGAGAGTGCTGCGAGGTTCAGCTGGAAGCTCCGCAACATCCGCTTGATCTCGTTCGTGCGAACGACGGGCTTGATGACGCGCGCACCGTGCGGCAAGACCTTCGCGATCGCTGCCTGCACGGAATCGACGCGCGTCTCATCGGCCGTGATATCGATCCGATCCAGATAGCCGACTTTTTCAAAAACTTCTTGCGCGGTCGTAATGTCTACGAACATAACGCTCGTATCGATGCCGGCTACGGCTGCGGGTAAGATCGCCCCGATTTTGAAGCGGACCGCGCGGTCGCCGGCGAGCGCCGGGAGCGCCGAGCCGACGGCGAGGTGATTGCGGTCGGCGATGCGCTTGGAGACGATCGCGCCGCGCTCGGCGATCAGCGCATAAGGATCGGGGCCGGCGCCGGAAGCGACGTATTCGCCGGGTGTCGCTACGCGCGCGGCATCGTCGCTCGGCAACGGCCGTAGGAGATCGACGCCGAGCACGCGCAATATTTCACCGCTCGACGGATCGCCCGGCTTCGCGCCGACGACGACCGACTCTTCGATCGTCGGGCTCGCATACGAGACGCCGTCGATGCCTTGCACGCGCAGCAGCGCGCGCTCGTCGAAGCCGCGTCCGATCCCGACGACCTGCAAGTTGACGTGGCTGGAAACGACGTTGACGCTCGACGCAAACGACGCGACGGCCGTCGCATTCGCAAGATCGATCGCAAGTGAAATAGCGACGCCGAGGCCGACCGCGAGCAGCGTGACGAGCGCCCGCAAGCGGTTCGCCCGGAGATGCCCGAGCACGAGACCGCGAAAGATGGGGCCGGGCCTCGGCAGCGATGCTTTTGGCATAGAACGCACCTTCGATGCCACGCGACCGCCGAACCCGTCCATTTCCGTTAGCGTTTCATGATTGCCGGGTCGTACATTTTACTGCTTCGACCCCGCATGCGCTGCAGAAATTCCCCGAAATGTATGTGGGACCAGTATTGCGTAAACCCACCTTCCGGAAACCTTCCTTGCCTAAGGGGATCGGCTGCCTGCCGCTAAGAGCAATCGAGAGCAGGCAAGGATGATTTATTCTGGGCCGCTTCTCCCTCACCAGGTTAAAGGACGGTAAGTTGATTTAGACGCCGTCAGAACCAAGTCTAGTCCAAAACATTGTCGTTTAGTCACCCAAACGCGTGAATACTCGCGTAATAGGTCTTTTTGCGGTTCCTGTTTTCGTCAGTTTACTTCACCTTAGAATGTGCAATGATTGGGAGGCGAAATGTCTTATGTCGTTGGAGACGAGGAATCGGCAAAGATGAAAGCGGCCCTAAGCTGAAGGTTTCGTTCGGCCTTCCTCGGGTTCCAGGTAAATCGCAGCGCGACTATTCGCGGACACCGGGACTCATGGACGCATCGCTCGCGGACGCTGCAAGAGCAGCGTCGGTTCTCCGTTGAGCGTCGTCGTTACGGTCACGGTATACCCCACTCGTTCGGCTAGGCGGACGGAACGGACGTTGTCCGAAGCGATCAGACACACGGTACGGTCCGTTGGCAGATGGGCGTCGCCCCAGGCGAGGATGGCGCGCGCGGCTTGGATCCCATAGCCGCGGCCGTGAAAAGCGGGCGCCAGCACCCAGCCGCTTTCCGGCGTCCTTCGATCGACGGCACGATGTCGCGACGTGCCTCGAGAAACCCGATGTCACCGACGAACGTGCCCGTCGCTTTCTCCTCGATCGCCCAGTAACCGTAATCGAGCAAATCCCAAAAACCGCGCGAACACGCCATCCGCGCCCACGAACCGGCACGCGTCGACGGTTTTCCGAAGATATAGCGGACGACGCTGGGTTCCGCCCACATCGCCGCGTTGGCGTCGAGGTCACTCGTGCGATGCGCCCGGAGAATCAAGCTCGCCGTTTCGAGTAGCGGAACTTCCATCGCGTCGAACCGTTAGCCGACGATGACGCCATCTTGCATGCGGATCACGCGATCGCATACCGAGGCGGCGTCAGCGGAGTGCGTCGCCAGCAGAATGGCTTGGCCCTTCGACGCGAAGGCGCGCAGCAAACGTAAGACGCTCGCGCCGCTCTGCGAATCGAGGTTGCCGGTCGGTTCGTCGGCGAGCACGATTGCCGGATTGTGAATCGTGGCACGCGCGACGGCCGCGCGCTGCATCTGACCGCCCGAGACTTGACTCGGATAGGCGTCCGCCTTCTCCGCGATCCCGACCGACTCGAGCGCCGCCCGCACGCGGTCCGCGATCTCGCCGCGATCGACGCGCTGCAGCACCAACGGCAAAGCGACGTTCTCGCCGATCGTCATCGCCGGTAAGAGATTGAAGAATTGGAAGACCGTCCCGATGCGCTCCCGACGCAATCCGGTGAGCGCATCGTCGTCGAGCGATGAGGTCGCGCGGCCGTCTACTTCGATCGTACCGCTGCTCGGCAGATCGACGCAGCCCACGAGGTTCAGTAACGTACTTTTTCCGCAACCGCTCGGTCCCACGAGCGCCACCATTTCCCCCGCGCGCACCTCGAGGGAGACGCCGTCGAGCGCACGCACGTCCTCGTCGCCCGCGCCCGTATATAGCTTCCGCGCATCGATGGCGCGTACGGCGACCCCTCCGTTCGCGAACCACACTGGGCTAGTTCTCGATCTTACGCAAGAGCAGGGCAGCGTTGATGCCGCCGAAGCCGGTCGAATTCGACAGAATCACGCGCGGGGCGAGATCCCGTTTCTCACGTATGTAATCGAGATCGCAATCGGGATCGACGTTCTGCAGATTGACCACGCGCGGCACGCGGCCTTCGTGCAACATCAGCAGCGAGAGCGCCGCTTCCCACGCGCCCGTCGCACCGAGCGCGTGACCGTGCTGACCTTTGGTCGCGGCGATCGGAACGCCGTACGCGGCCTCGCCCAGAGCGCGTTTGAGTGCCGCCGTTTCCGTAACGTCGTTGAGGGGACTCGACGAGCCGTGCGCGTCGATGAGTTCCAGTTCGTCCGCACTCACGCGGGCTTCACGCATCGCCGCGAGTATCGCTCGCGACGAATCCCGCCCCTGCGGCTGCGGGGCGGTCATGTGGTGACCGTCGACCGTCAGACCGAAGCCCGAGATTTCCCCGTACATGCGCGCTCCACGCGCGACGGCGTCATCGTAGCGCTCGAGATACAGCACGCCCGCACCCTCGGCCATGACGAAGCCGTCGCGGTCGCGATCGAAGGGCCGGCTCGCGTGCTCGGGGTCGTCGTTGCGCGTCGACATCGCCTTGATGACGGCAAACGCTCCGAAGATGAGCGGCGAGAGCGGCGCTTCCGCGCCACCGGCGATAGCAGACCGCACGTCGCCGCGAGCGACCGCGCGGAACGCCTCACCGATGGCAACCGCGCCGGCGGCGCACGAATTCGCATTCGCGACGTTCGGACCGCGAACGCCGAAGGCGAGCGCCACGTTGGTCGTCGAGCTGCCGCCGAAGACGGAGATCGCGAGCAGCGGCCGCACCGCCCGCGCACCGTGCGTGCGGAACGCATCATGCTGCGCTTCTGCGAACGCGAGACCGCCGAGCGCCGACCCGATCCACACGCCGACGTCGTCGCCGGCATCGTCAATCGTGACGCCTGCGTCGTCGAGCGCGAGTTGGGTCGCGACGAGCGTGAATTGTGCGAATCGCTCCGTCCGCCGGTAGACTTTCGCCTCCAAATAATCCCCGGGATCGAAACCGTCGACTTGCGCCGCTACGTGCGTGGTAAAGTCGCTGGGATCGAAACGCGTAATCGTGCCGACGCCGACGGTGCCGGCGAGCACCGCCTCCCAGAACGGGCGCACACCAACCCCGATGGGCGTGATGACGCCGAGCCCCGTCACGACGACGCGATGGAGTCCCGTCCCGTTCAACGCGCCTCCGCTTCCGCTAGCGTCTTCATGCGCGCGAGCGTTTTGTTCGCGACGTTACGTACGAAAAAATTACCGATGATATGCTCGCCGAACCAGTCACTCGCGAACGGAAAAGCAAATTTCAGCCGGTGCTCGATCGTCACGCGCGTTCCCGTTTCGGTCCGGTCGAAGCGCCAGTGGACGTCCATACCGCGCGTCCAACCGCGCACGTGACGGAACCGGATGCTCGGACCCTTCGGATCGTTCGTCTGTTCGGCCGTCCACGCGATCGGAATGCCGTCGCGCGTCGCTCCCATCTCGACGGTACGCATCGCCCCGTCGCTCGCCAGCACGCGCACGTACCGATAATGCGGCAAGAACTCAGGCCACCGTTCGGTCGCGGACGCGAGCGCGTAAATCGTCGCAGCGCATGCCTCGATTTCGATTTCGTTCGACGTGCGCGTCATACGAGCAAGCGTCCGACGAGCGCGGGGGAGAGCGCGCCTTCCGGCGGCCCAGTTCCGGCCAGCGCGCCGAGCAGCGTCGCTCCCAGTTCCGGATGACGGCGCAGTCGAGAAACGGCGCGGCTTGCGAGCAGCGGCACATCGACCAGGAGGTCGACGAGTTTGGTCAGACGGCGCCGCATTGCGAAATCGCGCTGCCGCCGCGCCGCGTACGCAGCCATCGTCGCCGCCTCTTCCGTACGGTTCCAAAACGCGGTCGCGATCGCGCCCGCTGCGTCGGCCGCCCCGCGCAGGGCGAGAAAGACGCCTTGTCCAGTGAAGGGGTTGAGGAAGCCGGCCGCATCGCCCACGAGCACGCACCCGCCCGCGACGACGGCAGAGACGTCGAAGGCGAGCGGACCGACCGATACGCGCGGCCCGATCCGCGCCGCACCGCTGAAGCTGCGGTGCCCGCGCGCGAGCGTCGCTGCCTTGCCGCGCATGCCTTCGTCGACGTCGCCGGCCCATGCGCCGAGATCGCGAGCGCGCACGACGAGCATGACGTTGCTGCGCTCCGCGCTCAGCGGATTGATGGCGAAATAGGCACCTGCGCCGACGTACATTTCGACGTGACCGTCCAGCTCACCGAACCCGCGGTAGTGGCCTCCGACCGCGAAGCGCGCGGTGCCCGCTTTGCTTACCGCAAAGCCGAGTTTGCGCGCGACGAGCGAACCCGCACCATCCGCGCCGACGACGAAGCGAGCGCCGATCGTGCGCCGATCCCCCGCTTCATCGCGGACGATCACGCCTACGACCCGCTCGCCGTCGCGAGCGAGGTCTTCGGCGTGCGCGCGAACGACGACCGCCCCGGCCGACCGCGCCGCTGCGAGCAGCACGTCGTCGAGTAACGCGCGCTCGCAGGCGAGCGCCGGCGTCGGAAATGGAAGCTCGATCGCTTCGGTACGCGGCGGTACGAGGCGAATGCCCGCGAGCGGACGCGCGACCTCGCGCACTCGGTCGCCGACGCCGAGCGCGGCGAGCGCGGCGACCGCTCCGCCACTGAGGTATTCGCCGCAGACCTTACGCCGCGGAAAGGTCTGACGCTCGACGATCGTGACGTCGATGCCGCGCCGCACGAGTTCCAGCGCGCACGCCGAGCCCGCGGGCCCCCCGCCGACGACGACGACGTCAGCCATTGTCGGTCAAGACCATCCGGAAAAACGGCGCGCGCGCCACGTGCGGGCGGCGCCAGCCCGCGGACGACGCGAGTGCGAACGCTTCGCGCGGCGTGTAGGCGCGCCGCACGGAAAGCGGTCCGTCATGCTTGGTCAGACGGTTTTTGGCGAGAAAACGCGCGAAGAGCGCCGTCGCAACGTATGCGACGTGCGAACGCACGAGATCGCAAACGACCGGCGTCAGCCCGGAGACGCGCCGTAGTTCGCGTAGCATCGCGACGGCGGCAGCGGGTTCGAAATGGTGCAGCGCGAGGTTACACGTCGCGATATCGAAGGACGCGTCGGAAAACGGCAGCGCCGCACCGTCGGCGCGCACGAATGCGAGCGCGGGTTCGTCACTGCTGCGTTCGCGTGCGATCGCGAGTATCGTTTCGCTGTAATCGAGCGCGACGATCGCGAGCGGCCGCTTCTGCAGACGCGCTTCGCGAAGCAACGCGCGCGGGATATCGGCGCTGCCGCAACCGACATCGAGCAATCGCATCGTGGCGCGCGTAAAGACCGCATCGAGCACGGGCCGCGTTCCGCCAAAAAAACGGTTCGCGCGCTCGATATCATCGAAATTCTCAGCGAGCTCGCGTGCGTCGACGCCGGGCTCGTCCATGAGTTCGGGGGCGATGACGCGGCGCATCGTTAAAGGCGTCCGCAAAAACGGCGACGGCGGACCGCCGGATATTCGTTAATTCTTGAAGTAGTCGGCGTTGATCTGCGTGTAATTCTTCCATTTATCCGGGACGTCCGAATCGGCGTAGATCGCTTCGACGGGACAGGCCGACACGCAGGCGCCGCAATCGATGCATACTTCCGGATCGATGAAGAGCATCTTCTCATCGTCACTGCCGTGGATACAATCGACGGGACACACGTCGACGCACGACTTGTCTTTGGTGCCGATACACGGTTCGGTGATGACGTAGGACATAACAGGGCGATATTGCGACTCGGGGGGTAGCGGTCCTTGCGACTTTTCGCCGTCCGCATGCGACGGCGGCTCGAGCGCGAAACGTATTGCCGATGCATGAGGTATGCTTTTAACGATGCCAGCGATTTGCGAAACATGCGGCCTCCAAGCCGCGACCGTACGAGATTTCACCTTACGCGACGGAACGTGGATCGAGGCCGAAGTGTGCGACGGGTGTGCCCGCCGTCGGCGCACGGCGATCGTTCCGTTGCTCGGTTCGGCGCTGGCGGCTGTGGCGCTGGCGGTCGGGACCACGTTCGCGATCGACCGTTTTCAGCGCAGTGAAAAAGGCTTGGGGAACGCCGACCCTCGGGAGTGGGCCAAGAACTTCCGTACGACCACGCCGACGCTTTCGAGCTATTCGCGCGACTTAACGGCCGCCGCGCGCGCTGGCGAGCTCGATCCCGTCGTCGGAAGGGATACCGAAATCGAGCGGGTCGTCGCGATCCTCTCGCGGCGTTCGAAAAACAACCCGGTCCTCGTCGGCGAACCCGGCGTTGGGAAAACGGCGGTGGTGGAAGGGCTCGCGCAACGGGTTGCGCGCGGCGACGTTCCCGCGAGCCTGCGCGAGAAGCGCATTCTCTCCCTCGCCCTCGGGCCGCTGGTGGCGGGTACGAAGTATCGCGGCGAATTCGAAGGCCGCATCAAACGCATCCTCGACGAAGTCAAGCGCTCTTCACGCGAGGTCATCCTCTTCATCGACGAGTTGCATTCGCTGGTCGGCGCGGGAGCCGCCGAAGGCTCGCTCGACCTCTCGTCGATGATTAAGCCCGAACTCGCACGCGGCGAACTGCAATGTATCGGCGCGACCACCTTTGACGAATATCGCAAACACATCGAGTCCGACGCCGCTCTCGAGCGCCGCTTCCAACCCGTCACCGTGGCGGAACCGACGATCGAGCAAACCGCCGACATCTTACGCGGCCTACGCGGACGCTACGCCGAGCATCACCACGTTACGATCTCCGAGGCCGCGATCGACGCGGCGGCCGCGCTCTCGGCGCGTTACATCGTCGATCGCTTCCTGCCCGACAAGGCGATCGATCTCATCGACGAAGCGTCGGCGTCAGCCGTGCACGCCGGGCGTTCCGTCGTCGAGGTGGCCGACATCGCGGCGATCGTCTCGAAATGGACGGGCATTCCGCAAGGCGCGCTAACCGAAGAACAGTCGCGTACGCTGCTCGCCCTCGAGGCGTCGCTGGCAAAGCGCGTCATCGGTCAAAACGCCGCGATCGCTTCGGTCGCACAAGCGATTCGGCGCGGGCGCGCGGGACTCAAAGATCCGCGCAAACCCGTCGGCGGCTTCCTTTTCCTGGGAGCGAGCGGCGTCGGGAAGACCGAACTCGCGCGGGCGCTCGCCGGCGAATTGTTCGGGACCGAAGATGCGCTGGTCCGCATCGATCTCACCGAATACACGGAGTCGCACACGGTCTCGCGGCTCTTGGGCGCACCGCCTGGCTATTCGGGTCACGACGAACCGGGCCAGCTCACGGAACCCGTGCGTCGCCGACCGTATTGCGTCGTGCTTTTCGACGAGTTCGAAAAAGCACACGGCGACGTCGCCGCGATCTTACTGCAAATTCTCGACGACGGCCGCGTAACCGATGCCAAGGGCCGCGCGATCGATTTCCGCCACGCCATCGTCATCCTCACGAGCAACGCCGAGCCGGCGGAACTCGACGCGTATCTGCGGCCAGAACTGCTCAACCGCATCGACGACGTCGTGCACTTCAACGCGCTCGGTGCCAAAGAGATCGAAGCGATCGTCGACTTGCAGATGCGCGCCGTCGCCGATCGTCTCGGCGCGCTGCACGTGTCGATCGTCCTCAGCGACGACGCGCGACACTTCCTCGCGATGGAAAGCTTGGCCGCCGGCAGCGGCGCGCGTTACGTCGCGCGCACGATCGCGAAGCTAGTTACGAATCCGTTGTCGACGGCAATCTTGGGCGGTACGATCAAAGAGGGCGCCGCGGCGCGCGTCGAGTTACGCGATGCGGAGCGCATCGAAGTCATCGCCGCGTAACGCTCGATCCGCCGTAGAACCGCGCGAGGATCGGCGCGAGCGGCGCCCCTTGCAGGACCAGCGTAACCAGTACGACGGCGAAAACACCATCGACGATCTCGGCACGATGCGGTAAGGCGTCCGGAAGAGCGAGCACGAGTGCCAGCGGAAGCGCGCCCCGCATGCCGGCGAGAAAGATCGTGGCGCGCGCGCGATTCTCGCGCGCGACGATAGCGGCGAGAATCGCACGTGCGAGCGCGAGGCCGACGATCGCAGCGACGACCAGGAGCGGTTCGTGGAATGCACGCGGGACGTCGATGGACAAGCCGGTCGCGAGAAAAATCGTAGCGTTGGCCAGAAACGCTAGCGACGTCCAGAAGCGGTCGACGTCGCCGCGATTGTCCATGTTCGCAACGCGATGCAAGAGCGCGCGCAGCGCGACGGCGGAAGCGGCGGTTGCGAAGATGCCGGAGAGTCCCAAGCGGTCGGCGACGAGATAGGCGACGTATGCGAGCGCGATCGTCGCGGTGACTTCGTGCTCCGCGGCGCTTGCGGAACGAAGCAGCCACCACAGCGGCACCGCACACGCCACGCCGACCGCGATCCCGAGGACGATTGCGGCAACGCCGTGCGCGATCGCCGGTGCGAACGCGAATGACGCGGCACCGGCGGCGGTCGACGCGATCGTGTAAAGAACCACGGCTACGCCGTCGTTTGCCAGCGACTCCGCTTCGACGAGCGTGGCCAGGGCGACCGGAACCGAGGCGTTTCGAAACGTCGCCACGACGGCGACCGGATCCGTAGCGGACACGATCGCACCCAGCAACAACGCCGCATCGAAGGGCAACGCGCGCGTGCTCGACACCAATGCCGCGACCAGGAGCGTCGAGAAGATCGTGCCCGGCACCGCCAGAAACGCGACGCGCACGAGTTGGCGGCGAAGCGAGTCGAGGTCGAGATTCCAGGACGCTTCGAAGACGAGCGGCGGTAAGAAAACGAAAAACAACGTCGGCCCGAATGTGAACGGCGGCCGGATGTGTGCGAGCGTACCGGCGAGTGCCCCCAGTGCGACCAGCAACACGGCGGCCGGAATAGCAACGCGCTGGGCTCCGATCGCGACGATCGTCGCGACCGCGAGCAGAGCGACGAATGCCGCGACGTCGGTAGCGATGCCGTTACCTTACAGTATCTTTTGAATGGCCTCTTCGATTTCGTCCGGCGCCATCTCGCCGAGGCGGTACGTACTCACTTTCCCGCGCCTATCGATGAAAATATGAATCGGCAAGCCGATGGCGCCATAGTCTTTGCCCATGTTCCCGTCGTCGAGTACGACGGGGAACGTCCAACGGTATTTCGTTGCAAAGCCGAGCGCTTTGGCTCTATTTTCCTGTTCGTTTACCCCGACGACCGATAGACCGCGTTTACGATATTTCTTGTAGATCTCGCCGACCGAAGCGGCTTCCGCGTTGCACGGCGCGCACCACGACGCAAAAAAGTTCAAGTACGCCGGCCGGCCGCGCAACTGTGACAAGGATAGCGCTCCGCCGTTCGCCTTGGGCAACGTGAAAGCCGGCGCGGTATCGCCCGCGTGCGGTACGGCAAGCGCGGGAACGGCAGGTACGGCTGCCAACGCGGCGGCGAACGCGACGATGCGGGCCACAGGAACCATGACGAATATCTCCTACGAGCTTTGAAACGTGGGGAAACGCGCGTATGTCGCGTCGTCGCGCATCTGCGCGAGCAAGTCGTCGACCGACGCGAACTTTCGCTGTTCGCGAACGAACACGAAGTCGCGCAAGATCAATTCTTCGCCGTAAATCGTGTGTCGGAAATCGAGCAGCCACGCTTCGATGGTCCGAACGGTCCCGGCGAAGGTCGGGTTCGTACCGATCGAAACCAACCCGTTGTAATCGCGACCGTCGTGGCGTCCGACGATCGCGTAAACGCCGTCCGCCGGAAGGGTCTTTTCCGGCGCGACCTCGAGGTTTGCGGTCGGGAAGCCGAGGTCGTGACCGCGCCCGGCACCAAGAGCGATGCGTCCCCGCAACGCGTAGCTCTCACCGAGCAGCCGGTTTACAGTCGTCATGTCGCCTCGAGCGAGGGCCGCCCGAACGCGCGTACTCGAGACGCGTTCGTCGTCGTCGGCGAGCGGTGCGACCGCGACGACGTCGATACCGCGCGGACCCAGCGTCTCGCGCGCCAGCGGCGCATCGCCCGTCCGGCCTCTACCGAAGCGAAAATTTTCGCCGATCACGAGCGCCCCGATACCGAGCGTATCGGCGAGCGCATCCGTACAAAACGCCCGGGCGTCGATGTTCGCGATGCGGTCGTCGAAGGGAACGAGAAACAATTCATCGACGCCGGCGCACGCGAGCGCATTGACGCGTTCTTCGACGGTCGAAATAAGCGGCGGCACGCGATCGGGACGCAGATGCGTCGCCGGATGATTGCGGAAGGTGAGCACGGCGGCGCGATACCCCGGCCGCCGCAATTGCAGCAGCCTTTTGACGATCTCACGGTGTCCGCGATGGAAGCCGTCAAAGAACCCGATCGCGAGGACGAGCGGGCGTGAGGTCGCCGGCGACTCTAGGTCGTGGTGGATTTTCATCGCCGCCGGCTAAACGAAAACTTTGCGCGGGGCGAGCAGTGCGCCGACCGCCTCCCCTACGCCGACGAGCGCACGCGTCGAATCCCGCACGAAGAGGTGTTTGGCCGCCGAGCCGGCCGGCAACGGCACGAGCCGGCCCGCGCGAAAGTCCGTTGCGCCGCGGCCGTCGAGCACGATCGTCGGAAACGGAATCACGCGTTCGGGTGCAATGAGCGCGGCTTGCGGGTCCGCTTCGATTTCTTCGAACGTCAAGCTTTCGTAGAGCACGAACGGTCCCGACGCATCGCGCAGGAGCGCACCCATGTGGGCGACCGTACCGATAGCCGTCGCGAGATCTTCGCACAGCGTGCGAACGTATGTGCCTTCGGAACAAGCCAGCGCCAGTCGCGCCGTCGGACCGTGCGCGGCGCACGCCGGATCGACGCTCAGTAACGTCAGGGCGTAGATGGTGATCTTGCGAGGGGGGCGTTCGACCGTTTCGCCGCGGCGCGCGATCGTATATAGCCGTTCGCCGGCGACATGCAACGCGCTGTACATCGGCGGAATCTGTTCGATTGCGCCGACGAAGGTCGGCAAGACCGCCTCGAGCCGTTCGCGCGCGTCCGGCGGAACGGGCGCCTGGCGCACGACGTCGCCGGCCGCGTCGCCCGTCGATGTGGCTTGCCCCAAAACGAGTGTGAACGCGTACGACTTACGGCGGTCTTCCATCAGCGGAATGAGGCGCGTCGCTTTTCCGAGCGCGAGCGGCAAAACGCCCGCCGCCATTGGATCGAGCGTACCGAGATGCCCGAGCGGCAATTTCGTGCCGCCAAAACGCGAATAGATCTTGCGAACGCGGACGCCGGCCTGCGTCGACGTCGGACCGGCGGGCTTGAAGAGGTTGACGAATCCGAGCATTACGGCCGCGAACGGCTTACAGACCTTCCGCCAGCAGCGCTGCGCGCACCGCAACCTTTGCATCGTCGACGCTTCCGACGAACGTCAGACCCGCCGCACGGTGATGACCTCCGCCGCCCAGCCGCCCCGATACCTGCTGCACGTTGACGCGCCCGTTGCCGCGCAAACTGACGCGCACGTCGCCGCCGTACGCTTTGAAGAGCGCCGCTACGTCGACCCCTTCGACGGAGCGCAAGTGCTGGATGATTTCTTCGGTATCTTCGCCGTCGGCTCCGGTCCGTGCGAGCATCGCTTCATCGACGAGCGACCAGCAATACTTACCATCCATCTCGAGTTGCGCGTCGGCGAGTGCGGCCCCGACGATACGGATCGCGGCGAATCGCTTGTTGGCGAAGATTTTCTCCGTGATCTCGCCCTTGTCGGCGCCGAGCTCGGTGAGTTCCGCCGATATCTGCAGCACCTCGGCCGTCGTGTTCGAATGCATGAACCCGCCGGTGTCCGTCATGATCGTCGTGAGCAAGCAGGTCGCGATTTCCGGCGTGATCGGGGCATCCATCGCGCGCAGCAAACGCAACACGCACGTTCCCGTCGAGCATTCGCTGCTCAAAACGTAATTGAGCGCGCCGAAGTGCGTGTTACCGAGGTGATGATCGATGTCGAGCACGTTCGCGCGCTCGAGCTGCGGCAGATACTCGCCGGCGCGGCCCGTATCGCTCATATCGCAGAACACCCAGAGCGCATCGGCCGGCAGATCGGGCGGCAACGCACGGGCGACGCGCTCGGCATCGGGCAAGAAGCGCAGGTTTCGTGGCACCGGGTCTTGCTGGAAATAGGCGACTTGCTTGCCCATCGCGCGTAAGGCGAGCCCGAGCGCGAGCCCGGCACCGAGCGTATCGCCATCGGGCTTCACGTGGCTAACGAAGACGAAAGCCTTTCGGCGCCGCAGTTCCGCGACGACTTCTTCGGTAGACGAGGCGCGCGTCTCGCTTTGAATCACTCGGTCACCGTACGATCCCACGCTCCGCTCGCGATGCGCGCGCGTTTGAGGCGCTGGACGACGATTGCAACGGCGATCGCACCGCCGAAACAGACAATGCTCGGACGTTTCTTATCCATGGTCGGCTCCCAATTGGTGTTCCCGTGCGAGCTCGTCGCCTTCGGCGGCCGCGTCAGCACGATCCCGTCCAGCGCGTTCCGGCGCGAGCGAACCTCCGCTAGCGGCGAGCACTTTGCTCAGCGCAATGGCCTTTTCAGTGCTGCGATCTTCGATGAACGAGAGCTCCGGCGTGTGCCGGAGCGCGACGGCATGACCGAGCTCGCCGCGCAGGTAGCCCTTCGCCGATTCGAGTGCCGTCATCGTCTGTTTTGCAACGTGGCGATCGCCGATGACCGAAACGAAGACTTTCGCTTTTTGAAGATCGTTCGTAATCTCGACGCGCGTGACCGTCGTGAAGCCGAGCCGCGGGTCTTTGAGTTCGGTTGAGATCAAGCGTGCCAGCTCCCGCTGTAGTTCGTGATCGATGCGCCCCATGCGCTCGCGTTTCATGTGAAGCCTTTCAGAATCGGGCCGCCCGCCGCGTCCCGGGCAACTCACGAAGAAGCATTCGCCAAGACGATGGGGTTTACGTTCCGCAGGCACGCACCTCGACCAAAAGGATCAGCGCGTCGGTCCGAACGCGTGCAGTCGGTCCAGACGAAGTACTAAGGTCGTCAGCATAGCGAGCGAGCGTACGGGTGCGAGGACGCTACGTCGTGCGATGCAACGAAAAGAAACGTGGTACGAGCCACGCTGCGAGGAGCCCCACGAGCGTGCCAAGCATCGTACCCAGGAACAAGATAGTCGGCAGATGCGCGATCAGCGTTGACTGATGGCCGACGTTGATCGTGACCCTGGCGAGATCGTTGCTCGCCATCACATTACCGAGTATGGATCCGACGACGATTCCCGACCGGGCGAGCAACTCGCGAACTCCGGCGCGACCGTACCGAAGCGAGAGACCCTTCCAGTGATGGCGCAAGCCGAGCGCCAGCATGACGCCTTGCACCCCGTAGCTGAGTGCGAAGAACGCGAAATAAATCCGCGACGCGACCGCACCTTCCTGAAGCGGACCAAAGTGCAAATAAAGTTGCAGTGAAAAGACCTGTAATATCAAGCTCGCAAGCGCGATAAAGTTCAAGGCGATCATCGTTCGAGTCGGACGAAAGTAGCGTTCGAACACGAGAAAGTTGATCCACCAGAAGCGTACGACGACGATGAACGACACGACGAACGCAAAGATGCCAACCGGTCGGACGACGAACTCGATCGCGTGCGTTGGAATAACCAGACTCAAACCGAGTTGCGCGAGACTGAAACCGATGATGATGTCGGAAAACGCTTCCAGGCGATGCGTCAAGCGCTCGCGGCGCCGCTCTTCTTCGGCAGCAGCGGGAACGCTCGCGTTGGAGGGGTCTCGTCGCATCTTCACGCCGGTCGCAAGGGTACGCTAGAGTGCGGCGACCTGGACGCACTGCGCTCCATGCGCTCGCGTTTCATGAGCGGACCTTTCGCCGCTTCCCCCGGGCGGAACTCCGGGAGCGACTCCACGCAAAAATACCGATCATCACGAGCATCGCGAGTGATTCGAGTGCGCTGTAGATGTCGTTGCGGATCAACCTCGGCCGGTTCCGGTCTGCCACGAGATCGGCCACTTCTCGCCCGAACAGTCCGAAAGCGATAGCCGCCCCGCCGATAATCAATGCGCGCCAGAGCCGATCCGTCGTCGCCGGTTCGGATTTAGGCACCGCCGCATCGGAACGCTGGATAATCGCCGTATCCAGCGCCGAAACGGAGCGGCGCACCCGGCGCCGCGCCTTTACCGCCCTCCTCGCTCTACGGCTCATCGCCGCAACCCGGCGGCGCCGGCGACCCAGCGCACGACGGCGCGATCGAGCCGAAACAACAGGATCGCCATCGCGGCGACGACGCTCAGCCCGACCCACGACGCGTGGAAGCGTAAAAATACGACGAACAGCACGGTAAGTCTTAGGGCGGTGGCAAGCCCGCGAAACATAGCGGTCACAAACTTTTGCAGAAACTCAATCCGTTCGCATAGCCGTGCGATCACATAGCCGAAGCCACGTATCTTCAGCACGGTGAGCCGCCGGAAAAAAGCCTTCGCGAAGCTTCACCTGGTTCGTCGCATCAAACGATCCGATCGGGCCTTTCCAGTCGGTTGGCCGGACCCGTGTCCCTTTATCACCGGATGCGCGCTCGCCAACGTACGAGCGCCACCATGCCGAGACCAATCGCCATGCCGAAGAGCACGGCGACGAAGAAATCGCCCGGCCCGCGCGGCGTCGTCCGGTCGAGCACGATCGCCGCGACGAAGGGGAGCATCGCGCCGATTGCCAGATGGCGGGTCGACGCAAAACGCAGCCGCGTAAAAATGGCGATCACGCGGGCGTCCCGATCGTTAGATGCGAGCTCGAGGCGCACGCTGCCGGTATAGCAGTGCACCCAAAATCATGTTGCAGACGAGGGCGAGCACACCACCAGCGCGATCCAGAAGTGTACGAGCGCGCCGAGCGGGTAGGCGGCTGTCCAGTTCTTGACGATGAAGCGCCAACATGAAAAGCGTCCGGCGCTCGTCCCCCGTCAGCAGGCTCACCCGCGATCACGTACCTCGAATGACGCGGCTGGACCGGAATCGCTCGCTAGCGCCGTCACGTTCGACCACGTCGCTATACAAGCGCCGGTTCCGGTGCCACGAGCTCCGACGCATAGGCCTCGACGATATCGCCGGCCTTGAGGTCGGCGAAGCGCGCGACTTGCACGCCGCATTCGTAGTTCTCGGCGACTTCTTTGACGTCGTCCTTGAAGCGCCGCAGCGATTCGAGTTCCGACTCAAAGATGACTGCCGAATCGCGCATGATGCGCACCTTGGCGTTGCGAGTGAGCTTGCCGTTTTGCACGTAGCAACCCGCGATCGTCCCGACCTTCGAGACTTTGAAGACTTCGCGGACTTCGGCGCGGCCCAAGATGATCTCGCGGTATTTGGGCGCGAGCATCCCGACCATCGCCTTCTTGAGATCGTTCTCGACGTCGTAGATGACGTTATAGAAGCGGATGTCGACCTGCTCGTTTTCGCTCAAGCGCTTGACCGTGTCGTCGGGCCGGATGTTGAATCCGATCAGCACGGCGTTCGAAGCGCTGGCGAGGTTGACATCGTTGGGCGTGATCGCGCCGACGCCGGCATAGATAACGCGAATGGAGACTTCGCCGCGCGAGAGCCCCTCGACGCGCGATCGTAGCGCCGCGACCGCGCCTTGGCCGTCGGCTTTGAGAATGAGGTTGAGCGTCTTATTGCCGCCGTTGGCCGGCGTCGCCATGAAGCTTTCGAGCGAGACGCGTGGACCATCCGTCGCGGCGATCGCCACGTCTTTACGTCGTGTCGAACGTTTGGCCGCCGCTTCGCGTGCGACGCGCTCGTCGGAGACGACCATCAGCGAATCGCCGGCACTAGGGACTTCCGAAAGACCCATGATCTCGACGGGAATCGACGGTCCGGCCTTCTTCACTTGTTTGCCGCGATCATCGACGAGGGCGCGAATTTTCCCGAACGCGCTACCGACGACGACCACGTCGCCCGTGCGTAGCGTGCCGTTCTGCACGAGCACTGTCGCGACGGCGCCGCGGCCCTTATCGAGGGCGGATTCGATCACGACGCCTTGCGCGCGGCGCGTCTTATTCGCCTTGAGATCTCTCAGTTCAGCCTCTAGCAGGACGGTATCGAGCAGCTGCTCGACCCCGTCACCGGAACGTGCCGAAACCGGCACCATTTCGACTTTGCCGCCCCATTCGACGGGCTGCAAGCCTTGCTCCGAAAGCTGCGACTTGACGCGATCGGGCGCCGCGCCTTCCTTATCCATCTTGTTGATCGCGACCACGATCGGAACGCCCGCGGCTTTGATATGGGAGATCGCTTCGAGCGTCTGCGGCATGACGCCGTCGTCGGCCGCGACGACGAGGATCGCGACGTCGGTCACTTTCGCTCCGCGCGCGCGCATCTGCGTGAACGCTTCATGACCCGGCGTATCGATAAAGGTGATCTTCTGGTCGTTGCGGTCGACCGTGTACGCGCCGATGCGCTGCGTGATGCCGCCCGCTTCGCCCGAAGCGACGCTGGCCGAACGGATCTTATCGAGCAGCGACGTCTTACCGTGGTCGACGTGACCGAGCACCGTGATGACGGGCGGCCGCGTAGAAAGCAGTTCGGGACGGTCCTCTTCCTGCTCGACGACGACTTCCTCGCCCGCTTCTTTAATGGCCGCGTTGAAACCAAACTTCTTGGCGACGTTCTGCGCGACCAGCGCCGGAATGTTTTGGTTGATCGTCGCCATCGTGCCCATCTTGATGAGCTCCTTGATGACGTCTTTGGCAGGAATGATCATCGAGGTTGCCAGCTCCTGAACCGTCAGGACGTCGGGAATCTCGATACTTTCCATGTTCGCGGTCGGCGAAGGCGCCTCGAATGAGCCGCCGTTCTTCTTGCGACGGCGCTCTTTCTCGAGCAGCATCTCCGTCTCGCGATCCTTCTTCGCACCGCTGCGGTCGACGCGTCCGCGCGGCCCTTGCGGACCGCGTGGGCCGCCGGAACTCGGGCTCGGGCCCGCACCGGGCGGCGTGAGCGGCGTACCGCCTTGGCCCAGTGGACGTGGCGTAAAGGGACGCGGTCCGCCGACACCGCCGGCAGGCGGGGTGAGCGGGCGGAAGGGACCGTTCCCCGCGGGCCGGCGACCCGGCGTCAGGGCTCCGGGAGCGCCGGGCGTGCCTGGCGTGCCGGGCAGGCCGGGACGCGGCGGCTGGCCCGGCAGCCCCGTCCGATACTGTTGGGGCGGGACGCCGGAATCGCCGGGACGCGGCGCCGGAACGGGGCGACCCGCTGGGCCCGCCTGCGGACTGGGGCTCGAGGAAGCCGCGATACCGTCGCCGGGATCGCTCGCTGGGACGACCGGGCGCGGCTTCGCGATCGAAGATTGACCCGTGGGAACGGGCCGCAGCTGCGGCACAGGCGAGCTATCGGCAGCTGCCGCAGGGCGCGGGCGCGGCGGCATCGGGGCGCTGCCCGGCATCGGGCGCAGCGGCTGACCGACCGGCCGCGGCGCCCCGACCAGGCGCGGGACCGGACCGCCGGCGGTGCGCGGCGCCGGGGTATTGACGACCCGGGGAACCGGGTTTACGGGCCGCGGAACGCTTCCGGTTACCGATGTCGAAATGGGCGCGGCGGCCGGCGACGCCGACGCGCCGGACTCGCTCTCGGGTGCAACGGGCGCGGACGTCGCCGGAGCGGCGAGGTCGGAAGAGACGGCAGGTTTTTTTAAAACCGGCGAGCCGGGCGCTGCAACGGCATCGACGGCCGCTTCGCCCACCGGGAGTTCGGCGACGGGCGCCGCAGCGGCTGCCGGCGACCCCGGTGCTTCCGCAACGGAGCCGTTTGCGGCAGGGATGGCGGTGGCCGGAGCTGCGTTGCCGTTGGCCGGCGCGGCTTTGGCGCGACGCGGAGCCGACGTGACAGGCTTGAGGGACGGCACCGGCGCCGTGGGCGCGGGCGCAGCGCCGGCAACCTTCACGGCGGGTGCCGCAGCAACAGCGCTGCCGTTCGTGAGCGGTGCGGCCGGCGGCGCGGAGGTCGGCGGCTCGGCGACTGCAGTCGCACCTGCCGATTTCGCCGCTGCGGGTTTCCCGGACGATCCGCCGAGGAGAACGCCGCGCACGAGATCCGCAATGGGAGGCTCGACGACGCTCAATTGATTTTTCGCTTCGAGACCGAGCCGGCCGAAGAGGCCGATCAATTCTTTCGAAGACAAACCGAGCTCTTTCGCGAGCTCGAAAATACGCACTTTACCGGTTGCCATATCGTCCTTCTCAAAACCCTCGCGCACGCTCGGAGGCTGCGCTCGGGGAAACCCTTTACTTCATGTATGTGTGCTCCGGCCACGCGGCCGCTCTGCTGGAATGCCGTTCTCTCCGCTCCGAACCGGCACGGGGAACCCATCTATTATACACGGCCCGTTCACGCTGGCAAAGCCACAACGCACCTCACGACTCCGCTGGGCCCCACGCCGCCGAGTTGGCCGCTACGCCCAAGCCCGGATACCGCTTATTTTTCAGCGCGCGCACCGCACACGACGGCGAACACAAATAGACGCCGCGCCCGGGCGTTCGCGACGATCCGTCGGGCACCCAAGCGCCGGCGCGGCGTACGAAGCGCACGAGCGAGAACTGCGGAGCACGAAGGCGGCAGCCAACGCACGTACGCGTCGGAATGTGTGGCACGCGTTATGCCTCGCCACCCTCGCGGTGCGCCGGATCGAACATCTGCCGCTTGAACTCTTCGAGCTTGCGAATGAGTTCCGGATCGATGGACGGGGCGCCATCGACGGGTTCCGTGCCTTCGCCCGCTTCTTCGCCTTCGACGTCTTCTTCGGGAACACCGACCGTCATGCGCTCTTCACGTTCGGCGAGATAGCGCGCGCGCGTTTCGTCGGCGTCGGCTTCGCTCGTGATATCGAGACGCCACCCGGTAAGCCGGGCGGCGAGCCGCACGTTCTGGCCTTCGCGTCCGATCGCAAGAGAGAGCTGGTAATCGGGAACGACGACGAGGCCGACGCCTTCGTCTTCATACAATTCCACGCTGAGCACCTTCGCCGGCGCCAGCGCGTTGTTGATGAAACTGACGATGTCGCTCGACCAGCGAATGATGTCGATCTTTTCGCCACGCAATTCGTCTGAGACGCTCGCGATACGACTCGATTTCGGCCCCAAACACGCTCCGACCGCATCGACTTCGGTGCGATGCGAATGCACCGCGACTTTGGAGCGACTGCCGGGCTCGCGGGCGATCGCCATGATCTCGACGGTGTTGTCCTCGATCTCCGGCACTTCGCGCTCGAGCAGGCGCTGCACGAGTCCTTCGGCCGCGCGCGAGAGCACGATCTGGGGACCCTTATTCGTCTTACGCACGTCGAGCACGAAGGCGAGGATACGATCGTTGATGCGAAAATTTTCGCGGGGCACTTGTTCGGAGAGCGGCAGCAACGCTTCCGCCTTGCCGAGGTCGACGAACATGTTGCGCTGCTCGTAGCGCTGCACCGTGCCGTTAACGAGATCGTGGAGCTTTTGGCTGTACTCGTTGAAGATCGTATCGCGCTCGGCTTCGCGGATTCGCTGTACGATGACTTGCTTGGCCGTTTGCGCCGCGATGCGGCCGAAATCTTTGGGCGTCACCTCTTCGTCGAAAAAATCGCCCGGCTCGTACTTCGAGCCCGCTTCTTTACGAGACACCTCCAGCTTCGGATCGACGATCTCGGCTGCGACGATGCGACGATGATAGACTTTATATTCGCCCGTATCCCGGTCGATCGAAACGATCGCGTTCGCTTCGGCACCGAAGTTTCTCTTGTACGCCGAAATCAATGCCGCTTCGAGAGCTTCCAGCAGCATCTCGAAGGGAATCGCCCGCTCGCCCTGGAGCAGACGCAGCGATTCGCGCAACGTCGGTTCGTCCGGGGAAACTTTCGTTTTCGCTTTGGCAGCCATTACGTTTCTCGTTTCTCCCGTTTCGCACGCCGCAGATCGGCGCGATAGTCGTACTCGACATTGGCGGATTTCACCATCTCGAGCGGGATGGGAAGTTCGCCTTGCTTCTGCGCTAGGACGATCGCGTTACCGCGAATCCCAAGCAAGAGCCCGCGGTGCGTGTATTCGCTCGCGATCGGCAGCGTCGTTTTAACCATCACGTTGCGATCGCGATAGCGTTCGAAATCGCTCGGCGCGACCAGCGGCCGATCGATGCCGGCCGATTGCACCTCGAGCGTGTATTGCGCAGGCTGCGCTTCCAACAAATCGCCCAGCCGCGCGGCGATCCGGCCGCACGTTTCGAGATCCACGCCGCCGGGGCGATCGACCGTGAGCGCGAGTTCCGTCGAACGGCCGCTGCGGCGCGCCCGCTGCGCGACGATTTCGAGCCCTTGAAAACCGTCCTCGAACGGTAGCGCGCGTGCCGCGCTTTCGAACGCTTCGACTAAACCCACGTGCCCCCGAACAACAACGAAGCGCGGGACAAACCCACGCTCTTCATATCGATACCCTACAGCTATGCTACCACGCTCGATGCCGTTTGCGCAACGAGCACGACCTAGCGAGGCGGCGGGGTCGGCAGCCCGGCCGGCGGCGTAAATTCGTCGCCCGCGCAGGAGCCGAACGTATAGCCGCCCTGCGGCTTCGCTCCGGGTTCGGGCGTTTCGACTTTCCAACCGGTGCAGATATCGATTCCGAAAAAGCGCTGACGCTTGACGATGTAGACGATCGACACGGAGTGGTCCAAGAGCGACCCGTGCTGGCGGACGACCCGCAGGACCCGCGCCAGCACCGACGGCGGCGGCGCGGCCGCGGCGTAGTACTCGCTGCGCACCGCCTCGATCGCAGCGTCGAGCGTGTTGGTGTAATGTTTGCTGGAATACGCGACCGGGTCGCCTTGAGGCAGCAGCGCGTTGAGCCGCCCGTTGAGCTTATCGATAGCGCCGTTATTCGCGTTACCAGCGGGGGCGGGGCCGGCGTCGGGCCGGTTGGCGATGACCGCTGGAGCGGAAACGGTGCTACGCTGCCCCGACTGCGCCCCAGCCGGTGCCGGGCGCGGCGCGTCCGCCGCGGGCCGGGCATCCAGCGCTGCCGGCGCCGTTCCACCATTCGCGGCTGACGAGCCGGTAATCGAAGTACGCTCTGGCGGAGCGCTCCCGGTCACGCTGGCACCGTGACCGGCCGTCGAAACGGCTGCCGAGGGACGTGCAGCGAGAATCTGCCCCGAAGCGGGAGCGGGAGACGATGACGGGCGGGCGAGCTTCGCAGGTGCGATTGCAGCGTTCGTCGGCGGCGCCTTTATGGGCGGCGCGGTCGCCGACGCGGTCGCCGGGGCGGTCGCCGGCGGCGCGGTCGCCGGGACCGTCGCCGGCGTCGGCACCGGCGCGACGGTGGGCCGGGCCGTGGCGGCTGGCGCCACCGTGGCCGCGGGGAGAGGCTGCGGCGTTACCGGCCGCAGCGTGGGGGCGAGCGTGGGAGCCACGGTGGGGCGCACGGGCAGCCGCAGCGTCGGCGCCGCCGCTGGGGCGGGCATCGGAGCAGACGTCGCTACGGCCGTGGGAATACTGGTCGAAGCTTCCGCGGGATACACCCGCGGAGTGTGCGTCGGCACGATCGTCGCAGCGGACGTTGGCAGCACGCTCGGCCCTGGGGTCGCCGCCTCGGTCGGTTGTGGCGTCGCAGGAAGCTGCGTCGGCTCAGGCGTTATCGGCGGCGTGAGGGCGACGATGCGCTGGGCCGCCGCCGGCGCGTCCGGCACGATCTTTGCGAGCTCGGGGCGCCGTTTCGTCGCGTGCGCGGGACGGAGCCGCCTGGCCCGACGGTGCGGCGCCTTTGACTTACCAACGCGAGGAACAACGAGGGCGGCGAGCGGGCGCGCTGTACGACGCTTGGCGGCCGGCTTCGCTCGGGAAGTTTGGGGCGAGAAGGAGGCTGCCGCCAGGGGCGTCCGGTGGGCGGCCGCAGGCACGTCGCTCGTCGTCGAGCTGCGCACGAGGGGACGATCCTGCGTTATAGCGACCGTTTCGCCCACCCGTTCGGATGCCGTGCCGCCGGATGGTGCGAGCGCCCGGATAACGAAGAAAGCCCCGACGATGAGATGGACGGCGAGCGAAAGCAGATACGCGGCGACGTAGCGGCGGCGTTCCGCTTCGGCATCGCGACGACGTAGCGAACGCATGGAAGGCACCATTCGCGCAAGGCCCGCCGCACACTTCAGTCTAACGCGACGCGACGTGCCGATGGAACGCCCGCGCAAACGAACCAAAATCGTCGCGACGATCGGGCCGGCATCGCGAACGCCCGCGGTCCTGCGTTCGCTCGTGGATGCGGGCCTCGACGTGGCTCGCTTGAACTTCTCGCACGGCACCCATGCCGAGCACGGCGAAACCATCGCCGACCTGCGGCGCGTGGCGAGCGACACGGGCATTTCGCTCGCGATCCTGCAAGATTTGCCCGGCCCGAAAGTTCGCACGGGCCCGCACGCCGGCGGCGCCGATTTTTTTCGCTTGGAAAACGGCGCCCAGTTTTTCCTCTCGACCTCGCCCGTCGCGGGCACGAACGCCGGCGTATCGGTGAGTTACGCGGGCCTCGCGCGCGACGTGGAGCCCGGCAAGCGCATCTACCTGGCCGACGGCGCGATCGCGCTGCGTATCGTTTCCGCCGCCGGCAGCCGCATCGAGACGCTGGTAGAAGTCGGCGGCGATCTGCGCGCCGAGCAAGGCATCAACTATCCCGATGGGACGCTCGGCATCGACGCCGTCACCGACCGCGATCTCGAGCATCTCGCGTTCGGTTTGGAAGCCGGCGTCGACTGGGTTGCGATCTCGTTCGTCAAGAACGTCGAGGACGTTCTGCGAGTAAAACGCTTTATCGCCGAGCGCGGAAAGAACACGCCCGTCATCGCGAAGATCGAAAAGCACGAAGCGCTCGACGTCATCGACGATATCATCGCGGCCGCCGACGGGATAATGGTCGCGCGCGGCGACCTCGGTATCGAGATTCCTCTAGAACGGGTTCCGCTGCTACAAAAAGATCTCATCGCGCGCGCAAATCGCGTATCGAAACCCGTGATCACCGCGACACAAATGCTCGAATCCATGATCTCCGCAGCGCGTCCTACCCGTGCCGAAGCGACCGACGTCGCCAACGCCATCATCGACGGCACCGACGCCGTCATGCTATCGGGCGAAACCGCGCGCGGTGCCTACCCGATCGAAGCGCTGCGGACGATGGCGACGATCGCGCGCGAGGTCGAGGTGGACTATCCGCACGAAGTCCTGCGTTTCCGCCGTATGGCACACGCGAACCGTTCGATCGAAACCACGATCGCGGAAGGCGCCGCGCAGATGGCCGAAGAGCTCGAGTTACGCTACATCGTTACCGGCACGACGACGGGGAACACCGCGCGCCATATCGCGTCGTTCCGGCCGCACGCGAGCATCATCGCGATGACCCCGATCCCCGAAGTCGCGCGGCGCATGTCGCTCGTCTGGGGCGTGGACGCGATCCTGGTCGACTCGTACCGCTACTTCGAATCGCTCATCGACATCGTCGAATCGCGCATGCTGCGCGACAATCTCGCGCGCCCCGGTGAGACGATCGCGATCACCTCCGGGATGCCCGTCGGCGAAGGCGGCACGAACGTTCTCAAACTGCACCCGCTGCCGTAACGCAGCGCTCCGGCGACGCCGTGAGATCGATACCGCAAGATGCGAGGTCGTCCAGCATGCCGCTCGCGATCGCGTCCCACGTTGCCGCGCGCACCTTCCTCTGGATTCGCCGATCGCGCTCGGCATCGGGGGGCGGCAGCGCGCGCAACGCCGCAACGAACCCTTGCCGCGTGACCTCGACGCGTACGACGTCGCCGAAATCTTCGACGACGTCCGGCACGGCGGTACTGACCACGGGCAAGCCCGCCGCAAGGTATTCCAGGGTTTTTGTCGGTGAGATGTTGTGCGTGTGCACATTGATAGCAAACGGCATCAATGCCACATCGAAGCCGGCGAGCAGCGCGGGAAGTTCATCGTACTCGGCCTTTCCGAAGTAGACGATGTTCGGGCGTTGCGGCAGCGTCTGGGTCGCAATCTTGACGACCGGACCGACCATGACCACGAGGGCATCGGGTCGTGCGTCGGCGATGTCGGCCACGAGCGCGAGATCGAGACGTTCGTCGATCACGCCGATGTAGCCGAAGATCGGGCGGGATCCGAGCGCGCGTAGGCGCGGATGGGGCGCGAGCTCGAGCGCTTGCGCGAAGTGCCGGGCGTCGACGCCGCTCGGATAACAGCACGCCCGGACGGCTCGTGAACGAACGCTTCGGAAGAGCGATCGGCCGCCGGCAAAGGTAAAGTCCGCACGCGTCAAGAGGGCGTTTTCCCGCTCCGCGGTGCGCCGATCGGCCCCGGCGAAGGCCGCCAGCTCGTCCATCTTATCGTAGACCAGCGGCGCGCCGGCGAAGGCGTCGGCAAGGTCGAGCATCATCGGGGTATACAGCCACACCAGCGGCCGCCGGCCCGCGGTCAACGAACGCACGACCTCGACGACCCGCGCGTCCGCCACTTCTGTCGAAGGCTGCGTCCGGTGCGGGGTCACGATCGTTACCGCGCCGGCCCGAACGACTGCCTCGAGCTCGGACGATGCGGCGACCGGCTCCTCGAGAACGATGACGGGCACGTGCCGGGCAAGGCGCGAGAGGATGTGGTTCGGGCGCTGCCAGACGCCGCGCCAGCGTAGGTGCAGGCCGGTGACGATCGTGTCGACGTTTCGACGCGGGGCTGACATCGCGTGACATCCTCCGTGAAAGGCCGCGTGGCAGGGCCGCGGCGTGGGTAGTACCTCGCATACCCGCTCGTTAGAGCGTTCAGGCACTTCGTTCTTCTACTGGAGAGAATTAGCGTTGTACGACTACCTCGTCGTCGGAGCCGGACTGGCAGGCAGCACGATCGCCGAACGCCTCGCAAGTCAATTCGGTGCCACGGTATTGGTGATCGACAAGCGTTCGCACGTCGCCGGCAATACACACGACCCGCTCGACCGGAGCGGCCTTCGCTACCATCAATACGGGCCGCACATCTTCCATACCAACAGCCAGCACGTCGTCGAATATCTCAGCCGCTTCACCCGCTGGCGACCGTACGAACATCGCGTGCTGGCGCGAGTCGACGGGCAGTTGCTGCCGATCCCGATCAACCGCACGACGATCAACGGGTTATACGGACTCGCCCTCGGCGACACCGAAGTCGGCGACCTGTTACGAGCGCGCGCCGAACCGTTCGCGCGGATCGAAAACTCCGAGCAGATGATCCTCTCGCGCGTCGGGCGCGAACTCTACGAAACGTTCTTTCGCGGCTATACGCGCAAGCAGTGGGGGCTCGATCCCTCCGAACTCGATGCGATGGTTTGCGGCCGCATACCGACGCGCACGGGTGACGACGACCGGTATTTCACGGACTCCTTTCAAGCGATGCCGACACAGGGATATACGGCGATGGTAACGGCCATGCTCGCACATCCGGCCATCGACGTCGTACTCGATTGCGATTTCGCCACGATCGCCGATCGGGCGCGTTTCAACCACGTCATTTACACCGGGCCGATCGACGAATATTTCGACTACAAATTTGGGAAGCTGCCGTATCGTTCGCTTCGCTTCGAATTCGAGACGCGCGATGTGGCCTGGGCGCAGCCGGTGGGTTGCGTCAACGAGCCATCGCCAAGCGTTTCCTACACGCGAACGACCGAATACAAGCACCTTACGGGACAAGACCATCCCAAGACGATCCTCTCGCGCGAATATCCATGTTCGCACGGGGACCCGTACTATCCGATTCCGCGGCCCGACAATCGCGAGTTGTATCGCAAGTATGCGACGCTCGCCGAAGCTGCGCGAAGGGTGACGTTCGTCGGACGGCTCGCCGAGTACAAATATTTTAATATGGATCAAGTCGTCGCGTCGGCACTCGCGACGCTGGGCGAGCTTGCGAAGACGGCAGCCGTTGCTTCCTGAATTGTGGGCGTCCCCCGAGGCGACCATCGCACGAATCGATGCGACCAGAGTTCGCGATCAACTCGCCGAGACCGGACACTTGCAGCGCGAGGACGATATCGCTCGGATCGCGTCCCTGGGCGTGGCGGCCACTCGTTATCCGGTGTTGTGGGAACGGGTCGCGGCAACGGCACCCCACGAGCGCGACTACACTTGGTCCGATCGACGCCTACGCGCACTCGCCGAAGCGGGGGTGGAACCGATCGTGACGCTACTGCATCACGGCAGCGGCCCAACCTGGACCGGTTTGCTCGATCCGCGCTTTCCGGAACTCTTCGCCGAGTATGCGGCCGCGACGGCGCGCCGCTACCCGTGGGTGCGACGCTGGACACCGATCAACGAACCGCTGACGACGGCGCGTTTCGCGACCCTGTATGCGGCATGGTATCCAAATCTTTTTTTCGACGACCGCTCGTTCGGACGTGCCGTCGTTAACGAAGTCCGGGCGATCGCGCTCGCCTGCGAGCGGATCGCGGACGTAAACGGCGAGGCGAAGTTTTTGCTCACCGAAGATCTTCAAAGCTTTACGGCGGCCGACGAAGGCGTGCTGTCCTACGTCACGCACAAGAGCGAACGCATGTACCTCTCGTGCGAATTGCTGCAGGGACGCATCGTAGACGGGCATCCGATGCACCGCTACCTTACGAACGAATGCGCGATCCCCGAAAGCGAACTCGCGTCGCTGGCGCGTAATCCGCGACCGCCCGACGTCATGGGTTGGAATTATTATCCAAACTCTGAACGACGGCTGGAAAGCGATGGCGAGGGGCACCGCAACCTGGCGGTCGTCGACCTCGAGCCGGAACGGCTCGCGCTGGAACCGCTGCTGCACGCCGCGTACGCGCGGCTCGGGTTGCCCTTCGCGCTTTCGGAAGTGCACGTTCTCGGCAACGAAGCCGAACGGGCGCGCTGGCTGCTCCAGCGGCTCGACGACGCGCTCGCCGCTCGCGCCGGCGGCGTCCGGGTCGTCGCGTTCGGGGCCTGGGCGGCATTTGGAATGGTCGACTGGACGTCACTCCTGCGCGGCACCGAGCGCTTTCGTGAAGATGGCATCTACACGTTCGCCGGTCCCGACGGAACGCCGCAGCCGACGCTGGTCGCCGACGTCTTGCGGGAACTGAGCGCCGGGCGGATACCGGACAAGCCGCCCGAGGCCGCCTGGTGGGAGCGCGATCGCAGCGTCGCCGCGTAGCAGCGCTCGATCGCGCGCGCAGATTGCGGCCTTCGTCGCGCGGGCGGCCTCGACGACGACCACCGATAGACCCGAGATCACACTAGGGGGTGCCATCGCCGATACACATACACGCACGCATGTCGGTCGTATCGGCGGAGGTCGGGAGCGTCGGCTACGCAGGTGCGACGGCACTGCCCAATTTCTTCGCACGCACGTCGCCGACGAGCGTCTTCGCATGATCGAGTGCGACGCCCGTGACGCTACCCGAGAGCATGCGAGCGATCTCATCGAGTACGTCGCCTTCCGCATCGAGCGGCACGAGTTCGACGATCGTCGTGCCGCGGAGTTCTCGTTTCCGCAGCGCATAGTGCCGATCGGCCCACGACGCGATCTGGGCGAGGTGCGTCACGCACAGCACTTGCGCCGTGCGCGCGAGGGTCCCGATGCGGACGCCCACCGCTCTCGCCGTCGCGCCGCCGATGCCCGCGTCGATCTCGTCGAACACCAGCGCCGTGCGTTCGCGGCGATCGGCGAGCACGACGACGAGCGCGAGCAGCACGCGCGCTAACTCGCCACCCGAAGCCGCGCGCGCCAGTGAGCGCAGCGCTTCGCCGGGATTGGGCGCGAGCGCGAACTCGACGCTTTCGCCGCCGTGCGGACCGATCTCGGTCGAAGCTTCGAGCACGACCGCGAAGCGAGCGGCCGGCATCGCAAGGCCGGCGAGCTCGGTCGCGACGCGCTGCTCGAGCGCACGAGCTGCCTTGACACGCAGTTCGCCGAGCGCACGTGCGTCCGTTGCAAGCGACGTACGCGCGGCCGCGAGGCGCGCACGGAGCTCGCTCTCGTGCGCGTCGCGCGAGCTCTCGCGCTCGATCGTTTCGCCGAAGCGTTTTCGGGTCGCGAGCACGCCGGCGAGGCTGCCGCCGTACTTCTTTTTCAGTTTCTCGATGAGGTCCAGTCGCGCCGCCGCAGCTTCGAGTTCGCTCGTATCGAGGTCGGTTTCGTCGAGTTGGCGCGCGAGCGCGATCGCAACATCGTTTGCGTCGTTCTGGACCGTCGCGAGGCTTGCAGCGAGCGCCTCGAGCGTTGGGGAAAAACGCGCGATCGCAGCGACGCTCGCCGCCGCGGCTCCGAGTGCTTCGAGCGCGGGCGCTTCACTGCCCGCGACCGCTTCGTGCGCGCGGGCGAGGGCGGCTCTGATCTTCTCCACGTTGCCGAGATAATCGCGCCGCTCGCGCACCGTCTCGTCCTCGCCCAGAGTCGGCGCCGCGTCGTCGATCTCACCCGCGGCGAAGCGCGCGAATTCGAGCTCCGCGAGCGCGCGGCCGACGTCGTCCGCCCGCCGCTCCACATCCGCCGCGAGCGCCTGCGCGCGCGCGTACCCGCTCGCCACGAGCTCACGTTTGGCGAGCGCGCTCGGACCGGCGAAGGCATCGAGCACGTCGAGCTGATAGGTGCGCGAAAGCAGACGCTGCTGCTCGTGCTGGCCCACCGCATCGAGCACGAGCGCGCCGATCGCGCGCAACTGGCTCGCCGTCGCGAGGCGGCCGTTGACGCGCGCCGACGACTTGCCGGCGGAGGTCATGTCGCGCACGAGGATGACGCTCTCGTCGTCGCCCTCGGGCTCGAACCCATCCTCGCTCAAACGCGCGCGCAGCGCATCGTCGAGTTCGATGGCAAGCGTTACACGCGCGCGGTCGGCACCGGAACGGACGATGTCGGCCGACGACCGTTCGCCCAGCGCAAAGGCGAGCGCGCCGAGCAGCATCGTCTTTCCCGAACCCGTCTCGCCGCTGCACACCGTGAAACCATCGGAGAACTCGAGCGATGCGCGCGCGATGAGTGCGAAATCTTCGATCTCCAAACTCGCGAGACGCACGCTAGATATCCTTGACCGGTGCGTTCCAGCGTAGCTTGCCCTCGAGCAGCGCGAAGAAATCGAGCGGTTCCCGGCGCGCGAAACGCACTCTGTGCGGGTACCGCGTAACGGTTACGCGTTCGCCGGGGTGAAGCGTATCGACGACTTGACCGTCGGCTTCGAGCGCGACGCCGCTGGTTTCCGCATCGCAGGCGATGACGACGGTCGAGGATGTCGGCACGACGAGCGGCCGCGAAAAGAGCGTATGCGGCAAGAGCGCGGTGACGACGAAGGCATCGACGTCGGGCGCGACGATCGGGCCGCCGGCCGACAACGAATAGGCAGTCGACCCCGTCGGAGTCGCGACGACGATCCCGTCGGCAGGCACGTGCGCGGCTTCTTTGCCGTCGATGTAGAGGCCGAAAGGCGTCATGTGGGGGGTCGTGCGGGTGACGACGACGTCGTTGAGCGCGAAGTGCGTGCGGCCGTGCGTGACGACTTGCAGTGCGGTGCGCTCGTCGATCTCGAAACCCGCTGCGAAGATTTGGGGGAGCCGCGCGAGCGCGGGATCGCCGCCGTCCATCTCGGTAAGAAAACCGAGCCGCCCGGTATTGATGCCGAAGAGCGGAATCCCGTGTGGCGCCGCGAGCTGCGCCGCGCGAAGCAGCGTCCCGTCGCCGCCGAGCGTGACGAGGAGCCGGGCGTCGGTGAGTTGCGCGCCAGGGCTCGCGAGGTGCAACTCGCGCTCCTGTTCGGCGGCCAAGGCGACCACATAACCCGCATTGCGGATCGTGGTCGCGATCGCGGCCGCAGCGGCGCGCGCGGGGGCGCGAAAGAGGTCGACGTAGAGTGCGATCGTGCCGCAAACCGGCAGCGCATTCACCCGGCGCGTACCGCGGCGCTGCCCGCGAGCGCGTGCTCGATCGCGAGGTCGTCGTAGGGCGTTCCGGCGCGGCGGACGAGTGCGAAGAACTCGACGTTACCGGCCGGCCCGACGAGGCGGCTCGTGGCGAGCGCCACGGGCGTGAGCCCCAGGCGTAGCGCGCCCGCGCGCATCTCGCGCAGGATCGCGCGATGCACGGCGGGATCCCGCACCACGCCGCCGCCTCCGAGGCGCTCGCGTCCCGCTTCGAATTGCGGTTTCACCAGCGCGACGATCGACGCAGCGTCGCGGGTGGCGAGAAAAGCGCGCGTGCGATCGAGCATCGTGACGACGGAAATGAAAGACGTATCGATCGTTACGACGTCGAATTGCTCGCCGAGCGTCCCGGCCGGGATCAACCGGAAGTTCGTGCGCTCGACGATCCGAACGCGCGCGTCGTCGCGCAGCGCGACCGCGATCTGACCGTACCCGACATCGAGCGCCGTTACGTGAGCGGCCCCGTGCTGCAGCAGGCAGTCCGTAAAACCACCCGTCGACGCGCCGACATCGAGTGCGCGGGCGCCCGCGACGTCGAGCGCAAAATCGGCGAGCGCGCCTTCGAGTTTTTCACCCCCGCGGCTCACGAACGGACGCGCGCGTTCGACGTCGATTGCGGCGCCCGACGCGACCGACGTACCGGGCTTCGTGGCTGGGTTTCCGTCGACGCGTACGCGTCCCGCAATAATCAGCGAGCGCGCGCGCGAACGCGTAACGCCCGCGCGTTCGGCGACGGCCTCATCGAGCCGCCGCGCCGCTCGTGCCGCCATACCTACAGATCCGGGTCGGCGTCGCCCGGGTCGCCCGGGTCGCCGGCCGGCCGTACGAATGGCGCCGGAGCGCTCGCGAGCTTCACAGCTGCCGGTGCGGCGCCCGCGGCGGTCGCCTCGATGGAAGCTTGCGCATCTTTGAGCAGCGCCTCGCAGCGTTGTGCGAGCGTCTTGCCCTCTCTGAAGAGCGCGACCGACTCGTCGAGACCGACGCTTTCGCGTTCGAGCTTCGCGACGATATCCTCCAGGCGTTTGAGCGCCGCTTCGAATTCACCCGATACGCTAGTTGCCATCCGTGTCTTCCCGTTCGACGCGCGCGCAAAGCGTTCCGCGAGCGAGCTGCGCTTCGATGCGCTCGCCGGCGGCGACGTGGGCCGGATCGCTCACGACCGAGCCCCCGCACGTGACGATCGCATAGCCGCGTTGCAAAATCGCTTCCGGATTCTTACCGTCGAGATGCGCGTAGGCGAGTGCGAGCGCTTGGGCCGCTCGCGTCGCAGTTGCGCGTGCTGCAGGTTCGAGCCGAACGGCAGCAGCGCGAACGTTACGACGCGCGCCCTCGAGGCGCGTACGTGCGGCGGCATCGAGCCCGAGGTTAGCCGCATGCAGACGGCGCGCGCGCTCGGCGAGCCGACGGGTCGGGTCGTGAACGTCGAGCCGCCGTCCGAGCGCGCGGACGCGATCTTCCCGGGCGCGCAGTGCGATGCTCGCGGCGCCGCCCAGGCCGGACGAAGCGGCGTCGACCCGTTGCCCGAGCGGTGCGAAGAAGAGACGCGTATCGGCCAGTTTGGAGCGCACGAGCGCGGCGGCGAGCCGCGCTCGAATCCGTTCGAGCCGGAGGTCCAGCGTGCGCCGCGCACGACGGGCCTGGTCGTCGATGCGCGCCTCCAGCGTGTGAAGTTCGAAACCCACCGCGTGCGCGGCTGCCGACGGCGTCTCGACGTGTACGTCGGCCGCGAAGTCGCACAGCTGCTGGTCGGCCGTATGTCCGATCGCCGAGATCAGCGGATGCGCGACGCGCGCGACCGCGCGCACGACGCGCTCGTCGCTGAAGGTAAAGAGATCTTCGAACGATCCGCCGCCGCGCGTCAGCACGATACAATCGACATCGGCGCGCGAAGCGCGAGCGAGGGCCGCGCAAATTTCGTCGGGAGCGTTCGGCCCCTGGACGAGGGTCTCGAACCAGAGCACGCGGACGTGCGGGGCACGATCGCGGAGCTTTTTCACGAAATCGAGCGCGCCGTTGGCCGTGCGCGACGAGACGAGCGCGACGCGAAACGGAAAGGCCGGCAGCCGCCGCTTGCGCTCCGCAGCGAACAGACCTTCGGACTGCAGCTTTTTCCGGCGCGCGTCGAAGAGCGCCGCAACGCTGCCGATACCCTCGATCTCGAGCGCGCGAACGGATAGTTGGTACGTGCTCTTCGCGTCGTAGGTCGACACGGCTCCGCGCACCACGACCGCGATACCGTTCTGCACGGGCGGAAAGCGCGCCGCGTCGCTTCCCCAAGCGAAGGCGGCGATAACGACCTTGTCTTCTTTGAGGTCGAAATTGAGGTTGCCGCTCGGCATCGTCCGCAGGTTGGAGATCTCCCCACGCACCGAGACGTCGCGCAGGTTTTGATCGGCTTCCACTTTTCGTTTGAGATAATCCGCGAGTCGCTTGACCGTGACGACACGGGTCGCTGCGGCCGCCGGCGGCGTCACCGCGATGCCGGCGTCGGCTCGTCCGGCGGCGGAGCGGTCGCATCGGGAACCGGCGTTGCCGCGGCCGCTTCGAGCGACGCGGGCGTCCGGCCGCGGACAACTGCGCTGCGCGAAGCACGCGTGGCGGAAACGACCGACCCCGTGACGATCGCCCGTTGCGCAGCGGAGCGTCCGATCCACGCGGAGATCGCGTTGCCCTGCGCCCGGCTCGCGATCGCATCGGGCGGCGGTCCACTGGGGAGCGGGGCCTGCACGCCGGGGGTCGGGCGTGCGCTGCGCGGTACCACCGGCAGGGCGTTCACCTGCGAATAATCGGTGGGCGGCAACATCGCGGCGATCGGCTCGGCCGCCGCCGGCGGCGTGTCGATCTGCGCGCGCCGCCGTCCGTAATATCCCGCGCTCGCGCACGAGCCGGCGGGTTCCGTGCCGTCGAGGAAATATTCGAACTTCGTCGGTTCGCCGCAATATGCGAGTTTCCGAACTTCGGTTGACGGAAAGACGAAATCGTGTTTCGCGACTTTGACGAGCGCGTTCTTCATGAAGCGGGCCCACGTCCGAGCCGGAACGTTACCGCCATAGGATTCGCGCATGCGTGAGTAATCATCGTTGCCGAGCCAAACCGCCACCACGAGATCGGGCGTGAAGCCGACGAACCAGGCGTCGCGGAAATCCGATGTCGTGCCGGTCTTTCCGGCGGCGGGTCGCCCGATATCCGCATTGGGGAAGCCCGTGCCTTCTTTGATGACGCCGGCGAGCATCGACGACATGAGATACGCGGTGCCGGCGCTGACGACTTCGGTCTCCTGCGGTACGCGATTATCCAGGAGGTCCGTCCCGAGCGAATCGCTCACCAGCCGCAGGGGCGAGGGCTCGATGTGAATGCCTTGATTTGCGAGGGTCGCGTAGCCTGCGGCCTGATCGAGCGGAGAAAGCACGGAGCTGCCGAGCGCCAGGGAAAGGTTGGCCTCGAGCGGTGCGCGCACGCCCATCCGATGCGCGTACTCGATGACGCGGTCGACGCCGACTTGCTGCGCGAGTTTGACCGCGACGACGTTACGCGATTGGGCGAGGGCGTAGCGCAGCGTCACGCCGCCCAGGAAACGGAAATCGTCGTCCATCGGACTCCAGCGCGTGCCGTCGCCCATCGGGTAGGAGACGGACGAATCGTCGACGATCGAAGTGGGCGGCATACCGCTATCGATGGCGGCCGTGTAGACGTACGGCTTGAACGACGAGCCCGGCTGACGCAACGCCTGCCAGGCGCGGTTGAATTGGCTCTTGAGCGTGAAGCCGCCCGCGCCGCCGACCATCGCGACGATTTCGCCCGTCTGCGGCCGGATCGCGACCAGCGCCGCCTGATGCGCGTTGATGCCCTCGTTCACGGCGCGACCGACGCCCCAGTCGACGGCCTCTTGCGCGAGTTTCTGTAGATGCGGATCGAGGGTCGTGTCCACTTCGAGCCCCCCTTCGTTCACCGCTTGCGCGCCGAAAGTCGTATCGAGCACGTGGGTCGCATACGTCGTAAAGTAGGGATACTTGAACGATTGTAAGCCGGTTAACCGTTCGGGCACGAGCCCGAGCGGCGCAACGAAAGCGTCGGCCAGCTGCCTCCGGGAAATGTAACCGCTCGCGTGCATGCGTTCGAGCACGTGATGCTGACGCTCGAGGGCGTGTTTGCGATTGACGTACGGTGAATAGTCGGAGGGCGCGGCCGGGAGGCCGGCGAGCATCGCGCTTTGGGCGATCGAGATCCGGCCGACGCCGGTTCCAAAATAGGTATGCGCCGCGGCTTCGATGCCGTAAGCGCCGGCGCCGAAGTAGATCAGATTGAGGTAGCGTTCGAGGATTTCGTCTTTGGTGTAATACCGCTCGATCTCGAACGCCAGAAGCGCTTCCTGAATCTTGCGCGAGATCGAGCGTTCGTTCGAAAGGAACAGCGCGCGGGCGAGCTGCTGCGTGATGGTGGAGGCACCCTGAAGCCGTTCGTGGCGGTAGTCCGCGAGCGCGGCGCGAGCGATACCGGTGAAATCGACTCCATGATGTTTGTAGAAATTATGATCTTCGTTCGCGATGAACGCATTGCGCACGCGCTGCGGAATCTTGGCGATCGGCACGAAGATGCGGTTTTGTTTGTACAGCGTCGCGAGCAATTCGCCGTTGCGTGCGTAGACGCGCGTCGCGCGAGACGGCTGAAAATCCGCCATACGATTGATATCCGGCAGATTCTTGGAGTACGAATAGACGACGCCCGCGATCGTGCCGGCCGCGAAGAGTACGAGCAAAAATAGCGTTGCAAACGTCACGTAGACGATGCGCCCGAACACCGATAGCCGGCGGCGCTTCCGGCGACGCGTGGCGATCGTGCCGGCCACGTTACGTCACCACGGCGTTGGCGAGCACGCCGTTGACGTAGCGGCCGCTGTCGTCGGTCGAAAACTTCTTTGCAAGCTCGACCGCTTCGTTGATGACGACCGCGCGCGGCGTATCGCGATGATAGCTCATCTCGTAGACGCTCATGCGCAACACCAGCCGGTCCAGCGTCGGCAGCCGGTCGATCGTCCAGCCCTGGAGCAGCGGCGAGATGAGCGCGTCAGCTTCTTCTTCGTGTTCGAGCGTCCCTAAAACCAGATCGCGCACGAACGCGCGCGTTTCCGATTCGCGAGGTCCTTCGAGCGTCTGCGCGAGCGCGTAGGCGGCATCGTGGTGGCCGACTTCGATGCTGTATAACGTCTGCAGCGCCAGCTCGCGAGCGAACCTGCGGGTCACCGCGGCACGGCCGCGGCGGGCACATTGAACGCCGGCAAGTAATCGATCGAGACGCCGCCTTCGCGAAAGCGCCCGTCGCGCATGATCGCGCGGCAAATATCGATCGTCGTATTGACCCCCGCGATGTGCGTGTCGCCGAGCGCCGCGATCATGCGGTCGATCGCTTGAATGCGCGTCGCACCGTGGGTCGCGATCTTCGCCAAAAGCGAATCGTAGAACGGCGGCACCGCGAGGCCGGCGTAGGCGTGCGAATCGACCCGTACGCCGTAGCCGCCCGGAAGCGCGACGTCGATGAGGGTGCCCGCGGCGGGAGCGAAGTTCGCGGCCGCGTCTTCGGCATTTATGCGGCATTCGATCGCGTGGCCGCTGGGCACGAGTCGCTTCTGTTCCAAGGAGAGCTTTTCTCCGGCCGCGACGCGGATCTGTTCGCGCACGATGTCGACCCCGTAGAGCAGTTCGCTCACGGGGTGCTCGACCTGGATGCGCGTGTTCATCTCCATGAAATACACGTCGTCCCCGGAGAGCAAGAATTCGAGCGTTCCGGCGCCTTCGTAGGCGACGGCGCGAGCCGCGGCAAGCGACGTCTCGTGCAATTTGCGGCGGACGCGGTCGGAAAGATGCGGGGCCGGAGCCTCCTCGACGAGCTTCTGGTGCGACGGCTTCTGCACCGAGCAGTCCCGCTCGCCCACGTGGACGACGTTGCCGAACGAGTCGCCGACGATTTGCACTTCGACGTGGCGCGGCCGTTCGATCAGCTTTTCCATGTAGAGCCGGCCGTCTTTAAAGTTGGCCTCGGCCTCGGCTTGCGCGGTCGCGAAAGCGTGTTCGAGTTCGCCCTGGCTGCGCACCGCGCGCATGCCCTTGCCGCCGCCGCCGGCGGTCGCCTTGAGCATGACGGGATAGCCGAGGCGTTTGGCGCCCGCGAGCGCGGCCATGACGGAGTCCAGGATGTCGGTTCCCGGGGTCGTCGGCACTTTGGCGTCGGCCATGATCGCTTTGGCGGTGGCCTTGTCGCCCATTTTGGCGATCGTTTCGGGCGCTGGGCCGATGAAGGCGATGCCGTGATCGGCACAGATTTCCGCGAAACGCGCGTTCTCGGCCAGAAACCCATAGCCGGGATGGATCGCATCGGCGCCGGAGATCAGGGCCGCGGAGATGATGTTGGGGATGTTGAGATACGAGCGCGCCACGGGCCCCGGACCAACGCAAAATTTTTCATCGGCGTTGCGGACGTGGAGCGAGGCGCGGTCCGCTTCGGAGAATATCGCGACCGTTTCGATACCGAGTTCGTGCGCCGAGCGATTGACGCGCATCGCGATCTCGCCGCGATTAGCGATCAAAACTTTTTTGAACATCTACTTTTCGAGTGCGAAGAGCGGCTGACCGTATTCGACAGCCTGACCGTCGCTGACGAAAATTTCGGCGACGGTGCCGGGACCGCCGGATCGAATAGGATTGCGAACGCCCAGCGACTCGACGTACGCGAGCTCGCGGTCTGAGGCGAGCACGGCCCCGGCCGCGACCGACGGTCGCGAAAGCCGTACGATGCCCACGAACTCCGCCTTGAGAACGCTGCGCGGCCGTTCCTCGTGCGCCGTGACGCCGTTGGTGGCGGCGACGTTTCCCGTATGAGTGGGGTTCTCGCCCGGAGTCGGCGCGGGCGCGACGATCTGCGGCGTCCGGCGCACGTCGATCGCCGATATCTCGTCATCGATGCGAACGCGTGCGAGCCCGGCGCCGGCACAGAATGCCGCGACCGTACGCACGCGAGCGAGCGTCGCGTCCCAATCCACAGCCCGCTCTTTTCGAGCCGCCGCGACCGGTATCCGCTGCACGCCGGCGCGCTCCGCTTCCGGCAGCGCGGCGAGAGCGTTCGCGTAAGCGGGTTCGATTTCGGCCAGCGGTGCGAGCACGAAGGCCCGTTGCAACAGGCGCGCGTGCGGAATCGTCAAGCCCGGCTCGTCGATACGCAGTTCGTCGAAGGCTAAGATATCGAGGTCGATCGCCCGCGGGCCCCAGCGCGATGTAGCGACGCGGCCGAGCCGCACTTCGATATCTTTGAGGCCGGCCAGGAGCGCGCGAGGAGCATGCGGCGTTTGCAGGAGCGCTGCGGCATTGGTAAAATCGGGCTGCTCCCGCACGCCCCAGGCCTTCGTGCGGTACGACGACGAGCGCGCCACGACGCGTCCGAGCGCCGCGAGCGCATCCAACGCCGCCGCGATCTGCGCGGTGCCGTCGCCGACGTTCGAGCCGAGGCCGATCCGGGCGAGATGCACCTTACCGCCGCGTCGCCGTCACACGCACCGACGGCGTCGCGCCGCTGAGTAATCCGGGCTTCGCAATCGTCAGAGACGCCGCGCAGATTCGCGGATCGCACATGACGTCCACAAGTATTTCATCACCTAAGCGTTCTAGCAGCCGGTACGACGACGCGCCGACCATCTTTACGATGCGCGCGTGCAGCGCGGCGTAATCGATCGTGTCTTCGAGCGAATCGCGGGCTCGCGCCGTCGCGATGTCGACGTCGATTTCGATGTCGAGGTCGAAGGGCTGCACGTAATCGCGTTCGCCCGGGCTCGCGCCGTGTTTGCCGTAGGCGCGGATGCCGCGCACGGCGATTCGATCGTTCACGCCCGGTGGTTCCAATCTGCTGGACGCCAGCCGCGGACTACCGCATCGGCCACGGCGACCACGTCGCGCATCGCGCTCACGTCGTGGACGCGTACGATGTCGATCTTCGCCGCGATCGCGAGCGCGACCGTCGCCGCGGTTCCGTACGTCCGCTCACCGACGTCGCGTCCGGTAAGTTTTCCGATGGTCGATTTGCGCGACGTTCCGAGCAGCGTCGGAAACCCCAGCCCGACCAGTCGATCGAGGGCGCCGAGCACGGCGAGATTGTGGTCGGCCGTCTTACCGAATCCGATACCGGGGTCGAGCAAGATTCTCTCTCGCGGCAGACCGGCCGCGAGTGCGCGCCGCGCCTGCGTTTCGAGCGATTCGAGCATTTCGCTGACGACATCGCCGTCGTAGAGCGCGCTGCCTTTGTTGTGCATGATCGCGACCGGCACGCCCGTCTCGCAGGCGACCGCTAGGAGCTCCTCGTCGAGCCCCCAGACCGAATTGAGCATATCGCCGCCGGCCGCGAAGGCGCTCGCGAAGACCGCCGCTTTGTAGGTATCGATCGAAAGCACCGCAGCCGGCGCTCGCGCCCGTAAGCCCGCCACCACGGGTTCGAGCCGGCGGCGCTCTGCGGCCGGGTCCAGCGGCGTATGACCCGGTCGCGTCGATTGGGCGCCGATGTCGATGAGGTCGGCGCCGGCGGCGAGCATCGCGAGACCGCGCTCGATCGCGGCCGGCGCGCTCGGCGAGCCGTCGCCCGAGAACGAATCCGGCGTAACGTTCACGATCCCCATCACGTACGTGCGCTCGCCCCAGGCGAAACGCCGCCCGCGCAGCGTCATCGCGTTACCGGGGCGCGCGCTCGACGACATGTTCGAGCCACCACGCGCGCAACGTCGCCGCGACGAAGGTCGAGCCCGCAACGACGACGATCGCGCTCGAATCCGCATGACGCCGTGCGACGGCGAGCGCTTCGATCGGATTCCCGATCGTCCGCGAAGCGACGCCCGCGGTCTCCAAAATGTTCGCTAGTCGCTGCGGCCGTTCGGCCGTCTTTCCCGGCGTATCGAACGAGGTGACGATGAAAGTCGCCGGTAGCGGGGTCCACTGCCGCAAGATGCTGGCGACGTCTTTGCTCTCGCCGATGCCGACGACAAAGATAAAGCGCCGGTCGGGAAACGTCTCGCGCAACGCCGCAGCCAGCGACGCCGCTTTATCGGGATTGTGGGCGACGTCGAAGATGACGCTCGGAAATCCCGGATAAAATTCCATCCGTCCGGGCAGTACGAGTCGAGCGAGACCGCTTTCGATCGCGGCTCGCGTGGGGCGTAAAGCGGGCGGTAGCCGTTCGAGTACGGCGATCGCGGTCGCCGCATTGCGCTGCTGGAATCGACCCAGCACGGGCAACGCGAGTTCGTACGTATCCTGCTCGGTCGCGACCGCGAACGATTGGCCGTAGCGTTCGCCCGGGCGTCGCTCGATCGTCGTGCGATCGAACACGCCGACGAAGGGCGCGCCTACGCGCGCGCACGTCGTTTCGATCACGTCGCGTGCGTCCCCGGACGCATCGGAAACCAGCGTTACGCCCGGCTTCGCGATACCGGCTTTGTCGCGCGCGATCTCCGCCGTCGTCTCGCCCAGCAATTCCGTATGATCGAGGCCGACGTTAGTGATGACGGAAATGACAGGCTCGACCAGATTGGTCCCATCGAGCGTGCCGCCGATGCCGACCTCGATCACGCCGACGTCGACCCCTTCGCGCGCGAAATAAACGAATGCGAGCGCCAGCGTCGCTTCGTAAAACGACGGACGCCCGAACTCGTGCTGCGTCGCTTCGATGGCCGGCAGCATGTCTGAGAGAACGTCGCCGAAGACGTCTTCGGGAATCGAACCGCCGTCGATGCGCGCGCGTTCGGTCATCGACGTAAGATGCGGTTTGGTGTGAAGGCCCGTGCGTTTGCCCGAAGCGGAGAGCGCCGTCGCGATCATCGTCGCGGTCGACCCCTTGCCGCTGGTTCCACCGACGTGGATCGTCGGATACGCGAGATGCGGGTCGCCGAGATGACGCAGCAGAGCCGCCATCCGAACGAGGCGTCCGGGATTGTGGCGCGACGCCGTTTCGTTGATCGTTCCTAGCAGATAGCTCGCGGCGCGTTCGAAGGTCACGGGCTCAGCCGTCAACGACCGTGCCGGCTAAGAGCGCCAGCGCGTGCGGCAAGGCCGGTATCAGCACGGCCAGCGTTTCGCGCACGGCTTTCGGACTGCCCGGCAGGTTGACGATGAGCGTGCTTCCGCGCACGCCCGCGACGGCCCGCGATAGCATCGCCGTTTGCACGAATGCGGCCGATGCCGCGCGCATCGCTTCGGCGATGCCGGGCACTTCGTAATCGAGGACGCCTTGCGTCGCTTGGGGCGTCCGATCCCGCGGCGAGAGCCCGGTGCCGCCGCTGGTCAACACCAGCGGAACGCGCGCGCGGTCGGCCAAGTCGATCAGTTCGGCCTGCAGCGCTGCGGCATCGTCGGGCAACACGCGCTCGCGCACGACGGCGTAGTGCGCGCCGAGCGTTTCGGCGATCGCCGGCACGCATGCATCGGGACGCGTCCCCGCCGCCGCACGGTCCGAAAGAACGATGACGGCGACTTCGATTGCAGCCACTAGGAAGCCACTGAGCTTTGCCCGACGGCGACGTACGGCTTCCGGTTCAAAAACGACATGGCGATAAGCATACGATTCGGTAAAACCGGATGCCTAGCCGCGCTCCGGCGCGCGCCACGTACCGCTCTTACCACCGCGCTTTTCGATGAGCCGCACCGAACGAATCACCATGCCCTTCTCCAGCGATTTGGTCATATCGTAAATCGTCAGCGCCGCGATCGAGGCGGCCGTCATCGCTTCCATCTCGACGCCCGTTGCGGCGAACGTTCGCGCGACCGCATCGATCTGCAGCACGTCGTCGCGCCAGGTGAAGCTGACGTCGACGCTCGTGAGTGGCAACGGATGACACAGCGGAATGAGCGCCGCCGTTTGCTTCGCGGCGAGAATGCCCGCGATCTGAGCCGTCGTCAGCGCGTCGCCTTTGGTGAGGGTGACGTCGCGCAACGCGCGGGCCGTCGCGGGTTCCATGGCGACCTCGGCACGCGCGTGGGCGCTGCGCTCGCTCGGAGACTTCGCACCGACGTCGACCATCGCGACTCCGCCGTCGGGCCGTACGTGCGACGGGGCCGCCGGCAACGGGTTCGCCCGCGATTCCGCTTTCGAAATCAGCGCAGACTCGCGCCGGACGTTTTCGCGCCCTGGAAGCGCAGCCAGACGAGTGCGAGTACGCCCAGAATCGCGAACAGAACGGCGTGTTTGATATGCACGCCGCTCTCGTGCGCCCCCAGTTGTAAGACACCCGTCGCATAGAGCGCGGCGGCAAGGAAACAGACCGCGGCGAGGCCGAGGGCGAGGGCTTTCATGCGATGACCTTTGCGAGCGTGAGTGCGAGCGCGGCGGCGCCGAAGATCAAACAATACCACCCGAACGGCCGTAAGTCGTTCGCTCGAAAATAGCGCGTGAGAAAGGCGACCGACGCGTACGCCGTGACCGCCGCGAGCGCGCCGCCGACCGCCGCCTGCGCGAGGATATCGTGCGCTCGCGGTTTGAAGAGTTGCGGCACTTCGAGCAGCGACGCCGCAAAGATGACGGGCGTCGCGAGCAAGAACGAGTAGCGGGCGGCTTCTTCGTGCGAGAGCCGCAGCAGCAGGCCCGCGACGATCGACGCGCCGGACCGGGAGATGCCCGGGAAGAGCGCGGCGCCTTGCGCGAGCCCGACCTTGGCGCCATCGGCCCACGGTAACGTGGAAAGCGGACGCGCCACGCCGTCGCCGCCCCGCCGGCGCAGCGATTCACCGGCAAACATGATGGCGGCATTCACGATGAGGAACAGCGCGACGAGCGCGCTCGATCCGAACAACTGCCGCACGGGCTTCTCGAGAAAGACCCCGAGCAGTGCCACGGGCACGGTCCCGACGACGAGCAGCCAGGCAAGACGCTCGTCGACGTCGTCCGAGAGATTGCCACGAACGATGCTCGCCACGAACGCCCGCACGATGCGCACCCAAGCGCTGCGGTAGAAGACGATCAACGCGAGCGCCGTGCCCAGATGCAGAGCGACCACGAACGCCAGGAACGTCGGGTCGCTGCGATCGACGTTCCAGCGCAGTAACGCCGGCACCAGGACCGTATGTCCCAAACTCGAGATCGGAAAGAGTTCGCTAAAGCCCTGGAGGACGGCGAGAATCATCGCCTGGAGCCACGTCACCGCACCTTATTGGCCCGTGAAGTCGGCACGGAAGATGTACGACCCGGCGGTCTTCACGCAGTTCACGACTTCGGGCGCGAACGAACTCGCCCGCGCGGCTTTCATCGCGGCTTGATCGAGCGCTTGATTACCGGCCGATTTGTTGACGGACGCATCGAGGACGTGTCCCGTCGCATCGAGCGACACTTTGACTTGCGTCGTGCCGACGGCGCCCTGTTGGCGAGCGATGTCGGGATAGTCCGGTTCGACGGCCTGAGTCGTCGTCGCATCGGCATTGGGAACGGCGCATTGCGGTTTCGGCGTCGGCGTCGGGGTCGGGGCGGCGGTCGGAGCAGGAGTCGCCGCAACGACGGGCGCCGCTGCGGGCGCAGCATTAGCCTTTGCCGGCGGTGCCGCGGGTGCGGAGGCGACGGTGCCCTTCGGATTACCATTTTCGCTACCGGTCTTCGGAGCGACGTACTTGTTTTCTGCCGAACTCGAATTCGACTTCGACATCGTCTTCGGCGGATTGATTTTGAGTCTGACTTGCGGCGGCGGATTGGTCTGTTTCACCGGCGGCGGGGTATTCTTCGGCGGCGGCGTCGGCGGGGGCGGCGTCGGAGTCGGCGGTGGCGGCGTCGGTACGACGACCTTGATCTTCTTGGTGACGGAGACTTTCTCGACTTCCGCCTTATCGGCCTGACGGTTCTTGAGGTGGAAGAACGGGATCGTTACGAAATGGACCAGGAACGAAATCAGAAATGCATAGCCGAGAAAACTGCGCACGCGGTCGGCCGGCCGCAGCGGTGCCGGAGCGGGTGTAACGGCGCTCATTTAACCCTTCGCACCCTGGGCCTTATTCGCGAGCCCGAAGTTCGTCAGATTCTCTTTCTTCGCGGCATCCATCACTTGCAGGATCGTCCCGTAATTCGCTTTTGGGTCGGCTTTGATGATGACGCTGGTGAAGACGTGATTGGTATCTTCCTGCAGTCGCTTGAACACGTCGGGCGCGCCCAGAATATCGGTCGTCGTCGAACCGATCTGAATGCGCGACTTCGCATCGACGTACACGATGATTTGCGAAGCCTTGACGAGGTCTTTATTGTGCGCCACGGGCAGCAGTGGCTCTTTGGTGACCGAAGCGAGGATGATGAAAATGATCAGCAGCACCAGCAGCACGTCCGTAAAGGGCGTGATGTTGATCGTCGACATGACGTCGTCTTCGCCGGAGCTCGTTGCTACTGCCATGCTACGACGTCACGAAACCGACGTCGTCGAGATTCGCTTCTTTCGCGGCATCGAGGATACGGATGATCGTTCCGTACGGTGCCTTCGCGTCGGAGGTGATCGAGACGTGAAGATGGCCGCGCTTCGAAGCGGTTTGCGCGAGCACGGAATAGATGCTCGTCGTATCGGCTTTCTCACTATCGACGAAAATCACACCCTTATCGTTGACCTCGATGTCGATGACTTTCTTGTTGTCTTGCTGCGGGTTATTCAGCGGATTATTTTGGTTCGGCAGCTCTTTTTGAAAGCCGGGCGGAACCACGAGCGCCGCGAGGATCATGAAGATGATGAGCAAGACCAGCAAGACGTCCGTGAACGGCGTGATGTTGATCTCCGCCATGACGCTGTCGTCTTGCTGAGCGGAAAGGAGCGACATAGGTGAGACCTACTTTACATTGATGGCGGCGGGGGCCGCTGCTCTGCCGGTTCCGACGGGTTGGTACAGGTCGGTCGGAATCGCCTCGCCGACGTTGTGGAAATGCAGCATCTCCGCGAGCTGGTTGGCCGCAACGATCATGTCTTGATTGTACGCTTTGATGCGCGTCTTGAAATAATTGAAGAACACGACCGCTACGACGGCGACGAACAGACCGGCCATGGTCGTGACGAGCGCTTCGCCGACGCCCGCAGCCACGACGGCCGGTGTCGAGTTGCCCTTGAGAGCGATATCTTGAAAGGCATGAATGATGCCTGAGACTGTGCCCAGCAGACCGACGAACGGCGCGATGACGGCGATGGTGCCGATGATGCCCAAGTTGCGCTCCAACAGATTGAGGTTCTCCATCAACGCTATGGAGAGCGCATCTGTGATGTCGGCGCGATTCTTCGTACCGCGCAGCAGTCCGAAGGCGAGGATGCGCGGCAGCATGCCCTTCTCGGAATTGCACACCTTCACGGCGCCGGGCATATCGTCGGCAGCGACCCGCTGTCCGAGCGTCCGCAACAAGGCCTTACTGTCGCTATGCTCGTGCGAGAAGTACACCAGGCGTTCGATAACGATTGCGACCGCCACGATCGACATCAAGATCAGGACGATCATGACGACCCCGCCCTGTTTGATCAGTTCGAGAAAACCACTGAAGAAGTCCACGCTGCTGCGACGCCTCCGAAAAACGGTGAAGGATGGCAAGGAACCGATACGAAGCGACGCCGGGGCAGGTCGCGGGCACGATATTGTCTCCGCTCCGCACCGATTCCTCGGCTCTCGTGTTACTTCGTTCCGTTGAGTTGTTTGATGACGTTTTCAATTGCGGCCGTCAAGGCCGCATCGGTCCCGGCTTTCGCCGACGCATCCGCTTTATTGAGATAGACGAGTGCGTCTTTCGTCTTGCCGGATTGATTCGCGAGCGCGATACCCGCAGCGAAGTTCGCCGACGCGTTTGCGGGCTCGATCGCGAGCGCTTTATCGGCGTCCGCTTTCGCTTTGTCGTTGGCCGCGTTCGGCTTGATTTTCAAGTAGGCGAACGCGGCCGCCACGTACGATTGCACCGCTTGCGACGGTGCGGCGACGGCGGCCTGCTCGTACATCGCCGCACCTTCGGTAACTTTTCCCGAGGTCACGAGGTCGCTCGCCGTCTTCGAATAGTAATTCGCGAAGAACACGCGCGCGTCGGCCTGGCTCGGGTCGAGTTTCGCGACTTCGTCGACGAGCGTTTTCGCCGCGTCCGGCTTTCCGGCTCCTAAATATGCGGACACGAGGTTCACGTCGATATGCGCGCGGTCGGCGGGTTTGAGCGTCGCATCGGCGGCTGCGAGCGTTCGCGCTTTCTCGAGATCGGCAACCGCGGCTGCATGATCGGAAGCGGCGTCCTCGGCCGTTCCGAGCGTATTATAGGTGAACGGCCCCGGCACGAGCTCGACCGCACGCTTGGCGGCGACGACCGCCGCCGCGTAGTCTTTCTTTTTGTACGCTTCGCCGGCCGCGTCGTTATACGCCTTAGCCGCCAGCGGCTTGTAATTGTCGGGAATCGTGCCGGCCTTGCCGAACGCTGCCGCGGCCGCCGTCGCATCGTTGAGATACGCGCTCGCGACGCCGAGATCGATCTGCGCCTTCGCATCGGCCGGGTGCGCGGCGATGAAGGCCACGAGCCCCGTCTGCGCGCTGCTATAACTTCCAGCGCGAATTTGCCGCTCGAAGGTCGCGAGCGTAGCGCCCCCCGCTCCCGCGCCGGCTTCACCGCCGGCGTCGCTCGTGGTACTGGCCGTACCGCCCTTGACCGCAAATTTCAGCGTGTAATCGTAAAACGCCGTCTGCGCCGCCTTGCCGCGCGTCGCCGGCCGGTACGTCGAACTCTTCGCAATCTCCAGTGCCGGCGCGTCGTCGGCGTGATTGGTGGAGCGCACGATGCCCTGCACCTTGGCGGAGCCATTCTTGTCGACCAAGACCTTCACGACCACCGTGCCGGCGCCCGCCACGGGCGTCGTACTCGCACCCTGCGTCCGCAATTTCGGCGGCACGTAGTAGTTTTCGGTCCCGCTCGCCGCGGAAGCCGCCCCCGCGCCGAGCGCGAGAGCAGCGGTGGTCAAGGCTGCGCCGAGTGCGATCCGTCGATCCATGATTGCCTTTCGTCCCAAGGTGTCGTTTGCGCCTCAACGGGGCCGCACTCCGAAGCGTTCGCGCCCAAGCGAGCGACCGCGCGTGCCGACGTCGCAAAGTCGTCCGCGAGGACGTCCGTCCGATCGTCGTCGAGCGCGCCCGCGACCATCGCCAATACCTCCGCCAGCGTGCGAACTTCCTGCGCCAGCACGCGGCGATTCGCCGCGACGACCGGCTGCCAAACGGGCCACGCCGAGGCGCCGAGTCGCAGCATCGAGCGCATCCCGGTTCCGCACAGCGCCACGACCGCCGGATTCTCGAGGGCAGGCGCCAAACGAGCGCCGAGCGCGACTGAGAGTAGTTGCGGAAGGTGCGACGTGAGGGCGACGATACGATCGTGTTCGCCATTGGCCACGGCGTACGGCTGCGCGCCCATCGCCTCGATGAAGTCGCGCGCGCGGTTGGCGGCAGCCGGGTCCGCCTGCGCATCGTACGTCCACGTCCGCTGCGCGAACAAGTCGGCGCGGGCAGCGCGCGGGCCGCCGCGCTCCGAGCCGGCGATCGGATGGGTCGCGACGAAAGCGGCCAGGTTCGCGCCGACGCGGGCGACCGGCAGCTTCACGGAAGCGACGTCCACGATCAGCGTCGCGCGTAGCGGGGAGCCGGCCACGAGCGCTGCGAGCAGCGCGACGGTGGCATCGAGCGGTGCCGCGAGGACCAGAGTTTCCGCCTCGCCGGCGAGCGCCGCGAAGCTGGGAAGCACGACCCCGACGGCACCTCGTGCGCGTGCGATGCTCGCGTGTTCGCCGTTGGGATCCCAGCCGGCCACCTGCCAGCCGCACGCGGCGGCCCGCAGACCGATCGAGGCGCCGATGAGCCCGAGCCCGGCGATGCCGACGGTCGGCGCGTGGCTCAAGCGGCGGCGGTCGCCGCTTCGGGGAGCGTCCGGCCGACGGCCTCGGCCACGGGGCCGACCCGGGCCATCAGTTCGCCGAACATCGCGAGCGTCAGCGACTGCGGCCCGTCGGAGAACGCGGCGGCGGGATTAGGATGGACCTCGACCATGAGACCGTCGGCACCGCCTGCGACCGCGGCCAAACTCATCGGAGTGACGAGCGCGCGAACGCCGGTTCCGTGCGACGGATCGACGATGATCGGCAGGTGGGTGAGCTCTTGTACGACCGGCACGGCCGAGAGGTCGAGCAGATTGCGCGTCTGCTGATCGTAGCTGCGGATGCCGCGTTCGCACAGCACGATGTCGTGGTTGCCGGCCCCATAGACGTACTCGGCGGCCATCAACCACTCGTCGATCGTCGCCGCGATGCCTCGCTTGAGCAGGACCGGCACGCGCGCGCCGCCGACTTCCCGCAGCAGGGTGAAGTTCTGCATGTTGCGGGCGCCAACCTGAAGGATATCGGCATAGCGAGAAACGAGCTCGACGTCGCGCACGTCGAGCACTTCGGTCGCAACGACAAGGCCGTGCTGGTCGGCTGCCTCGCGCAAAAACTTCAGCCCTTCTTCACCCAGACCTTGGAAGGCATACGGGGACGTGCGCGGCTTGAACGCACCGCCGCGGAGAACGTTCGCACCGGCCCGCGAGACGGCTTCCGCCGTTATCTCGAGCTGTTCGCGGGATTCGACGCTGCACGGCCCGGCGCAGACGGCGAGCGTCGTCCCGCCGAACGAAACCCCCGGCTTGACCCGCACGATCGACCGCTCGCGTTTCGCCTCCCGGCTGACGAGCTTGAAGCTCTTGGAGATCGGCACGACGGCTTCAACTCCGTCGAGCCCCGCGAACTGTGCCAGTAGCGTCTCCTTGTCGTTCGGCGCGCCCACGACGCCCACGATCGTACGCTCGGCGCCTTTACTGATATGAGCGCTCAAGCGAAGCGAGGCGATGAGGGCCGTAACGCCCTCCAGTTCCGCTTCGACCGCGTGCGGGCGCATGACGATGATCATTGAGGGGTCGTACTCCGGGCGACGGCGGGGGCAACAGCGGCGAGGTCGGGGCGAAGCGTAACGGCTTCGCGCAAGTAGACGTGAACCATCTCGTCCTGCGTGAGTTCGGTATTGACGTGAACGAGAATGCGGATACAACGCTCCAGCCGTCCCGGGACGCCGATTTCCGTAAAATTCAGCAACGGGACCATCGTCCAGCCCATGCGGCGAGCGGCTGCGGCCGGAAATTCGGCGCACAGATCGGGCGTCACCGTGAACAACGCCGAGGCCACGTCTGCGGAAACGATCGCATTGGCGGCCACGATCTCGCGCACCAGCTCCTCGGTCGCCGCCAGAATCGCTTCGCGTTCGTCGCAAAGGACGGTCGTCGCGCCGCGAATTCCGCGCAGCATCACGATTCGTCGTCGGGTGCCGCAGACGCGTGCTCGAGCGCCCGCAGCGCCGAAAGTTCGCGCTGCGTCGCCTCACGCCAGTTACCAACCGGCAGATCGCCGAGCGAGAGCGGTCCGAAGCGAAAGCGTACGAGGGAGAGAACGGGGTGATCGGTCGCTTCGAACATGCGCCGCACTTGGCGGTTGCGGCCTTCATGGATCGTCACGTCGATCTCCGAGGCGGCGGGCCCGGCCCGCACGACGCGAATCTTCGCGGGGCGGCTGCGCCCGTCGTCGAGACGGATGCCGGCGAGGAAGCGTTTCATATCTTCGCCGGCGAGCCGCCCTTGCACGAGCGCACGATAGGTCTTTTCGACGCCGAACTTCGGATGCGTTAGGACGTGGGCCAGATCGCCGTCGTTGGTGAGAAAGAGCACGCCCGAGGTGTCGTAGTCGAGCCGGCCGACCGGAACGACCCGGCCCCCTTCGCGCGGAACCAACGATGCGACCGTACGGCGTCCCCCGGGATCGCGCATCGTCGTCATGACCTTCGGCGGCTTATTGAGTACGAGATAGCGCTTCTCGTCTGGAACTTTGACCACTTTGCCCGCGAGTTCGACGCGATCGTCGCTGCCGACGGTGGTGCCGAGTTCCCGTACGGTCGCGCCGTTGACGCGCACGTGACCCGCGGTAATGAATTCCTCGGCTTTGCGACGCGACGACACGCCGGCATGCGCGAGGTACTTCTGTAAGCGCACGTTGCGAAGATTCGCCGCGCGCGCGGGTATCGCTTTCGCGCGCTATCCCGGCGCTGCGTTGGTGCGCTTCGAGCCGCTCACAAAGGGACTCGCGCGCTCGAAAAAACGCAGCTCGCGCTCCGCCTCTTTGGTGATGCCGATGCGCGGACTCGCCAGCAGCTCGGGGCCAGTTCCCGGCGGCGCCGCTGCGAGCCAAAGCGGCCCCGGCGCGGTGAGATCGAGGCCGTCGTGCAGGCGCGTGATCGCAAGCGCGGTCGCGAGTTTCCCGGGCCCGCGACACAGATCGTTTGCCGCCGCGCGCGGGCGCCGCCGCTGCATCAGGGCGACGCCCCCGGTCGGCTTGCCCGCGCGAATCAGCACGCCTGCGCCGACGCCGGCGCGTTCGCTCGAAACGTTCATGCAGAAGTACATGCCGTAAATGAAGTAGACGTAGGCGTGCCCGACAGCGGAAAAGAGCGACCCGTTGCGCGCGGTCTCGCCGCGGTACGAATGGGCCGCGGCGTCGCCGGGAAGGTACCCTTCCGTTTCGACGATGCGGACCGTGGTGCGCCCGTCGGGAGAGTCGCTGACGAGCGTCGTGCCGATCAAAAAACGCGCCAGTGCGACCGTTTCCACGGGTAGCTCCGCGCTCGAAAGGCGGCGCAACAGGTCCGCCGTTCCCTCGAGCGCCGACCGTAGCTTCGCCGTCACGGCTACCGCAAGGCGGCTACGAGCTCGCGCACCGGTGGGGCCGCAATCAGCGAATCGTAGAGGGCGATGACGCGAGCGCCGATGGCGACGCCGTCGTAGGTGGCGGCGACCGCGGCTCCGCGCCGTGCGTCGGGACGGTCGCCTGCCAGTGCGCTCCGCACGGCGGCGGCGATTGCGAGCGGATCGTCGCGCGCCACGATGCCCGCATCCGCGAGGACGTCGCGCGTTTGCGGCGTGTCGACGGCGACGACCGGCACGCCGGCGGCGAGGGCTTCGACGAGCACGAGCCCTTGCGTGTCGCTGCTGCTCGTAAAGAGAAACGCGTCGGCGGACGCGTAAACGTCGGGAAGTGCGGCGCGAGCGAGTTCGCCGGCAAAGGTCGTGCGCGCCGCGATCTGCAGCCGCGCGGCGAGACGCTCCAGGACCGCACGATGGGCGCCGTCACCCACGACGACGAGTCGCGCTTCGGGATCGCTCAAATGCGCGAAGGCCCGAAGGGCCAGCTCGAGATTTTTCTCTCGCCCGAGTCGTCCCACCGACAGGACCAGTTTGCGTTCGTCGTCCACCCCGAAGCTCGCGCGCACGTCACGACGCCTGCGTCCGGCCGCAAAAAGCGCGCCGTCGATGCCGCTCGGTACGACTTCGATGCGGGCGCGGACGCCCATCGTGCGCAAGCGTGCTTCCATCGCGCGCGTCGGCACGATGACCGCGTCGGCGCCGTTTGCAAAGAAACGCGTCAACAGCGTCGCGGCATTACGCGTCGCCCGACCCTCGAAGGGAACGTAATGCGCGTACGCTTCGAGCTGCGTGTGATACGTGAAGACGAGCGGCACGCGCGCGCGGTGCGCGGCCTGTACGCCGAGCCACCCGGTGACGAACGGCGAGTGCGCGTGTACGATGGAGAGTGCGCCGATCGAACGGGGCAGATACGGTACGGTTAGGCGATAAGCGGTTCGGGTCGGCAGCGGTAACGAGGGGACGCGGACGACTCCGCCCGCGACGTCCCGGTACGTCGGCATCTCAGGCGTGACCACGATAGCAGCGTGTCCGCAAGCGCGAAGGGAACGAGCGAGCGCGTCGATCGAAGCGACGATGCCGTTCTGTATCGGACGATAGCACTCGGTGAAGAGGCCGACGCGCAACGCGCTCACGAGGCCGATATTTCCTTTCGAACGCCTCAACGCCTACATTCGTCGGAACGCTAATTTGTCAAGTTGACGCACACGATACAGCGTGTTAGGGTGTAAAAATTCCGACTCTTCGTCCACGTGGTCGTGCTTCCATCGGAAGTGTCAACCGCTACTTTGCAAACCTGCGCCTCGTCAATATGGCTTTCATGACTTCATGAAAACCGTTCGACGGCGTGCCGCACGTCCAGAAAGGAGCCGTGTTGATCGTTAAAGATCAAAGACATGCGATCGTCGTTGCGGGTGCGCTGGCAGTCGCTTTGCTCGTCGGTCGTGCGGCTCCGGTCATTGCCGCCCAGAGCGACGTCCCGGCCGCCGTCGCAACCGCTTCAGCGGCAAACGATTCGCCCGCGACGGTGACCATCGTTCGTGAAGGCTTGGAATACACGTATACGACGAAGGCCCGCACGATCGGCGAACTCCTGAGCGAACGCGCTACGTTTGCCTCGGGTGAGAGCGCCTCCGAAGCCGCAGGCGATCCGGTCGTCGACGGAATGAGAATCGTTCTGCGCACCGCGCCGGCCGCTAGTGCGGCGCCACCGAGCGTCGCCCCGTCGAGCTGGAGGTTCGAAGTCGTCGTGCCGATCCGGGCGAAAGTTCGCGATCGTAATGACGCTAATCTTGCCGTCGGCAAGACGCACGTCGTCGCGGCGGGACGGTCGGGATTACGGGTCATCACGTATCGTTACGTACGCGACGAAAACGGTACGGCAACTCGTACGCTGCTCGCGTCGCGCATCGTGCGGATGCCGCGCGAGCGCGTTATCGCGCACGGCATCGCCGCATACGCTTCGCTCGCGCGCGTGGCCGAGCAAGGTTTTGCGAGCGCCCTGCACTTCGCCGGTTCCGCAATCCGCATGGTCGCAACGGCATATACGGCGGGCTGCTTTCGTTGCAGCGGCATCACCGCCAGCGGCGTTCGCGCGGGCTTCGGGGTCATCGCCGTCGATCCGCGAGTGATTCCGCTCGGTTCGAAACTCTTTATTCCGGGTTACGGACGTGCCGTCGCAGGCGATACCGGCGGCGCCATCGTCGGGCACCGCGTCGACCTCGGCTTCAATACGCTGCGCGATGCGTTGCAGTACGGCACCCGACCCGTTACCATTTACTTTCTGCGATAGAGACGGGCAACGCGCCGGCGCATCCGCGCGCCTTACTGGCGGCGCACGGACTGCGTCCCAAGAAACGGCTCGGACAGCATTTTCTCATGGACGGCGGTGCGGCTAAGCGCATCGCCGTCACGTGCATGATAGCACCCGGTGCGCGCGTGATCGAGATCGGTGCGGGAACCGGCGCGCTGACGGGTGCCCTGCTCGACGCCGGTGCACGGGTCACCGCGCTCGAAGTCGATGCCGACATGATCGGCATTTTATGCGCGCGGCCCGAGCTCGCGGCGGCGACGATCGTACACGCCGACGCACTGCGTTTCGACTATGGGACGCTCCATCTCGACGAGCCGTGGTGTGCCGCGGGCAATCTCCCGTATAACATCGCGACGCCGCTGATTACGTCGTGGCTGGAACTCGAGCGTCCGCCGCAGCGCATCGTCGCGATGGTGCAACGCGACGTTGCGGACCGTCTCCTCGCAAAACCATCGACGCCGCAATACGGCAGCTTGACGATCTTCTGCAACTACTTCACGACGGTTCGGCGCGCGTTCGTCTTGCGTCCGAGCGTCTTCTATCCGCGGCCGAACGTCGATAGCGCGGTTGTCGTCCTGGAGCGTCACGCGGCGCCGCCGGTGGACGTGCGGGAGCGCAGCGTTCTCTTGCAGGTCGTGCGCGCCGCCTTCGCGTACCGGCGCAAGACGCTCGCCAACAGTTTGCAACTCGCGCTCGGCATCGACCGTAAGCGAACGCAAGCGGCGCTTGCAGGGCTCGCCATCGATTCGGAGATCCGTGCGGAACAACTCGACCTGGGCGCTTTCGGCGCTCTCGCCGACGCCTTGGCCCCCTGAAGCCTTTCGCGTACCGTTAACGCTCTTGACCGCGTTCGGGGCGATTTTTTTCGCAATCGTGCCGGCACTCGCGTATGTGGTCGTCGGAGCCTTGCTCGGCGTCATCGATCCGCGGCATCCCAAGGACATCGCGGCGAATCAACTGCTGCTCGCGCAACTCGTCACCTACGCTCCGCTCGGAATCTTTTTGGTGTTCGCGCTTCCGCGCGTCGCGCACGTCTCGCTTCCGGCACTGGGTCTACGAAAACCGACGGCCCGCGAGCTCGCCATCGGCGCGGCCGGAACGGTCGTCATGTGGTTGCTCGTCAGTGTCGTCGGCGGGACCATCGCCGCGCTCTCGCATCGCCACGATACGGAGACGGCGGTGGCGCTGCTCCAACAGATGAAGTCGCCCGCCGAACGCTTGCTGTTTTTCGCCATCGCTTGCATACTCGCGCCGATGATCGAGGAATTGGCCTTTCGCGTTTTTCTATACAACGCGCTGACGCGCTACGTGTCTGTGCCGGCAGCGATCGTCGTCAGCGGTTTCATATTCGGCGTGGTACACAGCGCGTCGCTGACGCAACTCCTGACCGTGTCGCTGCCGCTCGCCGTCGGCGGTATGGTCCTTGCGTACGTATACGCGCGTACTCGCAGCTACTGGGCGAGCGTGACGACCCACGCGCTGTTCAATTCGATCAGCGTCGTGGCGATTTTCGTTTTCCATGCAAAGCCATGAATTACGGTATGCGTCCCGATCTCGCGCTCGCCGTCGATGCGACCAATCTTGCGCACGATCGGCGCGGCATGGGACGGCTCGCGCGCGGCGTCTTGATCGCCGCTGCCGAAGCGGGCGATATCGCGATCACCTTACTCGTCGATAAACGCCGCGATCGGGACGCTCTCGCGCGCGAATTCTCCTATCCCGTCGAACCTTCGAAACGCGCGAGCGAGCGACAACGCTACGACGTCGTGTGGTATCCGTTCAACGGCATGCGTTTTCGCGCGCACGCGCCGTCGCTCGTTAGCGTTCACGACGCGTTTGCTTTTACGTTGCCCGAAGGCGATCCGATCGGACGGCACCGCGTACAACGGCCGATGCGACGCGCCGCGCGCGAAGCGACTCGGCTACTCGCAAATTCGCAGTGGACGCGCGTCGAAATAGCCCGCGAATTGGGCGTCGCGCTGGAACGAATCGTCGTCGTCTCGCCCTCCCCCGATCCGTTTTGGTTTCCGGACGACGAACCCGCTTGCACCGCCCTCGGCGCGGCGCGCTACGTCGTCTTCGTGGGTCCGAGCGAAGCGCGCAAGAACGTCCGGCTCGCCATCGACGCCTGCGCGCGAGCCTTTCGTGAGCCGCGCGAAACGCTCGTCATCGTCGGCCAACTCGGGCCAGCCGACCGCGACTACGCCCGTACGCGCGGCGTACGTGCGGGCGAAATCGCCGCGAGCGACACGCTGCTGCGCGCGCTCTATCGCAACGCCGAAATGGTTCTCGTGCCCTCACACGCGGAGGGCTTCGGGCTCGTCGCGATCGAGGCGATGGCCTGCGGCACCCCGGTGCTCGCGGCGGACGCCGCAGCGCTGCCCGAAGCGACTGCGGGTGCCGCCGCACTGCTCGACCCCGACGACGTCGGCCTGTGGGCCGGAGCCATTCGTACGCTGCTCGACGAACCCGCGCGACGCGACGATCTGCGTTCGCGCGCGACGGCGACCTTCGCGTTCGCCGACCGCATGGCGAGCGCGCGCGCCACCCTAACGGTGTTGCGCGACGTCGCTGCGAGCGGGGCGCGCGCCCGGTCCTAAGCGCACGATCTCGTCGACGAGCGCGCCGAAACGAGCTTTAAATGGTATGGGACCGAACGATTCGGCGTGCGAGCGTAAGAGCGTGGGGTCGTAGCCGCCGGAGTCGAACCGGCGCAGCGTCCCCGCAAGCGACGTGGGGGTCGCGTCGGCGAAATATTCGCCCGTTACGCCCGGAACGATCGTCTCGAGCGCGCCCCCGCGCCCGTAAGCGATCGCCGGCCGGCCCGAAGCGTTGGCCTCGAGCGGGACGAGGCCGTAGTCTTCTTCTCCGGGTAACACGATCGCGCGCGCGCGACCCATGACGGCGCGCAGTTCTTCGTCCGAAAGCGCACCCAAGAACTCCGTTCGCGTACCGGCCGCGGCCCGTTCGAGCGCCGCCCGCGCCGGGCCCGCTCCGACGACCAAGAGCCGCACGTGCGCGAGAGCCGCGGCGGCGATCGCGAGATCGACGCGCTTATACGGCAGCAACCGCGAGACGACGAGATAGTAGTCGCCGTCGCCCGGACCGACCGCAAACCGATCGACGTCGACCGGACAGTGCACGACGAACGCTTCACGACCGTAATACCGCCGCACCCGGTCTGCGACGTTTTGCGAATTTGCGATAAAGGCCGTCGGCCGGCGCGCCGCTTCCCGATCCCAGGCGATGAGCCCGCCGACGATGGGTCGCGCCAGTGGAGCGAGGAAGCCACGCGGCCCGCCGGTCAGGCCACCCACGTATTGGTCGTAAGCGAAGGCGAAGCGGCTAACGGTATGGATGTAACAGACGTGAACGGCGTCGCGCCGGAAACGCACGCCTTTGGCCCACGCCGTCGTCGTACTTACGATCGTATCGTACGACGAGAGATCGAATCGCTCGAACGCTGCCGGATAGAGCGGCGCGAGCAGTCGGAAATAACGCTTGGAACCCGGCAACCTTTGCAGATTCGACGTTCGCACGCGCGCGGCCGCGACGAGATCACCCGTTGCCGCCCGGTCGAAGAGCGCCGTGTAGATAGGAGCGCTCGGATACAGGTCGGCGATGTGCCGGAAGACCCGCTCCGCGCCGCCCCGTTGATTGAGATAATCGTGCACCAGCGCGAGCTTCGTCGCGCCCGCGCCCGCGCTCGCGCCGCCGGAATTACTTACCTTGCGCGCCCCCGGTGCCGCCGGCCGTACGCGGGAGGACGAGGGCGACGATATAGCGCTGCAAATACATTTTGGCGACTCGCTGCACGTCGGCGGGGGACGTTCGTTCCAGCGCGTCGAGCGCGGCGTTGATCGAGTCCGTTCCCAAGCCCTGGGCGGCGAACGTCCCGAGCAGATACGACCGGTCGGAGAGCGTCACGGAATCGGTCAGGAACTGCCCCTCTGCAGCCGTTTTGAAGCGGCGCAGCGGCTCGGCGGCGAGCGGCTTGAGCGAGAGCGACTTCGAGACGACGAGCAACTCGCGCAGCGCGACCGACGGATCGCCTTGGGTGCCGTTCACGTATACGACCAGGCTCGCCGGCGCGGCATCGTAGAGATAGAACGCCCCGACGCTCTTCTCAATGAAACCCAGCGTCGTCGCGCTATTGCGCTCGAAGGCATCGGCCAGCAGCTTCTCCAGAACGAGCATCGCACCGAAATCCCTGCTGCCGGGCGCCGGCGCGGCAAACCCCACCACGACCCACGGAGCGCCGATATCGCGATGGGCGACGATCCGCGGCGCTTGCGGCGAAATCGCTTTCGTCTTGGAGGTCACGGCGGCGACCGCCCCGTCGGGAAGCCCTTTGATGAGGCCCGTGAGTGCGCTGGCGAGATCGGGGGTAAGCGCGCCGACCGCGCTCGCCGTTACGCCGCCGCGTTTGTAATTTGCGGCGAAAAATGCGGCCGCATCCGTACCGCCGAGTCCCGCGAGCGTCGCTGCGTTGCCCAGGGCCGGATTGCCGGCGCCGGTGGTATAGAACGAGCGCCGAAACATGCCGATGCCGACCGAAAGGGCGCTATTTTCAGATTCGGCGATACGCGAGCCGAGCGCGCTGCGCCCGGCGGCGAGCGTAGCGGGCGAGAAATCCGGCGCCGCGAGCGCTTTCCCAAATAGCCCGACCGCGGCGGCGAGCCGTTCCGCGCGACTTTCGAGATAGAAGTGGACGGAGCGGCCATCGACGGTGTAGGTCAAGCTGCCACCTCGCGCCGCGATGGCATCGCGTACCGGAGCGCTCGAGCCGCTCCCCACCTCGACGGGAGTCCGCATGAGCGACTCGGCCACGAGCGACGCGATGCCGTTCGCGTTCGCCGGCTCCCGATCGAGCCCGGCGGAAACGAAGATTTGTAGGCCGCCGAGCGCTGCGTCGGCATCCGCTTCCCCAACGAGTCGCGTAACGCCGAGATCCGTTGCGAAAGCCTTGGGATACCGCGCCGCAGCGCCGGGAGCCGGCGCTGCGGCGGAAAGTCCGAGCAGTGCCGCAAGAAGCAGGCCCGTGGCGGACGCACTGCGCGAGAGAACGATCACTGCGCTTTTTTCTCCTGGGGCTCGAGCGTTACCACGACGGGAGCTTTCCCCAGATACTTCTCGGCAACCGACGCCACGAACTCGGGCGTCAAGGCGCTCGCCGCTTTGAAGTAGGCGCCGTTTTCACCGTTGGCGCCGGGGGCGTAAGCGGCCGAGCCTTCCACGCTGTACCAGCCGAAATTATCCGCCTGTTGCGTCGGCGTTTGTAAATCGCTCAACAGATGGTACTTGAACGACTCGACCGCACTCGCGAAGCTTCCGGCCGGAAGCGGCTTGCGCACCGCTGCCAAACCGTCGTCGACGAGCCCCCGCACGCCCGGCGTATCCTTGCCCGCGAAAGCGACGACCATGACGCCCGGGTCGTGCAGGGTGATAAACCGGCCAACCAGCAACGCCTTCGGTAAGCGTCGAGCGACCGCTTTCGTCACGATGCCATCGTCCACGCGAAACAAATAGTCGGCGATGAAGTCCATGGCAGTGGCTTCGCGCTGATCGGCGATGGGGGGGCCGACCCAGCCGTACCCTCCCAGCGCTTGGACGAACGACCGCGAAACGGGCGAAATGGTCGTCGCTAAAACGGGCGGCGTTATCGCCTCGGCCATATCGTTACCAGCCGAAGGGCGGCCGGCGACGGCGGCGGTCGCAACGTCGGATCCGATCGCTCCGCTAATGACGAGCGTCGCGTTCGACGAACGAAACGCGCGCGTCGCGAACGACTTCACGTCCGCGAAGGAGATGTTGGAGACGTCCTTCGGAGCGCCGAGCGACGGGTAGTGCTGCGGACCGGCGGCAAAGAGTTCGGAGAAGACGGCATCACGGACGACGGTCTCGGCATCGAACGTCGAAACGAAGGCCTCTTGAGCGACATCGCGCTGCGCCACGTGGAAGCCCTCTTCCGTTGCGACCGGTGCGAAAAAGGCGGTGGTCATCGCCTTCACGACCGAGCGCGCCGCCCCGGCCGGGACGACCGCGGCAATCGCAACCGAATCGCTATAGACGGTCACGGCGAGCCGGCCGCCGGCCGCGGCGACATCCTGTCCCAGGGTCCCGCCGACCAGCGGCTTCGATCCGGCGACCGCCTGAGCCGCGAGGCGAGCCAGTGCCGGCAAGGGCTTCGGCCCAAAACCCGTCGAGGGCGCGCGATACCATAACTCGATCGCAGCCACGGGCGCACCCTGGGTCGGACGCACGATCACGGTTCCGCCTTCCGAGAGGCGGCCGACGGTCACGCTCGGACCGAGGTCGGGAAGTTCGACGGCTCCCAGCGCCGCGCCGGCGCCCAGCGCCGCGCCGGCGCCCAGCGGCACGATCGCGCAATTTAGGAAAGCCCCGAGCGCGATCGCTCGCAGGCCGTGACGCAGAGTCATTGCTTAGGCAGGTTCCGGTGTAATATTCGGCGGCAGACGTTTCGGCTTTTCGACCCGTGCGGACTCCGGTTCGTGCGACGTTGCAGCCGCGCGCGGAAGCTCGACCGGATCGGGTTTGCGCGTGTACGGCAAGCTGTTGATGATGGAAAGAACTTCGTCGGTATCGACCGTTTCGAATTCCATCAGCGACGCCACCATCCGCTCCACTTTCTCCCAATTATCTCTGAGCAACTTGGTCGCGTCGGCATAGCAGCGCTCGATGATACCGCGAACTTCCGCGTCGATCTTGCCGGCGATCTCTTCGGAGTAGTTCCGGTCTTCGCCGAAATCGCGTCCGAGAAAGACTTGATGGTTGCCGCGACCGTATTGAATGGGACCCAGCGTCTCGGACATACCGTACTGCGTGACCATACGGCGGGCGAGCTCGGTCGCTTTTTCAAAATCGTTCGACGCGCCGGTCGTGACGTCGCCAAACTTTATTTCCTCTGAAATTCGGCCCGATAGCGCCATGGTGATTTGGGCCAGAATACCGTTCTTGGTAATTGAATGGCGGTCTTCGTCGGGCAGCGACCAGGTGATACCGAGCGCCATACCGCGCGGAATGATCGTAACCTTATGCACGGGGTCCGCCATCGGCAGTAAGCCGCCGACGATCGCGTGGCCCGACTCGTGATAGGCCGTATTCTCTTTCTCTTTTTGCGACATGACGAGCGACTTGCGCTCCGGTCCCGCGACTACGCGATCGATCGCTTCTTCGCAATCGCTCATCTCGATGATCGACTTATTCTTGCGGGCGGCGAGCAGCGCCGCTTCGTTGAGTAAGTTTTCGAGATCGGCGCCGGAGAAACCAGGCGTGCGCTTGGCGAGCGTCCCCAACGAAATCTCTTTCGAAAGCGGCTTATTCTTCGAGTGCACGCCCAGGATCGCTTCCCGGCCTTTGACGTCGGCGCGATCGACGACGATTTGCCGATCGAAGCGGCCCGGCCGCAAGAGCGCCGGATCCAGGACGTCGGGACGATTGGTTGCCGCGATGAGAATCACGCCCGTATTTTGGTCGAAGCCGTCCATCTCGACGAGCAGCTGGTTGAGGGTCTGCTCGCGCTCGTCGTGGCCGCCGCCGAGGCCGGCACCACGCTGGCGGCCGACGGCGTCGATCTCGTCGATGAAGACGATACAAGGCGCGCTTTTTTTCGCTTGTTCGAACAGATCGCGGACGCGGCTCGCACCGACGCCCACGAACATTTCGACGAAGTCCGAACCGGAGATCGAAAAGAATGGTACGCCGGCTTCGCCGGCGATGGCCCGGGCCAATAGCGTCTTCCCAGAACCGGGCGGTCCCAGCAGCAACACGCCTTTGGGAATGCGCGCACCGAGCGCCTGGAATTTCTTCGGAAACTTCAGAAACTCGACGACTTCGCCGAGCTCTTCTTTCGCTTCGGGAATACCGGCGACGTCGTTGAATGTCACCTTCGGACGGTTCTCGGATTGCAGTTTCGCGCGCGAGCGGCCGAAGGACATCGCCTGGCTGCCGCCGCTCTGCGCTTGCCGCAAGATGAACAGCAACAGCAGCGCCATCAGTGCGAAGGGAAGGAGCTGAACGAGCATGCCAATGAACGGCGTCTGCTGCGGATTATCTACCGTAATCTGAACGCCGTGCTTGCGCATGTCGGCCAGCAGGCCCGATTCATCCACGATCGTGGTCACGAAACGCGCGTCGGCGTTGTCTGTCGGCGCTTTCTTGAGCTCGCCCGCAACGTCGTGTCCCGAAATGGTCACTTTTTTGACGTTACCGGCATCGACTTGCTGGTAAAACTGCGAGTAGGTCAGCTTGCTCGCGGCGGGCGCGTTGAGCACCAGTTTATCGACGATGAAGATGACGATGACGAAGATCAGGACGACGATAAAGATCGATCGAACGTGCTTGCCCAACGTGTTTACTATCCTATTCCCTTCGAAGCCCGAGCGGGCGGCGCTTCGAAAACCCAGGTATGGAGTCGCGCGAGGTACGGAAGATTGCGATATTTTTCTTGGTAATCAAGACCGTACCCTACGATGAACGCATCGGGTGCGGTGAGGCCGACGTAATCGAGGGCGACGGAAACCGAGCGACGGTACGGCTTGTCGAGCAAGACGCACGAGCGTAACGACGCGGGCTTGCGTCCGGCCAGGAGCCCCTGCAGATACTGCAGCGTCAGCCCGTTATCGACGATATCCTCCACGATGACGACGTTCTTACCCTCGACACTTTCGCTCGTGTCCTTGAGGAGCCGGACTTCGCCGCTGGATCGATCGGCGTTCCCGTAGCTGGAGACGGCGATGAAGTCGATCGTGGCATCGGTCCGAGCGGGCAGCGCCCGGGCGAGATCTGCGGTAAGAAACAACGCACCTTTCAACACGCCGATCAGTGTGACGGGTTCACCTCGGAGATATTCGGCGATCGCGCTCGCCAGCCGCTCGACCGCGAGCGCGATCGTGGCCGCATCGAACTCGATCGCCGCAATCTCACCCGGTGTGACGTTTTCGATCTTCATTCGACGATAGCTTCGACGCCGGGCCGCAGGAAATGACGGCCCGCCGCCCCGCTCTCGAGAGCGCGAGCTGCCGCATCCAGGCGTTCGAACGAGACGTCGCGCGTGTCGCCCGTCACCGCCCGGAGCTCGAGGCGCAAACGTTCGCGCAGGGCGGCACGCGGGAGGCCGGCGCGCTCGGCCCGCATGATCTCCGCGCAGCGCGCCACTGCGGCATCGAGATGCGGAAAACTCGCGCGTAAGCCGCCCAGCGCCGCGCGGACGGCGTTGCGGCGGTACGCGAGATCGTCGTTGCTCGCATCGACCGCATAGGCGAGGTGTTCGCTCGCGCAGTATGCCCGCAAGTCGGCCGGCTCGACGCCGAGCAGGGGCCGTTCGAGCACGATGCCCTCCGCCAACTCGCGCGCGCTCGCCATCCCGAGCAAGCCAGCGGGGCCGGTGCCGCGGAAGAGCGCCAGCAGCACGGTTTCGGTTTGATCTTCCGCGTGGTGGGCCGTGAAGACGCGCCGCGCACCGAGTTCCCGCGCGATATCGACGAGCGCCGCATAGCGTTCCTCGCGAAGGCGCGCTTCCGCCGCGGGTCCGGGGGGCAGCGAACGCGCGAGCGCGCGGACCCCGCAGGCAGCCCCGAGCGCGAGCACGACGGCTTCATCTTGCCAGGCGCGCGCGCGCAAGCCGGCATTGACGTGCGCGAGCGCGAGCGTCGCCCCCCGCGTTCGCACGCAGCGTGCGAGCAGCGCCGCAAGCGCCACGCTGTCCGGGCCGCCGGAAACCGCCGCCAGCAACACCTCGCCCGGCTGCGGGGCTACGCGCGCGGCAACGGCCGCTTCGAGCGCGGCCAGCGGCCGGGCACCGCGCACTACGGGACCACTACCGCCGGACCGCCCGCGCCATCTCGCGCTGCACGTCGCGATCTTTTTCGTCCTTGCGCTTGTCCCACATCTTCTTGCCCTTGGCCAGGGCGAGCGAAATTTTCACCTTTCCGCGCTTGAAATAGAGCCGCACCGGAATCAGCGTCAGGCCCTTCTCAGAGACGCGTCCCGAGAGCCGTTCGATGTCTTGCTTCTTCACGAGCAACTTGCGGGGACGATGCGGGTCGACGTTCGAGAAGCTGCCTTCCTTGAACGGCGGCACGTACATGGAGAGCAGCCAAAGTTCGCCGTCGCGAATGCGCGCGTACGCTTCCCCGATGCTTATCTGTCCGCCACGAATGCTCTTGACTTCGGTTCCGGTCAACACGATGCCGGCTTCGAATTGCTCGAGCCATTCGTATTCGAAGCGCGCGCGCCGATTGTCGACGGTCGGGGTGGGAGCGGGCGGTTTCTTCGGCTTGGGCGCGAGGGCCGTCGGCTTCGCTTTAGCCGCCGACACGGGCTCCCGGTTCTCCCAAACGTTGACCCGCCGCGAGCTTTCCACGCGAAACGAATTTCGCTTCGGCCGAGGCCAACAGCGCACCGGATGCGTCGCAAAGGGTCGCTTCGATGCCGAATACGTCGCGGCGCTGCCACAGCACGTTCCCGCGTACCGCCAGCGCTTTGCCGACCGGAACCGCCTTGCGAAAACGCATTTTCAACTCGGCCGTCACGCCGAGATAACCGTGCGCGCCCGCGGCGTAAGCCATCGCTTCATCGAGCATGAGCGCGACGACGCCGCCGTGGACCACGTCTCGCCAGCCTTGAAACGGCTGCGGCACCGTCACGACACCGCTCACCGATTTATCCGTGTCGACCTCGAAGCGCATCTTGAGACCGATGACGGAGTCTCGACCGCAACCGATGCATTGGCCGTCGTCGATGGGCGTCGCGAGTTCGGTCATTGGTTGCGCGCGCGCGAGGCGCCGGGAGCGGCCGACGCACTCGATGCCGGCGACGTTCCCGGACTCGGCGACGCGTTATAATCGCCGGCCTTGATCTTGGCCAGCAGGGTTTTCGCATAGATCGAATCGACGTCGCTGGCGACGGCGGTGTTGAGGACGGTCGTCGCATCGCCCAGCTTGTGCTGCTCGATGTAAATACGTCCGAGTAACGTGTAGCCATGTTGTCCGGCTTCGCCGACGTGGCCCACATCGAGCGCGATGCCTTTGTTGAGATAACCGATGGCCGCTTCGGGTTGATGCAAGTCGTGCAACAGCGAGCCGATGTGGAATTGAATATCCGCGTAATCCGGCAGGACGTTGGGCACCCCGATCACGTAGCCTAGACCCCGCGCCGGATCGCGCAGATCGCTTTGATATAATTCGCCGAGATATTCGCGGGCGAGCACATTATCGCCGTCGGCGCGAAGCGCCGCGAGCAATTCGGTTTTCGCGCGATTTGCCGAACGCTCGTTGAACCGCATGATTCCGAGGCCTACGTGCGCCGCCGGTGCTTCTGCGGCGAGGTTGACGGCGGCGTTGAGTTCGTCCCGCGCGTCCTGCATGCGGTCGCGGCCCGAGACCGACTGGAACATGTACGAAAACCCGAGGCGGACGTGATTGACATAATTTTTCGGCGCGCCGGAAACGGCATCTTCCTCGACGTTGGTGAGCACGTCGAGCGCGCCTTGCTGTTGCGCCGCCGCCGCGTTGAGGAACGAGATCGCGAGCGTGTTCTCCGGAACGATCGCTAGCGCGCGCTCGAAGTCGGCTTGCGCCTTTTTGAAATCGCGAGCGTAAAACCGCTTGAGGCCGCCCGCAAGCGGCTCGACAAAGGCGCGGTTCGCGTAATCGTTGCGGCCTGCGGGGGGCGTGGGCGTCGCCGCATTTGCCGTGGCAGCGAATGCGAGCAACAAGGCGAGCGTGCTCGCCGTACGACTGATCATGAAGTCCTATTTAGCGCCGGGGAGGCCGTCTCATCGTCCGACGCCGAGCCGGCGAGCGAGCGCGTCCGGTAAACGCGCCACGCCGATCTTCCGTTGCGTCTGCCCGATCGCGTACGGCACGCGAAACCACACGATGGTGCGGCTTTCAGAATCGTAACGGACGAACGAGGCGTCGGTGTTGAGATCGCGCGGCTGACCGACGCTACCGACGTTGACGATGTAGCGCACGCCCGGCTGCAACGCGAGTTCGCCCCCGCGCTGACGGAATTCGTGAGCGATGGTGCCGTCGGACGCGAGCGCGTAGTAATCCGCGACGTGCGTGTGACCGACGAAGATCAGCGGCGCATCGGTCGCAGCGAACGCACGCGCCGCGGCAGCTTTGTCGAGAATGTACGTGAAATAATCGACCGGGGCGCCGTGAACGAGGAGATACTCGGGCATGCGCAATTCGTACGAAAGTCCGTCGAGCCACGCGAGGTGATCCGCGTCGAGCACGGTCCGCGTCCATTCGATCGCTTCCCGCGCAGCATCGTTGAAAGTGGCGATCCCGTGACCGTCGACGGCGGCGACGTCGTGATTGCCCAGGACCGTCGCGCTCGCGCGGTCGCGCACCAGCGCGACGCACTCGTTTGGATCGGGACCGTACCCGATGATGTCGCCCAAACACAGCACGCGTTCGTCGGGATCGATCCGGCCGAGAACGGCGGCAAGCGCTTCGAGATTGCTGTGAATATCCGAGACGAGGACGAACTTCATGGGGGCTGCGGGCGTTCTACTCTAAACGCGAGAGCGCCTCGCCGAACGCGTCGCCGAATCGTTCCCGGTCTTCCGCCGTACCGACCGTCACACGGATGTGACCGTCGAGCGGCGGCGCACCCGGTTTGCGCACGAAGACGCCCAAATGCAACAACGCTTCGACCATCGCATCGGCACGTTCGCGCGAACCGATGTCGATGCAAACGAAGTTGGTGCGCGACGCGAGCGTCCCCAGGCCGAAGCGCGCGGCGAGCGCTTCGTACTGGACTCGGCCGCGCGCGACTTCCGTCACGACGCTCGCGATGAAGGCGGGCTCCTCGAGTGCGGCGAGCGCTCCGGCCTGGGAAACGCGTGCGACGTGGAACTGCAGCCGGATCTTCGCAAACGTCTCGATCGTTTCGCGCGCGGCGATGCAGTACGCGACTCGAGCGCCCGCGAGACCGTAGGCCTTGGAAAACGTGCGCATGCGCACGACGCGCGGATCGATGGTGTCCGGCAACAGTTCGCTCGCATCGACGAAATCGCCGTAGGCTTCGTCGAGCACGAGCAGCGTATAAGCAGGCAGCGCCGCGACGAACGCCTCGACCGCTGCCCGCCTCGCGAAGGCGCCGCTGGGATTATCGGGATTGGCTAGATAGACCAGCCGCGCGTTCGTTTCGTGGGCGCGTGCGGCCAGTGCCGCGAGTTGCAGGCTGCCGTCGGCGGCATACGGGACGGTTTCCAGACGCGCACCGTATCCGAGCACGTGATACACGTACGTCGGATACGAACCCAGCGTCGAAACCGAAACGTCGCCCGGGGCGCAGTACGCGCGGACCGCGATGCCCAGCAGATCGTCGATACCGGCGCCCACGGTGATGTTTTCGATCGAACAGCTATGGCGCGCCGCGAGCGCTTCCCGCAGCAACGTCGATTCGGGATCGCCGTAGTACGCGCTGCGCGGCAGTTCCGCGCGCATTGCAGCGAGCGCCTGCGGGGGCGGCCCGAACGCACTCTCGTTCGCGCCGAGTCGCAGCAGATGGGCGCGGCCGACGCGGCGCGCGAGCTCTTCGGGTGCGACGAACGGGCGAGTCAGCGGGAGGGCCGCGATCGCCGGTGCGGCTTGGACGCCGGACGTACGCCGCCCGCCGGCGACCGGATCGTGGACGACGGGGTCGACGCCTTCCGCGCGCACTAAGCGGCCACGATCGGCGCGCCGCCGCTCGAGAAGAGCGTAATGCCGACACGGTCGCCCGCTTCGATGCGGGCGGGCGCTTCGCCGACGGTCGCGTAACCGCTCGCGTGCGCGAGCAAACTGGTCTGCGCCGACCGAATGGTCAGCGGTTCGGCGACGAGTCGCGCCCCGCACAGCGCGAGCCGGGCCGGAATGAAGTGCGTCCAGCCCGCGCGCCCCGCAAACGGTGCGGTCGCGAACGCTTCCAGCGTCGTCGGACGCGCGTTGCATTCGCCCACGAGCGTCGCCACGATCGGCCGCACGACGGCTTCGAGAATCATCAGGGACGACGCTGGATTTCCGGGCAGCCCGATAACGGCTTTGCCGTCGATTGCTGCCAGCAGCGTCGGTTTGCCGGGCTTGACGCGCAAGCCGTGCACGAGCGTGCCCGGTGCGCCCAGTTGCGCGACGATCTGCGGCAGGAGGTCGCGTTCGCCGACGGACGAGCCGCCCGTCGTCACCAGCGCGTCACAACGCACGAGACCGGCTTCGAGGGCCGCGCGCAAGGCGACGGCGTCGTCGGCCGCACGGGGAAGGTGAACCGGTTCCGCGCCCAGGGCGAGCAACGCACTGGCGATCGCATAGCGATTAGAATCGCGAATCTGCCCGACGAGCGGCGTGCCTGCAGGGTCGATCAATTCGTCGCCCGTGCTGATGATACCGATGTGCGGGCGGCGATAGACGGGTACGCGCGCCATCCCGAGCGTCGCGAGAACGCCGAGTTCGGGACCGCCGATCCGCCGCCCGGCGGCGAGCACCACGTCGCCCGCCGCGACATCGCTCGCGCGCTGTGAAACGCTATCGCCGGCCGCAACTGCGTCGTGCAGTACGATCGCACCGCCGTCGATTTCGACATCTTCCTGCGGCACGACCGCGTCGGCACCGTCCGGCAACGCACCGCCGGTGGGCACGCGCATGGCTTCGTCGACGCCCAAGGCCTGCGACGCCGGGCTCCCCATCGCGACCGCCCCGACGACGCGACGGCGCGTCGCCGCGCTCGCACTGGCGAGCGCATACCCGTCCATCGTCGAGCGCGCGTGCGACGGATGATCTTCGCGCGCGATCGCCGGGGAAGCGAGGATGCGTCCGGCCGCAGCCTCCAGCGGAACCGTCTCGCTCTCCGGCGCGCGCAAGCGCGCATTTCCCAGGTACAGCAGGACGGCTTGCGCGGGCGGTAAGAGTCGTGCGGGATCGAAGCCGCCCAAGCGCGTGCCGTGCGCAAACGGCGAATGTAGGACCGCGGTCGAATCCCGCATAACCGACTCCCCGATATTTCCGACGACGAAGCGACGCCCAAAAGCGGACGCCATCTTCATCCTATAGACAAGGACCGATGTTAGACCTTGCGCTCTTGCGCCGCGAGCCCGAGCGCGTGCGACACGCCGCCGCGCGTCGTGCCGGCGGGGCCGCTTTCGTCGACGACGTGCTCGCGATCGACGTGCAGTTGCGCGCGGCTCGCACGGCCGCCGAGGCGCTGCAGGCCGAGAAAAACGGGCTGACCGCGCAGATTTCCAAAGCCGTCGACAAGGGCGCGGCCGCGCGCGAACTGCGCCCGCAGATCGCCGCGCTCGACGCGCGCATCGTCGCGGCCAATGGCGAAATTCCGACGCTCGACGCACGCGTCGCAGCGATCCTCGGTGAGATTCCCAACCTGCTGGACGATTCGGTGCCGGGCGGTGCCGGCGAAGAAGATAACGTCGTCTTGCGCGATTCGGGTCTTCCGCCGGCACTCGGGTTCGTCGCGAAGCCGCATTACGAGCTGGGCGAAGCCCTGGGCATTATCGACTTCGAACGCGCGACCAAACTCTCGGGCGCGCGTTTCGCGGTGCTGCGCGGTGCGGGCGCACGCCTCTCGCGCGGGATCGCGTCGTTCTTCCTCGCGCGGGCGCACGAGCGCGGCTACGTCGAAGTCGTGCCGCCGTTTCTGGTGACGCGCGAAACGATGCATGCGACGGGCCAACTTACGAAGTTCGCCGATGCGATGTTCGTCGATCGCGACGCCGATCTGTTCATGATTCCGACGGCGGAAGTCCCGTTGACGGCGCTTCACCGCGAGGAGATTCTCGCCATCGATACGCTTCCGCGTAAGTATACGGCGTACTCCCCGTGCTTCCGCAAAGAAGCCGGTGCGGCCGGTAAGGATACGCGCGGGCTTATCCGACAGCATCAATTCGAGAAAGTCGAACTCGTGTGGCTCACGCCGCCCGAAGCGTCGGCGGAAGCGCTCGAGCGGTTGACGGCCGACGCGGAGGCGCTACTCGACGAACTCGAGTTGCCGTACCGCGTGCTGATGCTCTGCAGCGGCGACGTCGGCTTCAATGCGGCGCGGACCTACGATCTCGAAGTCTGGCTGCCGGGGCAGCAGACGTATCGTGAGATCAGTTCCTGTTCGAACTGCACCGATTTTCAAGCGCGGCGCGCGCAGATTCGTTTTCGCCGCGAACCCAAAGGCAAGCCCGAACTCGTGCACACGCTCAACGGCTCCGGGCTCGCCATCGGACGCACCCTCGTGGCGATTCTCGAGAACTATCAGCGAGCGGACGGCAGCGTCGCGGTGCCCGCGGCGCTGGTGCCGTTCTGCGGCTTCTCGCTCATCGACGCGCACGGAAACGCGAGCAACGCCTGACGCCCCGCACGAGGCGGCCTTGGAACTATGGCTTGCGCGCCAGATCTTTTGCGATCGCGCGTGCGGTCATCTTCGCCGACATCATCACCGCGGGCGTTCCCCCGCCGGGTTGCGTGTTTGCTCCGACGAGGTAGAGACCGGCGATATCTTCGCTGCGGTTGTGGGGCCGAAAGAAGGCGCTCTGCACGAAGATGGGCTCGAGCCCGAAGGCGTTCCCGAGCCGGCTATTGAGCGTTTTTTCGAAATACGCCGGCGTCACGTAGGTCGATGTCGTCAGCCGTTCGCGCAACCCTGCGATGTGGCCGCGCTCGTCGAGCAGCGCGATAACTCTCTCGACGAGCTTCGGGCCCGCGCTCTCCCAGTCGATTCGGCTCGCATTATGCGGAACGGGAATCAACGTGTAGGCCGCGTGGTGGCCGGGCGGCGCCATACTCGGATCGGTCAGCGACGGCACGTGCAAGTATTGCGAGAAGTCGTCCGGCAACACGTGCCGGTCGAAGATGTCGTGCAACAATCCGCAGTAGCGCGGCCCGAGGATGATGTTGTGGTGCCGTAACTCGCCATCGCGTTTGGGGTCGGCCCGAAAACCGAAATAGACGACGACGACCGACATCGATTGCTTCGCGATTCTCAGTCGCAGGTTCGGGTGGAACTTCCGAAATTTCTCGTGCACGAGCCCGTACGTGCCGGCGTAATCGCCGTTGGATACGACGATATCGGCGCTCAAGCGTTCGCCGCCGGCAAGCGTAACGCCGCGCGCCCGCGCCTTCTTCCGCGGCACCTTTTCCACGTCGATCCGGACGACTTCGCTTTCGTAACGCATCGTGCCGCCGAGCTCTTCGAACTTGCGAACGAAGGCGCGCACGAGCGCGCCCGTGCCGCCCATGGCGAAGTGCACGCCCCACGTCTTCTCGACGAAGTGAATCATCGCGTAGATTGCCGGGACGTGCATCGGATTACCGCCGACGAGCAGCGATTCGAAGCTGAGCACCGCGCGCAATTTTTCGTTCTTTACGAAGCGCGAGACGAAGCGGTAGAGCGGCTGCACCGCACCGAGCCGGACGAGATCGGGCACGATGCGCAGCATCGTGAGAAGGTCGCCGAAATACGTGTAGCCTAAGCCGAGAAAGCCACGCGTGAAAATATTCTGGGCGGCGGCATGAAAGCGTTCGTATCCCGCGAGATCTTCCGGCGCGATTTTGGCGATCTGCGCGCGCGTGTTAGCCGGATCGCCGTCGTAATCGTACCACGTGCCGTCATCGAAGTTGATGCGGTAGAACGGCGCGATCGGGACGAGCGTTACGTACTTCGAGGTCTCCGGACCGCCGCTGACTCCCGACGTGATCCGCTCGGCAGCGAGCACGTGCGGCGGAAAATCGGGGCCGCCTAGCCGCCCGTCGCCACGTTGGAGCGCGAAGAGTTCTTCGATGAAATGCGGGACCGTCAGGACCGTCGGGCCCATGTCGAACGTGTAACCGTCGTGATGCCGCACGTACGCGCGGCCGCCGGGTGCGTCGAGCTTCTCGACGATCGTCGTGCGGATACCCAAACTCTGGAGGCGGATGCCGAGCGCGATTCCGCCGATCCCCGATCCGATCACGAGCGCGCTCCGCTCGATTTCGCGTTTTTCCCGCGCGGACGAATCGCCGCCGCTCGATGTGGCCGTCATCCCGCCTTTACACGCGAGTCGGCGAGCGCGGTTCGCACGATATCATCGAAGCCATATGAGCGTCGCCGGCGGATGGCTCCTGGATGGTCCGGGCAGTACGCATTTCGCGGTCCTTCGTGCAGGCGGTCCGTTCGGGCAGGCGTTGACTGGGCGCATACCGCACCAACCTCCTGAGTCCAACTACAGTACCTAATGGTCTCACGTTGCCCGTATGGTGTTACGTCGCGGCCGTCGCAATATCCGATGAGGTCATCATTTGAAACAGCTCGTCACGCTCGGCGCTTTCGCTATTGGCGCCCTACTGGTTTCCGCGTGTAGCGGGGGATCATCGTCGCCCAGCGCTCCGATCCCGGGGTCGAACCAAACGACCCAAAGCGCGGGGCGCTCGACCGATTATGCCAACGGTATTGCCAGCGGTCGCTTCGCACACGTCTGCGACGCAGCCCCTGCGGGCGAAGCGTCGTGTCACGCAATCATCGACACCAACACGGGTGTCGGCCGTTCGCCGCAAGGTCGGACCGGACCCAATGCGGTCGCTGCACCAGCCGGTTACGGCCCCGGTCAACTTCAAACGGCCTACGGCATAACCGCCGCATCGTCCACGACGACGACGGTCGCAATCGTCGATGCCTACGATAATCCCAATCTGGCGAACGACCTCGCGACGTATCGCTCGACGTACGGTCTCCCGGCCTGCACGAGCGCTACCGGATGCTTCCGGAAGGTCAATCAGAACGGGGGCACGTCGCTTCCAAAAACCAACGCGAGTTGGGGACAGGAGACGTCGCTCGATGTCGACATGGTCTCCGCAAACTGTCCGACATGTAAGATACTCGTCGTCGAAGCGAACTCTGCGTCCTCCGCAAATCTCGCCGCGGGCGTAAACGCGGCCGTGAACCTCGGCGCCGTCGCGGTCAGCAACAGTTATGGCGGAGCCGAAAGCTCCGGCGAATCGACCTACGCTCCGAGTTACAACCATCCCGGAATCGCGATCACGGCGAGTTCGGGTGACAGCGGATACGGCGCACAGTCGCCCGCCTCGTACGGAACGGTAATCGCAACGGGCGGCACCACCCTGAAGCTTACGGCGACGAACACCCGCTCGACCGAAACCGTCTGGAGCGGTGCCGGCAGCGGCTGTAGTGCGTACGAGAGCCAACTGTCATGGCAAACGGGAGTTGCTTCCGCCGGTTGCGCGAAGCGCGTCATCGCAGATGTCGCTTACGATGCCGACCCAAATACCGGCGTTGCGGTCTACGACACGTTCGCTTATCGCGGTCAATCCGGCTGGCTCGTTTTTGGCGGCACCAGCGTCGCTTCGCCGGCAATCGCCGCAATCTACGCACGGGGCGGAAATCTTTCCGGGTATCCCGCTCAATATACCTACGGTAAGAGCGCGAACCTCTACGACGTAACATCAGGATCCAACGGTACCTGCGCGACGGCCTACCTGTGCAACGGCGAGGTCGGCTACGATGGACCGACCGGGCTCGGTACGCCGATCGGATTGACGGCGTTCTAGCTTCGCCTTCGGTAATCGCATGAACGAAAACGGAGGCGCAGTCGCCCGAGACTGCGACCTCCGAAAAGCACGCCGGCACCGCAAGCTCGACGGCCTTACGTTGAGGTGAGTTGCTGGCGGACGTACCACGCATACGTCTCGCGCAAGCCGGTCTCGAGAGCGACCTTCGGCTCCCAACCCAGACGCTGTGCTCGCGTGAGGTCCGGCCGACGACGTTGCGGATCTTCCGGGCGTTTGGGCAGCGATTCGACGGCGAAGGGAACCTGCGCGACTAGCGCGAGCGCGCCTGCGATGTCGTTCACGCTTCGCTCGTCGTGACTGCCCAGATTGACCGGTTGCGGCTCGTCGAACTCCGTCGCCATCACCGTTATCAACCCGTCGATGACGTCGCTGACGTACGTCATCGAACGCATCTGTTCACCCGTTCCGTGCACAAGAAACGGACGCTTGGCCTCGAGCGCTTCGAGAAGCGCCGGAATGAGTCGCCCGTCGCCGATGATCATGCGAGGTCCGTACGCATTGAATAGACGTACGATGCGACCGCGCAGCGCATGTTCGCGCATACCGGCCGCGACGACGGCTTCGCCGAAGCGCTTCCCTTCGTCATAGCACGACCGCGGGCCGACCGGATTGACGTTACCGAAATAGGTTTCGCGCTGCGGGTGTTCGAGCGGATCACCATAAACTTCCGATGTCGAGGCGAAGAGCAGCGGGATCGACGCGCGCACGGCAAGATCGACACACGCCATCGTTCCCAAGGAGTTGACGGCGAGCGTTGCACGCTGGTGTGCCGCGTACGCTTTTGGGCTCGCCGGCGATGCGAGATGATAGATGGCATCGAGCGGCGCCGTCCCCGCGCCTGCCAGCACGTCCACCAACGCCGTCGATGATGCGCCGACGTCGCCGTGAACGAAGGTTGCACGTTCCGTTGCGAGGGCATCGCGCAGATTCGACATGGAGCCCGTGGAAAGATCGTCGACGATCGTCACGGTATGTCCGTCCCGAAGCGTTCGATCGACCAGATGGCTACCGAGGAAGCCGGCCCCGCCGGTGATGAGAACGTGCATGCGACGTTTCTACCCACTGTTCGAGCGGGACGGGCGGAGCCATCGGACGCTCGTTCCCCTCGCGTACATCGTTTCGCCGCAATTGTAGTCGATACCGCCGCATCGCGGCCGCCTGCGATCCACGATCGCTCGAAGCCAGGAAACCCGCTAGCGCGCCGCAGTAGGGGCGGTTCGACGTACGCGTTCCGGCGCGTTTACCGCACGGCGCGACTCGGTGCTGTACCACGACCGTCGCGCACGACACATCAGCTGACCACCTTCGATCGCGATAGCGTTCCTATTCCGCCGCATCACTCGTGCGCTGATGGATACCCGCGCGAAGCCGCCGATCAAAGATCACGCACCGGCAGAGACAATATGCCGCGCGGCTCCGTTGACGAAGCATATTTATCTCTTTCATTCTGAGGTCTCGTCTATGAAACGTCTTTTTCAATCCCTCGCATCAATCGCTCTAGCAGCTACGCTCGGCTCGGGCTCGGCCTTTGCCAATCCGCATAACGGTAAGGGCATGGGTCACTCGATGTCGGGACATCCCGCGATGATGGGCAGTCCCATGTATAGAAACCACCGCTACGGTAACGATAAAGCCCGTTGCCGCGACGCCAGAGGCCGCTTCATGAAGCTGCACCATGGCCGGTGCCTCGCCAAGTAGCGCTCACGATTATTAAACGAGGCGGCGTCGTCACCGATGTCGCCTCGTTTTTGGTCTGGGCAGCGTCCCACGACACGCTTCGAAAAGCGGCCACTAACGCAGCAGCCGGCGGGAAGCGCAAAAGCCTAGGGAACTTAGCGCGCGCCGTAAGGAGCCGAACGCGCCAGGCGAGAGTCGGGCGACAAGCCAGCGTGACATGGTGGACGATCCGACCTGACCGGCCGTATCGACACGCTTTTCGTTCAACGCGCACGACGGGCCGCCGATAAGCTTGGCCGATGTCGAAGAACGCAGCATCGACAAAATTGCTTCCATCCCTGGACGCGATCGCCGAACACTCGGCGCGAAACGAATCGCCCTATGGAGACCGATCGAAGCTCTTGCGCGCCGCTGTCGCGGCTCTCGTTGCGGGCGTCGTTCCCGAGCCGAGCCCGATCGCAATACCCAGCAACTCGCTGCTCGCATCGGAGAACGTTTGAATCGGTGCGACGTTGCCGTCTGCATCGGGCGAAAAAACGCTGACCTCGCTCGGGAAGGAGCTACTGAGCACGTAGATCCGACCGGCCCCATCCAACGCAATCGAGCCCGGACCGTCCAGACGCGTTTTCGTTCCGACGATCGAACGTGCCGGCTTGTCGCTGGAAGCGCCGGAAAGATAGGCGCCGACGCTGTTGTTGAAATAGCTGGCAACGTACGCGGCACCATCCGCGTCGACCGCGTTCGCGGCGCCAATAGTGGACGCACGGTGACGTGCGCTCGAACGCGAGCAACTCTCGTGAGGGATCAGGATTCTTCGCCCATAGCGGATCACTGAAATTCGCCCCGCACGAATTTCGTTGCGGATTGCGGATGGTGCCAGGGCGAAATGCCGAGCAACCCCATTGACGTGGTAGTACGGTCGAAGCTCAGGCGATTTGGGCGCATCGGTCTCGCTAGGCGCACTGGTTGTTATGATTGCCACCCGTTCATAGTAATTGCCGTAAAGTCTAAGGTGGACCCCGTTGTCAAGACAGAATTTCGGGACTTGTAAGGTGGTTCTCCTTTCTAGCTATTGCTTACCGTAGATGCTCGCTGGTGTTTGGTAGCCCAGCGATTGATGCGGTCTTTCGTTGTTGTAGAACTCGATGTAGGAGCGGAGCCGTTGTCGCGCTTCACGCGGCGAACCGTATTCGTTGAGGTAGACCTCTTCGTATTTGATCGTGCGCCAGAGGCGCTCGGTGAAGATGTTGTCAAGCGCCCGCCCTTTGCCGTCCATGCTGATCGCAATCTGTCGATCTTTGAGCCGCTCGATATAGGCTTCACTCGTGAAGTGGCTGCCTTGATCGCTGTTGAAAATGTTCGGCGTCGCCGTTTCAAGCGCGCGATCGGTGGCGCGAAGGACAAACCCCATCTCGAGGGTGTCGTCGACTTCCCAGGCGACGACGTACCTCGAGA
>JAABUZ0100000659.1_pt1 | contig 80838 bp, 75 predicted proteins | sample 5562091 | NCBI WGS metagenome assembly JAABUZ01 (sample SAMN12813069, study PRJNA571459) | rock metagenome | isolation source: Antarctica rocks | place: Antarctica: Victoria Land, Linnaeus Terrace sud | collected 2015-12-21
CAGGTGTGAGGTTGTCCAGGTCCCCCGACCGGTAGACCAGCCCCTGGTGCACCTCCCCGCCGTCCATTGTCTGGACGCCTCCCAGGTCGCGGAAGTTGAAGGATCCTTCGGGAGCGGTGGTCGGAGGCTCGGCGTGGCAACTGTGGTCGGATGGCTGGGGAGCCGAGGTCATGGGGGCCGGGTCACTCTCGCTCGGGTCAACATCGACGATTGTCGTAAGCGGCGGTGACCGTGCAGTGACGTTTCACCGTGCGGTTGGTTGCCCGTCGATGAACATCGGGGGAGCCAGGAGGTCCGCAGGACCACCGAATCATGGCGGCATGGTGGTACTAACTAACTAGGGACGATGTCGACAAGCGTCCCGAGCGGCAGCACCGCCGCCAGGCGACTCATCTCGGCATTGTCCATTCGGACACTGCCGTGGGACACGCTGGTGCCGAGGACCGTGACATCGTCCGCTGCCGTCGAAGGCCTTGAGTGCCGAGCGATTCCTACACTGGTAGGATTCATGTATGGCTGTCCGCAAATGGTCCGTGAGCATCAATGAAGATCTGGCGCAACGGGTTGAGGCACATGTGGGCGGCCGGGGTCTGAGTGGGTTCGTGGCCACCGCGGTCGACCACGAACTCGAGCGGGAGGCTCTCGTGACCTATCTCGATGACCTGGACACCGAGTTCGGCCCGGTGCGGCCCGGGTTGGCGGAAGGCTACGACGCTCTGTGGCCCTGATCCTCGACAGTGAGGCACTCTCTGCCCTTGCTCGACCGCGCTCGGCGCCACAGACGCACGAGCGCGTACGGGCGGCGATGCGTTCGGCACAACGACGCCGGGAACCTGTGCGCATTCCCACTGCGACACTGCTGGAGTTGTACCGGGGGGCAGGCACTGATGAGGCCATTGATCTCGAACTTGGCCGTGGATACGCCAAGGTCATCACCACTGGGGTACGCATCGCACGCATCGCTGGCCATCTGCTGGCTTCCATTGGCGCAGGCAGCGACCTGGCCGTCGACGCCCTTGTGGTGGCCACGGCCGTTCGCCTCGGTGGAGGAATGATCCTCACCCACGACCCGTCGGACCTCGACCGTCTCGCTGCTGGCCAATCCAACGTCCGGATTGCGGCCGTCTGAGCTGAGTCGTCAGTAGCATCGCTCGACCCTGACCGCGCACTGCTTGTAGTTGGGCTCTCGGGACACCGGGTCGAACTCGTCCAGGGTCAGGCGGTTCACGCACGCCTCGTCGTAATGGAACGGGATGAACACCTCCCCTTCCCGGATGGTGGCCGTTACCCGGACAAGGACTGAGTCGATGGATCCCCGGGCGGAGGAGACCGTGGCCCGGTCACCGCCGGCCAGGCCGAGATGACGGGCGTCGGCTGGACTGACTTCCACCCAGGCTTCCGGAGCCAGGGCCTCCAGGACACCGACCCGGCCCGTCTTGGTGCGCGTGTGCCAGTGCTCGACGGTGCGCCCGGTGTTGAGGACCAGCGGGAAGGCGGACGACGCCGGCTCGGAGATCGGCTCGGGCGCCACCGCCCACAGCTGGGCTCGACCCGACGGAGTGGGGAAGGTGCCGTCGGCGTACAGCCGGGCTGTGCCGCCGGCCGGGGTAGCTGTGGACGGTCCAGCTGGGGACGGTCCAGCTGGACAGGGCCACTGGAGGCCGCCTGAGGAGTCGAGAGTCTGATAGCTCATTCCGCTGTAGTCGCAGGGCCGCCCAGCCGAGACCCGGGCCCACTCGGCGAAGGCATCAGCCGGGGTCTCCCAGCCGGGGAAAAGGTGCTTGGCGCAACCGAGGTGCTCGGCCACGGCCATGAAGATGTCGAAGTCGGACCGGGCCAGCCCGGGCGGTCCCACCGCCTGGCGCACCCTCGACACCCGCCGCTCGGAGTTGGTGTAGGTCCCCTCCTTCTCCCCCCAGATTGCGGCTGGGAGCACCACGTGGGCCAGTGCGGTGGTGGGCGTGTGGAAGCCATCCTGGACCACCAGCAGGTCCAGCCGGGCCAGGGCGGCCTCCAGGCGCTCCCGGTTGGGGAAGGACACCGGGGGATTGGTGCCGATGACCCACAGCCCCCGGATGGTCCCGTCCAAGATGCCCTGGATGATGTCGGGGTAGGCCCGGCCCCGCTGGGCCGGCAGCTCAGCCTCCTCGATGTCCCACAACCGGGCCAGCTCGGCCCGGTCATGGGTTAGGTCGTACCTCCGGTAGCCGGGCATGGAGGCGGTGAAGCCGGCCTCCCGGGTGCCCATGGCGTTGCACTGGCCGGTGATGGACAGCGGGGCCGCTCCCGCCCGCCCGACGTTGCCCGTCACCAGGCACAAGCTGTTGATCAGGGTCACCGTCTGAGTGCCCTGGACCGAGTGGTTGACTCCCATGGTCCAGGCGGCCATGGCCCGGGGAGCCCGGCCAAAGGCCAGCGCGGCCCGGCGAACGTCTTGGCTGGGGACACCGCATTCGGCCGCCACCCGGTCCAGACCGAAGCCCTCCAGGCTGGCCACCAGATCGTCGTAGCCCTCGGTGTGGGCCTTTACGTAGTCGGTGTCTACCAAGCCTTCCTCGACGATCACCTTGAGCATGCCGTTGAGCAGGGTGATGTCGGTGCGGGGCCGCACGGCCAGGTGCAGGTCGGCCAGCATGGCCGTCTTGGTGATCCTGGGGTCGACCACGATGACGGTGGCGTCGGGGTTGGCCAGCAGGCGGGGCACCAGCAGCGGGTGGTTGTCGGCCAGGTTGGCCCCCACCAGCAAGATGCAGTCGGCCTCCTCCAGGTCGGCGTAGCAGCCAGGCGGCCCGTCCGCGCCAAAGGTCGCCTTGTAGCCGGACACCGCGCTGGCCATGCACAATGTGGTGTTGCCGTCGTGGTGAGCCAGACCCAACCCCAGGCGGGCCAGCTTGCCCAGGGCGTAGAACTCCTCGGTGACCAGCTGGCCGGTGCTGAGCACCGCCACCGAGTCGGGCCCGTGGGCATCGATCAGGCGGGTGATGCCACCCAACATCTCATCCAGGGCTGTGTCCCAGGTGGCTGGGACCTGCTGGCCGGCTGCGTCCCTTACCAGCGGTGAGGTCAGCCTGCCCTCGGCGGCGATGGTGCGGTGCTCGGCCAGACCCTTGGGGCACAGGCGGCCACGATTGACCGGGTGGGCGTGGTCGCCTCTGACGGTTACCGCCGAGCCATCTCGCACGCCGATCTCCATGCCGCAACCCACCGAGCAGTAGCCGCACGTGGTGCGCACCCATTGGGTGGTCCCGGGCGGCGGAGAACTCTCGTCCGAATTGTGGCTGCTATAGCAACCACAATTCGGACGAGAGTTCCGATCAACCTCCCCCGGACCGGCCGCTGGGCCCTTGCTCAGGCCGAGCCAGTCGAGGACCCCCTCGGCTACGCCGAGGTGCTTCACCTGGGCCCCCACCAGCCCCTGGCGGCGGTCATGGAGGTGACGCTCACGTAGAACAGGTAGCGACCCACCAACTCGCTCAGACCGGCCAGGGCCAGGATCCCGCCCAGGGTCAGGGCCTCACCCAGGCGGGAGGGGCCCAGCGGACCGGCCGTCGGCGCCAACAGCACCCAGCCGCAGCCGGCCAGGCCAGCAAGTCCAGTCGCCACCCGGGCTGCCACCAGGAACCGCATGGGCCCAAACAGGAGCCGGGACGTGAGCCTGAGCTCCCGCGCCGACTGACGGGCGACCCCGCTCATCAGGTGACCCAGGCAACCGAGGCCAAGCACGAGGCCGCCCGCCGCCAATCCCACCAATACCCGCCCGCCGCCCGCCGTCAGGACCGAGCCGCCGCCGGTCAGGCCACCGCCCGCCGTCAGAACCGAGCCGCCGCCGGGCAGGCCGCCCACCAGGCCGCCGCCGGTCAGCACTACCAACACCACCAGCGGTCCCATCGCCAGCGCAGTGGCCAGGAACGACACGACAGTGCGAGGCGAGTCCCATGCCGGACGGGCCGGGATGCGGTAGAGCCGTGCACTGGCGTAGAGCCCGGCCACCCCCACCAGGCTGCCGGCCACCTCGAGTCCGAGGGATAAGGGCGCCCCCGGGCCAACCACGGTGGCAACCAGGGCCGCCCCCCCGGCCAGGCCAGCGAAGGCCGACAGTAGGGCCACCTCCCGTGACAGCCAGGATCGGCGCAGGTTGCGCATGGCCTTCCACGCCCGGCCGGGGCGGCCCAGGTGGAACACGGAGGCAACCATGGCCACTGCGCCCACCGCGGCCGCCGCCCACAGACCGCCCACCAGGCCAGCTGTCCCGGGGGAGCCAGCGGAGCCAGAGATGCCGGCTCCCCCCAGCCCAAGCCCGGTCCCGGCCAACCCGAGCCCGCCCCGCCCAGCCCCGCCCAGCCCCACCACTCCCAAGCGGATGGCCAGAGCCAGGGCGGTGGTGACGCACAGGGCACCCACTGCAACCTGGCTGAGCAGGGTCAGCAGGATCAGCGGCCAGTGGGGGTCGGCCGGCCGGGCGTGGTCGGCATCCACTCCCGACACGTCGTCTCGCAGGTCAGCTGGCAGCACGAACCGGGTGGTGGAGACGGTCAGCGCCGAGGGCGGCAAACCCGGGGCATCGGCCCCCGAGTGGTCGCCTCGCCACACGTCCGGGTCGACCCGCTCGACGCCGAGGGCCCGGGTGGGACAGGCATTCACGCAGGCCGGATCCTGTCCCGCCTCCAGGCGGGGCTGGCACAGGTTGCACTTGCTCACCACCCCCTTGGCCGGGTCGAACTTGGGCACCTCGTAAGGGCAGGTCCAGGTGCAGTAGCCGCACCCCACACATTCCGACTGCTGGTGGATGACGACCCCGTTGTCCGCCTTGATGTAGGCGTTGGTGGGGCACCCGATCAGACAGGCCGGCTCCAGGCAGTGGTTGCAGCCCATGGACACGCTGTGACGTCGGGTCTCGGGGAAGCTGCCCCCCTCCACTTCGCCCACCCGCCGCCAGGCCACTCCCACCGGCGTGGAGTTCTCCTCGGCGCACGCCACCTCGCAGGCATGACAGCCGATGCATGACTCCATGGCGAAGGTGAAGCGGACGTGGTCGCCGGCGTCCAGGGGCAGGAGGTCGGGCGCACCAGCCAGGTCAGGGAGGTCAACCGGCCCAGGGGCAACCAGGTCGAGGACGTCGAGTGAGCTCACTCCGGCTCCGCCACCTCGACCCGGCCGTCCACGCAGCGCACCTCGAAGGTGGGAATGGAGACGTCCTGGTCCCCCAGGCAGCGACCGGTGGCCAGCTCGAAATTGTGCTTGAACATGGGCGACGCCACCTTGGCCACCTCACCGGCCGAGCCCACGATCCCCCGAGACATGACATTGGCCTTGGCGAAAGGGTCATAGTTGCTCAGGGCGTACAGGGCATCGTCACCCGCGGTACGAAATACCGCCACCTGGTGTGGCCCGACCTTGGCGCACACTCCCCGGTCGGGGACCAGCTCGTCGAAGGCGCAGACCCCCACCCACCTCACCGGGTTGCCCCCACCAGCACCGGTACGCCACGGGCATCGGGCCGTTCGCCTTCATAGGCCGGTCGGGGCTGACCCCGCTCGCTCACCATGACCACGCCGGGATCCACGTCGTCGCTGTTTACGAAGTGCGTGAAGCGGGCCATGCGCTGCGGGTCGCCCAGGGTGGCCTTCCACTCGCACTCGTAAGTCTCCACGTGATGGGCCATGGCCGCCTCCAGCTCGGCGCTGATGCCCAGGGCGTCGTCCACCACCACCCGGCGCAGGTAATCCAGGCCCCCGTCCAGCTTGTTGAGCCATCCGGCGGTGCGCTCCAGGCGCCCGGCGGTGCGGATGTAGAACATGAGGAACCGGTCGATGGTGCGGATCAGAGTCTCTGTGTCCAGGTCGCTGGCCAGCAGGACCGCGTGCTGCGGGCGGGTCCCACCGTTGCCGCACACGTAGAGGTTCCACCCCTTCTCGGTGGCGATGACCCCGAAGTCCTTGCCCTGAGCCTCGGCGCACTCCCGCGAGCAGCCCGACACCGCCGACTTGATCTTGTGCGGCGAGCGCAGTCCCCGGTAGCGCAGCTCCATCTGGATAGCCAGGGCGGTGGAGTCCTGGACTCCGTAGCGGCACCAGTTGGTACCCACGCAGGACTTGACCGTGCGCAACGCCTTGCCGTAGGCGTGCCCCGACTCGAAGCCGGCGTCCACCAGCCGGCTCCAGATGGCGGGGAGCTGGTGGACCCGAGCCCCCAGCAGGTCGATGCGCTGGCCGCCGGTGATCTTGGAGTAGAGGCCAAAGTCCCTGGCCACCTCGCCCAGCGTGATCAACTGCTCGGGCGTGATCTCGCCCCCTGGCACGCGGGGGATTACCGAGTAGGTGCCGTCCCGCTGCAGGTTGGCCAGGAAGTGGTCGTTGGTGTCCTGCAGGGCCGCCTGGGCGGCATCCAGGATGTAGCCCGAGCCCGTGGAGGCCAGCATGGAAGCGACCGCTGGCTTGCACACCTCGCACCCGCGCCCGGTTCCCCGCTTGGCCAGCAGTTTGGAGAAGGACGTGAGCTCCTCGGCCCGGACGATGTCGAACAGCTCCTGGCGGGAGTAGGCGAAGTGCTCGCAGAGGTGCTTGGTCACCGCCACCCCGGCCCGGCTCAGCTCGTCGTCCACCAGATCGGCCAGCAGGGGCAGGCAACCCCCGCAACCGGTGCCGGCCTTGGTGGCCGACTTGATCCCGGCCACGTCGGTCGCGCCCCCGTCCGAGACGGCTGCGCAGATGGCTCCCTTGGAGACATTTTCGCAATTGCAGATGGTCGCCGACTCACTGAGGCCGGCCACTCCCGCCCCTCGCGCCCCGGTGGAGGCTCCCGCCACTCCTACCGGCAGGACCAGGGCAGCCGGCTCCGACGGCGTGGTCATGAAGCCCTGGGCCATGGCCGCCAGCTCGGTGTAGCCGGACGCGTCCCCGACCAGGACCCCGCCCACCACCCGGCCATCGGCGGTGTCCAGGACCAGCTTGCGGTAGATGGGCGCCCGAGCGTCGGCGAAGGTGAGGGACTCGGTCCCAGGTGCCTCGCCGTGGGCGTCGCCGAAGCTGGCCACGTCCACTCCCAACAGCTTGAGCTTGGTCGAGCAGTCGGCGCCGGTGAAGGTGGAGCTGCCGTCCATGAGGCGATCGGCCACCACCTTGGCCATCTGGTAGCCGGGGGAGACCAGGCCCCAGGTCCGGCCGGCCACCAGGGCGCACTCGCCGATGGCGAAGATGGCCGGATCGGAGGTGCGGCAGGCCTCGTCCACCACCACTCCGCCCCGCTCGCCCACCTCCAGGCCACACGCCCGGGCCAGCTCGTCGCGGGGTCGGATGCCGGCTGAGAAGACGACCAGGCTGGAGACCAGCTCCTTGCCGTCGTCCAGCCGCAGACCGGCCACCCGCCGGGCACTGCCGGTCCTGCTCCCCGGCCCACCGCCCATCCCCGTGCCACCGCCCGGACGGCCCCGTGCCGCCCAGGTCAGCACCTCGGCGCTGCGACAGCCGGTGTGGACAGTCACGCCCAGCGCCTGGATGTGCCTGCGCAGCGCATCTCCGCCCCCGTCGTCCACCTGGACCGGCATCAGGCGGGGCGCCAGCTCGACCACGTGGGTGACCAGTCCCAGGTGGACCAGGGCATTGGCCGCCTCCAGGCCCAGGAGGCCTCCCCCGATCACCACCCCCACCCGGCAGTCGGTGGCCCACGCCTTGATGGCCTCGACGTCGTCGATGGTGCGGTACACGAAGCAGCCGGCGGCGTCATGGCCGGGGATGGGGGGAACGAAGGGAGCCGATCCGGTGGCCAGCACCAGCGCGTCGTAGGTGACTCGGCGCCCGATAGAGGAGACCACCTGGCGCGCCTGGCGGTCGACCGAGGCGACCCGCTCGCCCAGGTGCACGGTGAGACCGGGAGTGGCCGCGGAGCTGGGGGCGGGAAGGGCTATTTCGTCAGGAGAGGACCCCGAGAAGAGAGAGGACAGGGCCACCCGGTCGTAGGCCGGCCGGGGCTCCTCGGCGAAGGTGACGATGTCCCACTGGTCGGTGGCACCCTTCTCCACCAGGGCCTCCAGCAGGCGGTGGCCGACCATGCCGTTCCCGGCTACGACCAGCGTGGACCGTGGGGTGTTCGCCATGCCTGCCATCCAAGCGGGCGGAGGTTCCGGCGGTATTGCCCCAACGTGAACGCTGGGTCACATTCCGCTCTCATGGGATGGGCGGCGCCTGCCCGTGCCGGTGTGCGGTTGAGTTCACACGGCCAACTCCAGCTGGCAATCCGGCGGTAACAATCGCGGGCCATAGTTGAGCATGGGTGTGCTGGCCCTTCAGGGCTTCACCATCGGCGTGACGGCCGATCGCCGCTGGGCCGAGCAGGCTGACCTGCTGCGCCGGAGGGGGGCAACGGTCCTGCACGGGCCGTCCATCACCACTGCCTACCTGGTCGACGACGTGGCCCTGCGGCGGGACACCGAGGCGGTGATCGCCTCACCTCCGGCGTGGCTCCTGGCCACCACCGGGATTGGCATGCGGGCCTGGTTCGAGGCGGCCCAGGAGTGGGGGATCGAGGAGGGGCTGCGGGCCGCCCTGGCCCGTGCCCGGGTGGTGGCCCGAGGGCCCAAGTCGGCGGTCGCCGCCGAGTCGCTCGGGCTGGCGGTGTGGAAGCGAGCGCCCACCGAGCGCATGGGCGACCTGGTGGCCATCCTGGCCGAGGCAGGGGCAGCTGCGGGGGATGCGGCCGACGGGGATGGGGCCGCGGCGGGGGAGGTGGCCGGCCAGCGGGTGGTGGTGCAGCTCTACGGCACCGAGTCGCCGGAGGTCCGCCTGGCCCTGGAGGACATGGGCGCCCAGGTGACCGAGATCGGTGTCTACCAGTGGCGCAGTCCGCCCGACGAGGGACCGGCGGTGAGGCTGGCCACCGCGGTGGTGGCTGGACGGTTGGAGGCGGTGACCTTCACTGCCGCGCCGGCCGCTCGCAACCTGATGGCCATCGCCGGGCGTCACGGTCTGGAGAAGCAGCTGCGGGATGCCTTCAACACCAGGGTGCTGGCCGCCTGCGTGGGCCCAGTGTGCGCCGGAGGAGCGCGGGAGGTGGGTATCGAGGCGCCGCTGGCCCCGGCGGTGGGGCGCCTCGGTCTCCTGGTCAGGGAGCTGACCCAGCGCCTCCAGGACGACCGGCCGGTACTGGACCTGGCCGGCCATCAGGTGGTGGTCCAGGGTTGCCTGGCCATAGTGGACGGAGAGCCGGTCCGGCTGGGGCCGAGGGAGCGGGACCTGATCCTGGCCCTGGCCCGTCGCCCCGGTGCGGTGGCCGCCCGCGCCTGGCTGCTCCAGCGGGTATGGGGCGACCATGCCCGGGACTCCCATGTGGTGGAGGTCACTGTAGGAAGGTTGCGGGACAAGCTGGGCCCGGCCGGCGCCGCCATCGAGGTGGTGCCCGGCCGGGGCTATCGCATGGTGACCGCGGCGGGCGCCTGACCCGTCTGGGCCGCCAGGACTCTCACCTAAGCTCCAACCGAGGCCTCAGCTGGGTTGGGCAGCTGGGCAGCGTCGGTCGAGGAGGTACGGGACCACCGCGTAGCAGAGCAGGGCCAGCCCGGTGAGTAGGGCCATGGCCAGCGAATCGGCGGCCTGGCCCTTGCTTACGAAGCTGGCTCCGTTGAAGGCCGCCCCGACCAGGGCCAGCAGCCCCACCACCGAGGCAGTCATCACCCCCCTCCGCCTGGACCTGACCGCCTGTACCACCACCACGATGGCGTTCAGGACCAGCAGCAGGCCAAGGGAGGCGTGGATGGCCAAAGCCGGGGCGCCCTGGGTGATGGCCTTGCCGAAGGCCTGACCGATCCCGGGGTGTCCGCCCGGTACCTTGACGTACAGGTTCACGACCATCCCCAGCCCGTACTCGATGAGCAGGAGCACGAGCATGACCAGGCTGGCCCGCCGCATGGCTGCTATCGGCCCGGCCCGGCCGGCCTGGCCGTTCAATGAAGCCGTTGCCCCTTCCGCCATGTTCGCCTCCTCGTCGAGTCGCTCGGTCCGTGCCCTGCATCAGGCCCGGGGCCGGACCCGTATCAGCCGTTCGGCGGCGAGCTGTCCAGTTCCAGGGCCAGGGAATTCATGCAGTAGCGCTGACCGGTGGGGCCCGGTCCATCGTTGAAGACATGACCCAGATGCGAGCCACAGCGCCGGCAGGTGACCTCGGTCCGCATCATCATGTGGGAGCGATCGCGGGTGAGAACCACGTTGTCGGTTACCGCTGGCTCGGTGAAGCTGGGCCAGCCGGTTCCCGAGTCGAACTTGGTGCCCGATTCGAAAAGCTCGGCCCCGCACCCCGCACAGCGGTAGGTCCCATCCTGGTGAGCGTGGACGTACCGACCACTGAAGGCCGGCTCGGTACCCTTGCGCCGCAGTACCTGGTACTGCTCCGGGCTCAGCCGGTCCCGCCACTCCTCCTCACTGCGTGTCACCTCCGGTGCGCCTGGTTGGGGCGAAGTCTCAGCACTCACCGGTCCACCACCTTGTCTCGAGCGACCTATCCACCTCTTCACCACGGCCATTCTACCGAGGGCCGGGTCATGAGCCTCTGCTGTGCCTCAAGGGCGTATTGTGCGTGTTGTTGCCCATGTGGTTGCATGGGGCCTTCAGCGCCGAGACGCACCAAGACGCACCAAGACGCACCGAGACCGTAGCGAGAGAGTAGATCCATGGGCACGCTCAACATCCTGACCAGTCCGGGTTTCCTGGTGTCCATGGGGGCCATCTTTGCCGTCACCGTGGGAGCCCTGCTCCTCACCCAGTACCTGGGGCGGCGCCACGATCGTCGATCTGGCAGGGGCACCGAGCTCAACGGGCCGGCCGCCACCACCACCAAGCCCGGCGTCACCTTCGCCGACCTGGCCGGCATGGACGAGGCCATTGCCGAGGTCCGGGAGCTGGGCGACTACCTGGCCGACTCCCACCGCTACAAGCGCCTGGGCGCCGAGCTGCCAACGGGGATACTCCTCCATGGCCCGCCTGGCTGCGGCAAGACCCTCCTGGCCCGAGCCCTGGCCGGGGAGACCGGAGTGCCCTTCTATTACATCTCGGCCGCCAGCTTCGTGGAGCGCTACGTGGGTGTCGGGGCGGCCCGGGTGCGTGAGCTGTTCGTCAAGGCGCGGGAGAAGCCATCGATCCTGTTCATCGATGAGCTGGATGCCATCGGGCGCCACCGCCACGGCGATGTGGGCGGCGGTCGGGAGTTCGACAACACCCTCAACCAGCTCCTGGTGGAGCTGGACGGCGCCGGTACCTCCTCCGGCACTCTGGTCATCGCCGCCACCAACCGTCCCGAGATGATCGATCCGGCCCTGTTGCGGCCGGGCCGATTCGACCGCCGCGTCCTGATCGACCTGCCCGGGCCCCGAGCGCGCCAGGAGATCTTGGCCCTTCACGCCAGCCGGCGTCGGTTCTCCAAGCGAGTGGACTGGGCCGCGGTGGCCAACGACACGGCCGGCTGCTCGGCGGCCGACCTGGCCAATCTGGTCAACGAGGCCTCCCTGCTGGCTGCCCGTCACCACCGGGAGATGATCGGGCCGGAGGACGTGGACGAGGCGGGGGCCCGTCTGCACACCGGTACCGGCGCGGCCCAGTCCATGGAAGAGGACGAGCGTCAGCTGATCGCCTATCACGAGGCCGGCCACGCCCTGCTCTGCCTGCTCCTGCGGGGCGTGAAGCCTCCTCCCCGGATCTCGATCTACAGCCGTGGGAACGACACGGAGCGCTCCATCTGGTCGATAGCCGAGGGTCGGTCGGTCCTCACCAAGCGGGAGTTGCAGGCCCAGATGATCCTGCTGCTCGGAGGACGGGCGGCCGAGATGAATGTCTTTGGAGAGCCCACCACCCGCTCGGAGGACGACCTCCGCCATGCCGGGACGCTGGCGCGACGGATGGTGGAGCAGTGGGCCATGATTGCCCGCCCCGGTCAGGCCGGTACCAGCCTGGATACCCTGGCCCAGCAGGTGGCCAGCGGGCTGGGGGGCACCTCGGTGGACCCGATCGGCAACCTGTTGAACCGGGCCGAGCAAGCCGCTCGGGTGATCCTGGACGATCACGCCGAGGAGCTCGACCTCATCGCCGAGGCCCTGTACGACCGGGAGACCCTGACTGCCGCCCAGCTGGAATCCCTGGTACCGGGACAGCCGTCACGCCGGGAGCCGGTCGCTCCCCGCCGCCTGAGCGCACTCCCCCTCGAGGTCGCCAGCTCAGCTGGCTGAGTGCCAGGGCCGGCTCGGCCGGCTCGGCCGGCTCGGCATAGCGTTCCCAGCTCAGGGTCCGATCAGGGATGTCCCCAATGGTTGTCCTCTCCAGCGGCGCGAGGATGGTGCCATGGCTGAGGACACCCCCGGATGATCGTGGCCGACGGGCTCACCAAGCGCTACGGTCGAACCCTGGCCGTGGACCGGCTCAGCTTCGAGGTTCGACCTGGCCAGGTGACCGGCTTCCTCGGGCCCAACGGGGCGGGCAAGTCCACGACCATGCGCATGATCTTGGGCCTGGATGGCCCCGATGCTGGCCGAGCGCAAATCAACGGCAAGGACTATCACCAGCTGCGCTGGCCATTGCGAGAGGTGGGTGCCCTCTTGGAGGCCAAAGCGTTCCATCCGGGCCGCAGCGCCTACCATCACCTGACCAGCCTGGCCGTGACCAACGCCATCCCGCTGGCGCGGGTCGACGAGGTGCTGGAGACGGTGGGTCTCTCCGGTGTGGCCCGCAAGCGGGCCGGGACATTCTCCCTCGGCATGGGCCAGCGCCTCGGAATGGCCAGTGCGCTGTTGGGTGATCCCGGCGTGCTGATGTTCGACGAGCCGGTGAACGGGCTCGACCCTGAGGGCATCCGGTGGATCCGCAACTTCCTCAAGGCCCTGGCCCGACAGGGACGGACGGTCCTGGTGTCCAGCCATCTGATGAGCGAGATGGCGCTGACTGCTGACCATCTGGTGGTGATCGGCAGGGGCCGGATGATCACCGAGATGTCGGTCGCCGAGTTCATCGCCCAGAGCTCTCAGCACTCCGTGCGGGTTCGCAGTCCTCAGGCAGGCGTCCTCAGCGGCATCCTGAGTGAAGCGGGGGCGACCGTCACTACCGAGGCTGATGGCGGGTTGGTGGTGACCGGCCTGTCAACCAGCGCTATCGGTGAGCTGGCCGGTGGGCGGGGGGTCATCCTCCACGAGCTGTCTCCCCAGGCCGCCTCCCTGGAGGAAGCCTTCATGGAGATGACTCATGACAGCGTCGAGTACCGAGGTGGTGGTGGCATGGCCGACTCGGACGGCCGGCAGGCCGACATGGCCAAGAAAGGGAGCACGCCGTGACCGTCGCCAACGAGATCACCTCCGCCGAGGCCCGGCCGCTACCCGCCGGCCGTTACCACTTCACCGGAGCCATCCGCTCTGAGTGGATCAAGCTACGCACCGTTCGCTCAACCGTGTGGACGCTCGCCGCCCTGATTGTCCTCACCATCGGCGTGGGCGTACTGGTGACCCATGCCGATGCCTCCAACTGGGCACATCTGTCCCAGTCTGACAGGCTTCAGTTCGACCCGACCAACGACAGCTTGGCTGGGTTGTCCCTCGGCCAGCTGGCCATAGGGGTACTGGGAATCCTCGTCATCACCGCTGAGCACGGCACGGGGAGCATCCGAGCCACTCTGTCGGCCATCCCCAACCGGCCGCTGGTGCTGGGGGCCAAGGCAGCCGTCTTTGGTGTTGTCGCGTTGTTGGTCGGAGAAGCCGTCTGCGTGGTCTCCTTCCTGGCCGGACAGGCCATGGTGTCAGGCAAGGCACCCCCCGCCAGCTTCGGCCAGCCTGGGGTGGCGCGGGCGGTGCTCTTGGCTGGGGCCTTCGTGGCCCTGATCGGTCTTGTCGCCCTGGGGATCGGCACCATCATCCGACATACCGCCGGGGCCATCGCCATCTATGCCGTGGTGGTGTTCATCCTGCCACTGGTCATCGGTGCCTTCCCGGCCTCGATCCGCACGGCGGTGGAGAAGTTCCTCCCGCTCGATGTCGGTCGGTCCATGGGCGCCGTCCATCCGGTGGCCCATGCCTTGTCGCCGTGGGCCAGTCTGGGCTTGCTCTGCGGGTACGCGGCAGTGCTACTGGGGGTCGGCTGCTGGCTGCTGGCACGCAGAGACGCCTGATCCAGCCGGGCTTAGCGACAACCGACCGGGTGCCCCGCGGGGGTGCCTCATCGCCTACTGACGTGCCTGACAGAGATGCTCCGTTGCCCAGGCCACGGTTGCCCTGACGAAGGCGGCCCGGTTGCGGGTCTGCATGAGCTCATGTCCCTCGTCGGGGAAGACGAGGTACCGATGTTCGAGGCCCAGAGCCTCCAAGGCGCCTACCACCTGCTGGGCCTGGTCGAGCGGGACGTTGGTGTCGTGACCACCGTGGACCACCAGGAGGGGGGCCAGGAGGCGATCGATGTGGTGAATGGGGGAGAGGTCGAACAGCAGTTGCTCGTCCAGGACGGGATCGCCGTACTTGGAGGTGGCGGCGGCCGCGATCCAGGGCTCGGTGAGAGCAAAGAAGCTCCCAAAGTCGGTCATCCCACAAACATCGATGCCGACCGAGAACAATTCCGGGTACCACACGAGGGCGGAGAGGGTTAGGTAACCTCCATAGGAGCGGCCCATGCAGCCTATGCGACCGGCGTCAGCGACGCCCAGGACCGCCAGGTGCTTGGCGCAGGCCGCCACGTCAGCGATGGCTCCATAGCGGCCGGCGAGGTTGTCGGCGTTGAGAAACTGGGGGCCGAAGCCCGAGGAACCCCGGACATTGGGGGCGAACACGGCGATGCCGGCCGACAGCAGAGATTGATAGAGCGAGTTGTAGACAGGCCGCTCTTGGGCCTCGGGGCCCCCGTGCAGGTAGACCATGGTGGGCCACGGCGGCGTGCCGGGCGGTCGGTAGAGCCAACCGGTGAGCGGCGTTCCATCGGCCGAGGCGAGGTGCGAGAGGGTGGGAGGCGACAGCTGGGTGGTGTCGGCGCTGTCAGTGCTGGCTCCTGGCGAGCTGATGATCGTCGTACCACCGGGACTGCTCACCGGCTTTGCCTGCCGTGTGCCCAGGTCGATGGACCAGACGCCCCGGGGGTCGGACCAGTCCTCGCCGGTGAGGAAGATGGACGAGCCGTCGGGGGAGAAACAGCACTCGTCGATGACGGCCCGAGGTAAGGCGGCGATGGGTCGCTCGTACGCACTGGCCAACTCCAGCATGCTCAGCTGGCTGCACCCGCTGTTGACATTCCAGACCAGCGCCAAGTGGTTCTCATCGGGCGACAGGACGAGATCCTCGAGCTCAGCACCATCCCGCTCCAAGACCATGTACGGCGACTCTCCGGAGAGGTCTAATGAGCCCTCGTGCCCGTCCAGGCTGACAGCGACCAGCACCGCTCGCTGGCGGCCGGCGTCGCTACGGGCCCAGAGCACGGACCCATCGTGGGACAGGACGGCCTTGTCGGTGGAACCTGGTCCGATCACACCCGGCCCCGCCGTGCCTGACCCCGCCGTGCCTGGCCCCGCCGTTCGCGGCCCGGCCGTGCCTGACCCCGTGCCTGGCTTGACGACGCCGAGCCATTGCTGGCCCCGCCGCCCGTACCGAAGTAGAGCCGTGCGGCCGTCCTGGCTCACATCGAGCAGGGTGAGCAACCTGCCGGCCGCCATGAGCTGGCGCTCGCCACTGGCAGGATCGATCAGCAGGGCCCGGGAGTGGCCGTCCCTCTCCGTCACGAGCATTCGCCCGTCAGCCGCCCATCCCTGCCACCGACCGGTACCCAGCAGGGCAGTCACCCTCCCGGCGCCGGCCACCCGACGAAGTTCGGATCCGTCAGGCCTCACCACCCACACCCGCTGGCGCGAGGCGCCACTGGCGGCTGTGACGCAGGCGAGCCAGTCGCCCTGAGGCGCCCAGCTGACTGTGAGCACTCGCCGCAGGTCAGTGGCAAGCGGCGCCACTTGCGAGGAACCCAGCTCAGCCAGCCATACCTGAGCCTCGCCGCTGCGGTCAGAGACGAAGGCCAGACGCCCGCCGGCAGGCGAGCAGGTCGGCGACCAACTGCCGTAGACGTCCTCAGGCACCCGCTGCCGGTGCGCAGTTTGCTGTCGAAGGGCGGTCTGTTGCCGGCCGGCCTTCGGCCAGCCGGGCATTCCTATCTCGATGTCACGGTGCAATCGACCAGGTGGTCCACGACATCCGCCAGCCGGCCGCTGCGCTGATAGATGTGCCTCTGCTGGGCTGCGGAGCTACCGCGGGCGATGGCCTCTGCCGCCAGTACCGAGACCTGCTGCCAGTCCCGCGCCTCCTCCAGCCAGGGCCGGAGACCACCCACAAGCTCTCTCACTGCGTCGGCCGCCGGGATGGGCCGAGGTGACCGCGGCAAATCCAAGAGGCGACTCTCCATCCCCGAGCGAGCCGCCCTCCACATGGCCGCCCTCAACAGGGGTGCGGCGGTTCGCGCCGGCGGAGTACCGAGGGCCACGCTGTCGCGCTCACGACGCACCAGCGCCCGAAAAAGACCGGCAATCAACACGACATCGTCCAGGCTAGGGCACGCATCCATGATGCGTAGCTCCAGAGTCGGCACATGCGCCGACGGCCGCACGTCGAAATAGATCATGCCGGGGTCACTGATCACCTCCGAGGCGACCAGGTCAGCGACCAGCGCATCGTGCTCGGCGGCCGACGAGATCTCTCCGCTCAGGCCGGCCGTCGGCCATCGCTGCCAGACGAGTGAGCGGGCGCTGGCGTAACCGCTGTCCTCACCGAACCAGAATGGCGAGCTGGCCGAGAGCGCCAGCAGGCAGGGGAGGAAGGGTGAGACCCGCTGGGCGACAGCCACCGCCAGGTCCCGGTCCGAGAGCTGGACATGGACCTGCACCCCACAGATCAGTTGCTCTCTGGCCAAGAGCTGATAGTCGTCGAGCATCCGGGCGTACCGGGTCGAGGGAGTGACCGCCAACCGCAGGGGGTCCACCAGGGGGACAGTGCCGGCTGCCGCCAAGCCAAGCCCTTCCGCCTCGGCGGCCGACGCCAACTGGGCGCGGAGGCCGGAGAGCTCGCCCCGAAGCTCGTCGAGCCCGCCACATACGGCGCTCTTCGATTCGACGACGCTGCGATGCAGCTCGCCCCCGAAGGACTCCACCGGCAGGTGGGCCAGGAGTTGCGGTGCCTGGGCCACCAGCTCTCGGGTGACCAGGTCGACCACATGGAACTCCTCCTCCACCCCCATGCTGGTGGCCTCGCCATCAGCCAGGGATCCCTCCACGGCCGCCCGCGGTGCCCGATGTTGGAGATCCCCGGCCCGGCTGGCCCCCTGATCTGGGTCCGTTACGGTCATCGGGGTAGCCCTTGGGCAATCGCGTTGGGCGGGCTCATACGACCGACCGTAGAGACTCACTGTGTCCCGCAGGTTTCGGGACGGTGAACGGTTCACACGCCCGGGCAGGGTGCCCGGACACGCTCCGCCACGTGCCCTACAGGCCGTGGGTCTGGAGCCACAGCTCCAGCAGGCCGAGCTGCCAGAGCTTGTTGTAGCGCAGGGTGGTCAGCTCGTTGGGCCGGGCCAGGAGGTGCTCGACATGACCCCTGTCGAACAAGCCACGATCGCGGGCTGCCGTCGACAGCAGGGCGTCGCGCATCAGGTCGACGTACGGCCCCTCCAGGCGCACCAGGGGCGGGACCGGAAAGTAGCCCTTGGGCCGGTCAATGACCTCGGCCGGGAGTATCCGTCGGGCCAACTTCTTGAGGATGCCCTTGCCGCCCTGAGCCACCTTGAAGGGAGCCGGGCAGGCAGCCGCCAGCTCGACCAGCTCGTGGTCCAGGAAGGGGACCCGCCCTTCGAGGCCCCACGCCATGGTCATGTTGTCCACCCGCTTGACCGGATCTTCGACCAGCATGACCTCGGTATCGATCCTCAGCGCCCGGTCGAGGGCAGTCGGGGCGCCCGATCTGGCGAATTGATCCACGATGAACTGACGGCTCACGTCGGCCTCCAGCTGATAGTCGCAGCCCACCACGGCTGCCATCTCGGCATGGGTTCGATCGCAAAACACCGACTGGTACCGGTCGACGCCCACCGATCGGTCCTGGAACATGGGTTGGTACCAGTGGTAACCGGCGAAGACCTCGTCGGCTCCCTGTCCGGACTGGACGACTTTGACCGAGCGAGCCACCTCCCGGGACAGCAGGTAAAAGGCGACCACGTCGTGGCTGACCATCGGTTCGTTCATGGCTGCGACCACGCCCGGCAGGGCATCCAGCACCTCGTCCGTGGGTACGAATATCCGGTGATGGTCGGTGGCAAATCGCTCGGCGATCAGGTCCGACCAGCGGAACTCGTCACCATGCTCGTCTCCGATGCTCTCGAACCCGATGCTGAAGGTCGAAAGGCCCTCCTGGCCAGCCTCGCTCAACAGGGCCACGATCAAGCTGGAGTCCAGTCCGCCTGACAGCAGCACTCCGACCGGCACGTCGGCCACCAGCCGTCGGCGCACCGCAGTCTGCAGGGCTGCCAGTACCGCCTCCTCCCAATCTGCGGCGTCCCATCCAGCCCTGGCCCGGTCGGGCTCACAGCGCAGCTCCCAATAGCGACGTTGGTGGCGCCGACCGGCCGCATCCACCGTCAGTATCGTCCCGGGGGCGAGGCGCCTGACGCCCGCCAGCACCGTTCGCTCGTCCGGCACCACGGCGTGAAACGTCAGGTAATGGTGCAGCGCCACTGGGTCGATCGAGGTGTCGGCCAAGCCGCCGGCCAACAGAGCCGGTAGCGAGGAGGCGAACCGGAGGCCGCCCGGTACCTCACTCAGGTACAAGGGTTTGATGCCCAGCCGGTCCCGAGCCAAGACGGCCCTGCCCGAGCTGCGCTCCACGATGCAGAGGGCGAACATCCCAGACAGATGCTCGACAAAGTGGTCACCCCAATGGTGGTACGCCTTGAGCAGGACCTCGGTATCACTCGTCGAGAAGAAGCAGTAGCCGGCGGTCTCCAGCTCCCGGCGGAGGTCCTGATAATTGTAGATGCACCCGTTGAACACCACCGCCAGGCCCAGGACCGGGTCGATCATCGGCTGATCACCCCGCCAGGACAGGTCGATGACGGACAGGCGGCGGTGAGCCAGAGCCACCGAATTGCAGCTCCAGGTGCCGGCCCCGTCTGGCCCCCGGGGGGCCAGGGTGGCGGCCATGCGAAGCGTCGCATCGACGTCGGCTCGGCTGCCGTCGGTACGCAGCTCCCCTGCGATCCCGCACATGGGGGTTATGCGCTCATCCGCTGGTCATCCAGACGGGTCTCGGGAAAGAGCAGGTCCAAGAAGCGGGCCGCCGTCGGCCTGGGCTCGTGGTTGGCCAGCCCGGGCTGCTCGTTGACCTCGATGACCACCCCGCCGGGGGCGTCGACCGCGTCAATGATGAGGTCGACGCCGGCCACCGGTAGATCGACAGCTGCTGCTGCCGCCACCGCCAGCGCTTCGAGCTCTCGATGGAGCCGGTCGGTTACGTCGTGGATGGTGCCGCCGGTATGGACATTGGCGGTGCGTAGGACCGTCACCATCTCTCCTTTGGCCAGGACCTCCTCGAGGTCGTCGAAGCCAGCCGCTTGCAGGGTGATCCAGGTGGCCTCGTTGAGGGGAATGGTCGAACCGGCACCCATGGCCGCGGTCCGCTCTTGGCTGTACTGGGCTATCAGTTGGGCGAGCGTCTGAGATCCGGTACCGGTGACCATGGGCGGCCGCCGGATGGCGCCCGCCACCATCTCACCGGCAATCACCACCACTCTCAGGTCCTCTCCCTCGCACCGCCTCTCGAGCAGCACCTCCGGCCAGTGCCGGCGGGCAGAGTCACAGGCCCGGCCCAGGCCGTCAACGGTGATCACTCCAACGCTGATCCCTCGGCCCTGCTCACCGCGGGCCGGCTTGACCACCAGGTCCCGGTGCAGCTCGAGAAAGTCCTGGTCAGCCTGATCGAAAGTGGCGGCCTGACCGGGAGCGACGGGCAGGGCCGCCTGCTGCAGCACCCGGCGAGTAAGCAGCTTGTCGTCGCAACGGCGGAAGGCGACGGCGTTGGTGAGCTCGGAGAGTGATTCGAGCGTGGTTACCGTTCGGCCACCAAAGCGCAGGCACAGCTCGCCGAGCACCGGATCCACGATCTCGACCGCGATGTGGCGTCGCTGCGCCTCGTCGACGATGACGCGGGTGTGGCGGTTGAGCTCTTGGTAGCCCCCGGGAACCGGTGCCATCGGCGTGTCTTTCCAGGTGTCAGGAGTAGCCCTCTCGCCAACGAAGGATCGTCCAAGACACTGCACTGCCTCTGTGAACGTGGTGTTGCTGGCCGATTACGGAGGCGAGACGGCTGGCCGCCGATCAGCGCTCAGGCGTAGGCCAGCGCTCCAGCCTGTTCCTGTTGGCGCTCGATCATGCGACGCCCGGCCGCACCGATGCGCTCGATTCGCCTGACCAGTCGAGCCCGGGCCTCCTCGGCGCGGGAGTTGAGCCCCTCTATGTCGGCCAGGTGCCACTGGCGCATGACCGCCGGCACCAGGACCTGATCGTGGTGGAGCAGGTAGTCGTAGATTCCCGCCTTGGCCACGGCCATGGCGTGGCGGGCGAAGTCTACGATTCCCTGGCCGGGCATCTCGAAGGTGCGGACCTGGCGTTCCATGGCCAGCACGACCGACGAGGGGTCGAGGGCCAGGGCGGCGGTGGTGAGGTCCCGATAGAAGAGGTGGTGGAGGTTCTCGTCGGCTGCCACCCGGGCCATCACCTGGTAGCCGAGCTCATCCACGCTGCCGGATGCCTCTCGCCCGGTCATGGCTTTGCCGGTGTTGCGGTGAGCGACCCTGGTGGCCAGCTCCTGGAGGGCCACATAAATGAGGCCGTCGGGCACGGTCTGGGGCTGGGGCACCACGGCCAGGGAGACCTGGTGCATGCGGGCCCGCTCCAAGGCGACCGGGTCGACGGCCCGGGTGACGGTCAGAAAGTCGCGGATGACGATCGAATGTCGCTGCTCCTCCGCGGTCCAGCGCCTGGCCCATACCCGCCACGCCTCGCCCTGAAATAGGTTGTCGATGGTGTCGAAGTAATAAGGGAGATTGTCCTCCGTCAATAGATTGACGAACAGGGCGCTGCGCACCGCCTCGGGGAGCTGGTACTCCTCGGGGTCCCACTCCTCTCCGGGCGCGAAATCACGGGCCTGTCCCCACGGGACGAGCTCATGCGGGAACCACTCCTTCGAAGCTGCCAGATGGCGGTCGAGGAGCGTCTCGACGGTGGGGGCCAGCTCGGACAAGAGGGCGCTGTCGTTCATGAGCCCTAGCCTACCTACCGGTCGGTAGGTTGTCTACCCATCCACGCCCGCTCAGTTGACGATAGCGTCATGGAATGAGGGTGTTCCTGGCTGGCGGCAGTGGGGTGATCGGGATGCGCCTGATCCCGATGCTCAGCGCGGCGGGGCACGACATCGCAGGTATGACCCGCACCCCTGGAAAAGCCAATCGGCTGCTGACGCTGGGAGCCTGGCCGGTCGTGTGCGATGTGTTCGACCTGGAGGCTCTGTGCGACGCGGTTGGGAGCTACCGCCCTGACGTGGTTCTCCACCAGCTCACCGACCTGCCGGACGACCAGAGTCAGATCACCGAGCGAGCTGCGGCCAACGCCAGGATACGTCGCGAGGGAACACGCAACCTGCTGGTGGCGGCCAAGCGCGCCCTCACCCCCCGCTTCGTGGCCCAGAGTGTCGCTTGGCAGCTTCCAGGCGACGGCGGAGCGGCCGTCGAGGAACATGAGCTCGCCGTGCTCGACGCTGGAGGAGTCGTCATCCGCTACGGACAGTTCTACGGGCCAGGAACCTATTTCGAGTCGGAGGTGCCCCCGCACCCCCGCGTGGAGATAAGCGATGCCGCCCGCCGGACCATTTCTGCCCTTACCGCACCGAGCGGGGTACTGGAGATCGCCGAAGATCCGGCTGAATGAGGCCCTCCGGGGCCAGGCGATCAACCATGGGCAGGTGGACGGTGAAGCAGCATCCTTGTGCCTCGTTGTCGACCAGGATGTGCCCTCCGTGGGCTGCTACCAGTCCCTGAGCAATGGCCAGGCCCAGGCCGCCTCGCTGGTTGGATCCGGGACTGCGGGCGCTGTCCCCCCGGTATCCCAGCTCGAAGACTCGACTCAGTTCACCCTCGGGAATCCCGCCGCAGCCGTCACGTACGGCGACCACCGCCTCAGTGGGACTGACTCCCACGTGCACCGACACCTGCCCAGCCGGAGGGGTGTGCCGCAGGGCGTTGTCCAACAGGTTGCGCAGCACTCGGAGGAACTCTGGGATGGCGAGGGTCACCGATACGTCGCCGTCGGGGACCTGACCGGTGAGCCGGACGCCCTTCGCCTGCGCTTCGGGCATCGCCAAGGACACCGCATCGGACACCAGGTCGCTGAGCGAAGCCGCCTCGACCTGCAGGTTGATCAAGCCGGCGTGGATGCGGCTCAGACGGAACAGGTCGTCAACCATCCCGGTGAGGCGCTCGACCTCGGCCCGGATTGTGCGGTGGTAGCGCCCGACCGTCTCGGCGTCACTCACCACGCCATCCTCCAGCGCCTCGGACATCGCCCGAATGCCAGCCAGTGGAGTGCGTAGGTCATGAGAAATCCATGCCACCAGCTCACGGCGGGAGGCGTCCAGCGAGCGCTCGCGCCGGGCTGACGCATGCAGTTGCTCGCCCACTTCGCTCAGTTGGGCAGCCAGCGTCGAGAGCTCCCGCGTCGGGAGCTGGGCGGTAGCAGGTTTGCTCGGCTGCTGGCCGAGTGACGCGGCCAGCCCGGCCACCACCTCGACGGCCCGGTTGAGCTTGGCCGCCATGGCCAGGGCAGTGAGAGCCCCCACCGTGCCGGCGGCCACCAGGATGACCAGGACGGTCTTGGTGTCGGCTGGGGAGAGGAACATCTGCTGACTGGCTATGAGGACGCCGGCAGCCAAGCCGAGCATCATGGTCATCACTTCCACCCAGATCTGAACGGTCAGTGGGCGCCTACGCAGCCGGACCATCAGGCCCGCGCCGGTAAGTGACAGCGCCAGCGAGGCTCCGGCAGCCAGGGTGACCACCTCGCTGGCGGCAGCCGGGCTGTCCCCCAGGGCCAGGGCCAACACCCAGGCGATGGCCAAGCCGGCGACGCCCACGGCCACGGCCACGGTGGATCTCATGGTTCGAAGCGGTAACCGACGCCCCACACGGTGAGTATTCGGGTCGGCTGGGATGGGTAGGTCTCGGTCTTCTCCCGCAATCGTCTTATGTGCACGGTGACAGTGGCCGTGTCGCCGTAAGCCCATCCCCACACCGCTTCCATGAGGTCCTCGCGTCGGAACACCACCCGGGGGTGGCGCATCATGAATACCAGCAGGTCCAGCTCCCGTGGCGGGAGGGTGACGGGCTCTCCGTTCAGGCGCACCTCCCTGGCGCCCACGTCGACCAGCAGCCCGCCGGCCTGCAGCACCGGCTCGCCGGCCATCGGGGGACCGGCGGCCGGGCTCGCCCGGTTCATCACCGCCTTTACCCGGGCCGTTACCTCTCTGGGGGAGAACGGCTTGACAACGTAGTCGTCGGCGCCCAACTCGAGGCCGGTTACTCGGTCCTCCTCTTCGCCGTTGGCTGTCAGCATGACGACCGGTACCGGACCGAGCAGGCGGATCAGGCGGAGGACCTCGAGCCCATCCATGCCGGGGAGCATGATGTCCAACAGCACGAGATCGGGCAGGCGTCGCCGGGCCGCCTCGACCGCGTCCGGCCCGTCGCCCACGCCGGAGACCTCGAATCCCTCTCGGTCCAGGTACTTGGTCATCACATCCACGACGGTTGGGTCGTCGTCCACCACCAGGATGTGCGAGCCGGACACGCTGTGATGGTAAATGCATTTGAACGCCGGGGTCCGCTTGGTGCCGAAAAGTTTCGCAAACGGTAAGGACTTTGGGGTTCAATGGGCGGACGGCTGCCCCTACGGTCTGACCCATGGTTGTGGATGCACCCATCGAGCGGCTCAACGGCCGAGGCCTCGAGCGGTGGTTTGCCGCCGCCGGCCAGCCTGTGCGCCTGGACATGGCACGCAGCGGCGCCCCGGCCCGGTCGGCCCGAGACCTGCTCGATCTGGCCGGTCCGGCCCAGGTCCAGGAGTATCTCGATCTGTCCCTGGACTACGGGCCCGGGATTGGCACCGAGCGACTCCGAGCGGCGATTTCGACGTTCACAGGTTCCTCCGCGGCCGAAGTGATCGTCACTCACGGAGCGGTGGAAGCCCTCCTGCTGGCTTGTGGCACCGCCATCGGAGACCGACACTTGGTTGCCGTAGCCAGCCCCGCCTACGAGGCCATGTACCTGGGGGTGGAGGCGATGGGGGGGATCGCCCATCCCGTACCGGTCTGGAAGCCGGGTTCGGCGCGCCTCGACCTGGCTGCCATCGCCGACCTCGATCTGCGACGGTACGCCGCCGTAGTGGTCAACTCCCCGCACAACCCCACCGGACTACAGGCCGACGTGGCGGAACTGGAGCACCTGGCCGATTGCTGCGCCTGCGCCGGGGCCGCCCTGATCGTCGACGAGGTGTCCATGGGGACCCTCGATCCCGGCGCGGTCAGCTTCGGGACCAGCCGGGCGGTCGAGTCTCAGGCGGTGGTGCTGATCGGTGACGTGAGCAAGGCCTTCGGCCTGGGTGGTCTGCGGGTTGGATGGTGCGCCACCACCTGTCCCCAGCGCCGCCGGCGCCTGGCCACCCTACGAGACGTCACCAGCCTGGCCAACTCCGCTCCCAGTCAGTACCTGGCCGCCCTGGCCCTGGAAAACCGGGCCCAGCTCTCGATATCGGGGACGGCGCGGACCAACCTGGACCGCCTCGGGGTCTGCATGGCGTCACTACCGGGATCGAGCTGGGTGCCGCCGACCGACGGCCTGGTGGCCTTTCCCGGACCAGCCATTCCAGGCTTTGCATCAGTGGCGTTTGCCGAGCTTTTGCTGGCCAAGCACCGCGTGTCGGTTGCTCCGGGAGGCTTCTTCGGTCAGGATGGCCACCTCCGAGTCGGTCTTGGCCTGTCCGTAGGAGCCTTCGCCGAAGGACTCGCCCAGCTCTGCGAGGCCATGTCTGAGGCAGCAACGTCCGGGCCAGCAACGTTCGGGCCAGCAACGTCCGGGCCAGCAATGGCCGAGGCAACGCGTGAGGCAGCTCGGTGAGCGCGGCTGCGCCCGCCGCGCCCGAGCCCGCAGCGCCCGAGCCCGGTCGGGCCTCCCGGCTGCGATCGCTGTACCACAAGGGACCCGGCGGTCCCTTTCGTCCCGAGGTGTGGCGCAGCCCCATCCGGGGCCCGTGGCTCACCTCGGTGCTCGGCTCGGCCCTGCTGGTGGGGATCCCGGTCATGTTCATCACCGGGCTGGTCTCCTATGCGGCCTACGATCCCCACTTCGCCGGCAACGACACCTCGCCGGGCAAGGGCCTCCTGGGATCGTACCTGTTCAATTGGGTGTCGAACCCGTCGTGGATCTACCGCGTCAGTCAGGGCACCCACATCGTCCTCGGTCTGGCGCTGGTACCAATTGTTCTGGCCAAGCTCTGGTCGGTGATACCCAAGCTCTTCGAGTGGCCCAGCATCCGCTCGGTCGCCCATGTTCTGGAGCGCCTGAGCCTGGCCCTGCTGGTGGGCGGGGTCGTCTTCGAGTTCGCCACCGGAATTGCCGACATCGAGTACTTCTACCCCTGGAGGTTCTCCTTCTACGATGGTCATTTCTTGGGCGCCTGGGCGTTCATCACCGGCTTCGTGGTCCACGCCGTACTCAAGGTCCCGATCATGCGCAAGACGCTGCGCCAGCGCGGTTTGAGGGCGGAGTTGGCCACCTCGCTGGCCGATACCCGGCCCGAGCCGGCCGACTCCCGGGACTCTGGTGGACATGGTCTGATACCCGTGAAGCCGGCACTGCCCACCATCTCCCGGCGTGGTGCGCTGGCGCTGGTGGGCGGCTCCTCCCTGGCTGTCTTCCTTCTGACTGCCGGTGAGTCCATTCGTCCCCTGCGCTCCCTCGCCGTGCTCGCTCCCCGGGCCCGCAGCAAGCCAACCGGCGCTGACGGGGTGGCCAACGACTTCGAGATCAACATCACCTTCGCCACCGCCGACATCAATGCCGCTGCCACTGGCACCGAGTGGCGGCTACAGCTGCACGGCGCCCGGTCCATGGCCCTTTCCCGTGAGGAGCTCCTGGCCATGCCCCAGACGACCGAGGAGCTGCCCATATCCTGTGTGGAAGGGTGGTCGACCGTGCAGACCTGGACTGGCGTACGCCTGGTCGACCTGGGCCGTATGGTAGGCGTGGCTGAGCCGGTGCCGCTGTTCGTGGATTCCCTGGAGAAACCGGGAAAAGCCTTCCGGTCCGTGACCTTGGCAGCCAACCAGATGGCCAACCCTCGATCACTGCTGGCCCTGCGGGTCAACGGCGCCGACCTCTCGCTTGACCATGGTTTCCCCGCCCGGGTCATCGTGCCCGCCGCTCCCGGCGTTCACTGCACCAAATGGGTCAGTCACCTGACCTTCCAAGTATGAGACGCCGTAGGCGGCACTTGCCCCTGCGGAGCAGTGCCATATGAGACGCCGTAGGCGGCACTTGCCCCTGCGGAGCAGTGCCGTATGAGACGCCGTAGGCGGCACTTGCCCCTGCGGAGCAGTGCCGTATGAGACGCCGTAGGCGGCACTTGCCCCTGCGGAGCAGTGCCGTATGAGACGGTTCACCCGTCTGTACGGAGCCGGCCCGCGGCATGCCGCGCTCCTGCTGGCCAGCTTCGCGGTGGCGGGCTACGTGGCGTCCAGGGTGTTGGGGGTCTCCCATGCCGGCTGGATCGGGGTGTGGGTGGTCGGCGCCATCGTGGCCCACGACCTGGTCCTGTTCCCCCTCTATGCCGCGGCTGACCGCCTGCTCAGCCGGCGACGCGGCCCAGGGCGGGAGGCGGCTGTGCCGTGGAGGAACCACGTTCGCACCCCCGTAATTGTGTCCGGGACCCTCCTGCTCGTCACCTTCCCGCTCGTCCTGCGCCTGTCCGAGCCGCACTATGTAAGTGCTACTGGCCTGCACACCTCGGTTTACCTGGGTCGCTGGTTGGCGGTGACGGCGGCCGTCTTCGCCTGCTCAGGCGTCATCTACGCGGCTCGTTGGACCGCTCACCGAGGTGCCCGGCGACGGACGGGGGCACCGATCGACAGCAGAGACAAGTAGCGTTGTTGTCTGCAACCGCCAGCCCGCCGCTGGTCCTGGCCGACACCCCGACGAGGGCGCGCCCATGGCGATCGAGGGTTGGGGCCCCCCTGAGAGGTGGGGCGGCGGAGCGCCTGGTTGGCTTGGCCGTCGCCCTGGTGGGCTCGTGGCCGGTGTTGCGGTACTTGTGGGTGGTCGCTCATCGTCTCGGCTATCCCTTCGAGCTCGAGTGGTTGGAAGGCGGGGCGGTCGAGTTGGCTCACCGGGTAGCCACCGCCCAAGCCCTCTATGGGCCGCCTTCGTTGCACTTCACTCCGTGGCCCTACCCACCGCTGTACTTCTGGATCTCCGGTGCACTTGCCCGTGTGATTGGAGTCGGGTTCCTTCCTTTGCGCATCGTTTCCACGGCGGCGTCCCTGGTAGTGCTGTGGCTGTTGTACCGCCTGGTGGTGGCGGAGACGGGGGACCGGGCTGGCGGGGTGCTGGCTGCCGGAGTCTATGCCGCCACCTACCGATTGGCCGGGGCCTGGGCCGACCTTGGCCGGGTCGACTCTCTGTTCCTGGCCTTCGCCCTGGCTGGCCTGGTTGTTGCTCACCGGGCCCAGTCCCGCCGGGCCGGTGCGGTGGCTGGCCTGCTCTTCTTCCTGTCCTTTTTCACCAAGCAGGACGGTTTGCTGATCGCCCTGCCGGTTGTCGCCTGGCTGCTGATCGTTCGCCGGCGAGCCGGCGTGAGCGCCCTGGCCGTGCTGGGTGGCCTGGTGGCCCTGTCGACCGTGGCCCTCGACGCCGTCTCGCACGGCTGGTACCGGTACTACGTGTTCGGGGAGTTGCCCTCCCAGGGGATCGTCCGGTCGCAGTGGCAGGGTTTTTGGCGCCACGACCTGTGGCATCCCCTCGGCCTGGTGGTGGGCCTCATAGTGATCGGCTTGGCTCTGCTTTTCCTGGGACGCCGGTTCGCCGGGCACCGGTCCGAGGGTGAATGGCCTGTGGTCGGCTGGAGAGCCGGCGGGTTCTGCGCGGCCGGTGCGCTCGGTCTGCTGGGCGCGGCCTGGGCCGGCCGACTCCACGCTGGCGGGTACGACAACGTCTTGATGCCTGGCTATGCCGCCGTCGCCTGGTTGGTCGGCCTGGTGGTTGCCAGGTTGCGCAGCCACCCGACAGCGGTGGCCCGCCTCGGTCTGTCGGCGGGCGTGGTGGTCATCATGGGGGCTCAGTTCCACCGCACCGCCTATCCCATCGGTCCCCAGATCCCCTCGGCCGCGGACCAACGGTCCGGTGACGCATTCCTCACCCTGGTCAGGCACCTTCCCGGGCGGGTGGTCGTGCTCGATCACCCGTTCTACGCCACCCTGGCCGGCAAGGGAACCAACGCTGATGAGGAGGCGGCCAACGACATCGAGCGTTCGGGGCCCAGTTCCGCCCGTCGCGTCCTGGTGGCCGACATGCGCACGGCACTGCTGCGTCCGGGCGTGGGCGCGGTGATCCTGGACAACACCGGCGACGAGCGCAATCTCCGGGCCGAGCTGCGATCCGGGTATCGCCTCTTGGCCACTCCGGCGGTGGCGGGCAATGCCTTCTCCCCGGTCACCGATCTGCAGCTGCGACCGTCCCTGGTCTTCGTACGGAGGACCGCCGCGGCATCGGGCACCGGGCGTTGATGGGCATGCACGTGCTGGTGTTGGCCAAGTCACCGGTACCCGGGCGGGTCAAGACCAGGTTGTGCCCGCCGTTGAGCGAGACGCAGGCGGCCGAGCTGGCCGAGGCCGCTCTGGCCGACACCCTGGACGCCGTGGCTCGATGCGGAGCCGACCGCCGACTGGTGGCCCTGGACGGGGCGCCGGGGCCCTGGCTGCCCCCTGGCTTCGAGGTATTTCCCCAGCAGGGCTTTGGTCTCGGGGAGCGCCTGGCGGCCGCCTGGGACGTCGCCGGCGGCCCCGGACTGCAGATCGGGATGGACACGCCCCAGGTCACCCCCGACCTGCTCGATCTCTGCCTGGGCCGTCTGGGTTCGCCCCTTGCCACCGCGGTCCTGGGAACGGCCAGCGACGGCGGTTGGTGGGCCATCGGCCTGCGAGAGGCGCAGCGTGAGGTGTTCCTCGGAGTGGCAATGAGCACTGCTCACACCGGCCGGGACCAGGAGCGCCGTCTCCGCCACCTTGGCCATGAGCCGGCACCCCTGCCCATCCTGCGAGATGTGGACTACATGGACGACGCCGATGCGGTGGCCGAGCTGATCCCAGCCTCGCGGTTCGCTCAGGTTCACCGCCGGTTCTCGGAGGCACGATTCTCGGGAGCGCTCCGTTGAGGGTCCTGGTCACCGGCGGAGCAGGTTTCATCGGATCGGCCATCGTCGACCACCTGGTGGAAGGCGGCCACCGGGTCACGGTACTGGACAACCTGTCTCCCAGCGCCCATGCCGTCGAGCCCGACTACCTCAATCCTGACGCCCATTACGTCTGGGCCGATCTGGCCGACCTGGATGCAGTGGCCCGGGCCGCGTCCGGGATGGACGCCGTCTGCCATCAGGCCGCTCGAGTCGGTCTGGGGGTGGACTTCGATGACGTGAGCGCCTACGTGGCTGACAACGATGCCGGGACCGCCAACTTGTTGCGCGCCCTTTATGGCCAACGTTGGCACGGACGGTTGGTCCTGGCCTCCAGCATGGTCGTCTACGGCGAGGGGGGCTACACCTGTGGGGAGCACGGGCGTGTTCGCCCCGGGCCACGGCGCAAGGAGGATCTCGACGCCGCCCGCTTCGAGCCCGGCTGCCCCATTTGCGCGGCGGCATTGTCGCCCGTCGACCTGGACGAGGAGACAGCCCTTGATCCTCGAAATGTCTACGCCGCCACCAAGGTTCATCAGGAGCACCTGAGCGCGGCCTTCGCCAGAGAGACAGGGTCCACGCTGTGCTCCTTGCGCTACCACAACGTCTACGGTCCGAGGATGCCCCGCGACACGTCCTACGCCGGAGTGGCCAGCATCTTTCGCAGCGCCTTCGCCAGCGGCCGGGCGCCCGAGGTGCTGGAGGACGGCGGTCAACGCCGGGATTTCGTGCACGTGTCGGACGTGGCCCGGGCCAACCTGGTGGCACTGACGGCCGACGAAGCGGTCACCGGACCGCTCAACATCGCCAGCGGGGAAGTGCATACGGTGTGGGAGATGGCGACTGCCCTTCGAAGTGCCTTTGGCCCGCAGACCCCTGCACCGGTGATCACTGGTGGCTACCGGATTGGAGACGTCCGCCATCTGACGGCATCCCCCGCCCGGGCGCAACGGTGTCTCGGGCTGCGGGCCGCCGTTTCCTTTGACCAGGGAATGAGCGAGTTTGCCGCCGCCGCCCTACGGGCCCCGCTGGTGGAACGATGAGACTCCTGAGGAGCGGCTGCCTTCGAGCCGGGTTGGCGGCCACCGTGAGCACGGTCTGCCTGGCGGCCTGCGCCTCGTCGGGCACGGGAGCCACGTCCAGTGCCGCCCAACGGATGCCGCCTGCCGCGGAGCCGGCCGTCTCCCCACCCCTGACCACCGCTCCGGCCGGATTGGTCTTCTCAGTCGGTCCCCACGCCGAGGGAATAGCAGTCGACCCGGCCACCGCCACGGTGGCGGTCGGGGACTCCGCCGGGGCGGTGCTGTTCGACGAGAATGGGCAGGTCCTCCATCGGGTAAACCTGCCCGCCGGGCCTCGCCATATCGCCTCAGAGGGGCATGGTGGACCGTTGCTGATCCCGGCCGAAGGGGCAGACGAGCTGGCGTTCGTGGACCCCAGAACTGGGCAGGTGGAAGGGGTGGTGCGTACCGGCCGACGGCCCCATGACATAGCCGTGGCGGATGGCAAGGTGTTCATCGGCAACGAGTTGGGCAACAGCGTCACCGTGGTGCAAGGCGACAAGGTGGTAGCAACCCGACCGGTCGTCACCCAGCCGGGCGGACTGGCCGCCATTGGCCAGGCCATCGCCGTGGTGGGGGTGAGGGCGCGCCTCCTGGAGCTCCTGGATGCCCGCACCCTCCGGCCGATCGCCGAGGTGCCGGCCAGGACCGGGCCATCCCATGTCGCCTCTTACGGGGCGGACCTGTACGTGGTCGACACTGGCGGCGGCGCCCTGCTCTCCTATGCGACCACCCCGCGGCTGCACCAGACGGCCCGCCTGGCCCTACCAGGCGGCAGTCCCCTCGGCATGGCCGTGGATCCCAGCCGCCGTCGGCTGTGGGTGACGCTCACCGGCGACAACACCCTGGTGGAGTTCGATCTGTCGACCCCCGTGCCCCGGCGGGTAGCCGCCTTCCCGACTGTCCGCCAACCCGACTCGGTGGCAGTCGACCCCAACACTGGCACCGTGGTGGTGGCCGGAGAGGCAGCGGGAGTGCTCCAAATCCTGCACCCAGGATGAGACTCCCACCAGGCCGCCCCGCCTACCCAGGCCCCCCAATCAGTTCTCTGCCAACGACGCCGACTCCGACCGGCGGGCGATCTCGTCCATCACCTCGGCGTTGGCCAGGGTGGTGACGTCACCCAGCTGGCGGGCTTCGGAGACGTCCTTCAGCAGGCGGCGCATGATCTTTCCCGAGCGGGTCTTGGGTAGCTCGTCGGTGAACACGATGGAGGCGGGGCGGGCGATCTTGCCGATCTTGGAGGCCACGTGGCGGCGAAGCTCCTGGATCAGCGCCTCGTCGCCCACCTCGGTGCCCTTGAGGGTCACGAAGGCGGCGATGGCCTGGCCGGTTTGCTGGTCGGCCCGGCCCACCACCGCCGCCTCGGCCACCATGGGGTGGTCCACCAGGGCCGACTCCACCTCCAGGGTGGAGATGCGATGGGCCGAGATGTTCATCACGTCGTCCACCCGGCCCAGCAGCCAGTAGTACCCCTCGTCGTCGCGCTTGGCCCCGTCCCCGGAGAAGTAGACCCACTTGCCCGCCTCCGGGTCGCTGAACCGCTTCCAGTAAACCTCCACAAAGCGGTCAGGATCCCGGTACAAGGTCCGCATCATGGCTGGCCACGGCCGGGTCAGCACCAGGTAGCCCCCGCCCCCTATGGGTACGCTCTGGCCCTGGTCGTCCACCACGTCGGCACTGACTCCCGGCAGCGCAAAGGTGGCCGATCCCGGCTTGGTAGTGGTGATCCCAGGCAGGGGAGCGATCATGAGCATGCCCGTCTCGGTCTGCCACCAGGTGTCCACGATCGGGCAGCGCTGGCCACCGATCACCGTGTGGTACCACATCCACGCCTCGGCGTTGATGGGCTCGCCCACCGATCCCAGCAGGCGCAGGCTGGACATGTCGTGGCGCTCGGGGTACTCGGGGCCCCACTTGACGAAGGTGCGGATGGCGGTGGGTGCGGTGTAGAGGACGCTCACGCGGTAGCGCTCCACGATCTCCCACAGCCGGTCCTTGCCCGGGTGGCCCGGAGCACCCTCGTACATCACACTGGTGGTGGCATTGGCCAGTGGCCCGTAGACGATGTAGCTGTGGCCGGTCACCCAGCCGATGTCGGCCGCGCACCAGTAGACGTCGTCGGCCTTGATGTCGAAGACCATCCGGTGAGTGGTGGACACCCCGACCAGGTAGCCGGCAGTGGTGTGGACGATCCCCTTGGGCTTGGCCGTGGTCCCCGAGGTGTAGAGGATGTAGAGGAGGTCCTCGGCGTCCATCTCGGTGGCCGGGCGGTGCTCGGGCTGGCCTTCCACCACGTCGTGCCACCACCGGTCCCGGCCCTGCACCATGTCCACGTCCTGGCCGGTGCGGCGCAGGACCACCACCGCCTGGATGGAGGGCGTCTCGGCCAGGGCGACGTCTGCGCTGGCCTTGAGCTCCACCACCTTGCCCGCCCGCCAGGCCCCGTCGCAGGTGACCAGCACCTTGGCCTGGGCGTCGATGATCCGGTCCCGCAACGAGTCGGAGCTGAAACCCCCGAAGACCACCGAGTGGGCCGCCCCCAGCCGGGCGCAGGCCAGCATGGCCACCGCCAGCTCGGGGACCATACCCATGTAGATGGCCACCCGGTCGCCCTTGACGACGCCCAGGTCGGCCAGGGCGTTGGCGAACCGGCACACCTCGGCGCACAGCTGGGCATAGGTGAGGGTGCGCCGGTCGCCGGGTTCACCCTCCCAGTAATAAGCAACTTTGTCACCGTGCTCGGCCAGGTGGCGGTCCAGGCAGCTCTCGGTGATGTTGAGGGTGCCGCCGGTGAACCAACGGGCAAACGGGGGATTGGACCAGTCGAGGACCTGGTCCGGAGGCTGGCGCCAGGCGAGGCCCCGGGCCTGCTCGGCCCAGAAGGACTCGAGGTCGTCACCCTCTCGGTAGGTCGCCTCGGAGGCGACGTTGGCCTTCTCGGCAAAATATGGCGGTGGTGGGAACTTGCGCTCCTCGCCCAGCAACGCCTCGATGGTGGCGGCTGCACCCTGCTCGTGCTCAGTCACGGGTCACACTCCCGACTCTACGGCCTCCCAGCTTCAAGGACCACGGTAGGCGGCCAGGGCGGACACCACCTTGTCCTCCACCGCGGTGCCCCCGGCATAGGAGAACGAGCCATCCACCACCAGGGCGAAGTGCAGGGGCCGGGCCACGTCCAGGGTGCCCACCATGGCCGCCACCCCGTTGATGCTGCCCGTCTTGGCAGCCAGCGAGGCCTGCTCCGGCGTCCCCAGGAACCGCCTGGCCAGGGTGCCGCTCTGGCCAGGCACGGCCAGGCCCTGGCCAATGGCCTCGAAGCCGGGTCGGGAAGCCAGGTCCAGGGCTCCCAGCAGGGCCGAGCAGGTGACCAGGTTGGTTGCAGCCAGCCCCGAGCCGTCCACCAGGTCGACCCCGGTGGTGGGGATGCCCAGGCCCTGGTCGACCTGGATCACGGCCGCCGTCCCCGCCTGGGTGGTGCCCGTGCCGGTCACCTTGAGGCCGACCGCCCGGGTCAGCACCTCGGCAGTGACATTGTCGCTGGAGCGCAGCATGAAGGCCACGATCTGGGACAGGGGCGCCGAGGTGACGCTGGCCAGCACCGTCGCTCCCGGCGGAGCTTGCCCATCAGATGCAGCCACCTCGGGCGAGGGCGTAGGGGAGGTTGTGGTGGGTATCGGGGTGGGTGCAGGGGTGGCGGGCCGGGGAGGTGCTGGTTTGGCCGGGGGGCGGCCCGGCGGGGGCGGGGGCGGGGGTAGGGGTAGGGCGCCGCCCGTCAGGCCGGGCACCGGAACCCCCCCGCTGACGATTCCCTTGGCCTCGAGCAGCCCAGCCAGACGGGCAGTGGCTGCCGCGGCAGGGTCGCTCACCGGGTGGTAGGCCGGCCAGTCCCGCCAGCCCTCGTCCACCGTCAGGGCGCTCACCGGGCTGATGTCGCCCTCGGTCTGGTCGGCCAGCGTCCACCCTGGGACGTAGCGCTGCTGGGACAAAGCGGTGTCGTCACCGTGGATCCCGGCGGGGACCGCCTTGATCCCCCTGGCGACCAACTGGTCGGCCAGGCTGGCCATGGCCGTGATTGGAGCGGTCTTCCACCGTGGTCGGCTGGCCAGGTAGGCGGCGTAGTCCGGGCTGGCCAGCATGGGATCCCCCGACCCCACCAGCCAGGCCTGGCTGAGGGTCCCACCCACTGGCGGGGTGTCGGAGACCACGCTGGTCTGGAACTGATAATTGGGACCGAGAGACGACAGGGCGGCCGCCGCCAGCAGGAGCTTTTGGGTCGAGGCCGATGCCAGCCGGGCCGATGGCTGGTCATCGACCACCGGGGTGGCGCCGTCAGTCACCACCGCACATGAGCGCGTACCGGCCAGGGCGGCGGTCACCTGGGCTTGAAGCGCAGTGCTGGCGGGTGAGGCGGAGAGCACGGTGGACTGGGTGGCCCCCGACTTTGGACTGTGGGACACGGCCAGCGCCGGGCGGACTGGGACTCGAGGCGACGACGAACCCGCGGTGTTGAGCCCTGTCACATGGAGGTAGCCGGTACGAACCGCTACCGCCCCCAGGCTGGCCAACAGCATCGACAAGGCCACCAAGCCGAGCCCCAGGAACACCCAGCCACTGGTGGGTTTGCCGCTTCCCCCGCCGCTCCCCATGGTCATTCGGGCGATCAGCCTAGCTGGGGGCAGCGGTCGTGAGTGGGCGGGGGGTGTGGGCCGCGAACGGTATTATTTCGAAAATGTCTGAATTGCCGGTCCCTGCCCCTTCGGGCGGCCGGGCCGCCGGGGCCCGCTCGGGCGGACCAGCCGTGATGGCCCGTAGGACGTTCCGGTCCCTGCGGGTGCGCAACTATCGGTTGTACTTCCTCGCTCAGATCGTCTCGGTGAGTGGCACCTGGATGCAGAGCATCGGCCTGGCCTGGCTGGTCCTGCGTCTCACCGGTAGCGGCGTGGACCTGGGGGCGGTCACGGCCATGCAGTTCGTGCCCGTGCTGGTGGCCGGGGCCTGGGGTGGGGTGGTGGCCGACCGCGTCGACAAGCGTCGGCTGCTGTTCGGGACCCAGGCGGGCGCCGGCGTGCTGGCCCTGGCCCTGGGTTTGCTCACCGCCCTCGGGGACGTCAAATTGTGGTTGGTCTACCTGCTGGCTGGGCTCATGGGCTGTGTGCGGGTGATCGACACGCCGGCTCGCCAGGCCTTCGTGCTGGAGATGGTCGGGCCGGCCGACCTGGCCAATGCCGTCAGCCTCAACAGCGTGGTGATGAACTCGGCCCGAATCGTGGGGCCGGCGGTGGCGGGAGCGCTGATCTCTACGGTGGGCCTGGCCCCCTGCTTCCTGGTCAATGCCGCCTCCTACCTGGCGGTGATCGCCGGCTTGGCCCTCATGCGCACCGCTGAGCTGGTTCCCCATGCCCCGTTGGCTCGGGCGCGCGGCCAGCTGCGCGATGGGCTGCGCCACGTCTGGTCCACCCCTGAGCTGCGCTCGCCGTTGCTGGCCATGGTGGTGATCGGGACCCTGACCTATGAGTTCACCGTCACGCTGCCCTTGCTGGCCAGGTTCAGCTTCCACGGAGGCGCCGGTGTGCTGGGGGCCATGTACGCCTTCATGAGCGGGGGAGCGGTGGTCGGAGGCCTGGTGGTCGCCCACCGGGCCCGTCCCACGCCACGGGCCCTGGCCGGATCGGCCTTGGCGTTCGGCCTTTTCATGCTGGGAGTGTCCATGGCTCCTGTCCTGCCCTTGGAGCTGGCCCTGCTGGTGCCCATGGGTGCAGCCAGCATTGCCTTCACCGCCACCGCCAACTCGACCCTGCAGCTGCGCTCCGACCCAGCCATGCGAGGCCGGGTGATGGCCCTCTATGGGGTCGCCTTCCTGGGCAGCACGCCCATCGGCGCCCCCATCGTGGGGGCGGTGGCCCAGGTCGTCAATCCGCGCGCCGCGGTGGCCCTGGGCGCGGTGGCCGCCCTGGTCGCCGGAGCCTTCCTCGGCCGGGGGGTACGGGCGTCAGGCCGCCAGCCTGACGGGGAGCCGGCATCTGCCCTACGGCAGGCCCATGGTGGTGGCATGGGTACCGGTGAGGGAGTGGGGTGGAGCCAGGTCGACCCCGTCGGGGATGCGCAGATAGCCGGGCAGGACCCCGGCCTGGTGGGTGTGTCCGTACTGCCAGACGATGGTGTTGGTGCGCGGATCCACCACGATGACCCGGTGGTTGTAGTCATCGTTGACGACGATGTCGTCGTTGGGCAGCGGCAGGGCCAGTGAGGGCTGGTTCAAGGCGTTGGCTCCCGTCGGCTTGAACCGCCACAGCAGCTGACCCTGGCTGGTGAATGTCTCGATCTGGCCCGGGTTGGAGTAGTCGGCCGTCAGGTACACGCCCGGTGAGACCTCGTTGGTGTCCGACGGGTAGGCCGCGTTGGGCGGATGGGTCGAGCCATAGATGGAGCCGTTGAGGCCCAACTCGTCCACCCAGTCGCCATTGATCTCGGTCACCAGGTAGTGGCCGTTGGTCATCGGGAAGGCCCCGTTGGGGCTGCCGTAGTGGCTGGGCGGGTCGTGGTGACAGGCGCTGGTGGTGGTGCCATAGACGCGCCGTGGAGTGTGCTGGCCGGGGCCGATCAGCAGGATCCGGCAATTTTTGATGTCGGCGGCCAACAGGTCGTGGTTGGGCAGCAGGAGGGCGTCGTCGGGGTTGTGGACCTGGTTGGGGCCCGATCCGGGCATGCCTGGGGTGCCGTAGCGGTAGACGATGCGATGAGTGGCAATGTCGATCACGCTGATGACGTAGTCGTCCTCCTCGGTGGCCACTATCACCTTGGCGTCGGGTGAGAAGAAGGCGTCGTCGGGGACCCGAAAGCTCTGCCCCGGCGCCAGGTCGCCGGGACGGGGGAACTCCCAGGTGATGTCTCCCCGGGGATTGACCACGATCAGCCGGTCGTTGGCCTTGTCGGCGATGAGCAGGTTGCCGGGCAGGGCCGAGGGGTCGGAGCCGGGGGCCAGGTTGGGCCCGGGCGCCATGTGGGCACCAGAGGGACCGCTGATGCCCGAGCTGGCGGCCGCGGCGTTGGTAGCAGAGCCATTGCCGGCAGAGCCATTGCCGGCGCCGGTCCTGGAGTCAGGGCCGCGGGGGTCGCCCTTGGTGGCCCCTCCCGAGCCGAAAGCGCCGGTCGACCACAAAGCGATGCCCAGGACTACCGCGATCAGGCCAGCCAGGCGAAGGCGCCCCCGGCGCACCCGAGCCATCCGCTGCGCCGACAGAGCCTGACTGCGGGGGCGCCGCCTCACCGGCTGGCGGCCAGGTCGTCTACCCACGACGAGATGCTACTGGCGCCGCACGTCGACACTCTGGTCGGCCCGAGTAGAGATGTTGTGCGCGCCGGGCGTTATGGCTATGTTCATCGCTGAGAGATTTCTCAGCAACATTCTTTTTACATTGGGACTGTTTCTTCGGGGGAGCGCAGGCCTGTGACTGATCCGCAGACGACGAGTACCACGGCCGCCCCTTTGGCGCTCTCGGACGTCACCAAGCTCTATGCCGGCGCCAAGGCGCCAGCCGTCGACCACCTGTCGATCGAAGTTCCGGCTGGCGAGATCTGTGTACTCGTCGGGCCATCCGGCTGCGGCAAGACGACGGCCATGCGCCTGGTCAACCGGATGATCGAGCTCACCAGCGGTGACATCCTGATCGGCGGGGCCACGGTGCTCAAGCGGGAACCGTCGGACCTGCGGCGCGAGATCGGCTACGTGATCCAACAGGTCGGGCTTTTCCCTCATCTCACCATCTCGGCCAACATCGGGGTGGTCCCCAAGTTGCTCGGCTGGGACAAGGATCGCATCACCAGGCGCAGTGCCGAGCTTCTCGATCTGGTTGGACTGCCCGAGGAGATGGGTGACCGGTTCCCGTCTCAGCTCTCCGGCGGGCAGCGCCAGCGGGTGGGCGTGGCCCGGGCCTTGGCCGCCGATCCCCCGCTGATGCTGATGGACGAACCGTTCGGCGCCATCGACCCCATCAACCGGGCCCACCTGCAAAACGAGTTCCTCCGGTTGCAGGCGGCCATCCGCAAGACGGTGGTCTTCGTCACTCACGACATCGACGAGGCGATCAAGATGGGCGATCGCATCGCCATCCTGCGGGAGGGCGGGGAACTGGTGCAGTACGACACCCCCAACGAGATCCTGGCCCACCCGGCCGATGACTTCGTGGCCCGCTTCGTCGGAGCCGACCGCGGTCTCAAGCGCCTGGCCCTGACCAAGTTGGCCGACATCGACCTCATCGCCGCCACCTGCGTCAAGTCGGGCGAGGCGGTCGGGGCGGCCCGCAACCGGCTGGCCAACGGCGCCTCTGTGGTACTGGTCGACAGCGATGGCCGTCCGCTGGGTGAGGTGGCCGCCGACCGGGTGGCTGACGGCGCGGTGACCGGTTCTGATGCCCGCGGGATTGGCCCGACGGTCACCACCGCGGTGACCATGCGGGAGGCCCTGTCGCTGATGATGACCGACTCCCTGCGGCCACTACTGGTGGTCGACGGCGAGGGCCGGGTGGCCGGCTACGTGTCCATCGAGCTGATCAACCGGGCTCTTCACAACGAGGCCAGCCACGCTCGGCGAGACCCGGTGACCGAGGCTCGATGATGGTCGCTGCTGGACTCTCCGCCAGCGGCCCAGTCATTCCCCACTACGGCACCTCCGACTCCTGCGTGCTGCACAACGGGACGTTCTGCTGGCACTGGTTCACCGGGAACTGGGGGACGCTGTTCCAGCCCAAGCTGATCCAGCACATCGAGCTCACGGTGATCGCCATGGTGGTCGGCTTTGCCATAGCCTTCGCCCTGGCCCTGGTGGCCCATCGCAAGAGGTGGCTGGCCCCGCCGGTCACCTTCGTGACCAGCCTGCTCTACACCATCCCCTCGCTGGCTGCCTTCGAGATCCTGGTGCCGCTCACCGGCCTGGGGACCCTGACCATCGAGATACCCCTCATCACCTACACCCTCCTGGTGCTGTTCACCAACACCCTGGCCGGGCTGTCGGGCGTGTCCGCCGAGGTTCGCGACGCGGCCACCGGTATCGGCCTCACCGCCCGCCAGATCCTCACGCGCGTGGAGCTGCCACTGGCCCTGCCCACCATCATCGCCGGTCTCCGGGTGGCCACAGTGACCATCATCTCCCTGGCCACGGTCGCTGCCTACGTCGGCAACGAGGGCCTGGGCCAACCGATCTTCGATGCCCTCCACAGTGGCGATTTCAACACCCAGTTCCTCGGAGCAGGCGGGCTGGCCATCCTGCTGGCCCTCTTGGCCGACGCCTTCCTGGTGCTGACCCAGCGCTTCCTTACCCCTTGGGCCACCGCTCGCCGGCCGGTCTGAGCGCCGACGATGAGTGACTTGTCCCGATGAGCGACTTCTCCGCCGCCTTCGCCTTCGTGTTGCACAACGGCCATCTCCTGCTGGCCAAGACGGGTGCCCATCTGGCCATCTCCTTCGAGTCCATCCTCATCTCGGTGGTACTCGGAGTGCCCCTCGGCATACTCCTCGGTCACATCCATCGGGGCTCGTTCCTGGCCATCAATGTCTCCAACGTGGGTCGCTCCCTGCCCAGCCTGGCCATCCTGGCCATCCTCTTGCCGGTGGTGGGCATCACCCGTACCAACGTGATCATCACCCTGGTCATCCTGGCCTTTCCCCCGATCCTGACCAACAGCTACGTGGCCGTCGAACAGGTGGACCGGGACGCAGTGGAGGCCGCCGTGGGCATGGGAATGCGTCCCCTCGAGGTGATCCTCAAGGTCGAGCTGCCGCTGGCTCTGCCGCTCATCTTCGCCGGTATCCGCACCGCGGCCGTCTTCGTGGTGGCCACCGCCACCCTGGCCGGCTTCTTCGGCGGTGGTGGGCTGGGAGACATCATCGCCAATGAGGCCAGCTACCACCTGAGCGGGGTCATCGGCGCCTCCTACGTTCTCATCGTCCTGGCCCTGGCTTTCCAGGTCCTCTTCAAGGGTCTGGAGATGGCCGTCACTCCCAGGGGTCTGCGCAAGCAGGCTCGGGTCGTTCCCGCTCAGGTCATCGAGCCAACCGTCGCCCAGGCAGCCGCCTGACTATCGTCTGACCCACCCCGGACCACGGTCCGATCACCGAAGGAGTAGTCACATGAAGACATTCACCCAACCAGGTTGGGCATGGCGGGGAACCATCGGCGCCTGTGTGACACTCGCCATGGCTGCCGCACTGGCCGCCTGCGGCTCGAGTGGCAGCAATTCGGCGTCCGGCACCAACAGCGGGAGCGGGGGAAAGACGACTTCCAATCTGCCCTCTGGCCAGCCCGGCAAGGGCAAGCCGCCGATCACCATGGGCGACAAGAACTTCGAGGAGCAGTACCTCCTCGGCTACCTCTACAGCGATGCCCTCCAGGCCAAGGGCTACACGGTCACCCTCAAGCCCAACATCGGCAGCTCGGAGATCATCGACAAGGCCCTCACCAGTGGTCAGATCGACATGTACCCCGAGTACACCGGTGTGATCTACCAGGTCATCGCCGGCCACACCGACAACCCCATGACCGCCCAGCAGACTTACAATGTGTCCCAGCAGTTCGAGCAGGGCCGTGGGTTCTCCCTGCTCCAGCCCACGCCGTTCCAGGATGCTGACGGGGTGGCCTCCACCAAGGGGTACGCCTCCCAGCACCACCTCAAGACCATTGCCGACCTCAAGAACGTGGGCCCGTTCACCTACGGCGGTCCACCGGAGAACGCCACCCGCCTGCAAGGCGTCGTTGGCCTACAGCAGGACTACGGTCTGAGCAACCTCAAGTTCGTGCCCCTGACTTCTGGGTCCCAGTACCAGGCTCTGGACGCCGGCCAGGTCAACACCATCGCCATCTTCACCACCGACGGCCAGCTGCTCAGCGGCAAGTACGCGGTGCTGACCGACACCAAGCACATCTTCGGCTTCCAGCAGGTGGCCCCGGTGGTCAAGACCAGCCTGGTCCAGTCGGAGGGCCCGGCCTTCAAGCAAATCCTCGACGCGGTGAGCGCCAAGCTGACCTTCCCGGCCATGCAGCAGATGAACGGAGCGGTGGTCAGCGCCCACCAGGACCCGGCCACCGTGGCCAAGCAATTCCTGGACGCCAACGGCCTCGGCTAGCGCGAGGTTGGCCAGGCATTTCCTGATGGCCAACCGACTCAAGTAGGCCAAGTAGGCGTCGAGTGCGGTAGGCCGGGTAACATCCTGCCGGTCAAGCCGCCCACCAGGGGCAGCGGTCGAGGACAGGGGGTAGAGGAAGGTGGTTCCATGGCGCGTCGACCTCCCCTGTCGTCCGGTCCCCTGTCCCGGGTTCGCCGCGCTGAGCGGTCTCGGCGCGTCCTCACCACCCGAGCGGTACGCGAAGCCATAGTCTCGTTGGCCGGCCTGGTGGGCCGGCCGGTCATCCAGGGCGGCAAAGAGATAGGCGCCCTGGTCGATGTGGTGGCCCGGTGGGCCGACGAGCACCCTTACCCCCCGGTGACCGGGCTGGTGGTGCGGGTGGGTCGCAGCCTGGCTTTCATTGACGTCGAGCTGGTGGAGGGCCTCGCTCACGCCGAGGTCCGACTGCGCTCGGCTCGGCTGGACCTGCGCGACTTCGAGCGACGCCCGGGCGAGGTCATGCTGGCGCGCGACGTCCTCGACCACCAACTGGTCGACGTCGACGGCGTTCAGGTCATACGGGCCGCCGACTTGTACCTGGCCCCTGCCCTGGGGTGCATCCGCCTGGTCGGGGTGGACGTGAGCATGCAGTCGCTGCTGCGCCGGTTGGGCCCGGCCCGCTGGCAGCCGCGCCCAACCCCTGACCGGGTCATCGACTGGGCCGCCATCCAGCCCTTTGGCGAGTCGGTGCCCCAGGTCCGCCTGCGGACCTCCAACGAGGGACTGCAGCGGCTACGACCCGGAGAGCTGGCTGACCTGTTGGAGGATCTGGGCCGGCCGGCCCGCCAGGAGCTGCTGGCGGCGCTGGAGCCCGAGGCGGCGGCTGACGCCCTGGAGGAGATGGACCCGGACGAGCTGGAGGCACTGCTGCGGGAGGCGGAGCCAGACCGGGCGGCTGCCCTGCTGGCATCCATGGAGCCCGACGAGGCGGTGGATGCCCTGCGAGACCTGGGCCCCGAGGTCAGGGAGGCGTTGTTTGCCCACATGCCGGCCGAGACGGCCTGGCACCTCGCCGAGCTGCTCGACTACCCAGAGGACGAGGCCGGCGGGTTCATGACCACGACGGTGGTGATGGCCAACCCCACCGACACGGTGGCCGAGGTTCGCCAGCGCCTGGTCGAGCTGGGCGATCACCGCGACGTCATCGACGCGGTGGCGGTGGTCGACGAGGCCGGGCGCCTGACCGCGGACCTGACTCTCTACCAGCTGATGGTGGCCGACCCGGCAACCTCGCTCAGCCAGTTGGCAGACGACGCCGAGCCGGTCACGGTGGGACCGTCGGCCGACGTGTCCGAGGTGGCGGCTCAGCTCATCGAGTCCCGGCGCTCGTCGGTAATGGTGGTGGAGGACGGCCGGCCGATCGGGCGCATCCTGGCCGACGACATCGTCGACGCCCTCACCCCCGAGCGCGGCCGTCTCCATTTCCCGAGGCTCCTCCAGTGAGCACCGAGGTCCCGGCTCGTCCGCCCGAGGACGACGAACCGAGAGGCGGCGGTGGCCTGACGCCAGGCGACGAGGCACCCAGGAGCTCTCGCTGGCGGCGCCCCTTGGCCTATCTGGCGGTGGCTGGCCCAGGCCTCATCGCGGCCAACGCCGGCAACGATGCCGGTGGTATTGCCGTCTACGCGTCGGCCGGCTCTCAGTACGTCTATCGCACCTTGTTCTTCATGGTGCTGGTCACCGTGGGGCTGGTGGTGGTCCAAGAGATGTCCGCTCGACTGGGCGCCTTCACCGGCAAGGGGCTGGCCTCGCTGATCCGCGAGGAGTTCTCCGTTCGCCTGGCCGCCCTGGCGGTGGCCTGCCTCCTGCTGTCCAACGTGGGCCTGGTGGTCTCGGAGTTCGCCGGTATTGGCGCCGCCTTCGAGCTGTTCGGCGTCTCCCGGTACATCTCCATTCCCCTGGCCGCAGCGGTCATCTGGGCCCTGGTGCTGTTTGGCTCCTACCGCTACGCCGAGCGGGTCTTCCTGGTCCTGACCCTGGCCTTCCTGGCCTACCCGGTGGCCGCCATCCTGGCCCATCCCCACTGGAAGGCGGTGGCCCTCAACACCGTCCTGCCCCACTTCCTGGCCAGCAAGGACTTCATCTTCGTGGGAGTGGCCCTGATCGGCACCACCATCTCTCCCTATATGCAGCTGTACGCGGCAGCTGGCGTTGTCGACCGTGGTATCGGCCCCGATGAGTACCGCCTGCAGCGGGTGGACGTGGTCGGCGGCGCCCTGTTCGCCAACATCATCTCCATCTTCATCATCATCGCGGCGGGCGCCACCATCGGGGGCATGGGCCCCCTCAGCTCGGCCAAGCAGGCGGCCGAGGCGCTGCGACCGGTGGCCGGGGCGGGAGCTGCAGTCCTCTTTGGACTGGGCCTGTTGGGAGCCTCCGCCCTGGCCGGGGCGGTAGTACCGCTGTCGACGTCTTATGCGGTGTCCGAGGCCATTGGCGTGGAGCGATCAGTGTCCCGGCGCTTCAGCGAGGCCCCGCTCTTTCTGGGCCTGTTCACCGCCCAGGTGGTCATCGGGGCGGCTGTGGCCCTGTTGTCCCACAACCTCATTCGCCTCCTGGTGGGTACCCAGGTCCTCCAGGGCGTGCTCACCCCGGTAGTCCTTGTCTTCATCCTGGCGCTGGCCAACCGCCGCAGCCTCCTGGGGGACGCGGTCAACGGCCCCATCTTCCGGCGGGTGGCCTTCGTGTGTGTGGTGGCAGTGGCTGGGTTGTCAAGCGTCTACCTCATCCAGACCGTCCTCGGCCTGCTGGGGCTGGCGTAGGGCCCTGCTTGCGCCGGCTGGGTGGCGCAGGGGAGGCTCTGGCGCCATGAGACCCCTGCGGATCGCCTTCCTGGTCTACCGGGGGAATCCTCATTCTGGGGGCCAGGGCGTCTACACCCGCCACCTGACTCGGGAGCTGGTGGCGCTCGGTCACCACGTGGAGGTCTTCGCCGGGCAGCCCTATCCCGAGCTGGATGACGGGGTGGGCCTGGTGGCCGTGCCCAGCCTGGACCTGTACCGCCAGCCCGATCCATTTCGGGTGCCCCGGCTGTCCGAGCTGCACTCGCCCATTGACGTACTCGAATTCGCCATCATGTGCGCGGCCGGCTTCCCCGAGCCGTTGACCTTCAGCCTCAGGGCTCGCCGGGCCCTGGCCGGACGCAGGAACCAGTTCGACCTGGTCCACGACAACCAATGCCTGGGCCGTGGGATGGTTGGGCTGATGGCTGATGGCTGGCCTCTGCTCACCACCGTGCACCATCCCATCACCGTCGACCGGGACCTGGAGCTGGCTCACGCGGCCGGATGGCGGCGGCGATTGTCCGTTCGCCGCTGGTACGGCTTTCTCGCCATGCAGCTCGAGGTGGTCCGCCAGCTGCCGGCCATCGTTACCGTCTCCACCTCGTCGGCGGCCGACATCGTGAGCCACATGGGCGTCGATCCCGCCCGCCTGTCGGTGGTACCGGTGGGAGTGGACACCAGTCGCTGGCGACCGCTGGTCGGGGTCGATCGGGTACCGGGCCGGCTCATGACCACGGCCAGCGCCGACGTCCCCATGAAGGGGCTGGTGCCGCTGTTGGAGGCCTTGGCCAAGGTGCGTACCGAGCGCCACGCGGAGCTGGTGGTGGTGGGCCAACCCCGCCGGGAGACGCAGGTAAGAGCCACCATCGAGCGCCTGGGTCTGGACCGGGCCGTCCGCTTCGTGAGCAGCCTGAGCGACCAGGACATGGTGGAGCTCTACGCCCAGGCCGAGGTGGCAGTGGTGCCCTCGCTGTACGAGGGCTTCTCGCTGCCGGCCATCGAGGCCATGGCCTGCGGGGTGCCGGTCGTCACCACCACCGGTGGTGCCCTGCCCGAGGTTGTCGGTACCGACGGCGTCACCGGCCTGCTGGTACCGCCCGGGGACCCCGGCGCGCTGGCCATGGCCCTGGGCCGGGCGCTCGACGACCCCGCCCTGCGGGAGCGCCTGGGAGCAGCTGGGCGGGAACGAGTCTCCCGGCGGTTCACCTGGAGGGCCACCGCCGAGGCGACTGTGGAGCAATATCGAGCGCTTCTCGGTGGACGGCCCCCGGGACCCCACGTGGTGGCTGACGGCCTCGCCGCCGCGGGCGGCGACTGAGTGCTCTCGGTCGACTATTCGCGTCTCGGATTGCAGCCCGGTGAGCGCCTGTTGGATCTGGGCTGTGGAGCTGGCCGGCACGCCTACGAGGGGGCGCGCCTGGGTGCCCATGTGGTCGCCCTGGATTCCGACCCGGTCGAGCTGGTCGGGGTCATGGCCGTGTCGACAGCCATCTCTCGAGCCGCTGGCCAGGGTAGCGACGGGTCCGTGGCCGCCGATGCCGCAGTCGGGAGCGGAGGGGCTCGAGTGGGCAGCGTGGCGGGAGACGCGACCCGGCTCCCGTTTCGCGATGGCGCCTTTGACAAGGTGATCGCGGCTGAGGTCCTCGAGCACATCCCGGCCGACCAGGTGGCCATGGCCGAGCTGGTTCGGGTGCTGCGCCCGGGTGGATCGCTGGGCGTGACGGTGCCTCGCTTCGGGCCCGAGTTGGTCAACTGGGCCCTCTCGGAGGCCTATCACCAGGTGGAAGGCGGCCACATCCGCATCTACCGGCGATCCACCCTGTTGGGCCGCCTGCGCCGGGCCGGCCTGGCGCCCCGAGCCAGTCACCACGCCCATGCGCTGCACTCCCCCTACTGGTGGTTGCGCTGCGCGGTGGGCGTCGACCGGGAGGATCACCTGCTCGTTCGGGCTTACCATCGCCTCCTGGTGTGGGACATCACCGCCGCCCCGCCACTTACCCGGGTCACCGAGCGCCTGCTCAATCCGCTGTTGGGCAAGAGCCTCGTCCTGTACCTGGACAAGCCGGGATGAGGCCGATGCCCGCTCCCGCCCCGACTGTCGCCTCTGCTCCTGGCCCTGCTCCCGCTGGCATCGCTCTGGCTGCCGACGCCGTCAGGACCGACGCCCAGATGGACTTCACCGCGGGAACCATCGCCGAGGTGCAGCTGGCCAATGGGATGATCCCATGGTTCCCCGGCGGTCACGCCGATCCGTGGAACCACGTCGAGGCGGCCATGGCCCTGGCGGTGGCCGGCTACCGGGTCGAGGCGGAGGCCGCCTACGAGTGGCTGCGCTCGACTCAGCACGCCGACGGCTCGTGGTGCACCTATTACCGGGAGTCGGGCATAGAAGAAGCTCGGCGGGACACCAACGTGAGCGCCTACGTGGCCACCGGCACCTGGCACCACTTCCTGGTCACTGGGGACGTCGGGTTCCTCGACACCATGTACTCGTCGGTGGTCGAGCCGGCCCTGGAGTTCTGCCTGGGCCTCCAGCAACCTGGCGGTGAGGTCCTGTGGGCCCTGGAGGCGGACGGTATACCGGGGCGCTTCGCCCTCCTGACCGGGTCCTCGTCGCTGTACCTGAGCCTGCGCTGCGCCATGGCCGCGGCCGAGCGCCTGGGGCGGGAGCGGCCCGACTGGGAGCTGGCAGCCGGACGCCTGGGCCATGCCGTGGGCTGTCGGGGGGAGGCTTTCGCGCCCAAGCACCGTTGGGCCATGGACTGGTACTACCCCGTGCTGACCGGGGTGGTCACCGGGCTGGCGGCTCGGGAGCGGCTGTGGGCTCGGTGGGACGACTTCGTGATGGAGGGGCTGGGCGTACGCTGCGTCTCCGACCAGCCGTGGGTAACTGCGGCCGAGACGGCGGAGTGTGCCATGGCGCTACAGGCCGCCGGGATGTCCTGCGAGGCCCACCGGGTGCTGGCCTGGGCCCATCAGCTCCGCGACGTAGACGGCTCGTACTGGACCGGCTGCGTGCATCCACAAGAGGTCCACTTCCCGGGGGGGGAGCGCAGCACGTACAGCGCCGCCGCCGTCATCCTGGCCGCCGACTGCCTCCGGGGAACCGGTCCGGCCGCTGGCCTGTTCGGCGGCCGTGGCCTTCCGGTCGGCCTGGACCTGTCGGTCCCCGCCGGCTCAGTCCCCGCCGGGTCGGTCCCCGCCGGGTCGGTCCCCGCCGGCTCAGCCGTGCACAGGTCGGTCCCCGCCGGCTCAGCCGTGCACAGGTCGGTCCCCCAGCGCCACCCGGCGCAGCACCCTTAGGCTGCCGCACGCCGACTCCTCGGCAAAGGCGCCCGAGGCCAGGGCTGTCATCCAGATGTCATGGGGGGGACGCCCGCCGTCGGCTGGCTCCGGGAACACGTCGTGAATGGCCAAGAGGCCACCCTCGGCCACCCAGGGGACCCAGCCGCGGTAGTCGGCCCATGCCGGATCGCTCCCGTGGCCGCCGTCGATGAACACCAGGGCCAGCGGCGTCCGCCAGTGGGCGGCCACCGTCGCCGAGTCGCCCACTACGCCCACCACCGCCTGCTCCAACCCGGCCTCGGTCACCGTGGCCCGCCAGGCGGCCAGGGTGTCGAGGCGCCCGCTGACCGGGTCGACCAAGGTCGGGTCGTGGTGCTCCCAGCCAGGCTGGTTCTCCTCGGAGCCGTGATGGTGGTCGACGCTGAACAGCACCGTCTCCCCTTGGGCGGCAGCTACCCCCAAGTAGACGGTTGACTTGCCGCAGTAGGCCCCCACCTCGAGGAGCGGCCCCAGAGTGCTGCTGGCGGCCCGACGACCGGCCTGGTGTAGCGCCATCCCCTCGTCGTCGGGCATGAAGCCCTCCGTCGAGCGAGCCAGGACCAGCCAGGGGGGATCACCAGTCGTAGGCCAAATGCTAACCCCACCGTCGAAGGTCCCACCATCCGGCCCGGCTGGTCATCCTGGCTCACGCCGCGCTCACCGCGCTGGCCACGGCGAATCCCAGCAGGGCGATGCCAGCCAGGCGGCGTATGAGCGTCAGAGGGATCAGGCGGGGCAGGGCCCGGCCGGCGACTACGGCAATGGCGGCTACTGCCCAGAGGCCAACGGTGGCGCCGGTGAACACCGCCAGAGGATCGTGATATCGAGCGGCCAGGTTGGCCGTGAGGATCTGGGTCAGGTCGCCCCACTCGGCCACGAAGACCACGCCGAACGAGGTGAGCAGCGCCCTTCGCACAGACGCCCCGCCTGGCTCGCCCGGCTCGGCCCGTCCCGGCGTGACCGGCTGGGCCTGTCCGGGAGCCGCCTCGGCCACCTGCTCCCCCTTGTCCTCCTCGGCCGACTCGGGCACGAAGAGCAGGTAGGCGGCGCCCCCGGCGAACAGGACCGCCACCACTATCTGCACCGCTTCGTGGGGCAGGAGCCTGAGCAGGCTGCCAGCTCCCACCGCGATGGCGGCGTGGACCACGAAGGCGCCCGCCACCCCCAGCCACACCAACAGCGGCCGGAACCTGGTGCTCAGCACCAGCGAGGCGATGAACGTCTTGTCCGGCAGCTCAGCCGGGAACACCAGGGCAGCCACGGTGGCCGCCACAGCCAGGTTCACACCAGCCGAGCCAAGTGGGTCACGCTCCCCCAAAGGCGAGCAACCCGTGTCCGCCAGCCACGTAGATGGACGACCCGCTTACTGCCGGCGTGGCGAAATGGACCACCTGGCCCACCTGGGCCCTTCCCCTGGGTGCGCCGGTGACCAGGTCCGAGCCGTACAGGTAGCCGTGGTCGGTGTCGAGCGCCCACACCACCCCGCCGGCCACCACCGGTGCCCCCGGGTGCCCTGACCCCCTCCAGGCCACAGTGAAGCCGACCGGCTGGGCGGCCAGCCCGGCGCACGGCCCAGGTTGCCCGGGCGCCCGTACACACCCCGTCCCGATCCGCAGGGCAACCAGGCCGGTGGTGCACGGGACCACCACCAGCGATCCCGAGGTGGCGTCGGCCCCGTAGGCGCCACCCTGGCACACGGGCGCCGCAAAGGCCGGGTGCCCGACCCCGCCCAGATGAGCCGCATCCAGCAGGTACCCGACCCCGGCTTTGCCGATCTGGAACACCTGCCCGCTGCCCACCAGCACCGGACCGGTGGACCCGAGGTCAGCATCGTTGGCGTTGAGCTGGGCGAAGTCGGACGGGGTGAAATAGTCGGTCTCGACCAGGGCAGGCGACAGCCGGACCACGGCGTTGCCGCCGTCAAAGGAGCTGGACGAGCTGCCGTTGCCGGTGGCCACGAAAAGGTCCCCGGCTGGGTCGACGGCCGGCCCCGAAGCCGCCCAGATGGCCCCCTCCCGCTGGCTCGGCACCTGATAGACCCCGAGGGAGCCGGTGCCGTCAAGGGTCGCTCCCACCACATAGCCGTGATAGTTGCCACAGTCCCCGTAAAGGCCGCCGAAGGGGACGTAGACGTGGCCCTGGGACAGGGTCAGCGCCCCTCGCTGCTGCTCCACCAACGGGTTCGATCCCGGCGGGTCGACCGTCCGCTGGGAGCGCACCTCCCCGCTGGCCAGGTTCAGCTGGTACAGGACATGGTGCCCGGGCCTCACGAAGGCGACCACCCAGATGCTGCCCGTTGCCTGGTCGACGACCGGGGTGCCGGTGACGCCGGAGGGGTCGATGTTGCCACAGGGCAGGGCTGCGCCGCTCACCGGCTGGCCGAGTGATGTTCGCCAGCGGACCCGCCCGGTGTCGCCCTGCACGGCAAACAGGTCGTTCCCCTCGGTGGCCACCACCACCAGGCCACTGGCCACCAGGGGCTCGGCGTACACCGCTGTCCCATCGAGGTGGGTGGTCCACCGGCTGACCAGCGGACCGGCAGGAGGTGCCCCCGGATCGCTGCCGCTACGGGCCAGGTCGTGATGATAGGTGGGCCAGTCACCACCAGGGCTTTGTGAAATAGATGTGGTGCCCCCACCAGCGCCACCCCCACTTGCACCGGTCCCGCCGGGCAGTATCGGCCTCCCGGCGGCGGAAGCACCTTTGGGCCCCACGGAGGTCGCCCGGGCACCGGTGCGGGCGGTGCCGCAGGCGGCCAGGAGCAGGACCAGGCCGATCAGCACCGGCCACGGGCGGCGGGCGAAGCACCGGTACACGTGTCCATCATCCCCGAACCGGTGACGCTGCTCACACATTGGACCTCCCTTCTCCACATTCCAGCTGCGACAGGCTGGTCCTAGCATGGCGGTGTCATGGAGATGCTCCCGTTCGAGCCGCTGGACACCGTGCGCCGGGTCAGCCTGGTGCGCCTCAGCGCCGAGATCGCCCGCTCGGCGGCCTCCATCGGAGTGGTGGCGGTGGAGGGAGAGGTGGCCCGTCCCAGGACCACGGGGAGCGGTCGGGTCTACCTGACCCTGCGGGACCGGGCGTCCCAGATCACCGTCGTCTGCCCGGCGGCTCGCATCCGGCGCTGTCGCACGGTGGACGGCGAGCGGGTGTGCGTCACCGGCTCTTTGTCTTGGAGCAATGATCGGGGCCAGCTGACCCTGGTGGCCGAGGAGGTGGTCCCGGTGGGAGCGGGGGCAATCGCCGCCGCCCTGGCCGACGTGCGCCGGCGCCTGGTGGCCGACGGTCTGGTGGGTCGCCGTGGCCGGCGAATTCCACGCCTGCCAGCTGTGGTGGGCGTGGTCTGCGGCGCCGACGCCGCGGTCAGGGCTGACATCGAGTCGGTGGTGGCGGTTCGCTTCCCGGGGTACCCGGTCGACTTCGTCGAGGTCCCTGTCTCCGGGCCGGGAGCAGCTGAGGCGGTCATGGGTGCGCTGGCTGTGCTCGACGCCCGCCCGGAGGTGGAGGTGGTGATCCTGGCTCGCGGCGGGGGAGATCCGGCGTCCCTGATGACCTTCAGCGACGAGGATCTGTGCCGGGCCATTGCTGCCTCGACCATGCCGGTGGTGTCGGCCATCGGCCACGAAGGGGACCGGCCACTCTGCGACGAGGTGGCTGACCTGCGCTGCGGCACCCCCTCACTGGCGGCCGCGGCGGTGGTGCCCGATCAGCTGGAGCTGCTCAGCCAGCTCGACAGGAGCCTGGCTGCCACGGGTGCTGCCACCCGGGAGCTGTTGGGCGGGGCGGCAGCTCGGCTCGGCCGGACCGACCCAGCCGACGCGGCCCGGACCAACCTGGCCGCCGGAGCGGCCAGACTAGAGAAGGTGAAGGCCGGTCTGACCCCAACTGTGCTGCGCTGGCGGCTGGCTGACGCCGACCGCCGCCTGGTCGCCGTGGACTGGAAGGGGCCCCTGGTTCGCCGGGTTGGCGGCGCGGCAGACGACCTGGCCGCCCGTCGGAGGGAGACTGAGGCGCTGGGACCACCGAGAGTCCTGGCGCGGGGCTACGCGGTGGTTCGCACCGTCGACGGGACCGTGGTCCGGGATCCGTCCCAGGTCGGCACGGGGGACGACCTCCAGGTGGCGGTGGCCCAGGGCAGCCTGCGGGCCACCGTGGCCCAGGTCGGTCCGAGAGCTCAGGCCAGATGAGCGACCCGGCCACGCCCGGTGACGGCCCGATGGCTGGCCTGACCGGCCAGGGCGACACCGCCATGGAGTCCCTCACCTACGAGCAGCTGGTGGATGCTCTGGAGGATCTGGCCCGGCGCATGGCCGCCGGCGACGTGGGCATCGAGGAGGCTGCCGAGCTCTATGAGCAGGCCGGCGCCATTCACCGCCTGGCCAGTGAGCGCCTGGAGCGGGTCCGCCACCGGATCGAGAAGCTGGACGGAGATCCCCCGCCGGGCTCGGCCGGGCCAGCCACCGCTGAGAGCAGTGGGGGCTCTGCACCTGGGCCGTAGCACACTGCTACGATATTCTTGTGCGTACCATTCCTCACCGAGAGCTTCGCAACGACAGCGCCCGCATCCTTGCCGCGGTCAAGGCCGGTGAGGTGATCCAGGTGACCAATGGGGGGGAGGTCGCGGCAATCCTGGTGCCCCCGACCACTTCCCGCCTCGATGTGCTCCGTCTGGCCGGCAAGATAACCACCCCCGAACCACTCGACAGGCTCGACGGCATCAGCCCGGTTACGGCCACCGAGTCCACACAAGATGTGCTGGACGCTCTGCGAGCCGAGCGTTGATCGCCTACCTCGAGACGTCGGCGTTCCTCAAGCTCGTCGTGACCGAGGCAGAGTCGGACGCCTTGCGGGCCCGGTTCAGCGCTTTGCGAGCCGGGGGTGACCAGGTGGTGTCCTGCCGGCTTCTGGTCACCGAAGCGCACAGGGCAGCAGAGCGGATCGCCGCTCTCGATCACGCCTCCGTGGCCAAGGCCCTCGGCCAGGTGGCACTGGTCGACCTGGAGGCCGAACGGTTCACCGAGGCCGGGATGCTTGGCGGCGAGAACCTGCGCTCCCTGGATGCCCTGCACATTGCCTCGGCGCTGGATCTGGGCTGCGACCTGGTGATCGCCTATGACCAGCGGGTCCTCGAAGCGGCCGCCACCACAGGGCTCGCTGTCGAGTGCCCTGGCTGAGTGAGTACTCGCTCGACAAACCAGATTGCACGCCAGCGATCCGTGGTCGAGAAAGAGGGCCGGTCGCCAGCCCATGAGCGACTGGGATCAGGACGGTCCTGGTGGTTCCGCTTACTACCAACCTCCGCCTGGCCGGGGGGCGGGGGAACGTCTCTGTGCCCCGCGGCCATGCAGGCCTGGCTAAGGACTCGGTAGTCAACGTCAGTCAGGTCGTGGTAGTGGACCGCAACCGGTTGGTCGGGCGGGCAGGCGACCTAGCGCCTCTGCTGATGGAGGACGTTGACAGCGGCCTTCGTCTGGTTCTGGACCTCTGAATGTCCTCGGCGGCCGAGAGGCGGCTTCGAGCAGTCAGCTGAGCAGGACCAGCAGGCCGGCCGCGCCCAACCCGAGGACGGCTACTCCGCCGGCCATGGCCAGTATCACCCGGACCGGGAAGGAGCGGCCCACCATGACCATGGAGGGGAGGCTGAGGGCGGGCAGCGTCACCAGCAGGGCGCCGGCCGGGCCGAGTCCCACACCGGCCCCCAGCAGTCCCTGGATGATGGGAATCTCACCGGCGGTGGGGATCACGAACAAGGTCCCCACCACCGCGAACACCAGCACGGCCAGCACTCCCAATCCGGCCAGGCTGTGGCCGACCGGGAAGAGCCAGCCCCGCAGGCCGCCCAGCAACAGCACCACGACCAGGTACTCAGGCAGCAGGGTGACTGACAGGCGCCCCAGGGCCACCAGGAAGCGCCGCCCGGCACCGGCCAGCGTCGTTGGGCCGTCGAGGTCTGTGGCCCCGCTTGGGACCGGCGGTACCATTGTCTGGGAGGCCGTGGCGTCGAGCTCTCCGGGGCTCAGCCGGCCGACCACGGTGGTCACCCCGACCACCAGGACGACCCCGATGAGGATGCGTACGGTTACCCACTGCCAGGGCAGGACGATGGCTAAGAAGGCCAGCACGGCTGGATTGAGGGTCGGGTTGCCCACCCAGTAGGCCAGGGCGGACGACGTGGGGACGCCCTGGCGGCGAATGCTGACGGTCAGGGGGGCGGTACAACAGGTGCACATCATGCAGGGCAGGGCCAGCAGGCCGCCGGCGACCGAGCCGGCCAGGCGGCTGTGACCGCGCTGGAGCACGGCCAGCAACCAGCGCCTGGGCAAGAAAGCCTCCACTGCCGAGGCGATGAGCAGGGCGGCCACCAGGGCGATCCAGATCGACTTGCCGTAGGCGATGGTGTAGCTGAGGGCGGCGTGCCAGGAGGGGGCCGGAGGGGCCTTGGCCTTGCCGGTGAGGATGGAGGTCCCCAGGTTGGCAGTGGCCAGGACGTGGAACAGCTTGTGCCAGTAGGGATCCCACTTGGCCCAGGTAAGGCCGGCCACGGCCACCGCGGCGAAGGCGGTCAACCCCACCAAGAGGGGACGACGGGGGACGGATGAAAGGGGGCCGGGTGACCCCACGGGGGCCAGGTCGGCTGGCGGGACGATGTTGCTCACGGGTGCTCCTCGCGATCAGTGATGGATGTACCGCAGGGAGCCCGCTACTCGATTGTTCAGGGATCGCGGCTGCGGCGGGGTTCGCCCGACCGGGCGATGCAGGTGGGGGCTCAGCGTCGTGCCACAGCGGCGCCTCCTTTGGCAAGATCGACGAGCGGAACGGCGAGACCCTACCGCTCCCTGGGCGGCCAGGGGTCAACTAGGTTGTGATGCTCAGGCCGGCTGGTTGCCGGCCGGTTGAAGGAGGAGCACATGCTGCGCTGTCGCTGAGCAGGCGACAGCGTCGTCCGGTCGGGCGACCATGGTTGTGGCCCCTCTGTCCTGCCTCCGGGTGGCTGAGGGCCGCAGTCTCACACCAGCCATCAAAGGAGAGAGCATGCCGGAATGGAAGGACGCGCTAGAGCGCGTCATCACTGATGTGGTCGCCCCCGACGCCGAGCGCGTCGATACCCAAGGTACTTTTCCATCGGCGTCCATCGGCGCGCTGGGGGATGCGGGCCTCCTCGGGCTGACCTCGGCCGCGGCAATCGGCGGCGGCGGCGGCAATCTGGCGGCGGCCGCTCATGTCGTCGAACGGCTGGCGGCCAGCTGCGGGTCGACCGCCATGATCATGATGATGCACTACACGGCCACCGTCGCCATAGAGGCTTACGGGCCCGAGGAGGTGCGTCGGGCCATCGCCTCGGGGGGGCACCTGTCAACGCTGGCCTTCTCCGAGGCGGGCTCCAGGAGCCACTTGTGGGCCACCCAGTCGACGGCCGCCCAGTCCGGCGAAGGGGCTGAGGTGCGTCTCGACGCCAAGAAGAGCTGGGTGACCGCCGCCAATCACGCCCAGAGCTACGTCTGGTCCAGCCGGCCACTGGCGGCGGAAGGGCCGATGACCCTGTGGCTGGTGCCGGCCGATACGCCCGGGCTGCATCGCTCCGGAGGCTTCGACGGCATGGGTTTGCGGGGTAACGACTCCGTCCCGGTGACCGCGGATGGCGCCAAGGTGGCGGCCACCGCCATGCTCGGGGCGGACGGAGGCGGTCTCGACCTTGCCCTCATGGTGGTGTTCCCATGGTTCCTGGTTCTCTCCGCGGCGTTCAGCTCGGGAATAATGGAAGCGGTCACGACTGAGGCGGCCCGCCACCTCCGGGCCACCCGGTTGGAGCACCTCGATCAGACACTCATCCAGCAGCCGCTGGCCCGGGCCGACCTGGCCCGCATGCGAGTGGCCACTGACTCCGCCAGGACGCTGGTGGGGGACACCATCACCGCCGTCGCCAAGTCCCGGGAGGACGCCATGTTGCGGGTGCTGGAGGTCAAGGCGGTGGCTGCCGAGGCCGCCCTGGAGGTGACCGACCTGGCCATGAAGGTCTGCGGGGGATCAGCATTTCGCAAGGAGCTCGGGATCGAGCGCCGCTTTCGGGACTCTCGGGCGGCGCGGGTCATGGCACCGACCACCGATGCCCTGCTGGATTTCATCGGCCGAGTGGTGGGCGGCCTCCCGCTCCTCGACTGATGGCCCACCTGCAGGAGCAGCTGGCGGCTGAGCCCACCCTTCGATCCGCCCTGGCGGCCGCCGTCGAGAGGCGCCACGACGTGCTGGCCTCGACCGGTGGCCTGGACCGGGCCGTGTAGCGAAGCTCTACAAGGTGGCTTCGAGCATGGCGGCCAGGGTTGGGCCCTCTCGCTGGGCGAACGCGAGGTTCACGGCCAGGCGCTCCAGGCTCTGCTCGACCGTTCGTCCACCTGAAGGAACGGGGTGGGCATCAAGGAAGGCGCCCACATCGGCTGCCAGGGCTGGCTCGCACAGCCCGGAGATGCCGCTGAGCATGCGGGGGATGGTGTTGCGGGGGAAGCGGACCAGCAACTCGTCCCAGTGGGCCTTGACGAACTCCCAGGCGGCGCGACCTCCGTCCCGGTTGACCAGCAACAGGTTGACCATGAACGGGGCGTTCTGGGTACGGGCCTCGGTGCGAGCGAACTCCAGGGTGCGAGCCACCAGGTCCGGCTGGCGGAATCGGGGCAGGCCATAGAGGTAACGGGTCTCCTCCTGGGGATTGGCCGGATGGTGGTAACGCTCCAGGAAGGCCTCGTACTCGGCCCCCCCGCCGTTGACCGCCACTACCGCCACCACCGCTCCGGCCAGGTCGGGCTCGATGGCTTCCTGCCCGGCCATGGCGTCGGCGTGAATCCCCCTGGCCCGCTCGATCACCCTCGGGTCGGCGCCCAGATTGCCCAGGGCGTCCAGCAGGGTGGCCCGCAGGGTGCCGGTCCTCTCGCCATCCCCAATCTTGGCCGTCCAGCCCGCCCGCCCAAAGGCAGGGCCGAGTCGGGCGCGAGCGAAGGCCTGGAGGGCCGGCCGACTTCCCTCTCCACCGATGCGGTCCAAGAGGGCCAAGGCGCCGACGACCACGCTCCAGACGCTGGGATCCGACTCATTCTCCAACCGCCGGATCAGGGCCAGGAACGCCCCCAGCGGCTGTATGCCCGCCAGTACCTCGGCCCAGGTGTCGCTCACCAGGTTGAAGCGCTCGAGGGGTCCCAGGTTGCCCAGCTGATCGGCCAGCGCCTGAGCCAGGTCCCCGTACTGGTGGGCCCGGTAGAAGCCCCAGCCGCCCTCGTTGACCACCACCCAGTTGACCCGGCCGCCCAGATCCACTCTTGCCCCATCCGGCCCGAGGAGCACCCGGTGATGCTCGACCTGCTCGGCCTCGTCTCCGGCGTCGGCCCCCTTCACGCCGGCCCTCAACATGACCGGGACCTGCCAGTCGGAGCCGATGGCTCCTCGCCCGTTGCCCTCGGCACGGTAGCGAAACGGCAGCTGGTCCAATGCCAGCGCCCTACGGTCTCCGCTGGCGCTGACCCGGACGAGGGGATAACCGCCCTGGAAGATCCAACTGTCCATGGTGGCTCGGACCGGCTCCCCGGTGACCGTCTCGATGGCGTCCCACAGGTCGGTGGTCTCGGCATTGCCGTGACGATGGGCATTGAGGTAATGGCCGATGCCCCGCCGGAAGGGCTCGGCCCCGAGGTAGCGCTCCAGCATGCGCAGGACCGCCGCCCCCTTCTCGTAGGTGAGGATGTCGAACATCCCCTCCGCCTCGGACGGACGCCCCACCGGGAACTCGATGGGCCGGGTGGAGGCCATCCCGTCGGTGTCCATGGCTGCGCCTCGTGACAGCCCGAAGCTGACCCAGCGCTCCCAATCCGGGCGGAAGGCGTCAACGCAGAGCATCTCCATAAAGGTGGCGAAGGCCTCGTTGAGCCACAGGCCGTTCCACCATTTCATGGTGACCAGATCGCCAAACCACATATGAGCGATCTCGTGGGAGACCACATCGGCCACCCGTTCCAACTCGGCCCGGGAGGCGGCCGCCGGGTCGATCAACAGCACCTGCTCCCTGAAGGTCACCGCTCCCAGGTTCTCCATGGCCCCAGCCGCGAAATCAGGCAGGGCGATGAGGTCCAGCTTGTCGGCCGGGTACGCGATGGCGAACCAGGCGGAGAAGAACCTCAGTGCATGGGCCCCCACCTCCAGAGCGAAGTCACACAGGTGGCCCTTGCCCGGCACATGCACGACCCGAAGGGGAATGCCCTCGACGTCGGTTGGCTCGGTGGCCTCCAGGGGCCCCACCACCATGGCCACCAGATAGGTGGACATCACCATGGTGTCGGCGAAGCGCACCCGCCGTTTGCCGTCCCCGGCCGGGGTCTCCTCGACTCTGGAGTCAGAGGCCACTGCCGCATTCGAGATGGCCGTCAGGCCTTCGTCGACCACCAGGGTCACCGAGAAGACCGCCTTGCGGTCGGGCTCGTCCCAGCAAGGAAAGGCCCTACGGGCATCAGTGGACTCGAACTGGGTGGTGGCGATGACCCTCTGGGCGCCGGACTGGTCGACGAAGGTGGACCGGTAGAACCCCCGCAGCTTGTCGTTGAGCACTCCCGAGAAGCTGAGCTCCAAGGTGGCCGAGCCGGCGGGGACTGGGGTGGGAAGACCGAGTACCACCTGCTCGTCCGCCTCGACCATGGTGATGGTCAGCTGGTGTCGCGTACCGTCGGGCGCCGCCAGGCTGGCTCGGCTGATCTCGAGCTCGGTGGCATTGAGCACGATCTCGCTGATCGGCTGGTGCACCTGGAGGCTGACCACCTCGTCACCCGAGAAGGTGGCCGCCCCCAGATCGGGGGTGATGGTCAGCTCGTAGCGCAAGGGCGCCACGGTGCGGGGCAGGCGGTAGGCGGAGTCTTTCCCCACTGGGGATGCTGGCGCGGCTGGCGGTGGAGTCATCGGGAATCGAGGCTAGACGGCTCTGGGGACTACGGTGAGCGGCCATGGCGGACCGAACCGATCCCGATCAGGTCGAAGTGGTGGGGATCGGCAGCGCCATCGTCGACGTCATGGCCCACGCCTCGGACGAGGAGGTGGCCGCGCTGGGTCTGGCCAAAGGGTCCATGACGCTGGTGGACCAGCCCGAATCGGACCGGCTGCTGGCAGCCATGGGGCCTGCCACCCAGGCTTCGGGAGGCTCGGCGGCCAACACCATGGTGGGGGTGTCCTGCCTCGGCAGGTCGGCCGCTTACCTGGCCAGGGTGGCGGACGACGAGCTGGGCCAGGTGTTCAGTCGGGACATTCGAGCCGCCGGAGTGCACTTTGCTGCCAGCTCTGTCGGAGGCGGTCCCCCGCTCGACGGGGAGGGAACCGGCCGCTGTCTGGTGCTGGTCACCCCCGACGCCGAGCGGACCATGAGCACCTACCTCGGCGTGGCATCCCAGCTCGGATCGGCCGACGTCGACACCGATCTGGTGGCCCAGGCAAAGATCCTTTACGTCGAGGGTTACCTCTGGGACATGCCGGCCGCCAAGCAGGCCCTGCGGGCAGCCATGGCGGCCGCTCGGCGGGCGGGCGGCCGGGTCGCTCTCAGTCTCTCGGACAGCTTCTGCGTGCAGCGTCACCGAGACGATTTCCTCACCCTGGTGGCTGACGAGGTTGATGTGGTCTTCGCCAATCAGGCTGAGGTGAGCCTGCTCACCGGCACGCAAGACGTGGGCGCAGCCATTGACCAGGTGGCCGAGGGTCCGGCCCTGTGGGCAGTGACCCTGGGTTCGCAGGGTTCGGTGGTGGCGGCCGGCAGCGAGCGGGTGAAGGTGCCGGCCTGGCCGGTCGAGCCGGTGGTGGATACCACTGGGGCAGGGGATTTGTACGCAGCCGGGTTCCTGTTCGGCCTCACTCACCGTGACTCAGGGGTCGGGGAGTCTTGGGCCGCCGGGGACCTGGAGCGATGCGCCCGGCTGGGGAGCCTGGTCGCAGGCGAGGTGATCGGCCATCTGGGAGCGCGGCCCGGGCCCGGTTTGCGAGAGATGGCCGAGCAGGTCGGCTTGCTGAGCTGAGCCCAGCCCAGCAAAACCCAGCCTCACCGGGGGACGTCCCCGTATAGCCTCCCGACATGGGCTTCGACCTGAACGAGGCCCTCATGGGGCGACGCCTCGAGGGCCATGCCCTGCACTCACGCTACCTCAATCCCCAGACCCCTCGAGTGTTGCGAGCCATTGGGTTCGACAAGGTCTACGAAAGGGGTGAGGGATCGTACCTCTACGACGTAGAAGGTCGCCGCTACCTCGACTTCCTGGCCGGTTTCGGTGTGTTCGGCATCGGGCGCAACCATCCGGTGGTTCGCAACACCCTGCATGAGATCCTGGACCGCCAGCTGGCCGACATGGTGCAGATGGACGCTCCTCTGCTTCCCGGTCTGCTGGCTGAGCGTTTGCTGGCCAAGGCCCCTGGGCTGGACCGGGTCTATTTTTGCAACAGCGGGACCGAGGCAGTGGAGGCCGCCCTCAAGTTCGCTCGGCGGGCCACCGGGCGGCCTCGCATCGTCTACTGCGACCACGCCTACCACGGATTGACGGTCGGGTCGCTGTCGGTCAATGGCTCCGACGAGTTCCGTCGGGGCTTTGGTCCCCTCCTGGCCGATACCGCCGTCCCGTTGGGGAGCCTCGATGCCTTGGAAGCCGAGCTGCGCCGGGGTGACGTGGCCGCATTCCTGGTTGAGCCGATCCAGGGCAAGGGCGTCTTCGTGCCGCCCGTCGGCTTCCTGGCTGACGCCCAGCGACTCCTCCGGGAGCACGACGCCCTCCTGATCTGCGACGAGGTACAAACCGGCATCGGGCGCACCGGGCGGTTCTTCGCCTACCAGCACGAGGCGGTCGACCCGGACATCGTCACGGTGGCCAAGGCTCTGTCGGGCGGGATGGTGCCCATTGGCGCCACCCTGACCAGGGACTGGATCTTCAAGAAGGTCTATTCGTCCATGGACCAGATGTTGGTTCATGACTCGACTTTCGGAGCCAATGCCCTGGCCATGGCCGCCGGCCTGGCGACCCTGGCGGTGGTGGACGAGGAGGGTCTGGTGGAGAATGCCGCCCGAATGGGCCAGGTCCTGCAGGTCGGGCTGGGTGAGCTGGCTCAGCGCTATGAGCTGCTGCGCGAGGTAAGGGGGCGGGGGCTGATGATCGGCCTGGAGTTCGACCGGCCCCAGTCGCTGCGCCTCCGGGGGAGCTGGAGCGCCCTGCACCGGGCGCGCCACGGCCTGTTCGCCCAGGTGGTGGTGGGCACCCTCTTCCAGCGCCACAGCGTGCTGACCCAGGTGGCGGGCGACCACATGGAGGTCATCAAGCTGCTCCCGACTCTCGTGATCGACGAGACGGAGGTCGCCTTGTTCACCGATGCGTTCACCGAGGTCATGGAGGCGGCTCACCGGGGCAGCGGCTTGATCTCGGACCTCGGGCGGGCTCTGGTCAGACAGGCCCTGCTCCCAGCCCGAGCCCCGAGCGACCATTGAGAGGCGGCAGCCTCCGGTGGGCATTGAGAGGCGGCAGCCTCCGGTGGGCATTGAGAGGCGGCAGCCTCCGGTGGGCATTGAGAGGCGGCAGCCTCCGGCGAGTGTTGACGCTGGGTGGCGCCACGTTGGCCGGGGCTTCCGGGCTGACCAGCTGCGGATCCTCCGGGCCCGACCAGACCGCCTCGGCCTTCGTCACGGCTTGGGGCCACAAGGACTATGCGGCGATGACTGCCTTGGTGGATGCCCCGCCGACCGACTTCGCGGCCACCTACACCACCGCGGCCACCGACCTTGACATCACCTCCGCCAGTCATGTCGCCGGGACCGCGGTCATTCACGGATCGACGGCAGTCGCGCCCCTGACCAGCCATCTCGACCTGGGCGGCTATGGACGGCTTGACCTCACCGCCAGCTTGCATCTGCGCAAGGTGTCGGGGCACTGGCTGGTTGCCTGGTCGCCGGGTGCTCTGGCCCACCAGTTGGGCACCGGGGACCATTTTGCCGTCACCCGGACCTGGCCGGCCCGCGCCGGCGTCCTGGGCGCCAACGGGGTCTCGCTCACCCCGACGGGTGTGCAGGTCGGTCTGGTCGGCCAGCGCATCACCGACCCGGCCCAGGTCACCAGCCTTCTGGTGGCCGCTGGGTTCTCGCCCACCACGGCGTCTACCGCGGTGAGGGCGGCCACTGCCCATCCGGCGCAGCTCCAACCGGTCGGGATCCTGGCGCTGGCCACCTTCCAGGCCATCAAGGCCCAGCCCGGTACCACGCTGTACACCGTCGCCGGCACCAGCTTCACCCAGGGCGCCCAGTCGACCATCACCCCCGGCCTGGCTCATCTGGTCGGCACCGTGGGCCCCATCACCGCCGACCAGCTGCGCGCCTTGGGTGGCCCGTACAGCGCCACCGCCCAGGTCGGCCAGGGTGGGATCGAGGCTGCCTACGAGCGCCGCCTGGCTGGCAGCCCGGCGGGGGTGGTTACGGTGGCCGACGCCCAGGGGATGACGATCGCCACCCTCGGGTCCAAGCCGGCAAGTCCCGGTCAGCCGGTAGCCACCAGCATCGACCCGACCGTGCAAAGGGCGGCCGAGAGTGCCATGGCCGGTGTCGACCCGACCAGGCAGTCTGCCCTGGTGGTGCTCCGGGCCTCCACCGGTGAGATCCTTGGCTCGGTGAGCCGTCCAACCACATCGGCGTTCGACGTCGCCCTGGACGGCCAGGTGCCTCCGGGCTCGACCTTCAAAGTGATCACCACCACTGCTCTGCTCCAGCACGGTGACACGCCATCGACGACGGCCACCTGTCCCAAGACCCTGGCCGTCAATGGGCAGGTGTACCGCAACTTCGAGGGTGAGGCCATACCCACCCTGAGCCTGACCCGTGCCTTCGCGGTGTCGTGCAACACCGCTTTCATCGGGTTGGCGGCCAGCCTGCCCGACGGCCTGGCGCTGGTCCAGGCGGCCAGTCTCTATGGGCTGGGCACCACCCCCAAGCCCGGCATCGCCGCGGCGGGCAGCAAGGTGCCGGTTCCCACCGATGCCAATCAACGGGCCGCCACTGCCATCGGCCAGGCAGGCGTCATCGTCTCGCCCCTGGCCATGGCGTCGGTTGCCGCCACCGTCGCCTCCGGCGCCTATCGTGCGCCCCGGCTGGTGGCGGGTGCACCTGACGACACCGTTGCGCCCATGCCCCTGCCAGCGGGCATCGCCGACACCCTGCACACCCTCATGACCGCCGTGGTGACCGGCGGAACGGCGGCGGGAGCCGGCCTGCCAGCCGGCACCGCGGGAAAGACGGGCACGGCCGAGTTCGGTGCCGGGACCAACCCCGCCACCCATGCCTGGTTCATTGGCTTCCGAGGGGACCTGGCTTTTGCCGTGTTCGTGTATGGCGGAGGGGTAGGTGGCTCAGTCGCCGCCCCGCTGGCCGCCAACCTCCTCCACGCCCTGCCCGCCGGCTACGACGCCACCCCGACCGGCTGACCCCCCAAGGATCAAGAAGGTCTATTCGTCCATGGACCAGATGTTGGTTCATGACTCGACTTTCGGAGCCAATGCCCTGGCCATGGCCGCCGGCCTGGCGACCCTGGCGGTGGTGGACGAGGAGGGTCTGGTGGAGAATGCCGCCCGAATGGGCCAGGTCCTGCAGGTCGGGCTGGGTGAGCTGGCTCAGCGCTATGAGCTGCTGCGCGAGGTAAGGGGGCGGGGGCTGATGATCGGCCTGGAGTTCGACCGGCCCCAGTCGCTGCGCCTCCGGGGGAGCTGGAGCGCCCTGCACCGGGCGCGCCACGGCCTGTTCGCCCAGGTGGTGGTGGGCACCCTCTTCCAGCGCCACAGCGTGCTGACCCAGGTGGCGGGCGACCACATGGAGGTCATCAAGCTGCTCCCGACTCTCGTGATCGACGAGACGGAGGTCGCCTTGTTCACCGATGCGTTCACCGAGGTCATGGAGGCGGCTCACCGGGGCAGCGGCTTGATCTCGGACCTCGGGCGGGCTCTGGTCAGACAGGCCCTGCTCCCAGCCCGAGCCCCGAGCGACCATTGAGAGGAGGCAGCCTCCGGTGGGCATCGAGAGGTGGCAGCCTCCGACGCCCCCAGGCCCGGGACAACCGCGGTGATGTGGCGGATAATCTGTGGGATCAATTTTTGTCGGCTTTGGGGCATGAAGATCGGGAATTGAGTAGATCGGCCTACTGGATAGGCCATGCGGGTGACGCCTCGGTTGCGAGCAGGGCCAACTCGAGTCGAGTTCGCACACCAAGTTTGTCTCTTATGCGACACAGATGGGTACGTACGGTTGATAAGCCTAATCCGAGGCGCCGAGCCAATTGAGCGTCGGTGCAACCCTTCGTCAACAGCGCCAGCACCTCTCGTTCACGTGGCGAGAGGCTGGTCAAGTCAGCGCCAGGCATCCCCTCGGGGCGGGAGCACTGATCTGCCCGACGCGCCAGGTAACGGGTCATAGCCGGATCCAGCGGCAGGCGACCCTCCACGGCATGGCGAAGGGCGACGACAATCTCGGGAGTTGGGGCCGACTTGAGCACAAACCCGCAGGCGCCTGCGGCCAGCGCCGCGAACAGCGCCTCCTCGGCGGCAAACAGCGTGAGGATGACCACTGCCGCACCGGGAAGCGAGTCGCTCAGCAGCGCAGTCGCCGAGATGCCATCCATCCCCGGCAGGCGCACATCCATGAGGATGGCGTCAGGGCGCGTCCGAGCGGCGATGACCAGCGTCTCCTCTGCGCTGTCGGCCTGGCCGACCACCTCCACGTCCACCTCGTGGCCGAGAAAGGCGCATAGAGCGGCTCGGTAGTCGGTGTCGTCCTCGGCCAGGACCACTCGGATGCTCATCCCGGGCCTACGTCCCACGGCAGAGGTAGGTCAGCCTCGACCATCAGGCCGCCCTCGGCGCAAGGACCGATCCTGAGCTGTCCTCCGAGCAGCTCGACCCGCTCGGTCATCCCGACGAGGCCCCGACCCGGCTGGACCGCCCCGCCCGCGCCATCATCGGTGACCCGCAGGCGCACCCCGCTATTGCCCCATGAGACCACCACCCACGCATGCTCGGCCCCGGCGTGGCGCAGCACGTTCGTCAGTGCCTCTTGAACAACTTGGTACAGCGCATGGCTGGCCAGGGGGGCGAGGGTCCTGGCGGCGCCTTGTTCTACCAGGCTCACCCGCACCCCCGCGCTTCTCACCCCGGCCACCAACGCCTCCAGATCGGAGCGGGCGCACTGCCCACACAACGGGGCCGCCACCTCGAGACGACCCAACAGGGTCTGGACCTGGTTGAGGGCGTCGCTGGCCCGACGATCAGCGACCTCCAGCGACTGCCGGGCCAGCCCCGGGTCGTCCTCTATGGCCTTGTTTGCCAACTGAGCCTCCAGACGGACGACGGCAAGGGCATGCCCAAGGGTGTCATGCAGCTCCCTCGCCATCTCCAGTCGCTCATCCAGGCGGGTGCGCTCGACGGCTGCTGCTTCGAGGTCGGCAGTTGTGCGCAGGCGCTCGATGCTAAGCGCATGTTTGCGCCTCCATGATCCCTGCTCACGCCCGCCGACGAAGAACACCAGCACGACGACCAGGTTGGCGAGGTAGTCCACTGCCATCACATGCTCCGGACGCAGCCACCCCATCAGCACTACGACACCCATGGCGGCCGCCAGGGCCGACAGCGCCGCCCAGCGACACCGGCTAGCCAGTACTGCCAACGCCAGGTAGGGGGAGAAGCTCACCGGTGAGCTGGGATAGCCCAGTGCGCCGTACGCGGCGTTGGCCGCCTCGGAGATGCCGAAGACCCACAAGGGGTACCGATCGAGAACGGACAGTGGGAGTGACTGGCCCACCGCCAAGCCGACACCCACCGCCATCCCGGCCCCAGCGCTTCCATGGTCGCGCACGAAGGCTACCCCTAGTCCGGTCGCCGCCACACCCAGGGCCGCGTAGCGCGCGGCTCTAGGCACCGAGAAAAGACGCTTCATGCTCACCCCAGCTTCAGAATCTCACCTGCACCCATTGTAGTCACAATTGACGACTAGATACCCCACCTCGCCTTTAGGACACTCAGTGATGGAGTTGTCCGAGCTAGTAGCGAGAGGAGGCGCATATGGGGTGGACTTGGTGGCCCTGGTGTTCAGGAGCCGAGGCGCAGCAATGATGTGTTATGGCTCGCGCCATGTCTTGTATATGTAGGTCCTAAATTGGCGGGAGTCAGCGATTATATGAACCTTTGTGGGTGTGTTCGGGAAGCGGCAGAGCGGTGAGGCGTATTCGCTTGGGTGCCGCGTCGGTGGCGATCCTGGCCGCGCTGTTCTCTGCGGGGCTGATGGTGGCCCTCGTCGTGGCGACTTCGGCCGCCCCCGCGTCCGCAGCCGTCAACCAGTGCAACGGCATCGCCAATGTTGGTGGCCAGGAGGTGGACTGCACGGTCACGATCATCAACAACCTCAACCTCGCCACCGGCGTAGCCACTTCCACCGTGACAACGCAGGTGTGCACCGGCGCCGCTGGTGCCCCGACTTGCGCGGCGCCGACAACTACCACTTCCGGCCAGCTCACCACGTCCGTGAACCAGTGCAACGGGACGGGTGACGGAGGAGGGAGCACGGTCAAGTGCACGGTTACGATCACCAACAACATCACTGGGACGGCCTCGACTACCGGCGCCACGGTCAACCAGTGCAACGGATCGGGCACGGGCGGGGGCACCCAGCCGACCGTGAATTGCGACCCTTTCCCGGCTAGCCCGACCAATGCCACTATCACCCAGTGCAACAGCTCCGGCAACGGCGGCGGAGGAACGATGCGGGTGACATGCACAGTCGGGCCCTCCACCCAGACATCGGCGCTGCCTGTCACCGTCAACCAGTGCAACAATTCCGGCAACGGCGGGGGTGGCACGGTGACCTGCAGCACCTCGATCACCACCAACATCATCACGCCACCGACCAGCACCACCTCCACGTCCACCCCGACCAGCACCACCTCCACCCCGACCAGCACCACCTCCACGTCCACCCCGACCAGCACCACCTCCACCCCGACCAGCACCACCTCCACGTCCACCCCGACCAGCACCACCTCCACGTCCACCCCGACCAGCACCACCTCCACGTCCACCCCGACCAGCACCACCTCCACGTCCACCCCGACCAGCACCACCTCCACGTCCACCCCGACCAGCACCACGCTTGGCGGGATGGCCGCGGGGGTTACGGGAGCTGGCGGTGGGTCTGGTAGTGCTGGCGGTGGGTCTGGTAGAGCTGGCGGTGGCGCGGGAGCTGCCTCAGGTGGGGGCTCACTGGCCTTCACCGGCCTGAACAGCCTCTGGGCTTCGCTTTGCGCCGTGATGCTGGTGCTGATGGGAGCGGCCCTGGTCCAGTTCAGTCGGGCCTGGCTCGGCTCACGCCATGTCCCTCCGCCAGCAGCTGGCGAGCAACTGGGGCCGTAGGATCTCGACCTGACCTGCTACCCGGCTACGTCCAGCTGCGCCAATCCGTCGGCGTGGCGGACGAGGCAGAAGCCTTGGGCCGCCTCGCCCAGCGTATCGGCGCCCGACCGATCGACCCAGGCGGATCAGGAGCGCTCGCTCTGCTCCTCGGGGGGCAGGAAGGCCAGTCCCAGGTCACCCAGGCGGACCAGGGTGGAGGCCACCCAGCGGGCCAGGGCGACGATGCGCTCCTCCAGGCCGCTCGGATCCTCCAGGGTTGACTCGTCCAGGCGGTAGGTCCCCTCGTAGGAGACCTCGGCGGCATACGGTGATGGTCCGTCACCAGGCTCCCAGCTCTGCTCGAGGGTGGGACCCGACCGCTCCAGGGTGTCGGTGCCAATGAGCGGGCTCTCCTCGGGCAGTACCGCGATGAGGGCCTCCGGGTCGGGCATGGCGGTCAGGCGCTGGATGCGCAGGGCGACCTCCACCACCAGCTCTGGCAAGTCGTCGGGTGGCTCGCCGATGGACCACGACCGGTAGGCGCTCTGGCTCCAGGTGGGCCAGTCCAGGCTCAGGTCGGCCCGCACCCGGGGCGGCGTTCCCTCGCCCGGTAGGGAGTAAGACGTCTCCCAGGACAGGTCTCCCAGGAACACGTCCACCTGGAAGCGCTCCTCGACTGCCTGGCGCTCCAGCAGGGCAGCTGAGAAGCAGCGCCGTATGGTGGCGATTACGTCGAGGAGGATGTGATCGATCATGATGGCGATGGGCGGGGCCTTGCCGGCGCCTCAGCAGGTGAGGCTACCGTCTGGTGTGGCCAACCACTGGCGCCAGCGCAGGATCCTGGCCTATGCCCATCAGGGGGGAGCCAGGGAGGCGCCATCGAGCACCCTGTACGCCATGCGCAAGGCGCTGGCGGCAGGGGCCAAAGGTCTGGAGCTGGACGTGCATGCCACCCGTGACCGCCACTTGGTGGTGTGTCACGACACCACCGTGGACGCCACCACCAACGGGAAGGGTGCGCTGTGCGAGCTGACCCTGGCCCAGGTGCGAGCCCTCGACAATGCCTACTGGTTCGTACCCGGGGAGGAAGTGTCCCCCGGTCGTCCACCGGAGGACTACCCGCTGCGGGGCCGGGCCCCCGGCCATCCGGAGCTGGCCATCCCCACCCTGACCGAGGTGCTGGAGGCGTTCCCCGGAGTGGTGCTCAACCTCGACATCAAGCGCACGGCACCCGACGTAGAGCCCTACGAGGCGATCCTGGCCGACCTGTTGGGCGAGCATGGCCGCTCAGGCTCGGGAGACGTGATCGTCGCCTCCTTTCACGACGCCGCCCTGGCCGCCTTCTCGGGCTTGGCCCCGAGGGTGGCCACCGCGGCCGGCCCCGGAGCCACTGGCGCCTTCTGGCAGGCGGTCCAGGCCGGGACGCCACCGCAATTCCTGCCCCATGTCGCCTTCCAGGTGCCGGTGACCTGGCAAGAGGTGACGGTGGTGGACGACGCCTTCATAGTCGCCGCCCACCGGGCCGACATGGCCGTGCACGTGTGGACCATCGACGACCCGGTAGAGATGGGACGCCTGGTGGATCTGGGGGTGGACGGCATCATGACCAACCTCCCGTCGGCCCTGGCCCAAGTGCTGGCCGACCGGGGCGTGGCCTGGCGGCCATTGGCCTAGGGCCTGGCGGCCAATGGCCAATGGCCAATGGCCTAGGGCCTGGCGGCCGCGGCCTAGCCTCGGCCGGCGTTGGGCTTCTTGCCGTGGTTGGCCTTCTTCTTGGCTCCCAGCTTGCGTTTGGCTGTCTTCTTGGACATGGCCCGACGGTAGCAGCCTGCCCTCCCAGCCTCGGTGGGCAGCCATGCTCCTGGCAACCTCGAGCCCTCGGGAGCGAGGCGGCAGGGAGCGGCGGTAGCCTCCACAACGTGGAGCGCCTTGGGTTCGTGGGTCTACCCAACTCGGGCAAGTCGTCGCTGTTCAACGCCCTCACCGGCGGCTCGGCCCCGGTGGCGGCCCATCCGTTCTCCACCACCGAGACGACCGTCGGGATTGCACAGGTGCCCGACCCGCGCCTCGATGCCCTGGCCCGGATGAGCAAGAGCCGCAAGGTTGTCCATGCCGGAGTCGAGGTAGTGGACATTGCTGGCCTGGTGGCTGGGGCGGCAGGCGGGGAGGGCCTGGGCAACCGGTTCCTGGGGGGCATCCGCGAGGTCGACGCCCTGTGCCTGGTCCTGCGGGCCTTCGAGTCCCCTGAGGTGGTGGGCGAGAGCGACCCGGTGGAGGCACTGGGGATCCTGGAGCTGGAGCTGGTGCTGGCCGACGCGGCGACGGTCGAGACCCAACTGACCAAGCGGCGCAAGGCCGCCCGCTCGGACCGCAGCCTCGTCCCCGAGGTGGCTGCCCTGGAGCAGGCCGAGGAGGTCCTCCAGGGCGGGGTGCCCCTCTGGCGGGCGGCGCTTGATCCGGACACCCACGCCGCCCTGGCCACCGCCTTCCTGCTCACCGACAAGGCGATCCTGGCGGTGGTCAACCTGGGTGAGGACCAGCTGGACGACTCGCAGACCATGGTCAAGGCGGTGTCCGCCGAGCTGGGCGAGCGGGCCGAGGTCCTGGGGGTGAGCGTGGCCCTGGAGGCCGAGGCGGCCCAGCTGGAGCCGGGTGAGCGGGTCGAGCTCCTGGAGGGCCTGGGCCTGGGCGAAGGGGCCCTGCCTCGGGTGGCTCGGGCCGCTCAGCACCTGCTGGGCCGGCGGACCTTCCTCACCACGGGAGACAAGGAGTCGCGGGCCTGGACCTTTCGGGCCGGCGCCCGGGCTCCCGAGTGCGCGGGGGTCATCCACTCGGATCTGCAACGGGGCTTCATCCGGGCCGAGACAATTCGCTGGGACGAGCTGTTGGAGCTGGGCTCCTGGTCGGCGGCCAAGGCCGCCGGCCGACTGAGGGTTGAGGGCAAGGACTACGAGGTGGCCGATGGTGATGTGCTGGAGATCCGCTTCAACGTCTGAAGCTTCAGAGCCTGAAGCTTCGACCTCTGACCCGGGAGATGGGTGATGCCCTGGCTGTTGCGGGACGGGCAGGTGCTTGCCACCTTGGAAGTGGCGGGCTCCCGCTCGGCTCGGGCACGGGGCCTGCTCGGCCGGGACGGCATCGACGGGGCCATCCTGCTCCGACCGGCCCGGTCGGTGCATACCTTGGGCATGCGCTTCCCCATCGACGTGGCCTACTGCGACTCGGCCCTGCAGGTGGTGTCGGCCAGGTGCATGAGGCCCTACCGGATGGGCCTGCCCCGACTGCGGGCCTGCTGCGTGGTCGAGGCCGAGGCGGGAGCCTTCGAGCGCTGGCAGCTGCGCCCGGGGGACACCCTGGAGATCCGGGAGACCCAGGGTTGACTACCACCCGGTTGACCGCCCGCCCCGGTGCCCGGCCCGGCTTGGCCCCCAGCTCGGGATCGCTGGTGCTGGTGGCCACCCCCATCGGCAACCTGGGAGACCTCTCCCCCCGGGCCGTCACCACCCTGGGTGCAGCGGACGTGATCGCCTGCGAGGACACCCGCCACACCCGGCGCCTGTTGACCCACGCCGGTATCTCACCCAAGGCCCTGATGGCGGTGCACGATCACAATGAGACGACCCAGGTGGCGGCCGTGCTCGCCCTCTTGGACCAGGGAAAGCAGGTGGCGGTGGTCAGCGATGCCGGCACTCCGGGGGTGTCCGATCCGGGCGCCCGGCTGGCGGCCGCGGCTGCCGCAGCCGGGGCATCGGTGCTGGCCGTGCCCGGTCCGTCGGCTGCCCTGGCCGCCCTGGTGGTGAGCGGGCTGCCCACCGGTCGTTGGTGCTTCGAGGGGTTCCTGCCCCGCAAGGGCACCGAACGGGCCGAGCGCCTGGCTGAACTGGCCGCCGAAAGGCGCACCACCGTGATCTACGAGGCGCCCCACCGTCTGGCCGCCACTCTGTCCGACCTGGCCGGGACGTGCGGTCCAGATCGGCAGGTGGCGGTGGCCCGGGAGCTGACCAAGGTCTACGAGGAGGTTTGGCGGGGCACCCTCGCACCCGCGGCCGAGCGAGCGGCCGACCAGCCGACCCGCGGCGAGCACGTCATCGTCCTGGCCGGCGCCCCACCCCGGCCCACTCCGGGGGAGGCCGAGATCACCGCCGCCCTGGAGTCCCGTCTGGGCCTGGGCCAGTCGGCCAAGGAGGCCGTCCCCGAGGTGGCGGCCGACCTCGGGGTGCCCAAGCGCCAGGTGTACGAGGCGGCGCTGCGCTGGCGGGGCGCGGCCCAGCCGTGAGTGGGCGCGGAGCTGTCGGCCGGAGGATGCATATTTCGCAAAATGAGCTGGTCAGGCGGAGCTGTCCTTGCCCAGCTCGGCCCGGCAGGTTGCGCACACCAGCTTGTCGCGGTGTTCAGTCAGACCCTCGGTGGTCTGGCAGAACACGCAGCTGGCTTCTATCTTGCGCAGCTGTATGGTCGAGCCCTCCAGGGTCGCATCCAGCGCATCGCCGGCCTGGACCCCAAGGGCCCGCCTCAGCTCGACTGGTACCACGATGCGCCCCAAATGGTCGATCTTGCGGGCAATCCCCCTGGTCGTGTTCACGGCTGTCCTTCCTTCCTGGTAGCTACGCTGGTAAGTGGTGCCACCCCTCTATCTAACGACGCCGATCTACTACGTCAATGACGCGCCTCACCTCGGGCACGCCTACACGACGGTGAATGCCGACGCCCTGGCCCGCTGGCACCGGCTGGTGGGAGACGACGTCTGGTTCCTCACCGGTACCGACGAGCACGGTCTCAAGGTGGCCCAGGCGGCCGAGGCCAACGGTGTGACGCCCAAGGAGTGGGCGGACCGGACCAGCCAGCGTTTCGTGGAGGCGTGGGCGGGCTTGGACGTCAGGTACGACGACTTCGTGCGGACCACCGAGGGCCGCCACCATCGGGCGGTAGGGGCGTTCCTGGGGGCTATCCGGGACAATGGCCACATCTACCTGGGAACCTACGAGGGCCTTTACTGCGTGGCCTGTGAGGCCTACTACGCCGAGGACGAGCTGGTGGCCGGGCTGTGTCCGGTGCACGGGCGACCGGTCGAGAAGGTGAAGGAGGAGAACTACTTCTTTGCGCTGAGCCAGTTCCAGGAGCGCCTGCTGGCGTGGTACCACACCAATCCGGAGGCGGTGGCGCCCGAGTCCAAGCGCAACGAGGCCCTGGCCTTCATCCGCTCGGGGCTGGCGGACATATCCATCACCCGCACCTCGCTGACCTGGGGCGTGCCGGTGCCCTGGGACCCGGCCCACGTCTTCTACGTCTGGTACGACGCCCTGGTCAACTACATCACCGCCATCGGTTACGGCTCTGAGCCGGCTCGGTTCGAGCGGTGGTGGCCGGCGGTGCACCACCTGATCGGCAAGGAGATAACCCGCTTCCACTGCGTGTGGTGGCCGGCCATGTGCATGGCGGCGGGCATCGAGCCGCCCGCTCGGGTCTTCGTGCATGGCTGGCTGCTGGTGGGGGGGGAGAAGATGTCCAAGACCCGCCTCAACCAAATCCTGCCCGGAGACCTGGTGGCCGACTTCGGGGTGGACGCAGTGCGCTACCACCTGTTGCGGGATACGCCGCTGGGCAGTGACGGGGACTTTTCGTACGAGGGCATGGTGGCCCGTTACAACGCCGACCTGGCCAACAACCTGGGCAACCTGATGTCCAGGGTGGCCAAGGTGGTCGCCCTCAAGTGCGGGGGGGTGGGGCCGGCGCCCTCCTTGGAGTCGCCGCTGGGGGTGGTGGCGGCGTCCTGTGTGGCCGCCGCTCGTGGGGCCTGGCAGCGGATGGCTCCTCCCGAGGCGCTGGAGGCGACCTGGCGCCTCATCCGGGAGACCAATGCCTCCCTGGAGGCGGCCCAGCCGTGGAAGGCGGAGTCGGGCCCTTTGGTGGATGCGGTGTTGGGGGACGCCCTGGAGGCGCTGCGGATCGTGGCCGTGCTGGCCTGGCCGGCCATGCCGGGGTCCTGCGCCGAGATTTGGCGGCGCCTGGGACTGCCTTCGGCTTTGGGCCCGGGGGACCGCCCCTTGGACGAGGTGGCCGGATGGGGCGGCTACCCCGGCGGCCTGGCGGTGGAGAACGGGCCGCCCCTGTTTCCCCGTCGCCGGGCGTGAGCTCCCCGGCAGCCGGCTGATGTGGTTCGACAGCCACTGCCACCTGCAGGGGGAGGCCGACCCGGGCGCCGCGGTGGTCCGCGCCCGGGCGGCCGGCGTGGGGCGCATGGTGTGCGTGGGGACCGATGCCGCGGACTCCGCCCGGGCGGTGGAGCTGGCCGTTTCGCTGGGGGTGGTCGCTGGGACGGGGCCGGGGGGGCCGGGGCTGTGGGCCACCGTGGGCCTCCATCCGCACCACGCCAGCGAAGGGGTGGACGGGGTGGAGCGGCTGCTCGGCTCCCTGGTGGGAGGGGCGCCGGGCCACGCCGGTGTGGTCGCAGTGGGGGAGTGCGGGCTCGACTACCACTACGACTACTCACCTCGGCCGGACCAGCGGGAGGCCTTTGCCGCCCAGGTGGTCCTGGCCCGCAGCTACGGATTGGCCCTGGTCATCCACACCCGAGAGGCGTGGGACGACACCTTTGACGTGCTCGACTGCGAGGGATTGCCGGAGCGCATCGTGTTCCACTGCTTCACCGGCGGTCCGCAGGAGGCCCGACGCTGCCTCGACCGGGGCGCATACTTGTCCTTCAGCGGCATCGTCACCTTCAAGGGGGCGTCCGACGTGCGGGAGGCGGCCGCCCTGTGCCCCAGTGACCGGCTGCTGGTGGAGACGGACTCCCCCTACCTGGCCCCGGTGCCCCACCGAGGCGCACCCAACCAGCCGGCCCTGGTGCCAGTCGTGGGGGCGGCGGTGGCGGCCGCCAGGGGAGTCGACGTCTGCGATGTCGAGCGGTCCTCGGCGGCGGCCGCCTCCGAGGTCTTTGGGTTGGCCCCTGCCGATCGCCTACTGTAATGAGGTCGACTAGGCATCAATCGGCCTTTTTGGGGTCGTATGTGCCTCCGGCAGGAAGGTATGTCCAGTCGCCAAGGCCGCCGTACCCACTGTGCCGAACCGATGGTTTCCTCGTGCCCCTGAATGGTCGTCGGGGACCGTGCTCCCATGAGCGGAGCATCTCACCAGCACCATCGCGGTCTCCACAAGCAGGGTCACCATCAGCAGGGTCATCACAGGCAGGGTCACCACAAGCAGGGTCACCATCAGCAGGGTCGGCCTGCGCACGGTCGCCACGTCCAGGGCCATGCCCAGGGGCGGCACGCGCAGGGGCGGCACGCGCAGGGCGGCCGCGCCCAGGGTGAGCATGCCCAGGGCAAGGGCGTTAATTATGCGAGGCGCGAGCACATCGAGGCATCGCCGGTCACTCCCCTGGCGCAGCTGCCCTATCTGTCGGTCGCCAGCGTCGCGGTGCCGGCGCGGCCAACCGGCCCCCCGGCCGCGCCCGTCGTCGACCCGGTAGGCGTCCAGGACCGCCCAAGGAAGGCTGCACGGAGGCGGGCTGTCAGCCTGGCCCTGGGGGGAGTCGTGTTGGCCACCCCGATCATACTGCTGGTCTCCGGGGGTGTCCCCAGCTCCCGTTCGAGCCATACGATCTCCGCCTCCGGGGGAGCGCGGACCGGAACGGGTGTCCGAGATGGTGACCGTTCCACCACGGAGAACGGTCAAGGTCTGGCCGGTGTCGAGGTGCCGGCCCCAACGGCGTTGACCGCTCCGTCATCAACCGCTCCGTCATCGACGGCTCCGTCATCGACCGCTCCAGGCGTGTCCCCGTCTTCGACGGTGGCCGCCCCGGCTGTAACGACTCTAATGTCGGGAGTCTCCCCAACCGGTATGGATGCCTCGACGGCCGCCATCGCTGCTCCCGCTGCCGGACGCACCCTGCGATCGAGGGCTGCAGTTGGAGATCCCCGTCCAAGCACCTCCTCCCTGGTGGCTCACCGCGCCCTCCACTCCGCTTCCGTGCGGAGGATGTCGTCGGCCCACCAGCAGACCGGCGCGGTGTCCTGGTACGCCATTACTCCTGGTACATGTGCCAGCCGAACCATCGCCAAGGGTACGGTGGTGACCGTGACCGACTTGTCCAACGGCCGCAGTACCAGCTGCGTGGTGGACGATCGTGGCCCGTACATCGATGGGCGCATCCTGGATCTGGCCGAGTCGACCTTCGCGGCGCTGACCGATCCGGCGGCGGGGGTCCTCGAAGCCCACATCCGGTGGTAGGCCCGGCTCCCCAGCTGGCCCCCGGACTGCTCGGGCGGACGGGTGTGCTGGAGCTCCTGGGCACCCACGGGTTGCGACCCAGCCGGGCCCTGGGTCAGAACTTCGTGGCTGACGCCAACACCGTGCGCCGGGTAGTGCGACTGGCCGAGCTGGGTCCTGGCCAGTCAGTGGTCGAGATCGGTGCCGGCCTGGGATCGCTCACCCTGGCCTTGGCGGAGACGGGGGCGCAGGTCACGGCGATCGAGATCGACCGACGGCTGGTGGCGGTGCTGCGTTCGGTGGTCGACGGTACCGGAGCCAGGGTGGTCCACGGTGACGCCCTGGACCTGGACTGGGCAGAGCTGTTGGCGGACCACCATGAGTGGGCGCTGGTGGCCAACCTGCCTTACAACGTGGCTACACCCCTGGTGGTGCGCCTGTTGGAGGAGGTGCCCTCCATCACCAGGATGACGGTGATGGTGCAACGGGAGGCAGGAGAGCGCCTGGCCGCGGGCGTGGGCCATGGCGCGTACGGAGCGGTGTCGGCCAAGGTGGCCTACTGGGCCAGGGCGACAGTGGTGGGGCGGGTGCCTTCCACCGTCTTCGTTCCCCGGCCCAAGGTCGAGTCCGTCTTGGTGTCAGTGGTGCGTCGGCTCCATCCCGCGGTCGACCCGTCATCGATTGGCTATGACGCAATACGCATGTTGATCGGCGCCGGCTTCGCCCACCGGCGCAAGATGCTACGCGGCTCCCTGGCTGGCCTGGTTGATCCGGAGGTGTTCGCGGCCGCCGGGGTGCGCCCGGAGGCCAGAGCTGAGGAGCTGGACGTGTCGGCCTGGGGGAGGCTGGCGGCATGCCGGCAAGCGGCTACCAGCGGGCCCCGGCCAAGCTGACCCTGTCGCTCCGGGTCACCGGAGTGCGGGGCGACGGTTACCACCTGCTGGATGCCGAGATGATCACCATTGACTTGGCCGATTCACTGCATTTCACCGACGGCGACGGGCTCGAGGTGGTGAACTGCAACCCTGGTGACCAGGTGGCGTCCGGCGAGGACAACCTGGCGAGGCGGGCGCTGCGAAGAGTCGGGTGTCGTGCTCAGGTACGCCTGGAGAAGCGGATCCCGCCTGGTGCCGGACTGGGCGGGGGCTCAGCTGATGCCGCCGCGGTCTTGCGTTGGGCTGGCGTATCGGACCTGGGGGTGGCCGCCGAGTTGGGAGCGGACGTACCTTTTTGCCTGGTCGGGGGGAGGGCCAGGGTGGGCGGGGTCGGGGAGGTGGTAGAGCCGCTGGCCTTCGAGCACAGGCCGTTCGTGGTGGCCATGCTGCCATTCGGGATCGCTACCTCCGCGGTCTACCGGGCCTGGGACGAATTGGGCCGTTGGCCGGTGCCCCAGGGGAGCAATGACCTGGAACAGGCGGCGGTGGCGGTGGAGCCTCGACTGGGCGCTTGGCGGGATCATCTGAGCGAGGTGAGCGGGCAAGAGCCGCGCCTGGCTGGCAGCGGCTCCACCTGGTTCCTCGAGGGGAGCCTTCGGTCACTGGGCCTGGAAGGGCACACCGACCTCGAGCTGGCTGGTCAACGCGCCCGGCTGATGGAGGTTCGCTCAACCCGGCAGTGAGGGGCTCTTGTCCGTGGAGCGGGGGGGAGAACAGGTGAGTGAGCGCCAACCCTCAGCTCCCTGGCGTCTTTCACCACCTGGCTCCCGTGCTCGACCATTACGGGTACCTGGCGATGGCCGGGGTGGGGCTGTTCGAGGACTCCGGGGTTCCCGTGCCTGGGGATACCACTCTCATGCGGCAGCTGTCTAGGCCGGGGTCGGCCGGCTCAACGTCGTGCTGGTGCCTGGCCCACATCGATGTCCTGTACCAGGTAGTCCGCTATGAGACTTACGTCGGTGTTGCCGTCGGGTTGCTGATCTTGGGCTACATCAGCTAGCAGCTGTGGCGACCCCGGTCCAAAGGTGCAGGTGACCGGACCACGTCCGAGGTTTGACCCGGTCAGCTACTTCCCGGCGGCGCGACGCTGCCAGCGGGTGGCCTTCAGCATCTTCTTATGCTTTTTCTTGCGCATTCGCTTGCGCCGCTTTTTGATGAGTGATCCCATTGGCTTGTGATCAGGCTAGCTGACCAGCGGAGCCGGAGCCAACCGACTCCGGTCAGGTGAAAGGCTGGCACGAACGTGCAGCGTGAGGCGTTTGGGGTGTGGTACGCCTGAGGGCGGCCAAGGATCAGATGGCGGGTAGTTCAATCGGCAGAACGCCTGACTTTGGATCAGGAGGTTCCAGGTTCGAGCCCTGGCCCGCCAGCAACGAACGTCCAGGTCAACAGGTCTTTATTGTAATGGCTGAGGGCACCATCCTCGCTGTGAGGACATATTGAGAACCAAACGGTTCTCAAGGGGGTTCTCATGCCAGCCAAGCCGGAGGGTGTCTACGCCGATGGGCGGGGCGGTTGGTACCTCAAGGTCACCGTGGGCAAGGACCCGCTGACCGGCAAACGCGGCCAGCTCACCAAGCGGGCTACCGATCGGCAGCTGAGGCCGGCCGGGCCCGCCGCGAGCTGCTGGGCCAGGTCGACCAGGGGCTGGTAGGTCTCAGCTCTGGCCTCAGCGTCAATGGCCTGTTGGACCTGTACCTGGACGGGCTGGACGCGGACGGACGGCTGTCCCCCAAGACGAGATTCGACTACCGCCGCTACGCCGACTTCTACGTCCGCCCGCTTCTCGGGGCCCGTAAGGTCCGCGACATCACGCCCGAGGTCCTGCTGGCCTGGCAACGACGCCTGATCCAGGGCGGGGGAGTGAAGGACGGCAAGCCCCTTGCTCCCAACACCATCAGACTGGCTCGGGCCCCTCTCGCCGGGGCGTTCAAGCTGGCTCTGGCCAGTCGGATCGTGACCGTGAATCCAGTGGGCCTTGTAGCCCGTCCGCAGGCCCAACGCAAGATTCCCCAGCACTGGTCGCCCGAGGATGCGCGCCGGTTCCTGGCGCTCATGGAGGGAGACCGAACCTATGCCATCTGGGCCTTCCTGCTCGGCTGTGGGGTGCGTATCGGTGAGCTGGTGTGGCTGCGGTGGACCAACGTTGACCTCGTGCACCGCCGGGTCCGAATAGTGGAGTTCGCATCCACGCTCGACTACAACCTGGTGCCATCCGTCGGCAAGAGCCGGGATGCGGTGCGCACGGTCGATCTGGACGACGGGCTGGTCAAGGTGCTCAGGGCGCAACAGGAGCGCCAGGCGGTCGAGCGACTGGCCCACGGGTACGTCGGGACCGATTACGTCTTCACTGGTCCCGGCGGCGGTTCGTATCATCCGCAGCGCCTCTCGCGGATGCTGGCCCAGTTCAGCCAGGAGCTGGGGCTACCACGTCTCACGGCCCACGGCCTCAGGCACACCAGTGCCACACTGATGCTGGCCCAGGGTGTGCCGCCCAAGGTGGCGGCTGAGCGACTCGGCCACGCCGATCCCACCCTGTTCACCAACCTGTACAGTCACGTCACCCCAACCATGCAGCGCGAGGCGGCCGACAAGATCGGCTCCGCTCTCTTCGGCTAATCGTTGACGTTGGTCCGCTCGCCCTCTCACGGCCTCGGTCCGTCGGGAACGCGGGCCTTCTCCAGCCAAGCCGCCACCTCCACCGGATTGAAGCGGATGAGGTGGCCCCACTTCACGTAGGGGATGCGGCGCTCGGCCACCAGCCTGCGCACATGGCGGGGCGTCACGCCCAGGTGCTCGGCCAAGGCGGGAATGTCGAGCAGAGTGGGTAGCACCGCGGTGGTGCCCTGTCTGGTAATCACGGTGTCCTCCTTGTGATGCTCTGACTCGAGGCCGGCTTCTCGTGCCGTGCGAATGGCCGGACCCCTGCCCTCGTGCTCATCGAGCGGGGTCACATCGGCGATCCCAGCATGAAGCCTGACCGTGTTGTACTCCAGGCGCACACGGTCGAGCTCGGCTTCCAGTACGGCTGGGTCCGGTGATGGTGGCGAGGCGGCCATCAGCCGTTTGAGGGCCGCCGGGCTGACGGCGACTTCGAGAGCCATGGGCGGCTTCGAGCCGTTGGAGTCGGCACGACCGCCGACATGCTCACGCCGCGGTCGTCTTGTCGATCGCGGCGAGCACGGTCTCGGCGGCGTCGGCGATAATGTCGAGCTGTCGGGGTGTGAGCCGGTCGATGAAGAGTCGCCGCACCGCGGCGACGTGACCCGGCGCGGCGGCCTCGATCTCCCTGTGTCCCTTCTTCGTCACCGCCACGTAGGCGCCCCGGCGGTCGGAGTCGCACCTCTCCTTCTTGACCAGACCCCGCTCGGTCATGCGGGCGACGTGGTGGGAGAGGCGACTCTTCTCCCAGCCGAGCAGGCGGCCGAGTTCGAAGAGGCGTACGCGGCCGTCTGGCTGATCGGTGAGGGCGATCAGCACGAGATAGTCGGAGTAGGACAGTCCCGAGTCCCCGGCGAGCTGCCGGGCGAGCTCCCTCTCGAGGCGCATCTGCATGACCTGCAGCGCCCGCCACGCCCGTTCCTCCTGTTCATCCAGCCAACTCACCTCATCCATGCAAGACATCCTATCCAGGAATAGATGACACATCTACTAGGTTGGAGGATACGTCAACCAAAGACCTTCCGAGGAGTTCACAAATGACTACCATCGACCTTCCCAGCAGCCTGACCGGTAGCTACACGATCGACCCGACGCACAGCCGTATCGGCGTCGTTGCTCGCCACGCCATGGTCACCAAGGTCCGGGGTTCGTTCAACGAGTTCACCGGCACCGGCTACTTCGACGCCGAGAACCCCGCCGCTTCTAGCCTCGAGCTCACGATCCAGGCGGCCAGCATCGACACCCGCAACGCCGACCGCGACGCCCACCTGCTCCAACGACTTCCTCGACATGGAGAGCTATCCGCAGATCCGGTTCATCTCGACCGCCGTCGAGCAGGTGGACGCCGAGAACTACCGGGTGACGGGTGACCTGACCATCAAGGGAGCCACCAACCCGGTCACCGTGGACTTCGAGTACACCGGTATGGCCGTCGACCCCTACGGCAACCGGCGGGTCGGCTTCGAAGGCGCCACGACGGTGAACCGCAAGGACTGGGACGTCAACTGGAACGCCGCCTTGGAAGCCGGCGGCGTGCTCATCAGCGAGAAGGTGGTTCTCGAGTTCGAGGTTTCGGCCATCCGCACCCCTGACGCCGCCTGAGACCCAGTCGATCATCCCCGGCCGGCCCCGGGCCCCGGCCGGGGACCCGTTCTAAGCCTGGATGCACCGAATTCGCTAGATCGAGACGCCTGGCAATCCACGTGAAAGGCCTCCTGACGTGGGAGAATGGTGGTGTTCGACGCCACATTCGCCACGAAACAGGAGGCACTTTCAGTG